>JQIA01000024.1_pt1 | contig 63392 bp, 68 predicted proteins | sample 811431 | NCBI WGS metagenome assembly JQIA01 (sample SAMN02998118, study PRJNA258478) | marine sediment metagenome | biome: marine; feature: seafloor; material: sediment; isolation source: oil-polluted sediment collected from 3 locations (0.5 km, 0.7 km and 0.9 km)... | place: USA: Gulf of Mexico ...
GCTCAGGCGATGACGCGGTTGAAGAAGCTTTTGTGATCTATCGCCCGACGGGTCAGATCATGTGGGCTTTGGTGGATGGCGGCGGCCAGACCGAGATCAATATTCAACTCGATGGCGCCGTGTTTGACTTGCTGGGGTAGGGTGCTTCATCGCAGTGGGAGGGGATGCAATTAAATTGCATCTCCTTTTTTGAGTAGATCATCAATAAGTTTCCGTTGCAGTGGTGCACTATCGCCTTGATTAAAGGATAGTGCGCCACCAGAAAATAACGTGCCGTAGGTTGTGGCAATGTTAATTGTCTGCCCCAGACCAGAGATGAATTCACCTTTTCGCAAAGAGGATAAGGGATGGATAAAGGTTCCCCATAATTTTCCCTGCGCAATTGCATAGCGGGCATCAAGGGCTGTGTCGAAATTAGCTTGCATCACTCGCAGCATCTCTTTTTGTGTTATGTCTTCAGCGGCCCGTATGGGAACCATCGTGCGCATTCGGTTAGATTTGGCATCGGTCAAGACCAGAACCGGGATGTCTTGAATTGTCATCTGGAAATGCGAGCCGTTTGATTGTGCTGTTTTATCCAGCGCGAAAATAATCTTGCCCAAGCGTTCAAGGGTCATCGGCGGTTCGACCTGATCTTGAGCCACTGCAGTGCTTAGTGTGCATAAAGTCAGCAACAAACCGTAAAACAAACGTAACATATAATTTTCCCTTAGATTTGGTTTTGTAACACAGTGGCAAGATGTTAACTTTGATACAAGGCTACCTTCTTGCGCTGACCTTTATGTGAACAAGTGTGAGCAGCATAATTATTGTAATCGTATAAATTGAACGGAAAGATGCGACGAGCCAAATTCATACATGTTTTGCCGGTGAACCTAATTACTTTGCTGGCACGCCTTAGTGTGTTACCTGTACTCGCGGGGGAATTCCATGTATCAGATGGCAAAGGCGGCACAACGCCATTCGGATAAGGTTAATGATGAAATAGATGGCAATGCGCCAGCTTATTCGGTGATCAAAGCATCATGGCGCCGCTCTATGTTATATTATGGTTTGACACCTAACCAACAAAACACGGCGCGCCAGTTAAGCACACCGGAATTGCGTGATGCTAAGCAAGCATTGGAATTGTTATTGCATGTGGCAAAACCTATTATGGAACAGCTGTTTGGCTCGGTCGGTCGTTCGGGATGTTGTGTTGTTCTGACAGATATGAACGGGGTTGTTTTGCATCGTTTGATCAATGCCGCGGATGATGTGTCATTTGATGAATGGGGCTTGCGCTTAGGTGCGGTTTGGAGTGAGGCCAGGCAAGGGACGAATGGTATCGGTACATGTGCGGTGGAAGAACGGCCCGTTTTAATCCATAAAGACCAACACTTTAGATATAAAAACATTGGCATGACATGCATGGGAGCCCCAATCTTTGATATCCACGGGGAAATCATGGCGGTTTTGGATGTATCAAGTGCCCGCAACGATCTGGGTCGTGATCTGGCTCAGGTAATCGCATCATATGTAACGGATATTGCAAGCCGTATTGAGACCGAGTATTTTAAGGCGTCTTTTGCTGGGGCGCAGATCGTAGTTGCAGACGGGTATTGTTCCAGTGGGACACCACTTCTGGCGTCGGATCGTGATGATTTAGTGATCGGGGCTAACCGGGCGGCGCGGCGTATGCTCTCTTTGCAGAATGAAACCTTTGCAACGCCCATCCCGCATAGCAATTTGCAATCATCGCGGCATGAAGTAACTGGCTTATTAGCTGCGGAACGTGCCGAAGTGCGCAAAGCTATTGCGCGCACCAAGGGTAATATGTCTGCAGCTGCCAAGGATTTGGATGTCAGCCGTGCAACTTTATATCGTTTGTTGAAAAAACACGGGTTGGGTGCATAATATTTAATCGCATTGCAATAATCTGGGCGATGGCTGTTTAAGATATTATTTGGCTAATGGCGTCCAAGCGGTTTCAGGTGTCAGTTTATAACTCCAAGGCAGGCCGGCATTGCGCCACCCGTTCTTGTTGCGAGCCCCATGCATATTTTTGCTACCTTCAAAACCTTCTACAAGATTCCAAACATTAGTGTAACCTTGTGCAATTAACATACGTGCTGCAACAGCAGAACGTACACCAGATCGGCAACTTAGAAAGATAGGGTCGGTTTTGGAAAGGTCTTTATTTTTAATCAAGGCAAGTATTTCGGCAACATAGGTCGGATTATCAATCATTTTATAAGCACCTCTTTTTGCGCTTAACTCTATCGTTGTCAGGCGAAGCGGGATGATCTTATCCATACCTGCCGCATGGCCAATGAAGTTAATCTCAATCGGGTCTCGCACATCGACATAAAGAATGTCGGGATTATCAGTCAAAGCCTGATGCGCTTCTAAAGGGGTTAGGTATAATTTCAAGGGGGTTGAACGTGATTTGCTAACTGTGGCTACATCAATCTGTGTCACAATTTCGCCTGCAAATGCAGAAGGGCTAAACGCTAACATTAAACTCGGTAAAGTAATTTTATATAAGCTACGCCAAATGAAGGGCCGTTTTGTTATAGAAATTAGCATTCTTATCCCCTTGATGTGTTTTGTTAACGTTTTGCATTCTTTTAGAGAGCGGGTCTGTGACATCATCACAGTGTTTTCCTGAATTCCTCTTTTTTTACATATTTGGTGACAATATCACGGATGTTTAAGAGTTGTGTGCTGCATATACGTCATACGACAACATCAATCTGATGGGTATTATAAAGGATTTAGTGATGAGAAAATACTTACAAGGATTATTAGGAGGGGTTCTTATGCTTGCAACCGTTCCCGCACAGGCGGGTGATCAAAAACAATTGGTTACAATTGTAACTTCAGCGAATGCACAGACCCAACTTATGGCGATGGTATTGACTATGCAGGCCGTCAAGCAAGGCGTATCTGTGCATATTTTACTATGTGGCGATGCCGGTGATATTGCCTTAAAAAAGGCACCTACTACAATGACAACTCCACAAAAACCAAAAGGCATGAGCCCACAAAGCATGATGCGCATGATTATGGCCAAGACAGATACAAAAGTGGAGGTTTGTGCGATTTACCTGCCGAACAAAGCTGTGGAAATCTCCGCTTTGCTTGATGGTATCACGCCGGCCAACCCTGCCGAGATGGCCGGGCGGTTAATCGCTGATGATACACAGATCATGAGTTTCTAAGGCGTGGGCATATTATCGTTATATGGTCTTGTGGCAAAAATAATGTTGCCACAAGGACTGGACGTGTTGCGGAATTGTACGGCTCTTTTAACCGCAAATTATGCACTAAAAGGGCTGGGCTTGCAGGTTGGCCACAGACGAATTGGCAGGTTGATGTGCCCACGGGATATCTGTTGTCAGAACCCTTAAACATAAGGTCACGACAAACAGTAATCATAAACTCAAGACTGCCCCAAATTTGTTGGCCCGCGCCTTTACGGCTAAGCACCCAAACCCAAAATAGGTTGTGGGCATATCCTATATTTGGACACGTGAAGGATGGCTCTACTTGGTTGCTGTACTTGATTTACATTCGCGGCGTGTGATCGGTTGGTCAGTTAGTAATCGGATGAAAAAAATCTAGCAATACGCGCCCTAGATATGGCCGTTGCATTACGGCGCCCGTCAAAGGGTTGCATCCATCATTCTGATCGCCATTATCAGTGAAGTAAACTTCACTTAAGGTGCAAAGGGACAGTCAGTACTGTTCACATGAATATCACGCATGGTTACGTAGACACGGGTTCAGAATATCCAGCTCTTAGCGATACTATGTACGGCTTGCCGAACAGTGCTTGGCTTTCGAACCAATGGCAGCTTAATTGAGAGCGCGAAGCAGCACTAAAACGTGACACGTTCAAGGTGTCCGCGATGATGCTCATTCCGTCTCAAAAATTCGATCAAAACACTGCTTTAAAGCTATGTCCACATCCGTCATCGAAATCGGTAATCCCAGATCAACCAAACTAGTGACACCATGTTCTTGAATGCCACATGGCACAATACCATTGTAATGTTCCAGATCAGGCTCCACGTTGATGCTGATACCATGAAAACTGACCCATTTGCGCAAGCGCACCCCGATGGCCGCGATCTTATCTTCAGGATATTTGCCCAATGCTGTCAATGGTTTGTCTTTACGCACCACCCAAACACCCACACGGCCTGCGCGGCGTTCACCTTTGACGCCGAATTCTGCCAAGGTCAGGATTACCCAATCTTCCAGATTTTGCACAAACTTTCGTACATCTTTGCCACGCAAATTCAAATCCAGCATCGCATAAGCAATCCGCTGCCCCGGCCCGTGATAGGTATATTGTCCGCCACGTTGGCTTTTGTAGACAGGAAAACGATCAGGGTCGACCAGATCAACCACATCTGCACTGGTACCTGCGGTATAAAGCGGCGGGTGTTCTAACAGCCATATTTGCTCGGATAAACCTTCAGTAATCATGCCTGTGACATGGGTTTCCATATGCGCAATTGCATCTGGGTAGGGCGTTAAGCCATCGTTGGTTTTCCATTTAAGCATAATTGTTGTTTCTCAAAAAACCACCCGCGCGTCCAGAGGCTAATTTGGTGAGGTGTTATAATAATCAGAAGCAGGAATAAACCGCGCCATCTTTGCAGCCATCGCCCATTGCTTCTCGGTCTCACGGGTGCCGATCATCACAACGGTATCACTGGGTAATTTTAACGGATCAAGAACTGCGCGGATAGCACTGCGGGCTTCGGTCCAGTTTATGTCACATTCAGGTTCGGGCCCTGCAACCGCGAAGGGTGTGCCTGCAACTTGCTGTAGCTCTCTGCGAAATATCTCAGGGTTTTCACCCGAAGGCGCAAAGCTGATCAGATTGCAGTTGCGTAAAGATTGCAGTTTATCTTGGACTGTAGCAGGCATTTCTAATTGCTTGCATAATCGTAAATGCAACCCGTCAACCGTAAATAAAAAACCAACTATATCGCGCCCAGTGCCCAACAGAATGGATGCGTATTGTGGATAGGCTAACCCCAGTGCATGGGCGCGTTTGATACGCATGCGTACAATTTCGATAGGAATGGCCTTACCTAGCAATTTCTTACGGGCTTTTGACCAACAATGCCGTTGCCAACCCAAACCCGTTTCCATTGAAGGACCTTTGTTATGGCCTATACTGGGTTTAGACATTCTATGTTCCTTTTACTTTGGGCCAGTTTGCTGTTTTATAGGGTTAATTGTTTTCCAAAATAGCAGAAATATCCACCGTATTTTTTAATAACTTCAGAAAATTGGCGAATCGGCATATAATTGCGCGAATTCAATAATATATATGTGAGGTTTATTATGTTTAAAAAACTATCTATATCAGCGATTATAACAGTAGCATTAAGTGTAGCACCAATTAATAATGCTACGGCAGGCAGTGGAGACGCCATTTTAGGTGGCATTGTCGGGGGGATCGTTGGCGGTGTAATCGTAAATGGTGCAAATAAAAACAGAAGAAAAACAGTCAGACGCTCTTCTTATAATACTGCACAGCGACAAGAAAACAGAGATGTTCAAACTTCGTTAAATTATTATAATTTTCCAGCAGGAGTTGCGGATGGCGTATTCGGAGGAAGAACACGCAGAGCAATATCCAGTTATCAAATTTTTATGGGCTATCCTGCATCGGGTCATTTGACTCAGTTTCAAAAGACGGTTTTGGTAAACAGCTATCACAGATCAATTGCAGGCGGCGTCACTGCTAGCCAGGTGGTTGCAACCTCGCCATATGGTGCACGTGGTATGCTTAAGCATGTTCAACAAGGCATGGGCGGTGGCACAACAACGATTATAAATACTGTACCGCAGCCAGTTTACCTTCAACCACAACCAATTATTGTGCAACCGGCTCCGATTGTGCAAACTGCACCGACAGTTCAGGCAAAAGTAGAAGATAACAGTAGTACATTTAAACTGCCAAGCTTTGGGGCGGCACCTGATGCCAGCTCAATCGCCAATCACTGTAATAAGATTAGCCTGATCACCAGCACTAACGGCGGTTATACCAATGTTTCTACGATGCAAGATCCTGTTTTTGCGCTGAACGAACAATTTTGCCTAGCGCGCATTTATGCAATTTCTACCAGCGAAGAAATGATCAAAAAAGTACAGGGCAGCACATCCGCGCAAATTCAAGCGCAGTGTGAAACTTTAGGGCCTGCATTCAAAGATCAGGTTTCGGCCCTGTCTTTGGGGAACCGCGAACAGGTCATTACCAAAACCAGTGATATGATTTTGTCTTCGGGCATGTCACCTGCACAATTGACCAACACCGCTAAAATCTGCCTTGGGATTGGGTACCGTACGGATAATTCAGACGTGGCTTTGGCTTCAACCTTGATATTAGTAACACTGGGTGAACCTGTATATGGTGAATTGCTTGGGCATCATCTGCTGAACGGGTTTGGTACCACGCAACGAAAAGATCTGTCACTGCAATGGTATGCGTCCGCAACAGATGCGATTAACCAAGGACAACCCGCTGTGTTTGTTCCAGGGCAAGCAGAACGACCTGCATTGATACAGGCTGCAGTGGTTAAGCTGAATGAACCTGCGCCGGCAACCGGGCAAAGCCAGACAAGTGGATTTACTGTTCCTACATTCAGTTCGAATGCGGCAACCACAACAACCACTCAGTAACATTTAAAGAAAAACATAAGGGCCCGTATTTCTAATTATACGGGCTTTTTTATGTGTATTGATCAGCATTTACCTCTTCACAACACTGAATCATGCACGTATAGAAATGCGACTAAGTCAATGGCAGTGCGGCCGTGGCGGAATTGGTAGACGCGCAGCGTTGAGGTCGCTGTGGGGTAACACCCGTGGAAGTTCGAGTCTTCTCGGCCGCACCATTACTACTTTCCCTATACAAAACACCCCTAAAGCCTTGAATGGTAAGGCTATTTCTGTGGTTCTAGCACGTTGATTTCGGTGGTATGTAATGCGATTTGTGAAGGCTAGTTTTAGCACCATACGGCGTAGAGTGATTTGCCCACTTTCCCATAGTTTCCAAGGGTTTGCGAGGAATTGCAGGGTTGGCTCTAGTTTTTCTTCGAAAGTGCCCTCGGCCGGTGCGCTATGATGGGCTCATTGGTCTTGCAGTTTGGTTTTACTACGCTCCAATTCACTGATTTTACCTTCATAGGCTCGGATCACGGTTGGATTGGTGGTGTCGATGATGCGCTCCAGCAAGGCATCCACTTGCTTTTCAATAGCTTTGATCTGGTTCTTGCCGGATTTAACGATGTCTTCGACCTGCGCCAAACGTTGCGTCCACGCATCGCGGAACATGATTTTGACCAGCTCAAACAAGTTTTGGCTGGGTTGCAGGGTTTTGGTTTACACGCCGATGTCGCCTTCCAACTTATCGCGAGGGATTGATTTACCGTAGCTGGCACAACCCTTGGCTTGGCAGAGGTAGTAGGCATAGCTGCGGTCACGTCCTTAGAACCAAGATGGTTTCTATGAACACCCTAGGCCATCAAATGGGTAAGATTAAAGACACCGAATTCACCCGGTATGATTAAGTTTAAACAAAACATACGCATGAAAAGTTAAGTCAAGGCTGTAGCGTATCCATCATACGCTTCCATGTCAGAGCAATAGTAATTCCACTTCTGCGAAATTTATTAAGAGGGACCTTCTTTATGGGAGTGATTGGCAGGAATTCATTTTCCTCAATCTCTTCATTACAATGCTTTGCAAGAATTTTTCCGAATGTCGTTGCCATAGCAACCCCGCGCCCATTAAAACCAAGGCCGCTGTACAGCCCATCTGCTAGTTTGTGAATGTGCGGCACATGATCAAGAGTAAGTGCTACCCGGCCCGTCCATAAATGTTTGATTTCAAGATCTTGAACTTGAGGCAAGATTTCATGCAGGCGGCGAATGCCAAACGTAAAATTGCTTTTATCAATCGATTCAAGTTGTGAATTTGTGCGGCTACCGAAGATAAGTCGATTTTTTGAATCAACCCCAAACCAAGATAACAACCTTTGAGTGTCAGCAACACCTTGGCGACCGGGAAGAATTTTTTCATAAAGTTCTTTTGGTAAAGGATCCGTTGCAATAACCCCTGTCAAAACGGGTACAATTGATTGCGAGAGGTTCGGCAGCATATTACCTGTGTATCCGTTCGTGCAGACAACAACAGTTTTTGCCTTAACGTTTCCGTCAATAGTCTTAACCATCCAGCTATTACTCGTGTGCTCAACTGAAAGCGCAGGGCTGTTTTTATAAATTTTTACACCGTTAGATAGGCACGCTTTTGCTAATCCACGTGCGTATTTAAGTGGGTGTAGATTGCCGCCCCTGTTATCAAGTAATCCTTTATAGTAGCCATCGGTTCCAACCAGCGCACTGATCTTTTCGCGATCAAGCTCTTTCACGTCAACATTCCTAGCGCCCCATTGTGCTAGGTGAGAATTAATCGTTTCTGCCCCTTTTGGCCCTCTGGCAAGTTGGATCCAGCCGGTTTTGCGTAAGTCACATTCAATTTTATATTTATCAATAATGTCATAAACAACAGAAGGGGCGTTTCCAGCAGTGTTTATAATCTGCTCCCCTCGCTCTGAACCGTAGCGTGCGTGTATCTCGTTAGGCATAATCTTCAAGCCGGGTATTATTTGCCCCCCATTCCTGCCTGATGCGCCCCAGCCTGGTTCATGTGCATCAACAATCGCCACGTCATAACCCCGTTCAGAAAGGTGTAATGCGGTGGACAGGCCGCAAAATCCAGCGCCGATAACGGCAACATCAGCCTTTGTATCCTCTTTTAAAACCTCAAGATCATCTAATCTTTCTGAGGTTTCGCCCCATAACGATGTATCGATATGGCAAGATGATTTGAACCATGCGTCGTTGGAAGTCATAAGGAATTACCTTCCTTAAATTTGTGAATTTCAAAGTCATTTTCACGTTTGAAAAATACGTTGTGATCTACTGGCACCTCTAGGTTACGTGCATATTCGTGGCCTGAATAGACAGCCATTGCTATTGTTCCGGGTGCATAGCAGTCGCCAATTCTGGTGACCGATTTAATATTATGGTCAAGCCATTGGTCAGATGTTTCAAGCAGCTCAGTATACAAACCATCGATACTTTGCCTTGAGGTAACGGGCACTATTGCATTAGCCTCGATATGCGTTTCTGTTCCGACATAAACGCATTCGAGCGTCACTGACCCTTCATCAACCGATTTGACAGCGTGATGGCTTATAATAGTGACACCCAATTCGCGAAGCTTTGTTTGGATATGAGAGTTTTCAAGCGTATTGTGTGTCCAACTGGCAATATCCGCATCAGGCGTTATCAAAACAACGTCATTGCCGGCTTCAGCAAGGTGTTCTGCTATAGCACTGCCAAGATAATAGTGATCATCATCATACACGATTATTTTGCCAGATGGTTTGCGCCCATCAAAAACATCTTCTGGGGTGTAAATCATGTTCACATTATTGGTCGAAATCGGTTTGCGCTGATGTGCTCCGACAAAATCAGTTCGCCATTTCGAGCCAGTGGCAATAGCCACATGATTGCATCCTAGCTCCAATATTTCTGCGGCGGAAAGCGGGCTATCAACAAATGTTTGCACATTACCACGGCTTGAAAGCATATATGTGCGATGATCAGAAACACGCTTCCATTCGCCAAGTGCTTTTAGCTTGGTTTCTTGAAGAACACGGCCGCCCAATTCTGTTTGAGCTTCTGCTAAGGTAATATCATAACCTCTGTTTGAAAGGGCGAGCGTTGCTTCAAGGCCTGATGGCCCCGCTCCAACAACAAGTACCTTGTCATTAGACGCCGCTTTGGAAATCTTTTCTGGGTGCCAGCCCTTACGCCATTCTTCGCCCATTGTCGGGTTTTGCGTGCACCGCATTGGATAAGCTATAGTGTCAGCTGAGGTGCACATATTACATCCTATGCATTCCCTGATTTCATCTGATCGGCCCTCTTGAATTTTTGTCGGTAAGTATGGATCAGCAATTGATGGGCGTGCTGCCCCAATAAGGTCTAAAACACCGCGCCTCACCTGAGATACCATTGTATCTGGTGAGGTAAACCGCCCTACGCCCACAACAGGTTTTGTCGTCGTTTGTTTGACGAATTTTATATAGTCTTCCTGTGATCCTTCACTGCCAAAGCGTGATGGTAATGAATCGTTGCCCCAATCAGCAACATTCACATCCCATAAATCTGGTACTTCCGCTAACGCGCCAACAATGTCCTGTGCTTCGGCTACATTCATGCCGTCCTCACCAAGCAGCTCATCTACAGCAAACCTAAGCGCTACGGCACAATCGTGCCCGACTGCATCCTTTGTATCTTCTAGCACTTCTCTTAGAAGGCGCACACGATTGGTTAAACTTCCCCCATATTCATCTGTACGTTGATTGAAACGTTTAAGAAGAAATTGGAAAAGAAGCGTCATGATACCATGTGCTGCATAAACATAAACGATATCATAACCCGCACGTCGTGAACGTAATGCGGCCTCTCTAAACCAGCGGCGTAATTCTTTAATGTCCGCTTTATCCATTGCTCTGGCTTGCGTAGAATTTGATGCTTCAGTCGGTGCCGCTGATGGCGCTAATGCAGGCATGCGGGTTAGGTAGTTGCTGACTGACTGACCGTTATGTACCAATTGAACACCCGCTAGCGCACCATGTTCATGAACCTTATTGATCATGAGTTCATGAACCGGAAGGTCGCTATCATCCCATAATCGCATGAGTGTGCCAGGCGTAAGATCACTGGTTGGATGAATTGAGCATTCTTCTGTACAAACCACGCCCCAGCCACCTTCGGCTTTAACACCTCTCATCTCTGCCATTGTCCGTGGCCAGCGATGGCCCATTCCATTACAATGAGGCACTTGATAAAAACGGTTTTTTGTCGTTTTTGGCCCGATCTTTACGGGCTCAAAAAGAATTTTGTGATTTGCTTCAGTCTTCATAGTTTCTATCTCTGTATAGGGTTTCCCAATTTCATTGAAAAACAAATGTGCATTAAACTGTATCTTGCCAGCATATGAAAACCGAATTGATTACAGCTTTGTGGATTTTATGGTGCGTGGTCTTGTCTTTATTAGGCACTGCAGGATTGAGCAGGTACGCATATGCTGCATCAAGTTGTTTACGATCTTTGAAACTCATAATTGAATAAAATTCAGGCTCATTATCACTCGCAGTATCCATAGGCGTATCTTTTAAGCGCCGACCTATAGGATCCGCAGACTTAATAATATTTAAGTCACGAATGGTATCAATGAACCGCAAATAATCTTGTTCAAATTCATCGAACACAATACCTGGCTTCAGGTCAAATTTGCTCAACATATGTATCATGATTTCCTCAAAATATAGATTTTACACTCCAGTAATTTTGTAATTTGTCTGTTATCAATTACATTTATCTTCTTAATCATGTGTCAGCATGCAATAGAGTTTGCGAACAGGAGTTGTAATTTTCCACGAACAAACTGTTCCAACAGGAATGAAGAATACATCACCTGGACCAAAAGAGTGCACCTGACCGGATTGTTCAGTGATAGATATCTTACCCTTAAGAAGTTGGACAAACTCACTACATGGAAATGCTTTCATCATGCTTTCAAACGGTGCGCTTTCCCACATACCAACATGCATATTTTGAGTGTCATTAACAAAAAATGGTGCGCCACTTTGATTAGGGGCTTTACCATTAATCTCAAAAGGAAAAGTTGTATAAAGTTGTTGCAGAGTTTTAGAAAGCGTATCTTGATTTAGAACAAATGCATCATTATTATCAGAGTTTGCTTCAGGTAAAATGCCTTCAGTACGATTATACGTTATAAAGAACTTTCTTAAAAAACCTTCCTGCTTCCAACTTACAGGCACTCCATTTTGGATGCAGAATGCTTCACCTTCTTCAATAAATGTTTCCCGCCCATCTTTACCAACTATCGCAACATGTCCTTCGAGAATGCACATAAACTCATCCCCGGGGTAAGGGCCGAATGCTTCTTGCATGCTTGTTGTTGTCCAAACGCCAACAGTTAATCCAAGCGCCGCGTCTTCAAAATATATATGCCATGATTGTTCAGGTAAATCAGACTGAAAATCTTCTTGCTCTAACTCAAGTTTAGACAAACCAACCCCTTCAGGCCCATTTATTTCTAAGGTAATAATTTCCGATTTTGACATTCTTACAGCCACTCTTTTGATTAATTAACAGGGTTATCTTGTGTATAATTAGCAAAAGCATTTCTTTTCATGTTTTCAGATGAAGAAAAATGAATGCCATTTTTGTTGACATATCTGTTTTATTTAGCATACCTTCTGACTGAACGTTCAGATAGTCAAGTAAGAAATTTGGACCGTTTTATACGATACGCACGAAGGAGAAAGTCATATTTCTAACGCACGTAAATCAAAATAGAAAAAGACTCTCCAAACAGAAGGTTTAACTGATCCAAGGGAGAAACAGAGAATGAATAAGAAAAATCATTTGAGTATACTGGCTTACGCTACAAGTCTTGGCTTACTTATGGCGGGGCAAGCAGTTGCAGAAGAGCGCGTTTTAAAAGTAACCAATTGGGGCGAGTACATTGGTGAAAAAAGCATCGCCAATTTCGAAAAAGAATACGGTATCAAAGTCATTTACGATGCATACGATTCGGCAGAATCAATCGATGCGAAGTTATTGGCTGGCAGCAGTGGCTACGATGTCGTTAATCACTCAGGCGCCTCTACCGCTCGTCTGATTAAAGCTGGGATTGTAGCACCACTAGATATGTCCAAGCTTGATAACATAAAAAATATGGACCCTGAGATTATGTCCCAGCTCAGTAGTGACTGGGATCCGGAAAATCAATATTTTATACCGTATATGTGGGGCACTCACGGTGTTGTCTACAATAAAGAATTGGTTCTTGCGACAAACCCAGATGCTCAAATTGGCTCAATGGATATGATATTTGATCCGGCGCAGATGAAAGAACTTGCGAAATGCGGTGTTTCTTTACTTGATTCACCTAGTGATATTATTCCTATGGCATTAGCTCATTTAGGGCTTGATCCAAATTCTACTAACAAAGAAGACTACGCAAAAGTGGGCGAAATGCTTGCAAAGATCCGTCCTTATGTAAAAACATTTGATAATTATGCTTACCAACGTATGCCACAAAAAGAGTTTTGTGTTGCTGTATCGTATGGTCCAGATGGCTTATTAGCAATGTCTAGCGCAGCTGAAGCGAATACTGGTGTTGTGCTTGATTTCTACCTGCCAGAAGGCGAAGGCAAGGCGCAGTTATGGATTGATGGTTGGGTAATTCCAGCTGATGCTGAAAATGTTGAAGATGCTCATTTGTTCCTAAATTATATGATGCGTCCAGATGTTGCCGCAGCTGACAGTAACTTTATCTGGTATGCGACTGCAAATATTGTGGGAAGATTACAAGTGGATGAAGAAGTCACATCTAGTCCAGCGGCGTACCCGACCAGTGATCAAGTCGCGAAAATGTACACCACTGCTGTCTTGCCACCGAAGGTTGAACGCCTTCAAACAAGAACGTGGACTAACTTCAAAGCAGGTGAATAATTCAACAAAACCACCAATGGTGCAGCTCTTTACGGAGCTATGCCATTGGTTCACATTGAAATATTTCTAATATTAGTGCGAGACGCGTAATGGCCGGTGAACAAATAGCCTCAGAACAAAAAGCCAGTGAGACACCTTGGCTGGACATGGATACTAAGCCGCTTATTCGATTAAGTGGCGTGACAAAAAAATTCGGAGAATTTGTTGCCATAAATAATGTTGATTTGGATATTTATGAAGGCGAACTGTTTTGCCTGCTTGGTGGTTCAGGTTGCGGAAAATCAACTTTACTTAGAATGCTGGCCGGGTTTGAAACCCCTACATCTGGAAGTATTATTATCGATGGTAAGGATATGTCTGATGTGCCACCTTATGAACGACCGACGAATATGATGTTTCAAAACTATGCCTTATTTCCCCATATGAATGTCGCGAAAAACATTGCTTTTGGTTTAGAACAAGACAAATTACCAAAAGGTGAGATAGAAGATAGGATTGATGAGATTCTAAAGTTGGTTGAACTTCAGGATTTCAAAAAGCGCAAACCTCAACAGCTATCAGGGGGGCAAAGGCAGCGTGTGGCACTTGCACGTGCATTGGTGAAAAAACCAAAGCTATTGTTACTAGATGAACCGCTTGCCGCATTAGATAAAAAATTACGCGAACAAACGCAATTTGAACTTGCAAATATCCAAGAACAAGTTGGCATCACGTTTGTTGTTGTTACCCATGATCAAGAAGAAGCAATGACACTGTCCAGTAGAATTGCCGTGATGGATAAAGGTGCGTTTGTGCAAACGGGCTCTCCAACTGAAATATACGAGTTTCCTGAAAGTAGATTTGTGGCTGATTTTATTGGATCAGCAAACATACTTGAAGGGAAGATTACGGAAGATAGTGCTTATCATGTTCGTGTGATAACCGATTTAGGTGAAATATACATTGATCATGGCTTATCAACAGAACAAGGTAGTCGTGTTTGGGTTGCCATCAGGCCTGAGAAAATACATTTAAGTAAAAAACCGCCAAGCGAAAAAAGACACAATCAAGCTGTCGGAATAGTTGATGACATTGGATATCTTGGTAATTCGTCAATTTATAAAATCAGATTTGAAAATGGTCATATCATTGATGTGACTGCGCCAAATCAGATAAGGCCCAAAAACCGTACTCATAGTATAACTTGGGAAGATACGGTTTATCTTCATTGGGACGCTTCCAGCGCAATGTTGCTAAAAAAATGACTGATAATACATTTTCAAACGACCAAGCTAAAAGCCCACGTAGCATGATACAACTTGCGCTCAGTAAGCTTCAATCAGGGTGGCGTACCATTGTCATTCTAATACCCTTTATCTGGTTGACACTTTTCTTTCTAACGCCATTTTTGATAGTGGGAAAGATTAGCCTTGCTGAGCTTGCCATATCAAGCCCGCCTTTCACTAGAATGATCGAATGGACGGACAGTGGTATAATGACGATCCGTCTCATATTTGATAATTTCATATATATATTTGAAGATCCGCTCTATTCGCGTACTTATTTCAACTCTTTAAGAATTTCGACAATATCAACAGTTATATGTTTGTTTATTGGTTATCCTATTGCTTATGGGATTGTTCGCTCAGGTCCGGTTGCGAAAAAACTGTTGTTGTTTGCAATCATATTGCCGTTCTGGACGTCATTTCTACTGCGGGTGTATGCATGGATGGGGCTGCTTGCGGATCAAGGAACAATCAACAGCCTGCTCATTTCTATGGGGTTTATTGATGAACCCATTCACATGCTCTACACAGAGTTCGCGGTATTTGTGGGCATCGTTTATACTTATCTACCATTCATGATCTTGCCTCTTTATGCGAATATGGAAAAGCTTGATGGCACATTGAATGAGGCCGCTGCAGATCTTGGTGCTGGGCCTGTCGTTACGTTTCTCAGAATAACATTACCGTTAACAATTCCCGGAATTATTGCTGGTTCTTTGTTGGTTTTCATTCCAGCGACAGGAGAATATGTCATTCCTGATTTACTTGGTGGTGGGAATGTACAGATGATAGGTCGCCTGCTTTACAATGAGTTTGCGAAAAATATTGACTGGCCTGTTGCATGTGCTGTTGCAATCGTTTTGCTGTTATTGTTAGTTCTACCAATGGCGATATATCAGCATTATCAAGCTAAGGCTGAAGAGGAATAATCGATGTATCGTAAACGCTCTAAGTTTTTGACGTTCATGCTGATTACAGGCTTTTCATTCCTTTATATACCAATGATCCTTTTGGTAGTTTACTCATTCAATTATTCAAAAATTGTACCTATATGGGGCGGTTGGTCTACACGCTGGTATACGGAACTATTCAAATCTGAAGAAGTCTGGGAGGCAGTCTCGCTTAGCTTGCAAATAGCATTTATCAGTGCAATGTTTGCGACTATACTTGGAACACTTGCTGGCCTTGCAATGGTACGATTTGGAAAATTTCGCGGAAGAACCCTGTTCGGCGGTATGCTGGTTGCGCCACTTGTGATGCCTGAGGTCATTACTGGGCTAGCGCTCTTAGTGTTCTTTATTTCACTTAAACAGCTAATAGGCTGGCCTTCAGAGCGTGGTTTTTCGACGATTACAATCGCACATATTACTTTTTCACTAGCATTTGTGGCTGTGATAATTCAGGCTCGTTTGACTGGGATGGGGCAAGACCTAGAAGAAGCGGCGGCAGACCTTGGGGCCAAACCTTTCAAGGTGCTGATTTCCATAACGTTCCCTCGTCTGGCTCCTGGAATGCTTTCTGGTTGGTTGCTCGCATTTACATTATCACTTGATGATCTTGTCATATCAAGTTTTGTAACAGGGCCTGGCGCAAATACACTTCCAATTCTAATTTTCTCAAGAATACGATTAGGATTACGTCCCGATATTAATGCGCTTGCAACCATTATCATACTGGTTGTGGCTACTTGTGTTGCAATTGCAGCATTCATATTATTCCGACAACAAAAACTTCAAGATCTTGATGAAATGATGGCAGCACGAGAAAAATAATGAAACAAAATATCCAAAAACAAACAGGAAAACCTAGAACCGCACCTCGTGATGTTCGCCGTAAGCAACTTATTATGGCTGCGATTGAGTCGATCTCTAAACGGGGGTTCTCTGGAACAACACTGAAGCATGTGACCCAAGGCGCAAAGCTATCACAAGGTGTTGTAAACTTTCATTTTGAAAGCAAAGAAACATTATACGTTGAAACACTGGGTTTTTTAGCAAATGAGCATTACCAAATTTGGTATGATGCTATGAACAATGCAGGGCCCGATCCAGCAAACCAATTAGCAGCTGTGATTGAAGCGGATTTTGACAAGAAAGTTTGTTCTCAAAAGAAACTTGCGGTCTGGTTCGCATTCTGGGGGCAAGCAAAATATCGTCCAAATTATCTTAAAGTTCATAATAAATATGATGAGGATCGCTTCATTGAAATTACAAGATTATGTGCTGAAATCATAAGGGATGGAGGTTATGAAAATTTGAGTGCTCAACAAATGGCGCGCACTTTGGAAGCATTAATTGATGGTTTGTGGCTTAATATGATGCTCTACCCATCCATTCAAAAGCGAATGGAATGTAGAAATGATTGTTTTGTTGCTCTTGCTCATTATTTCCCAAAGCACTTTGTACATCTTTCAGCGAAGGCACCTAATAAGTGCCAAGCATCGGTATAATGAAATTAAACACCTAATTGCGGACTAAAACATATGCGAGATCCACGTTACGATATTTTATTTGAACCTATGAAGATAGGGCCTGTGACTTCTAAAAACCGCTTTTATCAAGTACCGCATTGCACTGGCAGTGGTGCGCAAAGACCGCGTATTTTAGCAGGGTTGCGGGATGTAAAAGCTGAAGGTGGATGGGGTGTGGTCAATACAGAATACTGCTCAGTTCATCCATCTTTCGATGACCCGCCACATCCATGTGCATCGTTATGGGATGATAGAGATATAAAAGCCCATGCTTTAATGACCGAGAAAGTTCATGCACACGGAGCCTTAGCAGGTGTTGAGCTGTGTTTGGGTGGGGCCAGAATGGCAAACCTAGAAACGCGTGAAGTTTCAATGAGTTCGGTCAGTATGCCAAATTTGGCGGGAAACCCTTTCCAGACACGTGCAATGGATAAACAAGATATCAAGGATGTCCGGCGTTGGCATCGGAACGCTGCATTACGTGCCAAAGAAGCAGAGTTTGATCTTGTTTATGTTTATGCAACACACGGATATTTACTTTCACAATTCATGTCACCCACTATGAATACAAGATCAGACGAATATGGTGGAGTGCTTGAAAACCGTATTCGCCTTGTACGTGAAATCATTGAAGACACCAAGGAAGCTGTTGGGGATAAAATGGCTGTTGCGGTTCGGTTTTCGGCGGAAACCAATGGTGGTTATGATGGTGGTGATGGAAATCCAATGCCAGGTGAAACCGAAGATATGTTTGGCATATTAGGTGAATTGCCTGACCTTTGGGATATCAACATAAATGATTATTCGGTTGAAATGGGTTTGTCGCGTTTTGTTCAAGAAGGGGCATTAGAACCCTATATCAAATCAATTAAATCTATGACGTCCAAACCTGTTGTCAGCGTTGGCAGATTCACGTCGCCAGACACTATGGTAAGCCAAATCAAAAGAGGTATCGTTGATTTTATAGGTGCAGCCAGGCCATCAATCGCTGACCCGTTTTTGCCAAAGAAAATTGAAGAAGGCAGATTAGAAGATATACGCGAATGTATTGGATGTAATATTTGCTACATGGGGGATGGCAAAGGTGTTCCCATAAGATGTACTCAAAACCCAACAATGAGCGAGGAATGGCGACGCGGATGGCACCCTGAGAAGATTCAACCAAAGAGATCTGATGATAGCGTTCTTATTATTGGGGCAGGGCCCGCAGGCCTAGAAGCAGCACATGCATTGGGTAAACGCGGGTATAACGTGTTACTTGCAGAAGCCACGCGTGATCTTGGCGGGCGCGTAAAAAAAGAAGCGCAACTTCCAGGATTAAGTGAATGGATCAGAGTACGCGATTACCGCGTTCAGCAAATTGATAAAATGGACCATGTGGAAATTTTTCGTGAAAGCAAAATGTCTGCAGAACAAGTATTGGATATAGGGGCAGATCACATTGCAATTGCAACAGGTGCGACGTGGCGGCGTGATGGATATGGAGCCAATGCACTAGGGAAACTTCCCCAAATTTCTCAAGAAGCAAATATTTATTCGCCAGACGATATTATGTCAGGTTTAATACCTGAAGGCCCCGTCGTGGTATATGATGATGACCACTATTACATGGGAACCGTAATAGCCGAAGCCATTCGCCGCTCTGGTGTGGCTGTTACATTGGTAACGCCAGAAGATAAGATTTCCACTTGGGGATATTATACTTATGATCGTTGGCGTGCACAAACAAAGCTCATGGAAATGGGTGTGGATCTGGTAGTATCTCAGACATTAAGTAGTTTTGATGGTGCAAAGGTTGCACTGTCTTGCAATTATACTGGTGTTAGCAAGGTAATAAAATGTTCATCACTTGTTTTGGTTACGGCCCGCCAACCAAATGATACGCTTTATCAAGAATTATCAGCTGTGCTTTCCAATGGGTCAGCTGCAAAGCCAAAAAGCTTAAAAAGAATTGGGGATTGTGAAGCCCCAGCAATTATCGCGGCCGCTGTTTATTCCGGCCATCGCTATGCGCGTCATTTAGAAGAGATTATAGATACTGATAATCCATTAAAACATGATCGCGTATTTTATGAAGATACCTAAGAAAAGGGAAATTTAAACAATATGATTGTTGACTGTGTCTGAAAATAAAACAACCGAATATCTAGTAACATTGCTCCGTTATTTCGAAGAAGAAATAATGGGCGAGGCATATTTTTATGGATTGGCGGAAAAGTTTCCTGAGCAGCACCAGCGCGATAAGATGATCTATTTAGCGCGTTTAGAACGATATGCTGCAGAGGCGGTAAGACCTTTGTTAAAGAAGTATACTTTAGAAGCACGGTCTGATTACGATCTTCATGAAATTGGTAAAAAAGATATTGAGAAGTCTTTTAACATGGGTTGGGATGGTTTTGTCGATTACATGGTTGAGCGATTTCCAGAATATGTGCTAGAATTCAAGGCGCTTGAAACGATGGCACCCACCGATGATTTAGCTCAGTTACAAATCCTTACAGAGCATGAGGTTGCAGTAATTGAGTTTGCAATTCTAGAGAAAACTGGCAAGCCATATAGTACGCGACCCTTACTTGCATACCTAAAGCGTATTTAGATTGGACGCACACAATTTCTTCTCATTCGTCTAAGATAGATGGGGTGGGTCAGAGTTTTAAGTTTGCCCTGTCAACCGCACCAATTTATATTCCATTATTAAGGCAGATTTGCTTGTCTCTTGGTTGTTTTAAAGGCTTAATACTTGATCCAAGTGGTTTTAAGTGATGTATCATTTTTAAATAACTAAAGAAATGGATCACGCCCATTACCACTTTGTTTTATACAGCCAAAAAGGCGTCACCGCGCTTAAGGTATAGACGGTGTTCACAAAACAGCGCCAGCATTTGTTTTGATAATACATCCAACATAAGGCTTAATTCCTTACTCCAGACAACCGCAACCAAGCCCTAGATCGCGTTATACACTCGCCCGTTTGTTGGAGCATTGGCAAATATTTGACGCAATCTTATGGGGGTGATTCATTTGCATTACTCTATTTTTTCTCTGCCGAATTGATCAATGCAGCTGTGTGATATGCCAAGTACTTAGCTTGCGTAGCTATTTGATCCGCCAGATGTTTAGCATCATGCCAAACACCCCATATAAATGAAGAACCACGCCGAGATTGCCACGGCAATCCTAAAAAATATATGCCCGGCTCATTGGAAACACCTCGTTGATGTTTTGGGTTGCCTTGCTCATCAAAGGCATCAAGCTTCAACCAGCTATAATCTGCTACAAACCCCGTTGCCCAGATAATTGAGGTTATGCCAGCTTCAGATAAGTTCAATTCGTGAATAGGATCAGTCACACATCTTGGATCTGGATCAAAATTACGGGCTTCAGGTTCTAATGGTAGATCAAGACCATTACGCGTAACATATGCATCGGCTTCATCCAGAACTGACAAATAGTTAGCATCACCTTGTGCAATATTACCTGCAAGATCTGGCGCAAAGGATAATGCGCCATTTGCAAACTTTTGTGTTCTACCAACAAGCACCATTCCTTGCGCTGCAAATTTTCGAAAATCTATGGTCCGGCCATCATGGGCACCGCTTACCGAAATTGTGACATGTTCTGTGCCTGGTTTCATTGCTGCAGCATCCCACTTACCCAATACGCCTAACCACCAGCAGTTGTCACGCCCGCGATAGGCCCGAGGAGGGCGATCGTGCGGCCCAACTGAAAGGAAAACCTGCTTTCCGGCACGCATAAGTTCCTCTGCAATCTGTGCGCCAGAAGATCCTGCTCCTACAACCATAACGGCCCCTTGGGGTAACTGTTCTGGATTACGATAATCAAAAGAATGTATTTGTAGAACATCAGTATCTTTGGGAACCAGAGGCGGGATAACAGGGTGTTGGAAAGCTCCAGTGGCGGCAATTACATTGTTGGCTTCAATTATGCCATCGGATGTCTCAATTCGAAAGCCTTGCCGTCCAGAATTCCTTGTAACGCCAGTTACTTCCACGCCACAGCGGATAGGGGCTTTTATTTGTTTTGCATAATCAACAAAATAGTCAGCAACTTTTTCTTTGGGAGCAAACGCATCTGGATCCGTATCCGCAAATTCCATTCCTGGAAACCGGTCATGCCAAGCAGGGCCATTGGCAACTAAAGAATCCCACCTGCCTGTGCGCCAACGCTCAGCAATCCTGTTCCTTTCTAGAACAAGATGCTCAACACCATTATTGCTTAGGTGCTCGCTCATCGCGACACCTGCTTGGCCGGCACCAACAACGAGAGTGTTTATTTTTTCAGTTGTCATTTCTAGATCCTATTTGAACATTACCTTTCTACCCCTATATAACAAATTGAAAACGGCCTAAATTCGTAAATGCGTAAGCAAGGCTTATGTACAGCATTGGCGGAAGTGCCAGCCAATTTATACTTTCAATTCTGCAGCAACCTCTATGATGCTTTCACGCAATATATTTTCAATTTGCATGATCAATGCTTCGTCCATTATCAAGGTGGGAGATAAGATCAGAATATTCCCCAAAGGCCGCGCAATCAGGCCGCGCTTTTGTGTTGCTTTTGCAATGCGTAAGCCCACGTTATCTTCTGGTGTAAATTGCTCTTTGGTCTCTTTATTCTTAACAAACTCAACACCCATCATGAAATGGCTGCCGCGCACATCACCTACGATGTCTAAATTGATTAAACCGCGTAGGGCGTTTTCAAATATTCTGCCAGTGATTTGAACCGTTTGCGGGATTTGTTCACGCTCAAGTATCTCAATATTTGCTAAACCAGCTGCTGCTGCTGCTGGGTGACCCGAATAAGTCATTCCGTGTAGGAACATAGCACCTGGCTCTGAGATAACTTCATAAATCTCATCGTCAATAATAGTTGCTGACAAAGGCTGGTAGCCTGAAGTTAAACCTTTGGCCGTGTTGATAATATCGGGCACCATACCAAACACATCTTCAGATGCAAACATATGACCTAACCGCCCAAAAGCGGTCACAACTTCATCCGCGATATATTTGATGTCATGTTCCGCAGTGATTTCACGCATCCGCTTATGATATCCATCAGGCGCCATCAAAATACCCCCTGCACCCATAATAGGCTCGGCAATAAAAGCACATATATTGTCTTCGCCAACATGTTTGATGGTATCCAGCATGTCTTTCACTAAAACATCCAGAAACTCTGCCTCGGTCATACCTTCGGCTTCGTGGTAAGCACAAGGTGACCGCAAATGATGTACCAGATTATCTGCGGCTGTATCCCAACCATCAGAATAGGCAGGTGTTGTCATGGCCATCGCCAGATGTGTTGACCCGTGATAAGCTCCGACGCGACTAAGGATTTTCTTTTTCTTCGGGCGTCCAAGGCGATTATTATAATGGTGCAGCATTCGAATGGAGCTATCGTTAGCTACAGAACCAGAGTTGGAAAAATAGACACGGTTCAAGTTGCCTGGTGCCAATTGCGCAAGTTTTTCCGCTAATTGTGCGGCAGAAGGATGCGTGAAGTTGTAAAAAGTGGAATAATAATCTAATTGGTTCAATTGCTCTGTGATCGCATCAATGATTTCGCGACGTCCGTGACCAACATTTACACACCATAAGCCGCCGATCCCATCAATCAGTTCATTGCCTTCACTGTCAGTAACATAAGCACCTTTTGCACCAACAATAGCCGTGCGTGCATCTCTTTGTTTAAGCCCGTCTAAATCGGCAAAAGATTGAATGAGATGGGCATCCTTTATCAGGATATCATCTGTGCTAAGTTTGTTCATTTCCGTCGTCTCCATTTATCAGGAATTACTGCGGGATTTCTCAAACCCCTGCAGTGTATTAATTGTGTTCACACCGATCTCGCCGATGTCATAACCGCCTTCCATGACGAAAAGCGTTGGGAGATCAAGGGCCGCAATATCTGCGCCATAGGTAGTAAAATCATCAGATTTTAATTTAAAAAAACTGATAGGATCATTCTCAAACGTATCAACGCCAAGTGAGATGATCAGCGCATCGGGAGCGTAATCTATAATTTTTTCAAGAGCATCTCTTAATCTGGCGCGCCATTCGGAAAATCCTGTGCCGGGCTTCATTGGGTAATTGTATGTGTAGCCCGCACCAGCCCCTTTACCTGTTTCACTTGCATAACCTAAGAAGTGTGGAAAGGCATCCAAAGGATCACCGTGCAACGACGCAAATAATACATCGTCTCGTTTGTAAAAAATATCTTGGGTACCGTTGCCATGATGGAAATCGACATCAACAATTGCCACGCGATTTGCGCCTTTATCAAGCATATGCTGGGCTGCAATTGCAGCATTATTTAAGAAACAATACCCACCATACATATCAATTGCTGCGTGATGGCCGGGCGGGCGACAAAGTGCAAAGGCACAATTTTCGCCGCTTGAAATCATATCTGCACCCGTTAGGGCAACTTGAGCACTGGCATAGGCTGCTTGCCATGTGCCTTTAGTCAAAGATGTTTCGCAAGAAAGTGAAAAATACCCCAGCTTACCTTCCACATGATTGGGCAAGCGATCATTCATTCGGCGTGCTGGCCATGCAGTAGGCATGGCCTCGCCTTTAAAGCCTTCTGCAACCCATTCATCCCATGCGGTTTGTAAAAACGCGACATAATCTGGGTCATGAACTTTAAGGATTGCATCCATTCCGAAATCTTTTTCAGCCAGAATCTCGCCTGCATCTGTGGCATCAATGCGTGCTAAAATATACTCCATCCGTGATGGTCGTTCAAAAGGTTGCACTAACTGGCCGCCAAAAAGCTCAGTCTTTGCATCCCGTAATTTATGTTTATCTGAATAGATAATTTTCATGGTTCTCTGCCGTAAGAAAGGCCCTGAAGTACAAAATGCTTCAGGGGTTTCTGGTTTACTTTTTCAAGTTGGTCCAAATGGTGTCATATACTTTTTGAACCCCTTCAGAACAGGCTTGCACGAACTGACCGGGTTGGCCCGCAGGTGGGTTCAACTCAGGTGCGCCTGTTACATCAGCACTTAGATGCGGGCCTGCGCCGTCTATGCCTGGTGTATATTGCGCATAGTTTGATACCGCGGCGGCATTTTCAGGAACTAGCAAAAAGTTCAAGAATTTGATTGCATTGTCGCGATTTGGAGCATCTTTCAACAAAACCACATTATCCATCCACACGACGTAACCCTGTTTTGGAAATGCATATGTGATATCTGCATTTTCGCTTCGTGCTTTAGCAGAAAACCCATTGTATATCATACCCACGATTGCATCGCCTGATACAAGAACATCTTTGGCAATATCAGAACCAAATGACGCCCAATCGGCTTTTACATCTTGCAACATATCATTCAGCGCTTTTAGCTGATCACGATCAGTTGAACATTGCGGAATGCCCATATGCATGGATGCAAGTGCCAAAACTTCACCTTGACTATCAAGCATATTAATCTTGCCCTTTAGATCTGCAGGCGGGTTAAACAAGATGTCTGTTGTATTAATATCCCCTGAATACATCGCAGTATTTACAGAAAACCCAGTAGAGCCCCATTGATATGGAATTGAACTTTTACGCCCCATATCAAAGCCAACATCAACCCATTGTTTGGAAATATTGCTAAAGTTGGACAGTTCAGAGGGTTCGAACGTATCCAACATCCCTTGATCACCCATAATCTCGACCATATAATCACCAGGGACGGCTACGTCATAGCTTCCAAGTTTACCGGCCTTTAGTGAGGCAAGCATAGACTCATTACTGTCGTAAGTGTCCATGGTAACTTCAACACCGTGTTCTACAGCAAATTTATCCAGCAATTCTTGCGGGATATATTCAAACCAGTGATAGATGGACAGCTTGCCATCTGCTTGCGCTGATGTTGCGGCAAGACTAAGTGCGAGTGCTAAGGCACTCAGTTTCAATAATGTTTTCATAATGGTTTCCTCCCATGGATATTATGATTTGGTTGATTGGCCAGAGCGCCCTACAAAATAAGACAGCGTGACGAAAACCACCGAGACAAGTAAAAGCAAAGTGGAAATCGCCATTATGTTAGGTTGGATGCCCCGTTTTACCGCTCCAAAAATTGCGGTTGGTAAGGTTTCAATCCCTGCACCTTTAACAAAATTAGTAATGATGAAATCATCAAGTGAAATGATGAAAGCCAGTAAAAAACCCGAGATGATACCTGGCAGCATCAAAGGCAGTAGAATAAAACGAAACGCTTCAAACCGTGTTGCATAAAGATCAAGGGCTGCTTGTTCATAGACATCTTCAATGCTTTGCATTCGTGCGGCGATCGGCAGATAAGCAAACGGAATGCAAAAGACAATATGGGCGATCAGAATAGTAAGATAGCCAGAGCTAAATCCAATTGCAGAGAAAAAGATGAGAGAGGCGACAGCTGTCACAATCTCGGGAACCATCAATGGTAAGTTTATCAAGGCAAAGCCAAAGGATTTTCCCCTGAACTTACCTGCACGTAACATTGCAGTTGCGGCCATTGTAGCAATGCTTGTAGAAATTACCGCGGCCGCAGTGGCAATCATTAAAGAGTTGATTGCAGCTTGTTTGAATTTTGGCGCTTCTAAGCCGAAGAATACGTCTTCATACCAACGCAATGAAAACCCACCCCAGATGGTAATGGATTTACTGTCATTGAAAGAATAAACCATCACGACCAGCAAGGGGGCGTAAAGTAGGAATAGGCATAAATAAGTCATTGGCATAAAACCAGGGAAGCGGCGTAAATCAATCTTTTTGCTCATTTCAATGCCCTGCCTTGTTTTGTGCCCGTGCATAAAAAGTTAATACAACCAATACCATGCTTAATAAGATCACCGAGATTGCAGCTCCAAAAGGCCAATTACCTGCATTGCCTTTAAATTGTTCTTCGATTAATGAGCCGATCATAAAATTTTTGGCGCCGCCCAGTAAATCAGGGGCAAGAAACGCCCCTAATGAGGGCACAAACACCAAAATGCAGCCCGCAATTATACCGGGTTTTACCGTCGGTAAAATGATCTGGCGTAGAATTACATATTTGGATGCGTATAAATCTGCTGCAGCCTCAGATAATGCAAAGTTATACCGTTCGACGCTGGCATAGATCGGTAGTACCATGAAGGGCAGATAAGAATAGAACAGTCCTAACTGCACGGCAAAATTCGTATTAATCATATGCAATGGTTCGGAAATTAGCCCCAGCGACAATAACCATTCATTTAAAGGCCCTGTGTCGCGGATTAGAAATTTCATTGAAATGGTGCGGATCAGTAAGTTTACCCAATATGGAATAGTGATTAAGAACAACCAAATAGATTTGTTTTGCCCCGTGCGTGTTGCAATGAACCATGCTGTTGGAAAGCCAATCAGTAAACAAAGAAGCGTGGCTATGCCGGCTTGCCAAATAGAGCGCCAGAAAATAGAAATATAGGTCCATTCAATGGTTGCAGGAGCATCGCCAAATAAGCCTCGGTCAAAAAAGAATTGATCATAGGCTGCAAGGGAGAATTCCCATATCACCCCGCCACGAAACTCTTTGGTCAAAATCGAGTAAATCAGTACCATGCCAACTGGCAACACTAAAAAGAACCCGATTATTAACCAGGACGGCAACATCAGGTATTGCCCTAATCCTTGATATGTACGGATATTTGACGTAGCTCCGTCATCAATAGTACCCGCCATTAATCTACCAACAGGCGCGCGGCACCTGCCTCAAAATTCAACCCGATACGGGTTCCCATTTCAGGGATGTGTGCAGTTTCAGAGTTTTGCACCCGAACAGTTACGACTTCACCATCATCTAGGGTAACATCCACATGCATATCAGTACCTAGGTAGATGTGGCGCGAAGCGGTACCGTTTATCAGGCCGGTTTTGACGTTGCAGATTGTTACCCGTTCTGGTCGTACAGATAGATGCCCAGTACCTTTGCTTGCACCTTCTGCCGCAGTACAGCTAAATTTGGTGCCGCCAGGCAATATACATGTGGCTTGACCGTCAATTACACCACTTACTTTGACATCGATTAAGTTGGTTTCACCGATGAAATCTGCAACAAACTTGTTTTTAGGAGTTTCATAAATTTCCCGTGCTGAACCAACTTGCTGCAATCGACCATTTGCAATAACTGCAATGCGATTTGACATCGTTAGTGCTTCTTCTTGATCATGGGTAACAAAAACAAAGGTGATACCAGTTTCTTTTTGCAATTGTTGCAACTCTAAACGTACTGCTTGTCGTAATTTTAGATCGAGTGCTGACAAGGGTTCATCCAAAAGCAAAACCTTTGGTTCTGGGGCAAGTGCGCGGGCCAATGCCACGCGTTGTTGCTGGCCACCAGATAGTTGAGAGGGCAGGCGGTTAGCAAATTGTGAGAGCTGAACCATTTCCAAGGCTTCGCCCGCGCGTTTCTTCGCTTGTACATCAGACTGACCAAGACGCTGTAAGCCAAACATAACATTTTGAGTTACATTCATATGTGGAAATAACGCATATTGCTGGAATACTGTATTTACCGGGCGTTTGTTGGGCGGCAGATTAGCAATATCTTGACCATATAAACGAATAGCGCCTTCTGAAATATCCTCAAAACCGGCAATACATCGCAAAAGCGTTGTCTTGCCACAACCTGACGGGCCCAGAAGGGTGAAAAATTCATTGTCACGTATATCAAGTGAAGTATCTTGCAGTGCTACAAAACTACCATACCGTTTTGTGACATTATCGATATCAACAGCAATTTCCGAAGCTGTAACTTTGGCTTGTTGTTTCATGATACCCCCCTCCAATTGAGAATAATCGTATCTAATAGATTTAAAGGGGTATATACCCCTAGGGAGGTATTTAGGTAAACATCATGCCAGTCGCACCAGAATTGTTAGGTGAAGTAATCAACACGCTGAATTCAGGGCAATTTGAGGATAGGTTATCGAAATGGTTGAGTGCATCAGTTAAACACGATAATTTCGTCGTTATTGCGTATTTTCAAGAACGCCCGCCTAAATCACTTTATTCTAGAGCCAAAGAATCCCGGGTCTTAGCGAACTTTGAAAGCACATATGTCAGTGGCGCTTATTTGGTCGATCCCTATCACGCTCTGCATATTAATAAGTCACCTCAGGGGCTTTACCGTTTGAATGATATTGCGCCTGATCAGTTTGGCCGCAATCGTTATTATCGTGAATATTATCAAAGTACGACTATGGTAGATGAAATCGCTTATGTTGCTTATCCGGCTGAAGGCGTATCGGTTCATGTTTGTTTGGGGCGTGATAGCACTTCGGGGTTACGTTTTACAGCGCGTGAGCTGGTCGCCGCCGATGCTATTGCTCCAATTGTCAACGCTATGAGTAAACGACATTGGAGCGATCTTAATTCAACCGGTAAGTTTGACGAAACCCAAATTGTTAAGGCAGTCATTACAAAGACTGAACAACAACATCAGATAAAACTCAGCCCTCGGCAAGCTCAAGTTGCCCTTATGATCCTGCGCGGCCATTCATCTGTTTCTATTGGTTTGCAATTGGAAATCAGCCCGCAAACAGTCAAAGTTTTTCGCAAACAGCTCTATAAAAAGTGCCGTATTTCATCACAGGCCGAATTGTTCAACCTGATGATGCCCGTCCTCAGTAGCACATTGAATACCTCGTAGTCTCTAAACGACCTGCATATTCATTGTGGGTTTTTGACTGGATCATGTTTCTTTCTTTTTAGGTTCTTGATTATGTATGTTTTTTAAAATGTTTACGGCTTTAGGATTCGCGGTTTCCCAAGCTTTGAAGCGCTTTAGAGCTACTTGTATCCCGATTTGACGTTTATTTTCTGGCATTTCTTTCATCATTGCCAGTTCAGCTTTGGTCAGAAAGTATACTTGTACCGTTGCGGTGATCTGTATGCATTGAAGGGCTTGTTCGTCAGATAATGGGCGCAGTGTAGCCATCGCATGACATCCGTAAAATGCTGATAATATTGTTAAAAACTCTTGCATATCCTATCCTTTTCTATTGTTTGAAGGATAGGCGCACGGTCGGACAGCTGAACCAAATGGCCCGTCCCCCATAGGTTTACTATAACAGTAAGTTTGTTTTTCACCAATAACGGAATATATAATTGTCCGCTGTGTGATATATATTTTAATTTGGCTCGGGGTAAAATGTCTTAGCCATTGATATTTAAGAATAAAATAACATCTACCAGAAGTTGAAATATTTCACACCAGCATGTGAGATGGTTTGTTTTGCATAGGCATCACATTTACGTCATTATGAAGGCGTCCCGAAGCGGTGATAATGCCGCTTCATTACCCGAAAAGGAGTATGACGATGTTAAAGTCAGTAATGACTGCATTTGTCCTGCTTGGGATCGTCACTGTTTCGCTTCCCTTGCGGGCCCAAACTATCTGCAATACGCGAGCGAAGATAATCTCTCAACTTACTGAAAAATATGGAGAAGTCAGTAACGGTGTTGGGATGCAATCAACCAACCAAGTGATCGAGCTGTGGTCATCACAGATCACCGGTAGCTGGACGATTATTGCCAGTCGTGCGGATGGTATTTCATGTATATTAGCTACAGGGGGCAGTTGGGCCAATAACCCGAGCTATGCCACCGCGTTTGATAAGCAGGTGAAATACTAAAAAAAAACGGCGGCCTTAGGCCACCGTTCAAAACTTTAACAAATCAAGTGCTTATGCAAGTGAGATGTTTGTAGCATTTTCTTTGCCGTTACGACCTGTTTCCAGTTCGTAAGTTACTTTTTGGTTGTCGTCCAAACCTTGTAGGCCTGCAGCTTGAACTGCAGTGATGTGTACAAAAACATCGTTTCCGCCATCGTCAGGTTGAATGAAGCCGAAGCCTTTTGTTGGGTTAAACCATTTTACAGTGCCGTTAGCCATCTGTTATCTCCTAAATTACCACGCGCGGGGATGCCGTGGCCTGTTCTTGATTTCCAATGTCCCTGATAGGTGAATTGGTGGCACAAGGGGCCGTTAATACAAGACTTTCAAGCATCAGGTTTAGGAATTTTGAAAGGCCTGTCCCGTTTAGGAGTGGGCCGAGACCGTACAGCTATGCTGCTTAAGCCCCTTAATTCTTCGCATTCTACTAATGTATACAGTATCGCTACTGTTTTCGTGATCATATATTATGGCGGCTTTTACGCGGTAATGACCCCGCGCGTCAAGCCCAAACAAGAATGGCGGCCAAGTAAGCCGCCGTTCATAGCTTTAAAAACTCGTTTCTTATGAAAGCGAGATATTTGTTGCGTTATCTTTACCATTACGGCCTGTTTCCAGCTCGTAGGTTACTTTTTGATTGTCATCCAAACCTTGTAAACCTGCAGTTTGTACGGCTGTCACGTGTACAAAAACATCGTTTCCGCCATCATCAGGTTGAATAAAGCCGTAGCCTTTTGTTGAATTAAACCATTTTACGGTGCCAGTTGCCATCCGTTTTCTCCTCAGTGATCCACGCGCGGGATGCCGTGGGGTGGTGCTGCTGCTTTCAGTCTCGAGTATCAGCAGGCATCACAAGTGAGGTCGGCAGATCGGTGAAATAGTGCGCTTCACCCTTACTACAAAAAGGTTTATGAGGAAAAATGCAAGCTTTTCTTGAAACTCTTACATGTTTAACAAAAATTAGGAGACTATAGTGGATATAACGTTTTTCGGTCTAAAGTCCTGTGATACTTGTAGAAAATCCTTTAAAACCTTATCTGAATCCGGGCACAATGTGACCTATATTGATGTGCGTTCTGATGGGGTTGGGATGGATAATTTGGAAAAATTCCAATGCGCTTTCGGTAAAGCCCTTATCAATACCCGTTCAACTACGTGGCGTAATTTGTCTGAGAAAGAGCGCGCACGACCTGCATTGCAACTCTTGACAGAATATCCGACTTTGATGAAACGCCCTGTGATTGCTGCAAGGGATACGTTGTTCTTGGGCTGGGGAAAAGATGTGCAGGGCAGGTTCTTGTAACTTTGATATTCGCCCCTAAATGTGACAAACAAAAGGGGAAATCTTATGAAAAAAATGACTGCCGAGTTTATCGGAACTTTCACACTGGTGTTTCTAGCTTGTGGGGCTGCAATATTCGCTGGTTCTGCCATTGGTTTAACCGGCATTTCACTGGCCTTTGGTCTTGCCCTTATTGGCGCGGCTTACGGTATTGGGCCGATTTCGGGATGCCATATTAATCCTGCGGTTTCTGTAGGTGTTTTTGTAGCTGGTCGTATGTCCGCATCTGATTTGGCGCAATATGTGATTGCGCAGGTAGCAGGGGCTATTGTGGCCACAGCTGTTTTATATGTAATCGCCACAGGTAATACGGCCCCTTATACAGGAGGGTTTGCTGGCAACGCGATGCAAAACGGGTATGGTATAGTCGCAGGTTTTGTGTTTGAAGCCGTCGCGACGTTTTTGTTCTTAGTGGTGATCTTAGGAGCAACCCAGAAGGGCGCACCTGCTGCAATGGCAGGGTTGGCCATAGGTCTGGCATTAGTGGCAATACACTTGATCGGCATCCCGATCACAAACACATCCGTGAACCCAGCCCGTTCCATTGGCCCGGCTTTATTTGAAGGTGGTGCCGCGTTATCCCAGCTTTGGTTGTTTATCATAGCACCGATAACAGGGGCCATGATTGCAGGTCTGTTATTTCGTAATGGCACATTAGAGACCGGCGCATAAATCTGCTTAGAAGGCGTGCATCATATAAATGCACGCCTCAAGTTAGGTTCAAGTATTATCTTTGGGCTAAGAAAAACGCATTCACAGGTGAACGTGTTGTTTTTTTGTGTGTACTCACTCGGTTTTTTTGTGTCACCGTAGCTGGGTGCGATGTGTTTGTTTCAATTAGGTTCGTTGTTTCTGGCTCACGATCAGAACCCATTGCGTAAACGCTTGATACTTGCGCTGTAAGAGCGGTTGCACCGATTGCTGCGATGATGAAAGATTTAAGTATATAAGTCATAATAGGAAGACTCCTCATGAAGATTAAAGTTTACGCTATTGTGCGTCATAAGAGGACGTTACACGTAAAGGTTAATCACGCACGACACACGTTGACGTGCATAACATGTTTGTTTAACGCGCGTGATAAAGGTTAACGATGGGACTGATCTCAAACTGATGTTATACAGTAGTACCGAGTTATTCCTTTAGTGTTGCAGGCTTTGGCCAGCTCTGTATTGTCTAACATATGAAGAGACAGTATTTTGGAAAATGCCTTTGCGGTGAAGTGACTTACGTGGCGGATGGGCAGCCAATTGTTGTTGCGCAATGTCATTGTGAAGAATGCCGCCGCTTAAGCGGAACCGGTCACACAGTTGGTGCTATGTTCCTTTCAAAAGCGGTTGTTATAAGTGGCAAAGTGAGTGAATTTAAATATATGTCTAACATGGCCTCTGAAGTTACAAAGGCATTTTGTGCAATATGTGGTAGCTCAATTTATGGGGTAAACACGCGGAGCCCGCATCATCTTACATTAACGCTTGGTACGATGGACGATGCTAGAGAGCTGGACGTTGACGTTGTCATTTTCAATCGCGACAAGCCACATTGGGATCATCTTGGTGAAAATGTTATATCGTTTGAAATGCAGCCAAATTGGAAACCAGAAAGCACTGATATTTAACTCGTAACGTTAAGCATCAATGCTTTGATTAGTGTTAACTAAGATTAACTGTCTAGCCCTGGTAATTATGCACTGCAAAGGCATGGGTGTTAAAAGGCAGGCGCCTTATCCAACAAAAGCTTTTTCAACCACATATTCCGCAGGTGAACTGTTTGACCCTTCGGTCAACCCTGCCGCTTCGCAGATCGTTTTCATGTCGTTGTTCAGCCCTATAGAGCCGCAGATCATGACGCGGTCGATCTTCGGGTTAAAGGGGGGCAAACCTAAGTCAGCAGCCAGTGTGCCATTTTCCAGTAATGTGGTGACGCGTCCCATTTTAGGGCTGTCTTCACGGGTGGTGGTGGGATAATAGCGCAACTTGTTGCCAACAAATTCGCCGATCAGCGGATCATCAGCTAATGAGGCTACTAGATCAGCACCGTATTTCAGCTCGGCGACATCACGAGTGGTATGACACATAATAACCTCATCATAGCGTTCATAAAGTTCAGGGTCACGCATCAACGATGCAAAAGGGGCAATGCCTGTGCCTGTGGCGATGAAATACATGCGTTTTGCAGGTAAGAGCGCGTCCAGCACTAATGTGCCTACGGGTTTGGGGCGCAAGATCACTTGATCGCCAACTTTTAGGTGTTGCAGTTTCGATGTTAACGGGCCGTCTTGTACCTTGATTGAATAGAACTCCAACTCTTCATCCCATGACGGCGAGGCGATGGAGTAAGCGCGCAGCAACGGTTTGCCACTGTCACCCAGTAAGCCGATCATCACAAATTCTCCGGAACGGAAACGCAAAGATTGCGGCCGGGTCAGGCGGAACGAGAACAAACGGTCAGTATAATGGGTTACAGAAGTCACGGTTTGTGCATCTGGTAAAACGGGTTTGGCTTTTGTTGTGGTCACGGGGGATTGCTCTGTCATCGGTTTCTCTTTCGAAGGCTATCTATAGCGGGAATGGGAAGGGCGCAAGTCAGGCGGATTGGCGCAGGCGAGACTGATAGTTAAAATCTTTCCAATTGGCGCGGTACAGCCATTGTTCTTGCGGTTGACGGGCCGCCAATGTGTCACTGATCTCGACTTCGTCAATGCCACAACGGCGCGCCATGGCGTATTGATCCGCCAGAACATGGCCATGGGCACGGATACGGCCCGTATACCCGATCAAGCGTAAGTGTCGCGCAATGGAAAAACCACGACCGTCATGGGATGAAGGAAAGTCAATGCGAATAAGGGCGGCCTGGCTGAAATATGGCTTAATTTGTTCGGCCCCGACTGTGTTTGGTACATCCAGTGCATAACCTGCATCGGTTGCGTAAGATGAAGAGGTCACTGTCTCCCAGTCACGAAAGCCCGCAGTCCAGTTATCTAAGATAAAGCCTGTGTCGTTTATCAACTGTGTCATTGTGATTGCTCCGTGTGTTGACGTATTGGGGTGCCATCCAGGAAGTGGATACCACATTCAACTTTATTGGCCCCACGCCAACGACCCGCACGTTCATCTTCGCCATCTTTGACTGCACTGGTGCAAGGTGCACAGCCGATAGACGGAAAGCCTTTGGCGACAAGCGGGTGACGCGGCAAGTTATTATTGATGATATAATCTTGTAAATCAGGTTTGCGCCAATGTGCCAGCGGATTGATCTTGATCCGCTTGTCGTCTTCATTTTCAAACAGATCCAGTGCTAGACGGGTGCCGGCCTGAAACCTTTTGCGCCCAGTGATCCATGCGTCAAATTCTGATAATGCATTTTCCAGCGGCTCTAGTTTACGCAACGAACAACAAGCATCCGCATTTGCAAGATGCAGACGACCGAACGGGTCGCGTTCTTTGATCGCAACCTTATTGGCTTTAATAATACGCACATCCTTCAAGCCTAATTTTTCGGCGACTTCCATCTGGTAATCCAGTGTTTCAGCAAACAGCATTTCAGTATCGATAAAGATAACAGGCGTTTCTGGTTTGATCACTGACACCATGTGTAACAGCACAACAGACTCAGCCCCAAAAGAAGACACAAGAGCTGTGTTTCCCACGATAGGATCGTTCAACGCTTGGCGCAGCACAGGAATGGCCGCGTGATGACGATAAAATCCGTTGAGCATTTCAACACGTTCATTAACGGTAACACTTGAGGTTTCAAAAGGCATGATACTACTCCGCTGCTATGCTGGTTTCAGGGTAAAGCGCAGCTTTAAATGGCTCCAGCCCCAAACGGCGATAGGTTTCAAGGAAGGTTTCTTCTGCGTTTTCGCGCAGATTAAGATAAGCGTAAATCAGACGTTCAATTGCAGGCACAATTTCAGTGTATGAAAATCCGCGACCGGCACTTTTACCGATTGCCGCGGTTTGTGTTGCATCGCCGCCAAGCGTGATCTGGTAACTTTCTACGCCGGCACGATCCAACCCCAGAATGCCAATATGACCGACATGGTGATGCCCACAAGCATTGATACAGCCCGAGATTTTGATTTGCAGTTGCCCTATATCATGTTCCAGCTTTAAGTCTTCAAACCGTGTAGCGATTTGCTGAGCAATAGGAATAGATCGTGCAGTTGCCAGAGCGCAATAATCCATACCGGGGCAGGCGATAATGTCAGAGATTAAACCGATGTTGGCTGTCGCCAAGCCAACTTTACGCAATTCTGCATAGATTGCGGGCACGTGCGATTTATGCACATGCGGTAAAATCACATTTTGGGCATGGCTAATACGCAGCTCATCGTGGCCATATTTTTCTGCAAGATCTGCCATGACGCGCATTTGTTCAGAGGTTGCATCCCCAGGTGTTTTACCGTGTTCTTTGATCGAAATCGAAACAATAGCATAATCAGATTTCTTGTGTTCCGACAGGTTGGTGTCGACAAAAGATCGAAATGCAGGGTCGGATTTCAGGCTGGCTTCAAATCCGTCGGTATAAGCGTTGATATAATCGGGGGCTGCAAAAGCCCTCTTAATATCAGCAAACAACACCTGATCATAACCGCCAAAGGCCGCACGTTGGATGATAAAACGTTCTTCAACCAATTCACGGATCTTCTCGATACCGTTTTCGTGCACAGTGATTTTGATCCGAGCTTTGTATTTATTGTCACGTCGGCCCAGCGCATTATAAACTTGCATAATAGCTTCGCAATAAGGCAGCAGGTCTGCACGTGGGAGGAATTCGCGCAGAACCTTGCCGATCATTGGTGTGCGACCCAAGCCGCCACCAACAATTACTTCATAACCGATCTCACCTGCTTCATTGCGCAATATACGCAAGCCCACGTCATGTGCTTTGATCACGGCACGGTCATTTTCAGAGCCGGTAACAGCGAATTTGAATTTACGGCCCAGAAAAGCAAACTCAGGATGATCAGTTGACCATTGGCGCAGTAATTCGGCGGTCGGGCGGGGATCTTCCACCTCATCCGCGGCGGCCCCTGCAAAATGATCGGCTGTGACATTGCGAATGCAGTTACCTGAGGTTTGGATTGCGTGCATATCCACATCGGCCAATGCCTGCAGCATATCTGGTACATCAGGTAATTTAGGCCAGTTATACTGGATGTTCTGGCGTGTCGTGAAATGGCCGTAACCTTTGTCCCATTTGTCGGCGATAAAAGCTAGTTGGCGCATTTTAGCACCGTTCAAAGTGCCATAAGGGATTGCGACGCGCAACATATAAGCGTGCAATTGCAGATAAAGACCGTTCATCAGGCGCAAGGGCTTGAATTCATCCTCGGTAAGGCTGCCATCGACACGGCGCTCCACCTGAGATCGAAATTGATGTACCCGGTTCTGGATAAACTCTTTGTCAAATTCATTGTAGCTATACATGGGTTTATACCTCTGTTTGCTTACCGTGAGCGTAGTTTGATGGGCCACGGGTGCGAAAAGTTTCGCGAAAATGGGTAGGGACGGGCTTGCCGTCTTCTTGGGCTGCATCTGCCAAGTAGGCCCCAACCAAAAGTTCGGATTGAGCAATTGCTTGTGCAAGCAATGTATTGGCTTGAGTTTCATCTTCTAGATAAAGAGCATCATCATGCGATAAAACCCAAGTGCCGTTCTGACCAAAATATACCACATCGCCCTCTATCAGACGATTGGCGGTTAGGATTTTTGGGGTGAATGCGCGGGCCATTATGCGTGTTCCATTTGGCTGTAGGTTATAGGGGTGTCAATGCCAGGAATGATATCATGATCAATGCCAGCCTGTAATAAAGCATGAGTTTCAGCATAAGCATTTGGGTTGCCGAACTGCAGACGTACCACTTGGTGTCTGCGCGTTGCATGTTTAATCAAAAGCGCATTAATCTGGTTTTGTTGCCAAGCAATTCCAAAAGTTTTCTTACCAGTCTCAATGACAATTGCTTCGCGCCGTGCCAATTCCAGAATGGGTTTAGGTACAGTGTGATCATAAATCACCACATCGGCTTCATGCAGCAACTTGCGGGCTTTCAGGGTTAAGAGTTCCGGGTCGCCCGGGCCTGCACCAACCAGCCAAACATGACCTTGCTTTTCATTTGTAGATAAGGTTTCAGTCAATAAGGTGTCTAATTCTGCCAGTGCAGCCTTTTCACCACCTTTTGCTAAAGCCAAAGGGCCGCGCTTGAAATAAAAACTAGACCAGAAATTACGACGCATACGGCCCATAGGAATAGTGTTGGCTGCTTTACGGAAGCTTTGACCTATACGTGCAAGCGTGCCTAAATCTGCAGGCAAAACCTCTTCCAGTTGCTGTTTGATCTTGCGCGCCAGTACTGGGGCTGCTCCTTCGGTGCCGATTGCAACAGTTATAGGCGCACGATCCACGATTGCAGGCGTGATAAACTGACTGGCTTCCAGATTATCAACGATGTTTATCAATGCGCCTGCTTTGCGTCCTAGATCCGTGACACGTTTATCTTCGACCGCATTTTCAGTCGCGCCGTAAACCAAAGCTGCATCGTGCATATCGCTTTCTATTGCGGGGCGGTTAGCATAAGTTAATTGGCCGGATTGTGCCCAATGTAGTATTTCAGGATTGGGCTGTGTGCCAAACACCGAGATTTGCGCATTTGTTTTTAATAAAAGACGCAGTTTGGCAATAGCGCAAGCGCCAGCGCCCGATACGATAACGCGCCGGTTGTCCAGATTTAGAAAGATGGGAAAATGGCGCATGAGCGGTATTCCTTTATTTGTTTTGTTGATATATACGCTAATTGGAATATTGTTCCAGAAATGGCTTGTGCTAATACGTAAAATAGAAATATTATCCTACATAATGACGAATTATAGTAAATTCGTTTCGTTTTTAAAGGAAAAGTGGAATGACTGACCAACTGGATGCAATTGATCGTAAGATTTTAAAAGAACTGCAGGCGGATGCGTCGCAAAGTTTAGATGATATCGCGCGTAAAGTAGGAGCCTCTAAAACACCGGTATGGAACCGTATTCGTAAGCACCGTGCTTCTGGGTTGATCATGGCTAATACGGCAATCTTAGATGCGCAAAAATTGGGCTTAGAAGCGTGTTTTTTTGTGCTGGTGCGCACGTCAGAACATGACAAGGCTTGGCAGAAAAAATTTGTGAAAACTTTGATGGAACGCCCTGAAGTACTGGAAGCGCACCGTCTTGCAGGTGATATTGACTATATTTTGAAGGTACGAGTGGAAAATGCCAAAGCCTATGATGTGTTTTATCAAGCACTGATCGGGCAAGTGAAAATATTCAATGTAACAGCGCTGTTATCAATGGAAGAAATTAAATCGACCACTATACTACCGGTTTAAGCCACATCTAACAATATGCTTGTCTCGCTGTTCAAAACCCCTGAAATTTCACGGATTTGACGCAAGACACGATCAATCTCTTGCAAGTTTTCTGTGTGGATCTCCGCTACCAAATCCCATTTCCCATTCGTGGAATGTAGCGATGAAACCTGCGGTATCTTGCGCAAGTCACGAATGACTTTTCGCGACATTGAGCCCTGTAATTCAACAGTGGTCATTGCCCGCACGCCGTTACCGTCTTCTTGATCTGTTTCAATTGTAAAACGTCGGATAATACCACTATCGATTAAGTGGGTTAGGCGGGATTTTACTGTCGCGCGTGATATTTGGGTGGTCGCCGCCAATTCTGTCAATGTGGCGCGCGCGTTGCTTTTTAAGGCAGCCAGCAGGCGGCCATCCGTTTGACTGGTTTTATTCATAACTTATCCAATTGCAAAACTACCTATACATTTAGTACAATTATTTAAGTGCATTGTACATAATTTTGGGTGCCATAGTGCATTTTAGTCACATATCTTTGTTGTAAATGAATTTGGGATTGCAAAAATGACCACTAAACATTGCCATATTTTAGGGGCGCCTGTGCAAACAGGAGCTAGCCAACCAGGGTGCCTGATGGGGCCTGCAGCCTTGCGGACAGCAGGCTTGCCTGAGGTATTAAGAGGCTTGGGATGGCAGGTCACCGATATGGGGGATTTTGCAGCTGAAGCGGTCACTGTATCTGGCCACCCTAATGCAGCAATCCATAATCTGGCTGAAACTGTTGGTTGGACCAAAACCTTAAGTGATGCTGCTTTTAATGCCGCTGAAGTATCGGATTTTCCAATTTTTCTGGGTGGTGATCATAGTTTGTCGGCCGGGACGGTTTCTGGGATTTCACGCAGCGCCAAAAAACAGGGCCGCCCATTATTTGTATTGTGGCTGGATGCGCATCCAGATTTGCATACTCCGGGCAGTACCGCCAGCGGTAATCTGCATGGAACACCTGTGGCCTACTTTACCGGCCGCCCAGGGTTTGATGCATTTCCCAAGCTGGAAGCGCCGATTGATCCATCGAACATTTGTATGATGGGCATCCGATCGGTTGACCCAGCCGAGGCCAAGAATATTGAAACACTGGGAATTACGGTGCATGATATGCGGGCGATTGATGAGCGTGGTGTTGCCCCTCCGTTACGTGAGTTTCTGGATAAGGTTATTGCGGCAAACGGTTTGTTACACGTCAGTTTTGACGTAGATTTCCTAGACCCCTCCATTGCACCTGCGGTAGGCACTACTGTGCCGGGGGGCTGCACCTTTCGCGAAGCGCACCTGATTATGGAAATGTTGCATGACAGTGGCTTAGTAACCTCACTTGATTTGGTGGAACTGAACCCTTTCTTAGATGAGCGCGGCCGTACCGCACGCCTATTAACTGACCTGACTGCCAGCCTGTTTGGCCGTCGCGTACTTGATCGTAAAACTGGAAGCTATTGATATGACAAACCCTAAACCATCAACCCTTGCCTTTGTGCCGTTTGTATCGGTTGATAATATGATGAAGCTTGTAAACCGTATCGGGATAGAAACAGTTTTACTTGAATTAGCTGACTATATTGAGACAGATTTTAAACGCTGGCCAGAATTTGATAAAACCCCACGTGTGGCGTCGCATTCTGATGAAGGCGTGATTGAACTAATGCCAACGGCGGATGCGGATAATTACGGATTTAAGTATGTCAATGGTCACCCTAAGAATATGAAGCAGGGATTTCAGACTGTGACCGCCTTTGGTGTGTTGTCCAGTGTCAGTAATGGCTATCCTATCTTGCTTACTGAAATGACCATTTTAACGGCATTACGAACAGCCGCAACTTCGGCGCTTGTAGCAAAATATCTAGCACCCAAAGCGGCCACGACAATGGCGATGATTGGCAACGGGGCCCAGTGCGAGTTTCAAGCGATGGCGTTTAAAGCAATTTGTGGCATAGATACGGTAAGGCTTTACGATGTTGACCCTGAAGCCACAAAAAAGGCAGTGAAAAACCTATCAGCCACGGGGATGAATGTTGTTGCCTGTACTTCAGGTGAGCAGGCAATTGAAGGGGCAGGGATCATCACCACTTGTACTGCCGATAAATTATGCGCCACGATACTAACTGATAATATGGTCGGTGCAGGTGTACATATTAACGCTATTGGTGGTGATTGCCCCGGTAAAACAGAACTGCACCGCGATATCTTGACCCGGTCGGATATTTTTGTGGAATACCCACCGCAAACCCGGATTGAAGGCGAAATTCAACAATTGGCCGAAGATCATCCTGTCACAGAACTTTGGCAAGTGATGCTAGGGCAGGCGAAAGGGCGTACGGATGCGCGACAAATCACTCTGTTTGATAGTGTAGGCTTTGCTATTGAAGATTTCTCAGCCCTGCGCTTTGTCAGTAACAAGATCAAGGATTATCCGTTCTTTGATCCGTTGGACATGCTGGCTGATCCTGATGACCCTCGTGATTTATTTGGTATGGTTGCGCGCAGAAAAGCTGATTAACTGTGAGGTTATTGCCTGTGGGGCATGCGTAGATATACGGTCAAGGAACTGCCGCAAAAAGCAAACAAAGCCCAAACCCATGCGTGTAGGCTGCCTGATGCAACGCCGCCTAGGTAGGCTCCGATATTGCAGCCCCCTGATAACCGGGCGCCAAACCCCATTAATAAGCCCCCAATAACCGCGGTCAAAAACTCATAACGGTTTAAACGCCAAACAGGGGCGTATTTGCTCGCAAACCCTGCGGCGCATAAAGCTCCCAGTATGATACCGAAATTCATAATTGAGGTGGTCGAGCGGAATACGCTGCCTGTGATTTGTCTTTCGGGAACGCGCCAGTAAGATATATCTTGGATCGGGTAACCCAACCCATGCACAGCCTTGGCGCCCCAAATGCTGAATGCCTGAGTGATCCCCCATGGGCGGTTTAATATATAGACTGTGGCAATACCAACGCATGCCAGTGCTATAGCCCCCATCCAGGGTGACCAAGGCCCTGAAATTAAAGAGCCGGTAGACCGGCCGTTTTCGAGGTTGCCATGTGCGCGTCGTTCAACAATTACTGACCCGAACCAGATGACTGCCAACAAGGCGAAAGTGATCAAAATAGTGATAATTGGGCCAAGTTGATGTGTCATGTCGATACGCCCAAGGCTTGGTAAGGCACGCCACCAACCAACGTGAGCGACACCCAGCATCGATCCGATGATGAAAAAGATTAATGTCAGAGCCATGCGTGTGCTGCCACCACCAACAGTAAAAAGCGTGCCGGACCCGCAGCCACCACCTAATTGCATGCCTATGCCAAAAAAAAATGAACCGGCGATAAGGGCAATACCAACAGGTTGGACAAAGCCACCAGCACTGCCCCAGCCGATCATCGGTATGGTGAAAATTGCGGTGAGGCCAAGTAAAACAACCTGTGCCCTTAATCCTACGCCACGCCGTTCTGTTATAATGCGCCGCCACGCACCAGTGAAGCCAAAAGCTGCGTGATATAACGAAAACCCTGCGATCAAACCGACCGTTACCGCTAATACATTACGCGAACCGCCAAATTGTGCGGTTTGATAGCAAACAAAAATGTACCCTAATAAAGCTAATGTAATCGGTATTTTTTGAAATTTAGACACGGGAGAGAGGATAACCTTTTGCTTATCTTGTGAAATAGATATTGGATTAATATATAATAAGCGCAGGCTTAACTGACTGTAAATGCTCATAGCGTCGTATTTGAAACTTAATAAATTTAAAGATATCAGGTTTCTGGCTTGTATTGAACGCGTATGATGTTTGCACCTTAAAGGTGCAAGGTCAAATTTTGCGTTTTAGTAAAGCCATTGCAATCAATACCCATCCTAAAATGGCTTTAGTATGATCTGATAAAGAGGCATTGCTTTGAAAGCTTAATAATTGAGTTAATGCCCATGGTGAGGGTGGCTTTTTTATAACTGCCTGAAATGGTAACCCATCAAATATAATCAAATAATAGCTGTAATATATCTGCGGTGACAGCCAAACCAAGAGAAATAAAACCCCAAGGGATATAAGTAATCTACTAAGGCGTGATCTATTTCTAAATAACCGAAAACAAATAAAAATACAAAATAACCCCAGTAATAGTGAAATCGCTGTAAGACCGGTTTGCTGTATCGTGGTTAATGTATTGAAACTATCATCTGTATACATTTGGTATTTGATTATTTTTTAAGTAGTATATTTGATTTTTTACGTACTAAAACCGTGCGCAAATCATGCATGGCCATAAGTAAATCATCGGCGAACTGTTCAACCTGTTCATCGGTAGCATCTGATTGCACCCATTGGGCGGTATCGCTTAAGTGATCTGTGGCACGTTTAATATCGTCTACTTTGCGTGCGGCAAGAAGCTTGCGTCGTTCTATAAGCCAGGCATCGATTTCATTGCGCTCGGATGCAGTTGGTATCTGATCTCCCTGAGGTTTCACATTGCCATTACGAATGTTCACAACGGCAATTTGTTGTAGTTCTAAACGGCGTTGGCGATTTTCCGTATCAACCCGAAATACCGCAGCGCCGTTCTCACGAGTGCGGAAAAATAAACCTGGATTAGCTGGCATATTGCTCATTCCCTTTTAATTTATCTTATGTCGGCTCTTGTATCAGGTCAACGAAGCACAGAAATTCTGTATCCGGGTGCAAGCATCGACCAGGGCTTCATTTGATGTAGCATAGCTGACGCGAAAATGGGGACTTAAGCCGAATGCCGCACCAAATACCACCGCAACGCCTTGAAGCTCTAATAATTCAGTTGCAAAATCTTCATCGGTTTTAATTACTTTACCCGACGCGGTGCTTTTACCAATACATTCCGCAATCGATGGGTAAACATAAAAAGCGCCTTCGGGTGTATGACATGTTATACCTTTGGCTTTATTTAACATTTCAACCACAAGGTCGCGACGGCCTTTAAATACTGGGCGGCTCATTTCGATGTAATCTTGCGGACCGTTTAGTGCTTCAACCGCGGCCCATTGGCTGATTGATGAGGGATTTGACGTGCTTTGTGACTGGATTTTGCGCATTGCGGCAATCAGTTTCTCAGGGCCAGCAGCATATCCAATGCGCCAGCCTGTCATTGCATAGGCTTTAGAGACCCCATTCACAGTTAATGTACGCTCATATAATTGCGGCTCTACCTCTGCAGGCGTGCAAAACTTGAAATCGTCATAAGCCAGATGTTCATACATATCATCGCTCATCACCCAGACATGGGGGTAGCGTAGTAAAACATCTGTAAGAGCTTTCATTTCAGTCTGGGAATAACCCGCACCTGAGGGGTTGGAGGGAGAGTTAAAAATCAGCCATTTGGTTTGGGGGGTAATGGCCGCCTCTAGTTGGTCAGCTGTCAGTTTGAAAAGGTTATCCATTGTTGCATAGGCAATCACAGGGCTGCCGCCAGCTAATAATACCATATCAGGATATGACACCCAGTAAGGTGTGGGGATAATTACTTCATCTCCGGGGTTAAGTGTGGCCATTAATGCATTGTAAAGTATTTGTTTTCCACCTGTTCCAATGGAAACTTGTTGAGGGCTATAATCTAACGCATTGTCACGCTTTAACTTGTCACAAACCGCCTGTTTCAGTTCAAGAATACCGTCTGGAGCGGTGTATTTTGTCTTTCCTGCATCAATGGCTGCTTTAGCCGCTTCTTTGATTGTATCTGGTGTATCAAAATCAGGTTCGCCTGCGCTTAATGCAATCACATCTTTGCCAGCGGCTTTCAACTCAGCGGCTTTAGTAGAGATAGAAATCGTGGGTGAAGGTTTTACGCGATCTAATGTTTTTGACAAGAATGACATCGGGGTTTCCTTTTCCTTATACCTGTCTTGTAAGAGCATGGTAAATTACCTGCAAGTCTGGACTTGCAGAATTCACAAGCTAGGCTATTCAACATTCTAAAGAGGTGAAATATGTCAGACGATCGCAACATACGACTGAAAAAACTGCGCGTACGGTCATGGCGTCGCGGCATTAAGGAAATGGACTTGATGTTTGGTCACTTTGCAGATGAGGTGATGGCGACTTTGACCGATGCTGAACTTGATGCACATGAAACCCTGATGGCAGAGCATGACCAAGATCTGCTGGCATGGTTTACAGGGCAACACGATACGCCCGAAGAATTAAAAGATGCACTATCTCGGGTACAAAATCACTTTTTATCTAAAAAAATCACATAATTTAACTAGTTGTTTTAACTTTACCGTCATTAAGGGTCTTGAGCAGTTTTTGGCGGAGTGAAATATGAGTGTACATGAAAACCTTACCGTTGATGCGTTGACCCATCAGGGCAGTGACTTTCTCGGGGCGTATTTGGAAACACTTTCAATGGTAGAGCGGCTGCATCGCTTACTGCTGGATGTAATTAAAGATGAATTTGAACGCTTAGGCTTACTGGATATAAATTCTGTGCAAGCATTGTTGTTGTTTAATATCGGTGAAAACGAAGTCACTGCAGGTGAATTGAAATCACGTGGATATTATCAGGGCTCGAATGTATCATATAATCTGAAAAAATTGGTAGAGGCAGGCTATATGGAACACAAGCGTTGCGAAATTGATCGCCGCTCTGTCCGCGTTCGCTTATCAGACAAAGGCCAGCATATTAGAACTGTCGTCGCTGACCTGTTCGGGCGACATTCTGCGGGTATATTGGGTAAAGATGTTTTAGGAGATTTGGATTTGAGTGATCTCAATCATGCTTTGCGCCGATTAGAGCGTTACTGGGGGGACCAAATACGATATATTTATTAGACATTATCCCTCGTATAAAGCTCCAAAGGAATAATGTTATGCAAGCTTATAGTTAGAGCTGCGGCATTTTCACGGGGGTATTTTTTATAAGTGCAATCTTGCGGTTTACAAGTTATAAATCCTATAGCCGCAAGGGATGTAATATGGATTACCAAGCCAAAATTGATACTGCACTAAATGCGCTGCATGAAGAAGGGCGCTACCGTGTATTTCACAATATTCGACGCATAAATCAACAGTTTCCAAAAGCTGTTTGGACAATGCCTTCTGGTGAAACCCGGGAAATCACGGTTTGGTGCGGAAATGATTATCTTGGTATGGGCCAAAACCCTGTTGTTCAAAAAGCCATGACAGATGCCATTAATCTGGCCGGAGCTGGATCCGGTGGAACACGTAACATTTCGGGTAATACTTCTTATCACAAAAGGCTGGAAACTTCGCTTGCCGATTTGCACAACAAAGAAGCAGCACTGGTTTTCACATCGGCTTACAATGCCAATGAAGCAACGCTTTCGGTGTTGCCAAAGCTTTTCCCTGGGTTGATTATTTACTCTGATGCGCTGAACCATGCATCTATGATTGAAGGTATTCGCCACGGCTTTGGCGAAAAACATGTGTTTCGCCATAATGACGTGGCCCATTTACGCGCACTATTGCAAGCCGCGCCTAAAGATGCACCAAAATTGATTGCATTTGAGTCGCTTTATTCAATGGATGGGGATTTTGGCCCGATCAAAGAAATTTGTGACCTGGCCGATGAATTTAATGCGCTGACATATATTGATGAAGTTCACGCGGTTGGACTATATGGCGCGCGCGGTGGTGGTGTGACAGAACGTGATGGCTTAGCTGGGCGTATTGATATGATCAACGGCACACTTGCAAAAGCTTATGGGGTGATGGGTGGTTATGTGACCTGTAACGCAAAATTGGCAGATGCAATTCGGTCATATGCGCCCGGATTTATTTTCTCGACATCGTTGGCACCTGCCATCGCTGCAGGGGCGGATGCTTCAGTGAATTATTTAAAAAAACACTCCGAGCTGCGTAATATTCACCAACAACGTGCCCGTAATTTAAAGCAGCAAATCAAAGCTCTGGGCATGCCGGTCTCAGATTATGGCAGTCATATCGTTCCGATCCATGTCGGGGATCCAGTTAAATGTAAAATGTTGTCGGATCTACTGTTAGAAGAACATGGTATTTATGTGCAGCCGATTAACTTTCCAACTGTACCGCGTGGCACAGAAAGGCTGCGTTTCACCCCGTCGCCTGTCCATACGGATACGATGATACGTGATTTGGTAACCGCCCTGGATGGGCTTTGGGGGCAATGCGCATTAAACCGCTCAAAGTTGACTGGTTGATCATTGTTTTTGGCTCAGGGGTGCCTTACCTGACATTTTATGTTACAAAAACTTGAAGAAGGAAAAACCTTCTCGATTCGAGGTAATTGAGCGCGGGGATTAGGTAATAGGCCATGACCACACCAACTGGGGATTTTCGTCCAAAGGGATTTGACGCATACCCGCTTTCATTGGGCGATATGCTGCGTGGGGAACGCGCTACCGCTGGTAAATCTTTAGAAGATGTACAGGCAGATATCAAAGTTGGTGTTAAATATATTGCCGGGATAGAAGAGGGTGATTTATCAGTATTTGATACTAAAGGGTTTGTTGCAGGTTATGTGCGATCTTATGCCAGGTACCTGAATTTGGATGCAGATAAGGCCTATGCTCAGTTTTGTCATGAAACGGGTTTTGAAATTATCAGCCCGGATACATATAACAGAAAATCAATTATTACTAAAAAGCATCAACGTACAGCGTTTCCAAATGGTGCCGCACATATTTCGAACGGCGTAACAATGGGGCCGATTGCATTACCAACACAGCGTTGGTATGCAAACATTTCGTTTTCTGCAATTGGGTCTTTAGTTGTGTTGCTTACATTGGTTGCTGCACTTGGTTATGGTGGCTGGAAAGTGCTGCAAGAAGTGCAAAGAGTACAGTTTGCCCCCGTGAATGAAGTGCCGGGCGTTGCCTCTGATATTTCGGTATTGGCAGATGGGGGTGGTTTAAGCGACATAAATCCTGTAATTGCGCTGACGGATGGAGCTGATCTAACCACGCGTTCTGTGGTGTCATTAGATCAACTTTATCGCCCACAAGAGCTTGATTTACCAAGTGTGATTTCGCGAGATGGCCCTATCTCTACTATTAACCCTGAAAACTTAGGAACTTATGCTCAAAACCTAAGTGTGCTCACACCTGTATTAGCTGAAACTGACGGGCTGGTTTCAATTGTTGAACAAGGCCCTCCAAACGTCGATATCGTCGCAACACGCCCAGCTTGGATCAGGGTTTATTTACCGGATAACAGTGTGTTGTTTGAAAAGATATTGAATGCAGGCGAAAGATATCGGTTGCCAAACGGGCTGCAAGGGCCGTTGTTAAAAGCTGGTAACTCTGGCGCGGTTTACTTTATGATCGGCGAAAAAACCTTTGGACCAGCCAATGCCAAAGGTGGCGTTACTCGAGAAATATCCTTAGCTCAAACTGATATTGAAGAAGGGTATGGTGAAGTATTGAATTTGTTCTCAGAACCACTTGCGCCGCCACTTAACGCAACGCAGGATCTAACCGCTGAAGCCATTCTGATTGATCTTCAAAACAACTAGGGCAGGCCCCCTGTTGACGTTTGCCCCCCGTACTATAATGAAGCTTTAACTATCCTTGATAGAGTAGGCCTTCACTAATGACCCACAATTCTATTCGCCCTTGGCGCAACATATATCGCCGTAAAAGCCGCCAAATTCATGTAGGCTCGATTGCGGTGGGCGGGGATGCTCCGATCACTGTGCAAACTATGACGAATACGCTTACCACAGATGTTAAGGCAACAATTGCACAGATACAGGCTTGTGCTGAAGCGGGTGCAGATATTGTGCGGGTGTCTTGCCCTGATGAAGCGTCTACTGCCGCAATGTATGAAATTGTACGTGAAAGCCCTGTACCTTTAGTGGCCGATATTCATTTTCACTATAAACGAGCGATAGAAGCTGCAGATGCCGGGGTTGCTTGCTTGCGGATCAATCCTGGCAATATTGGGAAGCCTGAGCGGGTCGCAGAAGTAATAAAAGCGGCTAAAGATCATGGTTGTTCTATTCGTATAGGGGTAAATGCAGGCTCTTTGGAAAAACATCTGCTAGACAAATATGCTGAGCCTTGTCCAGATGCGATGATTGAAAGTGGGATGAATCATATCCGTATTTTGCAAGACAATGATTTTCACGAATATAAGATTTCAGTTAAAGCATCAGATGTCTTTATGGCCGCCGCCGCTTATCAAGGGTTGGCAGAAGCAACTGATGCGCCGATACATTTGGGTATTACCGAGGCAGGTGGCCTGACATCCGGTACCATCAAATCTGCCATTGGGTTGGGTAATCTATTATGGATGGGCATTGGCGATACAATCCGCGTATCTTTATCTGCTGACCCCGTGGAGGAGGTTAAAGTTGGGTATGAAATCCTGAAATCTCTGGGTTTGCGCCATCGTGGTGTTAATATTATTTCTTGCCCAAGCTGCGCGCGTCAGGGCTTTGATGTGATTAAAACCGTTGAAGCACTGGAAAAACGTCTGGAACATATTAAAACTCCGATGTCACTTTCAATTATTGGCTGTGTGGTTAACGGCCCCGGTGAAGCCTTGATGACGGATGTGGGTTTTACTGGCGGTGGTGCTGGTTCCGGAATGGTTTATATGGCTGGCAAACAAGACCATAAGCTGGGTAACAAACATATGGTGGAACATATTGTTGAGCTGGTTGAAAAACGCGCGGCAGAATTAGATGCAAGTGAAGCTGACGATCAAGCGATGGGATGAAATTTAATATGATGATAATTTTTAGCCTTATTGTCATCGCTTTGCTTCTTACACTGGCTTATGTACGTTTTGCTCCGGCAGATATTGATCATTTGCATCAAGATCCGGCTACAACGCTTTTTAGCGGGAAGCCGAACCAATACCGCACGATATCGCCTAGCTTTGATTTAAGTGTAACTGAATTAACTCAAAGGCTTGATGATTACGCTTTTACGCAAGCGCGTGTTCAGCATGTTGCAGGGCAGGTTGAGGATCATATGATCACATATGTTCAACGCACCGCCATAATGGGATATCCAGATTACATTACAATAAAAGCAATTCCAGCAGGCACAAAGCAATCCCAGTTGGTGATTTTTTCACGTTCGCGTTTCGGTTATTCAGACTGGGGCGTTAATAAGCGGCGCGTCAAAGGATGGTTGATGGGTTTGCGAAGATAAGCAACCCTGCTTGATCTCGCGCCACATAGGGTTGTTTAAAGACATTTCGCATCGCGCAATAAAATCGCGACCACCAACTTCCATACAGATCATTACGCCTAATTCTACGCGTGCACCAGTTTTGTCTGTGCAATAGCAATCAGGGTAGGGAACTTTTGCTTCTTGTGCAAAAGCCATAAACGCTGAACCGCTGAATATAATTACGATAAACCATTTCATAGGTTCTTTTTAACATTATATGCTTAAAAAGTCATGCTTGCCCTTGACCAAAGCCCGTCAACACGCAATGTCTCGCCCATGATACCAGAAGATAAATTAATGCAAATCACTGCGCGGTTCGAATTTCTTGAAGCTAAAATGGCGGATGGATCGGTTAGCGATGATTTTGCCGCGTTGTCAAAAGAATATTCCGACCTAAAACCAGTAGTCGATAAAATCAGGGAATATCAGCAGCTTGTCGTTGATATATCAGATGCACAAGAGATGTTATCAGACCCTGAAATGAAAGAACTGGCGGAAGAGGAATTGCCGGAATTACGTAAGGCATTACCAAATGCCGAGCACGAATTACAATTATCTCTATTGCCCAAAGATGAGGCTGATGAACGTTCTGCGGTGTTGGAAATACGCGCAGGTACAGGGGGCGATGAAGCGGCATTGTTTGCTGGTGATCTTTTGCGCATGTATCAACGTTATTGTGATTCGTCAGGATGGAAGATGGAAATTATTGAAGCCGCCGAGACCGAACTTGGCGGTTATCGTGAAGTGGTTGCCAATGTCAAAGGCAAGGGTGTTTTTGCCAAGTTGAAATTTGAAAGTGGCGTGCACCGTGTGCAACGGGTGCCGACAACTGAAAGTGGCGGAAGGGTACATACCTCTGCGGCTACTGTGGCAGTTTTACCAGAAGCCGAAGAAGTGGATATAGACCTGCCAACCACAGATTTACGTATCGATACGATGCGGGCATCAGGTTCAGGCGGGCAGCATGTGAACACGACGGACAGTGCTGTACGTATTGTTCATATTCCCACAGGTATTATGGTGGTATCTGCGGAAAAATCACAACATCGCAATCGAGAAATTGCAATGCAAACCCTGCGCACACGGCTTTACGATATGAAACGCCAAGAAGCAGAGGCAGAACGCTCTGCTAATCGGAAGGGACAAGTGGGTTCCGGGGATCGTTCAGAGCGCATTCGTACTTATAATTTTCCGCAAGGCCGTATGACTGACCACCGGATCGGTTTGACGCTTTATAAGCTGGATCAAGTTATGCAGGGCGATCTAGATGAAACACTTGATGCGCTTATTGCAAATGATCAGGCTCAAAAACTGGCCGAGCTGAATCCGTGACCCAAACGGTTAACGCTTTATTAAAACATGGTTTAGAACGTCTTTATCCTGTGTTGCTTGATAATGCTGCAACCGATGTAAAAGCATTGCTGGCGCATGTACTGGATGTGGATCGCGGCTTATTGGCGGCGAGATCACATGACATTGTTACTTCAGCACAAGACGCTGCTTTTCAAGATGCTATTGAAAAAAGATACGCCCGCCAACCGGTTTCACAGATTATTGGAGTACGGGAATTTTGGAGCCGTGATTTTCATGTCACCCCAGATGTCTTAGATCCCAGGCCTGACACAGAAACTTTGATAGAACAGGTTTTAAAAATAGGCCCTGTTCCCAGCTTTCTGGATTTAGGTACAGGATCAGGTTGTATTTTAATAACGTTGTTAGCGGAATGGTCGCAGGCGCAGGGGGTTGGTGTAGATCGCTGTGAAAAAGCGCTGCATATCGCACAAGGAAATGCACAATCTCATGGCGTTATGGCGCGTGCGTGTCTAAAGCAATCAAACTGGTTTTCAAATGTGACGGGACAGTTTGACTTAATTGTCAGTAATCCACCTTATATAAGCTCTGATGCGATGCAATTGGTTGCACCTGAAGTGCGCAACTGGGAGCCACGTATGGCTTTAACGCCAGAAGGTGACGGTTTGGATGCATATCGTGTGATTGCGAAACAAGCTGATCAGTATTTAAACAACAGTGGTTATATATTTGTAGAAATTGGTTTTGATCAAGCCAAGGCGGTTTTGAAGATTTTCTCAGATGCGGGCTTTAATAATGGCCACTGTATTCAGGATTTATCAAGGCAAGATCGGGTTATCTGTGTAAATAAAACATAAAGCGGCCTGTTTATCGTAAAATTAACCAAAAATGTGGTTTAGGACTTGTATAGGTGTTTCAGTTAGTTATACTCACTACACAGGATGATTGATAGGATCTCATCCTACAAACCCCACAACAAAAACGGGACTACGTCGTAGCGGCGCAAATTTCAAATAATCGCATACAAGGCACCCTGATCAATGAGATCATCTAATAAATCGCGTTCTCGCAATAAAAATCATAATAATCGTCGTGGTAACCCCACAAACGTTTTAAACCGAGTGTTTGACAGTGCTGGGCCAGAAGGCAGGGTGCGTGGTACGCCACAGCAAATCATTGATAAATATCAATCTCTTGCACATGACTCATCTTTAGCTGGTGACCGCGTCAACGCGGAAAACTTCTTACAGCATTCAGAGCATTACTCACGTATGTTAATGGAAGCCCAACACGAAATTAACGAGCGCCGAGATGCACATGATGCCCAGCGTCAGAAAAGCCAGCAACAGCAACAAAAGAGTCCACAAAAACCTAATGCAGATATAAGCAATGAACAGCCGGATATCGCGGGTAATACCAGTGAGTTATTTCCAGCTAAAACGGATCAACCCAACCTTGTTGAAACACCGGAAAGCAAGCCTGTTCTGGATGTTGAAAAGAAGCCTAAACGAGTAAGACAGCCTGCTCAAAAGGTTAAGCCTGAAGAACCTAAAGCAGAAAAAACAGTGGAACCTTCTAAGCCTGAGACTGCCGCCGAATAAGCCTTAAAATTGATTGCTCAATATGCAGAACTGTTCGACGGACAATTGTTCTGCGCGTTCTGTAGGTTCAATACCAGCTGCACGTAACCGATCTTCTATATCTGGTGCCAGAGATTTCAGGCTGGCCCTTAACATTTTGCGCCGTTGATTAAATGCCGTGGCAACAACGCGTTCTAATGTCTTGGCATTGCAATCAAACTTAGGTTTATCGCATTTTGTGATATGGACCACTGCTGAAGATACTTTAGGGGCAGGCGTAAAAGCTTGCGGTGGCAAGTCCATCACAATTTTGGCGTCACAACGCCATTGGGCCAGCACTGACAAACGCCCATATGCTTTACTGCCGGGGGCGGCAACAATACGCTTTGCGACTTCACGCTGGAACATCAATGTTAAACTGTCCCAATAGGGAGGCCATGCTGGGGGCGTCAACCAACGTACCAGTAATTCAGTGCCGATATTATAAGGTAGGTTTGCGATTATTTTTATAGGGCTGTTTAGCTGTTTAACTGGGTTTAATGCTAAAGCATCCCCTGATATGATTGTCAGACGGTCGTCATAATGTTTTGAAATTTCAGCCAAAGCAGGCAAACAACGCTCATCACGTTCCACAGCGATAACACGGCGCGCGCCTTCATATAAAAGGGCTCGGGTTAGGCCGCCCGGACCTGGGCCAATCTCTAGGATATCCGCATTAGAAAGATCACCTGCTTGCCGGGCAATTTTTCCTGTTAAATTCAAATCTAATAGAAAATTTTGCCCAAGGGATTTTTGTGCGCGCAAATTATGTTTGGAAATAACTTCGCGTAAAGGCGGCAGGCCATCAGTTGATACGGTCATAATGTGCTCTATTTTCGGCCATTTTACTGGCTTGTTTGATAGCTTCTATCAGACTGGTCGGATCTGCAATACCTTTGCCCGCAATATCAAAAGCCGTACCGTGATCTGGTGAAGTGCGAATAAACGGCAGGCCAAGCGTTGTGTTGACGCCTGCAGAGAAGTTCAGTGTTTTCAATGGGATCAGCGCCTGATCATGGTACATGCAGACCGCTGCGTCATATTTGGCGCGCGCTTGCGGATGAAACATGGTATCTGCAGGCATTGGGCCAATAAGTGGTATACCTTTGGCACGGATTGCGTCAAGCAACGGGGCAATACGGTCAATTTCATCACGCCCCATTGTCCCGCCTTCACCTGCATGCGGATTTAACCCTGCTACAGCAATGACTGGCTTTTCTAACCCAAAATCACGTTGCAATGCCTGATAAGTAATACGTATTGTCTGTTCTATCAAATCATTGGTCAACATCTTGGGGATGTCTGATAAAGCAATGTGAATAGTGACAGGAACCGCACGCAATTCTGGTGCGCATAACATCATAACAGAAGTTTCAACGCCACCTAAATGGGCTAAGAACTCAGTATGACCAGGAAATGCGAAACTTGCTCCGTCTTTTAAAACCTTTTTGTTAATTGGGTTCGTGCAAACAGCTGCTGCTTGTCCTTTTTTTACAAAGTTAACTGCCATTTCAATGGATTGGATGACATTTTTCGCATTCTCAGGATGTTCTTTCCCGATCAAAGCTGGGCTGTGAAATGGCAGGTTTAAAACCGGCAAACCATCGCGAAAGGCTTTATCTGCCTCTTGCGGGTTACGAATGGCTATCAATGGTATATCAGTTGCAGCTTTGACGTGGTTGTAATCTGCAATCAAAAAAAAGGGCTGCGCATGTTTTAATTGCGTCCATGCCATCCCTGACAATTCCAAGCCAACACCGCTTGGGTCGCCTGCGGTTAATGCAATGGCTTTCGTCATTTTTTGATTATAATGGCATCGCCGCGCAATTCTTGCAAATAGCCTGCGCCAAAACTGCCAACCCGCTGGCTGAATAATGCATTACGAATTTGCTCGCGTGCGCCTTCTGGCAGGTCTTTGGCACGATTGCATAGCATGACCACATTAATCGTCCCGTTCTCACCGATATAATAACCCGCTTCGTTGGGGTCTAATTTTGCAATTTCAGCGCCTATGCGTACTGGAATTTCGGCTGCTGGTAAAGATTGATTGGTTACAGAATTTTCAGCAAATTTCGATGTATTTGCTTGTAAATCAAGACAGGTGTCACCTGAATTTATTAACTTTCTTGCGGCTTCAATTTGGCCTGATCGCCCTGATTTATCACCTGGCATGACAACCTTTACATAGCTTACCGAAATCACCTGATCGCTGGCCGACTTGGCTTCGCGAACACCGCGCAATTGGTAAAGTGCAATCGCACTGCCTATTGAAACCGGGGCGGTTATTTGCCCTGGTTCCAATGCCGATATACGTGCGGCAATTTGTGGGGGTAGGGTTCCTGCGGGAATCCATCCCATTGCGCCACCGCGTATCGCAGTATCTGATTTTGAGAACTTTTTGGCAGCCACAGAAAATTGACTTACGCTGGTTATGGTTTGTGTCAGCCTATCAGCAAGTGCGCGGGTTTGTTTAGCACCCCGTTCTTCAATCGGTAATATAATTTCAGCTATATTCAGAGTTTTTGGAAAGCTAATTGAACTGATATCCAAACGCGCATCAATCTCTTCATCCGACACATTTACTTTCGATGCAAAACGCGATCCGATGACATTACGCCAAACGATACCAGCTCGGACAAAATCTTGAAAACTTTCAGGGTGAACGCCGCGTTGCTTGAAATAGTTAAGAAGTTGATCAGTGCTAAAGTCACCTCGGGCCGCAAATTCTTCCATACCACTAAGGATTTCATCCTCGTTGGTTGTAACCCCAGCTAATCTGGCCGCTTGAAATCTAAGCCTATCATTTATCAGTTGATCTATAGCAAGCTCACGTAAATCACCGCGTGTTCCAAACGCACGTAGCATTTTGACGCGTTGATCAAGTTCATAATTGGTAACGACACCACCATTCACTTGATAAGCAGGTGAATATGTTCCCGCAGCAACTGTGGAAAACGTAACGGATACGCTTGCTAAGATTCCACACGCAAGAAGAGTAATTTTTTTCATAGTTTCACCATTTTATTTACAATGCACAGCGTTTTCTACGCCCTTTTGCACGTGCTTGATTGCCTATCCCTACAAAAGAGACCCGAAGCCCCAGTTCTTTCGTTGGCACAACATTACCAGAGGCTACATATTGAAGCGAGAGGGAAAGATCAATTTCTATACATTCATTTATATATTTCAATCCAAATTCGCCTTCAATCGCACTATTTGTCACAAAATCATGGCGCCATTCCGCCAGATATTCCCAATTGTCATTGGGTGTAAAAATTAATTTCAGCGCTGCTTCCGAGCGTCTGTCGCTGGCACCGGCAATCACATCTTCATCTAATTGAAGATACGATGCTTCGGTTTGCCATTTGTTATAGATGAAATTTAGACTGGTTTCATTCTTGGATAGATTAAAGTCACTGTCTAATAGGGTGCGATTACTCAGTTCCAAAGCATTTGGGAACCGCAATGTAAATGCACTAACCCAATTAGAGTTTTTACCTGATAGACCAGAAGCCGCTGAAAATTGACCTAAATCTCTTTCTCGAAAAACCCGGCCTACGGTTGCCCCAAAGTTCCATCCTTTTGGGTTGTAAATTGTATAATTCACGCCCACATTTGCCCGTAACCCAAGCTCTTTCTGGTCTAAACCGGGGAACCGGTTGATTGAGAACAAATTGGTTTCCTCAAACTCCACCTGAATACTATCTTCATTCGGCGTTGTGGTTAAGCTGTCTTCATTCCAGACCAGTTGAACAATTGGTTCTATGACATGTGTAGAATTACCAACGGATTTGGCTAAAGGTAGCCTGATGTCAGCCGAAATTGTCGGCGATATACGGGTAGCCGATGATCCTGTAAACGCTGTGGCCGATGATCCTGTAAAGCCAGTATAACTGTCACTTACCCTATAAGTTTCAGCATCCAGTTGGGTGTGGGCACCCACTAAGATACCACTTTTTAAATGCCATTCGCGTTGCCAATCAACAGTGGCCCCCAAACGGCTGTACTGGCTGCCGGCTTCGCGCAACAGGGTTGTTGAGTTGAAACCAATGCCCAGTTTGCCCCCCAATAATGGATCATCGGATATATTGCGAAAAAAGACGTCGGGAAAAATCAATGGAATTTCGTCATCAATTTCATTAGTACGCAAGCTTTGAAAAATAGAAGAACTGATCCGAAAGATGTTATTTGTACGGTTTCGTTCCAGAAAAACCTCTGACAACAATCTGTCTTGTGCAGAGATATCATCGTCATCTTCATAGCCGTATTGGGCCCGGAAGGTTTTGTCAGATACCACATCAATATCAAAACCCCAGTCGTAATCACTGGACAAAGCAAAACGCCCAGTACCTTGTAACAAAGATCGAAAAGGCGTATTTTCAATATCATCTACAAGCAAAAGAGAACTGTTGAACTGATAACTGCCGCGTTTGGTTGTGCGCCGATATTCACTTTCAAGAACAAAGCTACCCGCACTAGCGGCAAAAGCGGTTACGGTGGCATCTGAGTGATCGTCAATGGCAATGAAATATGGGATCTTAGCGCCAAAGTTCAAAAGGTCGGATGTGAAAAATGTTGGTACCAGAAAGCCAGAAGCACGCTCTACCGTGGGGTCGGGTAAGCGCAGCAGCGGTGCATAAAAAATTGGTACACCCAAAAATTCCAACCGGGCATTTTCAAAGTACAGCTGCCTTTCCAACTCATCGTGAATAACCCGCTTTGATCTGATTTGCCAGAACGGTATCGGGTTTATTTTACATTGCCCTGTATCTAAGTCATTGTCAGTTGTGTGCGGTTTTCCGACATAACACGTGCTGGCTACAACGCGGTCTAGAACCTTAAACCTTTGATCTTTATATTGTGCCTGGTCTGCTGCCAGTTGGAATTGACCTGCAATCAGTAAACGGGCACCTTTAATCACATTTTCAGATAGATCAGAGGATAAATCGGCATTGTCTCCGGTCATGATACTGCCATCAAGATTGGTAATGGTGAATCCGTTGGGAATGTTCAATTTGCCTGTGGTTTGATTGTAGACAACATTATCAGTTGTTAATATCTGCCCATTTGATACGATACGCACATGCCCACGCGCGGTCAGCACTTGGGATGTCCTATCATAATCAACAGTGTCAGCCAGCAGACCAATAGGTTCTTTTGATTGGGAAAATGCGCCAGATAAGCTTGATAGTAATACTGTGCTTGCCAGCAATACACTTGATAGTCGTCTCAAGATCATTGCACTTTACCCATCCTCTAAGTGCAAAAACAATGCCAGGGCCGTTAATAACGCGGCCAGTGGGGGTGCCCATGCAGCAAAAAATATCGGAATCTCTCCCGCCTCACCAAGAGTTCTAGCAAGGTTTTGTAGAAAATGTAGCGAAAAGCCACATAAGAGAGCTAATAATACTGATATTCCTAAATTCCCCAATCTGGCATTTTGCAATGTGAAGACAGCGCCGATGATAATCATTGCTGCGAACAGTAAGGGACGCGCCAGCTCTATTTGTAAATGCACACGGTGTTGGCGCGATGAAAAGCCTGCATTTTCCATCGCGGAAATGAACTTTGGTAATGCCCAAATTTCTACTGTTTCGGGCTTGGGGTAACCTTGAAGTATCTGCTCGCGAGTGATTGTTGTAGGTACTCTAATAATTGGTGTTATTGAAGAGTTTGCTTCAGGATTTTTCTCAGACGGTGATAAGTCCCATTGTTTTGTACGTATCAGTATCCATTCATCATTGGATAGCATTGCTGTCGATGCGGATATCCGTTTGACCGCTTTGTTATTATCATCGAAGGTGATCATTGTGACATCGCGTAAACTGTTGCCATTTTGCGCTGCATGGTTTGCAGTAATCACAATATATCCAGTATCGGTTTTCTGCCTTAACCAGAATCCATCTTCATTTACAGAAACGGTTTTTTCTGACCGTCCAAGGTATGTATTTTTCAAACTGTCATAATGGGCTGAGAAAGTTGCAACCAACGGGTTCAGAAATAAAATCGAAATAAGGCCGATTAAAAATGCAGTCAGAATAGGGAAACCCAGCCCTTTAAGGGCAGATATACCTGCGGCCCGTGAGACTACAAATTCATTGGACCGTGCAAGGCCGACACAAAACGTAAGACTGGAAAGCATGATGATCAGCGGCATCGCTTCGCGGATAAAAGAGGGTGACCGGGTACTTGCCAAGGCCAGAGCCTTGGGGAATGTAATGCCTGCATACGATAGGCTTTTGATATTTTCCATCGTATCCACAAAGAAGATAAGCAGGCCGATGATTAAAAATACCCGTATAAAAGACGATATGAATTTTTGAGTGAAGTACCAATATAACGTCATACCGGCGCCTGACTGTTATTAAAGTAATTCCTGATGGTTTGGATACTCCAGCCACGTACGCTAATTAATATCAATATTAATATTATCCCTAAGGATAAGACCGCAGGCGTATATAAGACAAATGATAAGGCCGGTGATTTTACAACAAAACTTTCTGTTGAACCGCGTAGGGCGTTAAGCCCAAGTAAAAGTATGATTGCAAAAACAATCCGATAATAAAACCCAGATCGACTAAAGCTGCCTGAAAATAAAACTGCTGCCCCTAATAAGGGCATTAGAAGTGAAAACAGGGATTTGACAAGCCGCGATTGAGCTTCGATTGCATAAGGTTGATCTACAGGGTTTGCACTTGCAATAAACCAAGGAAGTGCAGGGGTGGTGGTGGCGTTCACGCCAATTGTACGTGGGCCAAGGTTTTTTGAAAATTGTGAAAGATCATAGGAAAAACTGTCAAATTGCACAACGTTCAATAGGCGCGAATCTGTATCAAGCTGTTGTAACGTGCCATCGATCAAAACAAGTTTTGCATTATCAGCATTATCGACCAACCGACCCGTTGGGGCGGTATGGATTAATTGCAAATCATTGTCCGTGATTTCTTTAATTAAAATATCTTCCAGTAGTCCATTATCATTCACTGCACCAAAATAAAAAGTAACACCTTTCTTGGGGCTGATAAATGCGCCAACTTTTACCAGTTGCGATAAATATTCCTGGCGGATTTCATGTTGGCGTTGGTAAAATGCATTGTTACTAATCGGCGTTGCAAAATGTGCTAATGTCGACACTATAATAAAACTGATAATGCCAAAAAATAAAAATGGTCGGGCAAATTTTACAGGTGACTGGCCTGAAGCAATCATTGCTGTATATTCTGACTCTGCATAAAGACGGTTGGTTAGAAAAAGAGCTGCAGCAAAAGCGGCCACAGGAAAGACACTTTCAATAACGCGTGGTAATAAATACAGAGCCAGCTCTACAAAAATCATTCCGGGCTGGCCGTTCTCTATCACCACATCAACAATTCTAAGAGCTTGGTTAAGCCACAATATACCACTGAATATGCATAAAAAGAAAATGAAAGGGCCCGCAAGTTGGCGAACAATATACCGATCAATAAGTTTCACGCGGTTCTGCCCCCAAAGCAAACAAACAGTCTGCTATTTTCTTATAGGATTTTTTAAAGAAATAACAGTCCCTTGTGGTCAAATCAACTAAATCACGCTAGGTCTTGTGGCAACAAGCCATTTACCGCTTTAGGAGCCCGCATTATGAATACACCTACCACGCCAACGTTCATTGAAACCGATTTGGATGCCATTGCTGATTTTGATGGTAAAGTCGCGGTGTTTATGTCGCCCACTGGTCAAATAGGTTTAGGCGCACGCCGTGTGAACAAGCTGATGAAACGTGGTTTGACGCGGCTGGCTGAAAGTAAGATTTTTGAAAACATGCCAAACGCAGGCTGTCATATGATGTCAATGCCTGCTGGTATGAAAGCCCCTGAAGTTCTGGTGGTCAAACTACCGAAACGGGTGACTGTTGAAGATGCGCGTCTTGCTGGGGCAAATTTAGGTAAAGCTGCGGGTGGGGAAAATCTGTTAATTATAGCAGGCGCCGGTAAACGCGCCTCAGAAATCGCCTTTGGCTGTGCATTACGGCAATACAGTTTTCATGATCATAAAACCAGCACTGCTCCCACGCAGGGAAATATCACCATGATGGCCAATCAGGCAGAAGAGGTGGCGCAAGATTATGCACCTAAAGCCGCTGTGGCCGAAGGCGTGTTCTTTACCCGTGATCTGGTTAGTGAACCTGCAAATATTCTGACCACAACAGAATTTGCCAAGCGCTTGGAAGCTTTAAAAGATTTAGGCTTGAAAATCACCACACTTGAAGAAAAAGATATGGAAAATCTAGGCATGCACGCATTGTTGGGTGTTGGTCACGGCTCGCGCAGCCCTTCTAAAATGGTGATTATGCACTGGCAGGGTGGTGGTGATGAGCAACCTTTTGCACTTGTTGGTAAAGGTGTGGTTTTTGACACTGGCGGTATCTCCATCAAACCTGCAGGTGGCATGGAAGAAATGACCATGGATATGGGGGGGGCTGGCGTGGTGGCCGGGGTGATGAAAACATTAGCTTTGCGCAAAGCTAAAGCCAATGTTGTAGGATTAGTAGGCATTGTTGAAAACATGCCTGACGGTCAAGCGCAGCGCCCCGGTGATGTCGTGACATCAATGAAAGGTGACACTATTGAAGTGATTAATACTGATGCCGAAGGCCGATTGGTTCTGGCTGATGTGCTGTGGTATGCGCAAGAAACCTATAAACCTACGGGTGTGATCAATCTGGCAACTCTTACGGGCGCAATTATTATCGGTCTGGGCCATGAAAATGCAGGTGTGTTTTCAAACGATGAAGCATTATCGCGTAAGTTTTTGAAATCGGCACAGTTAGAAGATGAGGGCGCGTGGCGGATGCCGCTTGGTAAAGCTTATGATAAATTGATCGACAGCCGTATTGCTGACATTAAAAACACTGGCGGGCGTGCCGCGGGCGCAGTGACCGCGGCGCAATTCCTGCAACGTTTCATCAAAGAAGATATGCCTTGGATGCATCTGGATATCGCGGGTGTCGCTTTGGTTAAGTCCGAAACCGCCCTTGCCCCCAAAGGCGCCACAGGCTGGGGCGTGCGCGCATTGGATCGCCTGATTGCGGATCATTATGAAGCGGAATAATGTCTGAGGTTTTCTTCTATCACCTAACCAGTTCACCTTTGGGGCAAACTTTGTCCCAACTGTTAGAACGTACATTGCAAAACAACTGGCGTGTGCAATTACGTTCGGGTCAAGAAAATACACTTGAACGGCTTGATGAGCAGCTTTGGGGGGGGAGCAACCCACAGTTTTTACCCCACGGGGTCAGTGGTGGGCCGCATGATGCGGATCAGCCAGTTTTATTGACCACGTCTGTCGAAAATCGTAATGGTGCAAAAGCTCTGATGCTGGTGCATGGGGCCAAAACTGATCCAGATGAAGTTGCTAAATACCAACGCGTCAGCCTTGTGTTTAACGGCAATGATGAGACAGAAGTGCAAGCTGCACGCGCCGACTGGAAAGCTTTAACAGATGCCGGTGTAAGCGCAAAATACTGGTCGCAAGCATCAGGGCGTTGGGAAATGAAAGCGGAAAAGAATTAAAACTTAGCGCGTCAGTGTCAGGGTTTTGCCGTTGATCTTAAATTCGGAAAACAAGTTCAGATAATCCATTCCCAACAAAGATCCATGTAATTCACCACCATTAACGAATGCAGGCAGATCATAATCTGTAATAGCGCCTAAATGCACTACGCCAAGATTTATAAAAGCTGTGCTGACAGTCCCATTAGCGGTTTGAGCCCGGCCCATATAATTCAAGTTTTCGGTATCTATACCAATACGTTGTGCGTCCGATCTGGTTAAGACAATCGCACTGGCACCAGTATCAATGACAAATTCAATATTCTGTCCATTAATTTCTAAAGTGGCATAGAAATGCCCATCATTGGCCCGTGCAATGCTGACGCTACCAGTTCCATTTTGAACCACAGATGATGGAAATATCTGTGCTTTTAAAATATCCTGAAACCCATATGCGATAATCACACCGACAAAGATTAATACCCAGATTAAGGCCTGTTGTAGGGTTTGATTGATACTTTGACGGCGGGAATAAAGAAAGCTGCCGCCCACAAACAACAGTAAAAGAAGCATATAGAACAAATAGGCTTTTTCGTCACCGTTCATACAATAAGGCCGAGCCCGCGCAGGCCATCAACCACGAATTGCACTGATAAGGCGGCCAGCAGCATACCCATCAGTCGGGAAAATACATTGATGCCGGTTTTACCCAAAATGCGTTCAACCAAGCCGCCTGCCAAAAAACCGAAAAACACCAGTACAAGAACACTGACCATTGCGGATATTACTATGAGTGTTGTTTGGGCAGCATCATCCATACCATTGGACAACAAGATCATTGAAGCCATTGCCCCTGGCCCTGCAATCAATGGGGTTGCCAGTGGGAAAACCGACGGGTCATCATTATTTTTATCTTCGGATTGCTCCTCACGGCGCTGGCTGCGTTTGTTAAACAACATCTCGACTGCGATTAAGAATAATAATAATCCACCAG
>JQIA01000025.1_pt1 | contig 61520 bp, 61 predicted proteins | sample 811431 | NCBI WGS metagenome assembly JQIA01 (sample SAMN02998118, study PRJNA258478) | marine sediment metagenome | biome: marine; feature: seafloor; material: sediment; isolation source: oil-polluted sediment collected from 3 locations (0.5 km, 0.7 km and 0.9 km)... | place: USA: Gulf of Mexico ...
GTGTCGTTAACCTCGGGTCTAGTCGGTTATATTTACGGTTTGCGTTATATGGGTACATTATATGGAATTGTATTTTCAACCATCAGTTAGGCTCGTTCTTAGGCGTGGTTGGAAGGACGGCTGTATGATATTTATGGTAATTACACAGTGGTCTGGTGGGACGGTGTCGGAGTAGGTGCATTTTCTGCGATCGTACATTTGCCCGTGATCGAAAAACCCTTGAAAGCACGTAAAGCCCTGGCTGTATGACGGGTATTAATTTTGCCTTAAATAAATTCAAAATCACTTACGGTGATTAAAGAAGGTTCAATGCCCAACAAGATGAACGATCCGGCTCCATAATTTACAACTGTGCCATCTCTAGTGTGGTGTGCGAAAATATTTAGATCATCAAATGAGATATCCGTTTGTAAGTTGATGAGAATATTATCCTTAGTGTCTTGGAAGTCGACCACCCGTTCACCCCAGCGATTATCTTCATCGCTAAAGACAAATGTGTCATTGCCTGCGCCGCCTTCATATCTATCCCAGCCGGCCCCGCCGAAAATAATATCATCATTGTTACTGCCATATAATTTTTCGCCGTCAGCGCTACCAAGGATGACATTTTTAGGTTTCGGCACTGCTTGTGATACTGTTTCGAGGTGCAAAAGATTAGCGACCAGTGCATTCATCAAAGAACTTTGAAATGAACTTCTGTAATGTAGCCCGTCTTTGAATAAATCATCGATTTGGAAATCGTTTTCTTGTGCAACAATATCGGGATCAATTAATTGAATATCAGTGGAAACCTGGGTTAGCAAAGCTTGTTGTGCGCGCACAGTTTCCCAGTTTTCCCGGGCGTCGGCCTCGGGCGCATTTTGCGATAAGCCTGAGATGATGACATTAAATCCATTAAGGGGCATATCCCTGGTGTTGAAATTTTGCTCCAAACCATTGCGAAGACCCTGTATAAGATTTTGCAATTCATGTGCATAGTTACTTGCACGCGCAATTGTGTATGTATCTGCTTCACCCTGAACCCAGATAATACCCGCTAGATAAGCATCAGGGTCAGATTGTAATGTGTCCGCTATAGTGCTGTATAATGCATTGCGTAATTCTGTATCACTGAACCAGTCATCTTTAGATCTTTGCCAGGTTAAGGGGGCGCCACCTGATGCGATGGTTTGGGCGTAATAATGAGTATTGCCAAGGGCGGTTCCAAGGGCGGTTTCAAATTCTTGACGCATTGCTGATGCGTTGCTTTGGCCTGCCAGAATATAAATTGGATTTCCCATAAGGTTACTTTCCCACCATGTGTATTTATATTTAGTTAGGAATGATGTAAAAAATATAGATTAATAATATATTACAATATGTTATGTGTATTTTTAAAATATAATTATTTGGATATTTTAGATAAATTTGTTATGTTTTCATATAGTTTGGTAAGAATTAAGGCCCCATACCGTTCATTGGCGTGCAGGGTATCTGTACTATTTTGTTTCTTATCAAGGTTATATAATCTAACGGCCCCTGTAGTGAATTTCTGACGCGTGTAGATATTACTTTGAATTGTTTCACACGGTTGAAATATCACAGTGCTTTGTGGCACCGATGAAAAAACATCTGTGATTGCGGCTTGGAAAGCCTGATAAATCTGTTCATTCGTGCCATATTGAACAGTTTTGTGGAAATTATGCCCCTTATTTTTCATCTTTGAAAGTTTTTCAGAGGGTAAAGGCTGGGTGATGATGAAAATAGGAATAGACGTGATGCTTCGTAAAGTTTTGGTTAAGCTTGCGCCCAATGTGTTTTCTAAAGCATTAAGAAGTGTTGAATGCAGGCAGCCAGCAGAGACCAATTGAACATCCCCAAATGGTATTTCTTGCGCAATCGCCTGATGCGATGATGGCCAAGCCCACACATGATAATTCAGTGCAACGCTTACAGCGTGGTAAATACTAAGACCACAGGCGACAATGACGAGAAAATCAAAATCGTTAAGGTTTACATTTTTCTTTGCTCCGCTGGATACTAGAAACTTTTGCAATTCCGGGTCTGCTGCATACATGGTGCTGTTTTTAAATGCGATGCCTTTGGGGCCATCACCGGGTTGAGCAAAAAACTCTAATTTCATATTTGCGAAATCGGTTGCTTTTATACGCCAAGATTTCGCTAACATTGCCACATGGGAATTGCCGATGATCAATCCTTTTTTCATTTGGAAAATGCGTCTAGAAGCAAGTCTTCACAGATCTCATTGTCAGGCATACTGTCCGTAAATCTTTGCGGAATAACCCTGCCATTTTCTATAGGGAGTGTCTTGAGTAATCCTTTATGCGCTCCAAAAAATACAGACATCACCAGATCAATCCCTGCTTGCGTCACTTGGCGCAGATTTGGTGTGAAAAATTGCCCTTGGTAAGGCCCGGCAGTGATCAGCTCATAAGATGGGAAATAATCAATACACCTATGGTCCGTTGCCAGGTCACCAGCTACTGCGCGCAAAGTGGATTTGGAATATGTTGTGGCACTTAATACATGGTCGCCGGTAGCCGTCGCAGTTAACGGGACAGGTGACACTGTCAAAAGAAATTTCATATCCGGGTTTAAACATTTCAAACCAGAAAATGCGTTTAACAGATCATCCTGAATTTCGTGATACCGTGCATTGTGGAAATAATATTCGTCAGCATTGTAATGCCCTGCAACTACGCCCGGGCAGGTGGGAAATGCAAGCTTTGATGTTTTAGACATCCAGCACTCTGTTAGACCCAGTGTAAAAATAAAAACATCCGTTGATCTAAATAATTTATGCAAACGGGTGATATGATCCTGACGGTGAGCCAAAACTTCATCAGGGCAAGACAATCCATTTGGTTCGATCATGGGACGTAATGCATCATAAAAGCCCCCGTTATGTTCCCAGACAATATTCTGCCTGGCTTGTTTGGCTGAAACTTCTTTAACCAATTGCGCCAGTTGCTTGGCACTATAAATGTTACCGTACCGCGCGGAATACAGCCCATACCCAAAAGCGTACTGATTTTGTAAGTTCAACCCATGTGGTGCAGGTTCCAAATCCAGCAGGTTGGCTTTTGATGCCCGCAGGTAATGACCGATGTTCTGGGCAAAACAACTGCCGGCAGTTGTGATTGCATGATCGTTTGTGATGACAAACTTTGGTGTATAGATCAAAGTACTGGCAAAGTCCTGCGATAGGCGGCAGAACTTCCAGAAAGCTTGCCCCGGAAGGGAACTGTACGGCATTTATCACCTGTGGTTTTATAGCTCGCGCAACGCGTTGGCTGCCAGCGTATATAAAATCAAACAGATTGTATTTTAGTTAACGGATGTGTTGTAGCCCGCGTTTTTTTGCCAGCTCAACTTGTTTCTGACGTTCGCGAAAACGCATTTTACGATCTTCATCGTGATTATCAATGCATTGGTGGCAGGTGACGCCGTGTTCATATTCAGGGCGCTCAAAATCTTTGGGGGCAAGGGGCATACGACAAGCGAAGCATAATTCATATTGCCCTTCTTCAAGCCCGTGTTTTATGGAAACACGGCTGTCAAAGACAAAACACTCGCCTTCCCATGTGCTGTTTTGCTGACTAACATCTTCCAGATATTGCAAGATACCGCCCTTCAGGTGGTACACATCTTCCACGCCTTCACTCAGCAGGTAATTTGTGGATTTCTCGCACCGTATGCCGCCTGTGCAAAACATCGCAACACGTTTGTTGTGAAACCGTGCTTTGTTGTTTTCCCACCATTCAGGGAATTCGCCGAAAGTTTTGGTTTCTGGATCAATCGCTCCTTTGAACGTGCCGATCTTGACTTCGTAATCATTGCGGGTGTCAATTAAGACCACATCCTCTTGCGCAATCAGATCATTCCAATCCTCTGGTAACACGTAATGTCCGACATGGGCAGTTGGATCAACTGAAGGCTGGCCTAGTGTGACAATCTCTTTTTTCAATTTTACTTTCATGCGTAAAAATGGCATTTCAGTCGCACTGCTTTCTTTGTGCTCAAAGGTTGTACAGCCCGGTAAAGCGCGGATTGCAGCCAAAACTAAATCTATGCCTTTGCGGCTGCCTGCTATTGTGCCATTGATGCCTTCGAAGGCCAGTAAAAGTGATCCTTTGACGTCATGTTTATCACAGATAGCCTGAAGCGGGGCTTGCAGGGCTTTGTGATCCGTAAACTTTGTAAAGTGATATAGGGCGGCAACTGTATAATATGACATGGGCGGTTCTATACGCGTTGATAAGCTGATCGTCCAGTGTTCAAAATGTTTTATACCAACCACTAAAGATAACAGCCCCGTATTCGGTATTGCCTTTGACCCAACGCCGGTCAATGGCGTATTTTATACCTAGATTAAATTCCCCGCCCTTAAGCGGGTAGCGAAATTTAAAGCCAACGGCGGGTATGATTTTATTGTTGAAGGTCAGTTGCTTGCTATCAAGAGCAAGGATCAGTTCAGCAAATGGTACATATTGCAGCTTGCTTTTGGGCCGTACGAAAGCAACGGCAACTTCTAGTCCTGTGATAAAAGCAAGGTTCTTGTTGCCCTTATCCAGATTTTCAGGAAAGGTGAAAACCCCCCAGGCCCGTGCCCAGGTTTTTTGTCGAAACCACTGCGTATGACCCTTAGGCATGTTGCGCCACCAGCTTTTATAGTAGAAATAAGAAAGGTTAGCCCTGAAACCGGATTTTTTATTGCCTGTAAGTAACCTGAAATCACGGTCATATTTTAATGATGCAGCCACACTAAATGTTTTGTGCAACCTGAATGCATAAGACAGCCCTATGGAAACCTTGCTGCGGTTGTTAAAGGTTAGTTCCAGACTGTCTAGGCTGTAAAAACCGCGCATAAAGAAAGAGAACTTGGACCTGTTGACTTTCCATATGGGCAGGGACGCTTGAAAAAAAGTTTCAAAGTAAATATTATTTCGATCACCAGGTTGCAATGAATATGGAAATTTAAGGCTGCCGCCTGAAATGTAACTGGGTTTCGGAAATTTTCTGCTGGATGCAAACGTCGATGTTGCGGTGCATAGCAAAAAGACCAAAAAGCCGGAAAATATATTAAATAATAACCGCTGTCGCATTCACTTGATGCCCCTGTGTGTGTTTACAGTGGGAAAATATTATGAATAAGCAGTTAACTTTTATAAAAGAGTCTGGTTTATTATTAACAACAGGCAGGGTCTTTTTATGAGCGGTAATATTGATTTGGTGATTTTTGATTGCGACGGGGTTCTGCTGGACAGCGAAATAATCACCTGTGCCGCTGATGCCGAAGCTTTGCGTAATATTGGTTATGACATCACCACTGAACAGGTGGCTATACGCTTTGCAGGTATTCCTGATGAAGCGATAGATTTGATACTTGAAAAAGAGTTGGGCAAGCCGTTGCCTGAAAATTTCCGTACGGATATTAAACGTAAGGTTCTGGATAAATATCACACGGAATTGCAACCTATCATGGGGGCAAAATCGTTGCTATCAACACTAAAGACCAACAAATGTATTGCCTCAAGTGCAACACCCGCCAAGCTGGCTCTTGGCCTTGTGAATGCAGATTTGTTTGAACTGGTTTATCCGCATATCTTTTCGGCGCGGCTGGTTGCGCGCGGCAAGCCATTCCCAGATATTTTTGAGTATGCCGCGCGTGTAATGAATGTGCCTGTTAAAAATTGCCTAGTACTGGAAGATAGTGTTGCAGGGGTAACTGCTGCAAAGGCGGCGGGGATGAAATGTGTAGGCTTTACGGGCGGATCACATTGTCAAGCCGGACACGCGGATCGTTTATATGATGCCGGGGCTTTTAAGGTGATCGCGCGGCTTGAGAAGCTGTTGGATATCACCCCTTAATCATCCCTGATTTTCCCGCGTAGAGATTTAACTTGGGCGCGTTGCTTCTTACCCTCTAATCGGCGCCGTTTAGAGGCCAGTGTGGGGCGGGTTTTTACTCTATATTTAGGTCGCTCAGTTGCTTTTTGGATCAACTCAACCAGTTTACTTATTGCCAGTTCACGGTTCATTGCCTGTGATCGGTGTTTTTCCGCGGTGATGATCAAAGCACCTTCCTTGGTCCATTTACGACCAGCAAGCGTGCGTAAACGGTTTTTGACATAAGGTGGCAAGTTAGGCGAGCGGGCAGCTTCAAACCGCAATTCGACCGCGGTTGAAACCTTGTTCACATTCTGCCCGCCCGGGCCAGAGGATCGGTGGAAACTTTCGCTGATTTCCCAATCTTCCAGTGTGATATGATCAGTTACATGGATCATGTCAAAGCGTGTCGCCGACTTCAATTTGTGATGTAAATGTGATGACCTTATAGCTGCGTTTATTTTTCACTTGGGTGGCGGCGACGATCATTTCTGCAGCTTTAGTCCCGATCTCTTCGCGAAAGGCATTTGTTGTGGCGGTCAGTTGCGGCAAGCCTTCACGCAAATTTAACCCATTAAAGCCTGCCAGTCCCAGTTGATCTGGCACAGAGATATTATGAGCGATGCAATGCATCAAGCCGCCAGCTGCAAGCAAATCGTTGGAATAATAAATACTGTCCAGCCCAGGGTTTTGGGATAGCAGTTTTTGCGTCGCATCCTTGCCGATACGTAAAGTAGAACTACCTGTGTAGAGTTCTTTATCAACAATTGTTTGATGCGCCGTTTTGAGGGCTTTCTGAAACCCATTAAGGCGTTTCCCTGCTCTGAAATCACTGTGCAGTTTTGTGCCGATAAAGCCAATGTTTTTATAACCTTTTTTAACAAATAGCTGCCCCATATCATAGCCGGCTTTTTCATGTGAAATGCCGACGTTCATATCGATGGGAACACCGTCCACATCCATGATTTCGGCAATGGGAATGCCTGAGTTTTCCATCATTTGGCGCGCGGTATTAGTGTGTTCCAACCCTGCAATAATCAATCCGCTGGGTTGCCAAGACAACATTTGTCTGACCACGGTTTCTTCGGTTTCTAGGTCGTAGCCGGTTACCCCGAAAACCGGTTGTAATGGTGTTTTTTTCAACACATTGATGATGCCTGTCAAAACTTCGGAAAACACCGAACTGCTGACGGATGGTACGATAACGCCGATCAGATTAACATTGCTTGAAGATAATGAACCTGCAATCTGGTTTGGCACATAGCCTAAGGTTTTCGCCGCTTCTTGCACCCGGTCACAAGTATAAGGAGAGGCTTCACCTTTGCCGCGCAAAACCCGCGAGACGGTCATTTCACTGACGCGTGCCATTTGGGCAATGTCTTTTAATGTGGGTCGGCGTGCCATGTACTGTAATCCTGTGCTTTGTGTTAAAATATACGGGGAAAATTGTGGGACTACAAATGAAAGAGCCCGCACCAAGGAATGCGGGCCCTTCTCGAGATTTAGAGGTGGCAAACAGGATTGGAAAATCCTGAGGCCAGGTTTTGATCAGAGGGGCTGCCCTCTAGGTCTTCACCTCGCGCGTATCCTTCACCAGCTGCTCTTGTTTCCCAATAATCATTGGCACCTCCTTTTCTGAATGTTTCTTAATGATCGGCCATAACCGATATTGGAATCATGCAACGAGATTGCCAAATTTCCAAACGTTTTTTTAAATATTTACGTGAAATTGATTACGCGGGGGCTTTGGTCAAGCGGGAAATCATTAATTTAAAAGGCAAAAGTGCGATCAGCGATAAGATGATTTTTATAAACCAATCGGCTAGGGCAAGGCTGATCCATAAGGGGGCTGCGGGGCCAAGGCCCAAGATTGGCACCGTAATGCCCGCCCAACTAACATCCGTTGCAGGATCAATAAAGCTTAAGTCAGCGGCAAATGCGATAGAGAAGAACAACGCAGTATCTAGACTTGAGCCGATCATTGTCGATACAAGTGGTGCATGCCACCATGTGCCTTTGCGCATTTTATCAAACACAAAAATATCTGTCAATTGGGCGATTAAATAAGCAATGCCTGAACCTATCGCGATACGTAAAGTAACGATCGGGCCATATTCACCGATGATTTGCGTGCCAATGAAAGAACAGGCAATACCAATAATAAAACCTGCCAATACCACTTTGCGCGCGGATTTCACTCCGTATAAGCGGTTCGTCAAATCCGTGACCAGAAAAGCAAACGGGTAAGTGAACGCCCCATATGTTAACCAGTCGTTAAACAGGAATTGCACAAGGATGTTTGAAGCAACAACAATCGCTGCCATGGCGATAACGCCGAAAACCAGGCCACGATTCATTTTATTCTCCGTTTTGAAAGGGCAGCGGGCACTTTGCCCATAAAGACGCGCCCGCATACCTGTCAAAAAAGGTTATGGCAAGGGTTAAGCGATCACAGATGCCACTGCCTTAGCGATGATCGGCACGTTAGTCTTATTCAAGCCTGCGATATTGATGCGGCTGTCATCAACCATATAAATCGCGTGGGTATCGCGTAATTCCAGCACCTGTTCTTCGGTCAAGCCAAGACGCGAAAACATACCGCGATGTTCGGCTACAAAGCCAAAACGGTCAGAGCCGGTTTCTGCGCGCAACGCATCTGCCAATAATTTGCGCAATATTAACATGCCTGTGCGCACCTCTTCCAGTTCTGCCTGCCAGTCGGCGCGTAATTCAGGGTCACTCAACACCATGGTAACAAGGCGCGCACCGTGATCAGGTGGAAAGCTGAAGTTTTGGCGGTTTAGATGCGCCAAAGTGCCTTGAGTGATTTTAGCGGCCTGTGCATCTGCGGAAATTGCCAATACAATACCTGTGCGTTCGCGGTAGATACCGAAGTTCTTGGAACAGCTGGCCGCGATCATCATTTCGGGAAATTTGCTGGCCAGCAAGCGGGTACCATAAGCGTCATCGTCCAATCCGTCACCAAAGCCCTGATAGGCGATGTCGATAAACGGGATAGCTCCTTTGGCTGCAATCAGATCAGCAACGTCATTCCACTGGGTTTGGTTCAGGTTGGCGCCTGTCGGGTTGTGACAACAGCCGTGCAATAACACAACATCACCGGATTGCACATCTTGCAAGCTGGCAATCATGCCATCAAAATCAATCGCGCAGGTTTCTGCGTCAAAGTAATTGTAGGTTTTAAACTTTAGGCCCAGATGCTTGAAAATTGACAGATGGTTGCCCCATGTTGGGTTGCTGACCCATATGGTTGTGTCAGGGTTGGCCATCTGGATGGTTTCACAGACATTGTGGATTGCCCCTGTACCGCCTGGTGTGGCGCAGGCTGAAACCCGGCTGCGATCCACACTGTCGCCCAGCACCATATCGGCCATGGCCTGATGAAAACCCGCGTCTCCGGGTAAACTGGTATAGGTTTTGGTATCTTCATTTTCCCACAGTTGTTTTTCGGCTTTTTTTACCGCGCGCATAATGGGTGTATGACCGTTTGCATCTTTATAGACACCGACACCAAGGTCGATTTTACTGGCGCGTTCATCGGCCCGATATAGGCTGGAAAGCATCAGGATTTTATCTACGGGTTGGGATTTTAGGTTGTTGAGCATGGGAATATTCCTTTGGGCGGTTAACCCTGTTCTATAGGATAGTCATGAAGGGCGCCCCATTCGGTCCAGGAACCGTCATAAAGCGCGTGATTGGTATGGCCTATTTTTTGCAAAGCCAAAGCCAGAACAGAGGCGGTAACGCCGGAGCCGCAAGATGTGATGATCGGGCGGTTTAGGTCAACGCCTTGAGCTTTGAATATGGCGGTTAGCTCTGTATTGGGTTTCAAGGTGCCATCTGCGTTCAATAAAGATTTGAAGAACACATTTTTAGAGTTTGGAATACGCCCCGCACGTAATCCTGCACGTGGTTCAGGGGCATTGCCATTAAAGCGGGCAGGTGCGCGGGCATCAACCACTTGCACTTCGTGAGACGTGCTGGCCTTTAGAACTTGGACTGCATTGCGCACAAGAGGATCTTTAGCCGTTACGCAAACAGTCCCTGTTATAGGGATGGTTGGTATCGTGCTGGTTGGATGGCCTTCGGTTTTCCATTTAGGCAAACCGCCATCCAGAACCGCGATATTATCTAATCCAAAGTATCTGCACAGCCACCAGACACGGGGCGCGGAAAATAGGCCTTGGGTGTCATAAACAATAACTTGGTTGTCATTGGATATGCCTAGATCAGCTACTTGGCGGGCAAATTGATCTGCGGGTGGCACCATGTGCGGCAGATTGGATGAAGTGTCGCTGATGCCGTCGATATCAAAGAACTGCGCGCCTGTAATATGATCGGTTTTATATTCCGCGAAAGGATCACGTTTCTCTGTGGGAAGGTGCCAAGAGCCGTCTAATATACGAAGAGCCGGGTTGGACAGATTTTCTGCCAGCCAGTGCGTAGAGACAAGGATTTTGGGATCACTATGGCCCATGTTCTTAGCCTTTTTGGTGGTTCATCTTTCAATAAACCTGACGCCAGAGGGATGCAATAGGGCAAAAGGAAACGCACAGAAATATTCTCTCTGTGCGTTATAAATCAGTTTTGTTGTCAGCCTTTGTTCATCATGTTTTTGACCAGACCGACAATCGCCAGAACAACGGCCCCGCCTACGCCGCCGCCAGCAACCTGACCAATGACACCGTCCAGTCCACTGCCACCAACTGTGTTTAGGATTGTGCCGCCTATGCCACCGCCTACGATACCAGCCACAGAGTTAAGTAAAACCCCCATGTTTAGATTTTTCAGCGCTGCTCCTGCAACGTTGCCGCCAACGGCACCAGAGATAAGTTGTAGAATTAAGCCTTCCATAAAGACCCCCTATTTTGTTTGTTATTCACAAAATTGTGAACAGTGGCCATTAGGTAGGTGTTTATAGAAGCTTTTCAAGTTTAGCCGTGATCGCGCATCAGCCGTGCTTTTTGCCGTTGCCAGTCGCGGTTCTTCTCGGTTTCGCGTTTGTCGGCTTTTTTCTTACCCTTGGCGACGCCCAATAACAGCTTCACACGGCCTTTGTCGTTGAAGTACATTTTTAGGGGTACAAGGGTCATGCCTTGGCGGCCGATAGCTTGCCAGAGTCTGGATATTTCACGTTTTGAGGCCAACAGTTTGCGCCGCCGACGTTCTTCATGGCCGAAATTACGGGCCTGCGGGTAAAGCGCGACGTAGCTGTTGATCAACATCAACTCACCATCTTCAATATCGGCGTAGCTTTCCGTTAGATGCGCCCCGCCACCGCGCAGGGATTTCACTTCAGACCCCATTAGCATCAAGCCGCATTCAAGCGTGTCTTCCACAGCATAATCATATCGTGCACGGCGATTTTCTGCGATTAATTTGTTGTTGCTGTCAGCTGGTTTTTTTGGGGGGGCCATGATATTACTGCTAGTTTATCAACCCTGCGTGTCGCATGGCTGCATCCATTTTAGCTTTTGTCGCATCTGTCAGGCCGATCAGTGGCAGACGCACATCATCGCTGCACTTTCCCAGTTTAGCCACACCGTATTTAACGCCCACTAAGCCCGGTTCAGTGAAAATAGCATCATGCAAGGGCATCAGCCTGTCCTGAATTTCAAGGGCGGTTGCATAATCGCCGGCAAGTGTGGCGGCTTGCAATTGTGAACACAGTTTTGGGGCCACGTTTGCAGTTACAGAAATACAGCCAACACCGCCCTGGGCGTTAAATCCGTGCGCGGTAGCGTCTTCGCCGGATAACTGAATGAAATCTTTACCGCATTCAATACGTTGCTGGCAAACACGTGCCAGATCACCGGTGGCATCTTTTACGCCAATGATGTTTTCAAGCTTTGCTAATGCGCCCATTGTTGTGGGAACCATATCGACAACAGATCTGGGCGGGATGTTATAGATGAAAACCGGCAAACCCACTGCGTTTAGCGCAGTGTAATGTGCGATTAAGCCATCTTGAGTAGGCTTATTATAATAAGGGGTCACAACAAGGCCCGCATCAGCACCAGCTTCTTGGGCGTATTGCATGTAGGATAAAGCTTCAGCGGTGTTGTTAGAGCCTGCGCCTGCGATCACGGGGATGCGGCCAGCAGCAGCGTCAACCACGACTTTGATCACATGCATATGTTCTGCGTGACTTAAGGTTGGGCTTTCGCCCGTTGTGCCCACAGGTGCAAGCCCGTTTGAGCCTTCTGCAATGTGCCATTCAACCAATGCCTTTATTGCATCATCATCCACCTTACCGTTCTTGAACGGGGTGATCAGAGCTGGGAATGAACCTTTAAACATGGAATTTACCTCCGAAAGTATGATGCTTGTGCGTTGTTTTACAGTTGTTTTGACCAAAATTGTACAGTCGGTATGACCTTTGCCAAGAACAGGCTAGGAAAACAAGGGGATTTTGGTTAGTTTCTGTCTGGAACGTAATTGAAAGTCATTTAATGCGGTGTTTGGCCATAATACTAACACTTTGCGCGTCTTTGGCAGCACCTTGCGTGTTATGGGCTAATAGCGAAGAAGAAAACGGTGATTTGCTTTCGACGGTATTCAGCTCGGTTGCAGATAGGGATTGGATTACCGCAGATCATTATGCCGCGCAAATCAGTGATCCTGTCGGCGTTGATTTGGTGACATGGGAACGATTGCGCCAAGGGGAAGGGGAATGGGTTGAGTATCGTGCATTTCTCGAACAGAACCCAAATTGGCCAGGTTTGAAACGTTTGCGCCGTAAAGGTGAAGCGGTAATTCCCAAGACGGCCAACCCAACACAGGTGCGGGCTTATTTCGAAAAGCAATTGCCGCAAACGGGCCGTGGATCTTTGCGGTTGGCGCAGGCCTATGATGTTCAGGGTCGCAAAGGTGAAGCGCGCAGTGAGGCGATCCGTGCCTGGACGCAAATGTCATTAAAAGAACATGAAGAAGGTGCCCTTTATCAGAAATATAAAGGGGCTTTGTCACAACATAATTTAAGACGATTGGATAATCTGTTGTGGCGCGGTCTAACGCGCGAAGCAGGGCGGATGCTGGACAGGGTAACAAGTGGGCAAGTGAAATTGGCTAAAGCGCGGATAGGATTGCAGCGCGCAAGCAAATCAGTGGATACGCTCATTGGTGCAGTGCCAAAAGATTTACAATCAAACCCCGGTCTTGCTTATGATCGGTTTCAATGGCGAGTCAAAAAAGGTCGTTGGGACGATGCGCAAGAATTTTTGGCGCATCAGACCGGATCTGTTAAAAAACTGGGCCGGCCACAGGCCTGGGCCAGCAGACGGCGCGGTTTTGCGCGTCGTGCGATGCGTGCGGGAAATACCGATCTGGCCTATTGGCTGGCCAGTCAGCATGAATTGAAATCAGGGTCGGATTATGCTGATTTGGAATGGTTGTCGGGATATATATCATTAACCCAGATGAAAGCCCCTAAACAGGCTTTGGCGCATTTTAAAAGTTTTAAACAAGCTGTAAAAAGCCCGATCAGCCTGGGGCGTGCGGGGTATTGGCTGGGACGGGTTTATGAGAAGCTTGGTCAATTTGACGATGCTGCGAAAGCTTATGAATTAGGGGCGAAGTATCAAACCAGTTTTTATGGGCAGTTGGCGGCGGAAAAATTAGGGGGTGCGCCTGATGCATCGCTGAGTGGTAAAGGTAGTGTACCTGATTGGCGCAAAGCTGGTTTTTTAAAAACCGCACCCATTCGGGCAGGAATTCTATTTCATTATGCGGATGATCGGGCGCGTATGCGCTGGTTTTTTGCGCATGTGGCCGAAACGCTGGATACAGTTGGCCTGAGCCAATTGGCAGATTTAGCATTAGAGCTGGGTCGGCCGAATGTGGCTTTGGCTGTTGCTAAGCAGGCAGCCCGAAGAGGGATTATTTTGCCTAAATCATATTTCCCTGTAACGGAACTTGCACGTTATTCTGTGGATGTGCCGCCGGAAATTGCGATGGCAATTGCACGACGGGAAAGTGAGTTGAATGAAAGCGCAATAAGCCCTGCAGGCGCGCGGGGTCTGATGCAGGTTATGCCTGCAACCGCGCGTAAAGTAGCCAAGGATATCGGAGTTTTATATTCTAAATCAAGGCTGACCTCTGACTGGCGTTATAATGCGCAATTGGGCACTGCTTATCTAGGGGGGTTACTGGAGCTGTTTGAAGGGTCATATATTCTGGCTTTTGCAGGTTATAATGCCGGACCACACCGCGCAGAAACCTGGATCGAAGAATTTGGTGATCCGCGCGATAGTCTGGTGGACCAGGTGAACTGGATTGAACATATTCCTTACCGTGAAACCCGCAACTATGTGATGCGGGTGATGGAGTCGTTGCATGTATATCGTGCGCGCCTGAAGGGTAGAACACCGCCTTTGCAATTGACGCAGGATTTAACGCGCGGATAAGTCTTCACATCAAAGCGTAATAAGTCTGCGCCAACCCACCTGTTCGCTCAGGATCACCCTTGAAAGCGCTGCAATAATCAGCGGGTAAGTGATGAAAATCGCGTAGCTTTCAATCAAGCCAAGATAGATAAAGCTCAAAACCATAGCACATATTTCAACGATCATCAAAATGATGCCTAAGCGCAGATTGCTCTACAGCATTTACAATCTTTCTAAAGGGCCCCGATGGTCATGTGCCGTTTGCGGCCAAAACCTGCCACCCTTGTGACGTTAAAACCTGCTGTTTTCAAGCTTTGCCTGACATGGCCTGCGGCAGTGTATGTGGCAAATGTACCGCCTATTTTAGTATGCTTGGCAACGGTTTGCATCAGATCAGGTTGCCAAAGCTCAGGGTTCTTAGCGGGGCTGAAACCATCTAGAAACCATGCATCCGCTTTCTGGGGCCATAGGGCCAAAGTTTTACGCGCATCGCCAATGATGATTTTGGCTGATAAGGTTGGGGTTTTTATTTCAAAATGGCCAGTTTCAAGCTGAACCAACATATCATGCGTGAGCATTTGTAATTCCGGCCAATTGCTCAAAGCTTTGCGCATGTCGGGAATACGCATTGGGTAAGCTTCAAAACTGGTGTAAATCAGGCGCCCTGATTGACCTGATGACAACCATGCTTGCCATGCGGCTAACAGATTTAACCCAGTACCAAAGCCAAGTTCAGCGATGTGAAAACCATCCTTAAATCGCTTAGGCAAGATATTACCGGCCAGAAAGACATGCTGGCTTTCCGCCAAACCATTTTCTAAGCTGAAGTAAGGGTCATTGAACTTGGTTGCTACAGGGACTGTCCCATCTCGCCATTCCAATTTTGTTGATTTTCTCTGGTCGCTCATAAGGCTTTCGATTAAAGTAAATTAGTAATCTTGCAAAGGAAAACCAATGCCCGAACGGGACGTGATTGTAGTGGGCGGCGGTATCTGGGGGCTGGCCTGTGCTTATGCCTGCGCTGGGCGCGGGCAATCAGTTACGCTTTATGAAGCGGGTCGTATTGGTCAAGGGGCCAGTGCTGGTCTGGTTGGCGCAATGTCCCCGAATGTGCCAGAGGGTTGGAATGCGATGAAGCAGTTTCAGTTTGATGCGCTGTCTTCAGCTGAAAACTATTGGGCCAAGGTGGATCATTTTTCAGGCCTGACATCGGGCTATGGACGCATCGGGCGGGTGATGCCGATTATGACTGAACGTGATCGTGTGTTATGTGAAGAGCGTGCTGAAAATGCCAAACAGCTTTGGCAAGGAAACTATCAATGGGATGTGTATGAAACGCACCCGCTGATACCTGCTAAAATGGCCCCTTTCGGTATCACTTATGATACATTATCTGCTAGAATGACCCCAAGATTTGCGGTTGCATCCCTTATACAGGCCTGTTTGCAATTGGGTGTGGTGATTGTTGAAAATCACCCAGTAACCGCATTGGACAGCGGCCTTGTTTCAGGCGCTTGGGGCGAGACCCGCGCAGGAGTGATTATTTTGGCCGGTGGGCTGGATGGGTTTTCATTATTGGACGGACATCTTGTACATGCAGCAGGGGCCGGTGTTAAGGGGCAGGCAGCTTTGCTGGATTGTGATTTGGGTGCCGCGCCACAGCTTTTTGCTGATGGGATCTATGTTATTCCACATGCAAATGGCGTGGTTGCAGTTGGTTCAACAACAGAAAAAACTTGGAACCATGTTCAGGTGGATGCCGGCTTAGAAACGGTGATTGAAAAAGCCCGTAAAGCGTTTCCTGCGCTGGGCAATGCCCCGGTTATAGAACGATGGGCAGGTGTGCGCCCTAAAGCCCGGCGGCGCTACCCGATGCTGGGGCCAGTGCCTTCTTTGCAAGGGGTGTATTGCGCGATGGGGGCGTTTACCATCGGTTTCGGTTTGGCTCATAAGGTGGGTGAGGTTCTGGCGGATTTCGCAGGTGGAGGTATCTATGATCTGCCGAAAAACTTCACTGTTAAATGGCATATGGAATAGTCCTTGCACTGCCAGCGATTTATGGCAAAATCCAGCTATGCCAAATCTGACTTCTATTGATCACTTTGTCTTAACTGCGCGTAATGTGGACGTCAGTGTTGCATTTTATACCTGTGTTTTGGGGATGACCGCTGAACAGTTTTACCCTGCGGATGGCACCGCGCGTTGGGCTTTGGTTTTTGGGGTCAATAAGATTAACCTGCATCAAGCAGGGGCTGCGTTCAAACCAAACGCTGGGGATGCCACTGTTGGTGCGCAAGATGTTTGCTTTATCTCAGATGACCCACTGAAGGTCTGGCAAAAACATTTTGCAGATTGTGGCGTGGATGTGGAAGAAGGGCCGATTGCGCGCACCGGAGCGACGGGTAAAATCATGTCACTTTATATTCGTGATCCCGATGGTAATTTGATTGAAATTTCCAATTATCTTTGATCTGCGTAAAAGCCGGTCTTGAGGTTTTATTGTTCTCTTTGTTCTGTGATAACAGAAAGAACCTCCGTGGCCCAATCACCGATAATCGGGATGAAGTTTATTTCCCGCAGTAAGTAAACCAGCACTGAAACCAGAACCGTGGCTCCGATCACTGAACCTAGACCAAAGGCCAAGCCACGCATAAAATTGAACCAGATCAGTTTAGGTAAAGAGTTATGCATCCGGATAAAGCGGTGACGGTTCATCTTGTGAACCTCTGTCTTTAGGGATGCAAGATCGTCATGCCATTGATCTTGACTCAATATTCAACCCCGATTTGCGCCTTAACCCCTGATCTAAACGGGTGTTTGATCAATTCCATTTCTGTCACCAGATCAGCGATTTCGATCAGGTCAGGTTTGGCATTGCGACCGGTTAGAACCACATGGGTCATATGGGGTTTTTGCGTGGCTAAAAACTCGACCACTTCATTGATATCCACATAATCATAGCGAATGGCGATGTTGATCTCATCAAGTAAAACCATTGAATTGTTTTCATCTAAAATCAATTCTTTGGCTTTGGCCCATGCGGCTTGCGCCATTTCGGTATCGCGGGTTTTGTCTTGGGTTTCCCAAGTGAAGCCTTCGCCCATGGTATGAAAAGAACACAGATCAGTGTGGTTTTTCAGGATCAAATCACGCTCGCCCGTGGACATACCACCCTTGATGAACTGTACCACAGCACATTTCATGTCATGCGCGATGTGGCGAAAGATCATGCCAAAAGCAGCCGAAGACTTACCTTTGCCCTTGCCTGTATGGACAATGATCAGACCTTTCTTCTCGGTCTTTGTAGCCATGATTTTATCACGGGCAACCTTTTTCTTAGCCATTTTCATTGCGTGGCGTTCGGTATCTGCACTCATGGGTTTACTCCTATAATCAGTGCCAAGACTAGCGGCACAAGTGTGGATCTGGCAAGGGCTAGCTTTCAGCCGAACCTTGATGTTTTGGTAAATTATCGTTCAGTTGCAACCAATCCAGCTTTTTTGCGCAATGCACATGGAAATTTGGTTTGAAATTCTGTGGCTGCTCAAGGCTTGCCGCATATAAGTGAATTTCGCCTGCGTAATGTTCAGCCTGAAAGGCCATGGGCGTGCCACAGGTCTCGCAAAAATGCCGTTGCACGGCTTTGGACGAACAGTAGATTTTTGGCGTGTTTCCTGTCCATTTGAAATTGCTTAACCGAACACCCATAAAAGCCACGACAGGGGCTGCACAATTGCGGCGACAATCATCACAATGGCAATAGCAAGCCCATGTTTGGTTTCCCGAATATTCCCATGATGTTGCGCCGCACAGGCAATGGCCTCTAGTCATGTCAATTCCTTAAAAAGGTCAGTTTGGATGTTAAAATTTCGATCAATTCAGGTTGCATATATTCATAATTGTCAGGAATGCTCAAACACCTGATGGTTTTATCGTTCAAAGCGGGCTTGAAAAGACTGTTAAGCCTTCTCTTTTGCTTAAGTTCCATCACGATAATTCTATCGGCCCATTCGATTTCGTTTAATGACACGACGGTATCCGCATCATCGCTAACACCTGCACAGTCAGTAACCGCAAAGCCCCAGTTCGCAACAATGTTTGCCGCGGTTGGACTGCGCTTGCGGGCTTTGCCGCAAACGAATAAAACATGGAGCTTGGTCATAACAACCGCTCAATCAAGGTGCGTGCTGAATTGGATTTCGGCACCCATAACCCACGATCTATTGCTTCTTGCAGGCGTTCCGCCATTTCGCGCAAGGCAGCGGGGTTATGTTCTTCAATGAATGCACGGGTGTCATCGTCTTCTAAAAATGCATTATGAACCAAATCAAAGTGATGATTTTTAACTGCTCCAGTAGTGGCGGCAAAAGCAAACAGATAATCCAGTGTTGCGGCCATCTCAAACGCGCCTTTATAACCGTGACGTTTGACGCCATCGATCCATTTTGGGTTTACCACACGGCTGCGTACAACACGGCCAATCTCTTCATCCAACGTACGGATAACTGGGCGTTCAGGGCGTGAATGATCATTGTGATAGATCGGGCGGTCTTTGCCTTGTAAGGCTTTTACTGCGGCAGCGGCCCCGCCTTCAAATTGGTAATAATCGTCACTGTCCAGAATGTCATGTTCGCGATTATCTTGATTTTGCACAATCGCATCAACCCGTGATAACTGCGCTTCCATCGCGCCACGCGCCTTAGTACCTTGAGCATCCTTGCTGTAAGCGTAGCTGCCCCATTCCAGATATGCATCTCCCAGATCAGCGGCATCATTCCACAGGCGTTCATCAATCATCGCTTGCAGGCCTGCACCATATGCGCCGGGTTTTGCACCAAACACGCGGTATTGCTCTTCGCCTTTGGCTTTTGCGGCAGCGGCTGGGTTCATAGCATGCGGTTCATCTTGTTCCATCACTGCACGTGCAGCACTGTCGACCAAAGCAATTAATTGGGGGAAAGCATCGCGAAAAAAGCCCGAAATGCGCAAGGTGACATCTACACGTGGGCGATCCAGTACCGAAAGTGGCAGGATTTCAAAGCCTGTTACCCGGCGGTTGGCACTATCCCATTTCGGTTTGACCCCCATCAAGGCTAAAGCCTGAGCAATATCGTCGCCGCCTGTGCGCATGTTGGCAGTACCCCATGCAGTCAGTAGCATAGAACGTGGCCAATCGCCGTGATCCTGCAAATGGCGTTCAATAAGCAGGTTGGCAGATTTCCAACCCAAAGCCCATGCGGTTGGGGTCGGCACGGCACGGCTATCAACCGAAAAGAAATTACGGCCGGTGGGCAGTACATCCATGCGCCCTCGTGTAGGGGCACCTGATGGCGCAGGGGCCACGAACTGCCCGTTTAGGGCGGTGAGAAGGCCCTTTATCTCGGACCGGCCACAAGCTTGCACTGTTGGGCGAACATGCGTGTTGATCCCATCCAGAACCGCTTTGCTATAGTCGCCAACCGTTGCATGCCCTGTAATTATCAAACCTGCCAGCAACTCAATCCGTTCCACAGTGTCGCCAGTACTGCGCCATGTATCTGTTGAAACAACCTGTAACTCTTGCGGTTTTACGCCTACCCATTTTGCAGACATATCACAATCCAATGGGTCGAAATCCAGGGCTAAATCCTTGGCAATCGTGCGCTGTAAAGAGGCATCCGGCCCTTTGCCTGTGCCACGCGGCACGCGCACTAAAGCCTGAATAAGATCAGCCTCTAAACCAGCTTCAGGGGATTGCCCGAAAATGTGCAACCCATCGCGGATTTGCGCTTCCTTCAGCTCGCATAGATATTCATCAAGCTTGGCTAAATCCTGATCTTCATCATCGCCCTTCATTCCCGCATCTTCATCAAGACCGGTGACCGAGGTTAAGGCCAATATTTCGCGCCGAATATGCTTGATACGGCGCGGATCAATCCCTGCGGCTTCATAATATTCATCCACCAATGCTTCCAGATCACGTAATGGGCCGTAAGTTTCAGCGCGCGTCATTGGTGGGGTCAGGTGGTCGATAATCACAGCTGATGTGCGTCGTTTGGCTTGTGTGCCTTCGCCCGGATCATTGACAATGAACGGATAGATATGTGGGGTCGGGCCAAGGATCACCTCAGGTAAGCAGGTGTCTGATAGGGCCAGTGCCTTGCCCGGCAGCCATTCCAGATTGCCATGTTTACCCATGTGAATCAGGGCGTGCGCGCCGAATTGATTACGCAGCCAAAAGTAGAAAGCAAGATAGTTGTGTGGCGGCACAAGATCAGGTGAATGATAAGTGTCTTTAGGGTCAATATTATAACCGCGCGCGGGCTGTACGCCGATCACGACATTGCCAAAAGTGAAAATAGACAGGGAAAAATGACCGGTATCGGCTTCGCTTTGGGTGTAAAATGGATCTTGTTCCGGCGCACCCCAACGGGTTTCAATTTTCTCGCGCACATCCCAGGGCAGTTGTGCGTAAGCGATTTGGTAATCTGCCATCGACATATCAACACCACCCGTGCGCGTGGCGCGATCTGTTAGCCAGTTGGTGGGGCCGGCCATGATTTGATCCATCAAGGCTTTGCTATCGGTGGGGATGTTGTGCAGATTATAACCTTGCTCTGCTAATGCGTTTAACGTGTGAACCGTAGCTGCAGGTGTGTCCAACCCAACTCCGTTTGCAAGGCGTCCGTCCTTGTTTGGGTAGTTCGCCAGAATAATCCCGACCTTGCGATCAATGGGGGCCTTGTGGCGCAGTATTGTCCAGTTTTTTGCAAGTTCTGCGACAAATTCAATACGATCCCCGCGCGCGCGATAAGTTGCAATCGGGCATTCAGTGGCATCATCGAAATAAGCTTCTCCTTTGAAGGAGACTGCGCGTGACAAAATGCGCCCATCAACCTCTGGCAGGGCCACGTTCATCGCGATGTCGCGGGCGGACAAGCCGTGCAAACCGTCTTCCCAGCTCTGTTCAGAGGCGGCGGATAGCACCACTTGAAATACAGGTGATCCGTTTGCCGCAGGCATGGTAAAGGGGTTCGATGCGCCTTTTCCATGTTCATCTTGATGCGGTGAGCCGACTGCGAAACTGGTGCAGTTCAAGATAACCGAAGGTGGTGCGTTTTCAAACAGGCTTTGCAGTGTTGCGACAGATACATCGTCTTTAAGGGATGCGACAAAGACGGGCAGCGGATTTAACCCCCGCTTTAACAGGCTTTTAACCAGTCGGTTGATGGGGTTCAGGCCTGCCCCTTGTACTAGAGCGCGGTAGAATATGATGGGTACGATGGGCGCGCTATCCGTCCAGTTGGCTTGAGCCGCTGTCAAATCAGCAATACCTGCCCCTGGCCAATAGACGCCCGCGCGTAACAGTGGTTTAGCCTGTTCTGGTTTAGCACTGTTATTTAGCATGGCGTTTGCATAGCGTAGAAAATTTTCAGCATTTTGCGGCCCGCCTTCAACCATGTAAGCCCATAAAGCTTCCCAATCTTCGCGGTTGACGGTGGATAGATCCCATAATTCAGGATCGGGTTTATCGTCGCCTGGCAAGGCTACAAAAGGGATGCCAGTCACGCCCAAGCGCGCTGCATATTGTTCCAGCCCATATCTCCAATAACCGGTGCCGCCCAGAACCCGAGCAATCACCAGTTTTGATTTCCCAGCACAGTTTTCAATATGCAAATCAACTGACATCGGATGTTGTAAATGCATCATACTGGCCAGCCGCAAACTGCCGATATCTTCCAGCGCAGAGCGGGCTTCAGACAGGCCGGCAAGTTCAGTATCAGCAGCGGAAATAAACACGATATCAGCGGATGTTTGGCCTAGATCAAAGGGCTCAGATCCGTCATCTATGCTTCCAGGGGTGGCAGCCAACAGGTGCATTTCTACAAGGCCTTTTTCATGAACAGGCTAACAGGGTTTTCTTCGTAAGCGCCAAATTTCCCACAGATGGAATAGCCTAAGGATTTGTAAAGGGCGACAGCGGCGGCCAATTTATCACCAGTTTCCAGTTTTACATGTTTAAAACCTTGGGTTTTTGCCTGTGTTTCCAGATGCGCCATCAGGACCTTTGCAATGCCCAGGCCGCGTGCGTGATCTGGCACATAAAGCCGCTTCACCTCACCATAATCTGCTTCATTGACCAAAGCGACACAACCCATAGCAATGCTGTCTTTACGGGCAACAAAGAAACAAACTTTATCGTCCAGTAATTCATCCGCCGTGAAGGTGAAGCACTCATCCGCCGAATAAACTGTCCGCAATGCCGCCTCACTGCCGTTGATCAGCATGTGCCCGTCGTCTGTGACAGGGCTTTCTTGAGTGACGTTAATTTCGGTCATGCTTGCAAGGCTTTGGTTATGGCCGCTTGATCAAGGCCCGATTGCCCGATCACAACCAACCGTGTGATGCGTGGATTGCTCCCGAAAGGTTTATCAAAATAGCTGTCAATGCGCGGCCCGACGGCTTGCACGGTCAAGCGCATGGGTTTGCCTGCGACAGCGACGAAACCTTTCAGGCGTAAGATGTTGTGGCTGCGGATGATATCGGCGACTTTTGCAGAAAATGCGTTGACGTCGGTGATTTCATCGCGTTCCACAACAAAGCTTTCAAACGCATCATGATCGTGGTCATGGTGGTGATGATCGTGGTCATCATGGTGATCATCGTCGTCATGATGATGGTGATGTGCATGGCGGGCTTCCATATCGTCTTCGGCTCCAATACCCTGACCCAACAAGACGTTCACCGGCAACGCACCCATTGTGGCTTTGACCACTTGAACGCCTGCGCGACTTTCGCTTTTTAATTTCGCAACTAATGCAGAGACTTCGTCTTCACCCAGAAGGTCGGATTTGTTCACCACGATCATATCTGCACAAGCTACTTGGTCTTCAAACAATTCCGATAGCGGTGTTTCGTGATCTAGATTTTTATCTTGGGCGCGCTGTGCATCCACCGCTTCTACCGAATGGGCAAAGCGCCCTTCAGAAACGGCTTTTCCGTCTACTACAGTGACGACGCCATCCACGGTCACTTTGGTTTTGATGTCAGGCCAGTTGAACGCTTGTACCAATGGTTGCGGCAAGGCAAGGCCAGAGGTTTCGATCACGATGTGATCAGGTTTTGGCTCACGTGCCAAAAGCTTTTCTATAGTTGGAATGAATTCATCGGCCACAGTGCAACAAATGCAGCCGTTTGATAGCTCCACAACATCATCTTTGGTGCAAGTTTCATCACCGCAGCCCGTCAGAATATCGCCATCTACACCCAGATCGCCAAACTCGTTAATGATCAATGCGATGCGTTTGCCATGCGCATTTTGCAGCATGTGGCGAATGAGGGTGGTTTTGCCTGCGCCTAGAAAACCTGTGACAACAGTTGCGGGGATTTTTTGGGCCATTAGAGGTTCCTATCAAAGGGGTTCATTGGGTTATATGGAATGCATGTGCCAAAGTCATCAGCTGTGGTCTTGCGCGGGTTTGATCCCTGGGTTAGGAAAATAGGTACCGCCTTACCAAACTGGAAAGACCAGCCGTTGCGCCATACTGTTTTTATATGTTCTACCTGCCGTAAAGACAGTGAAGATACGCCCAAAGGGGGGGCTTTGGCAAACGCGTTAAAGGATATTTTTGCAGCTTCTAATGAAGCTGAAATTCGTGATTTCAACATTGAAACATTTGAGTGCATGTCAGCTTGCGCCAATCCGACCGCAATTTCATTTCGCGCTAAAGGCAAAGCTGCATATATGTTTTCTGGCATTGATCCAGTTAAAGACCAGCAGGATATTTTGGCTTTTGCGCGATTATACATTGCGGCAAAAGAAGGCTGGATTGAAGATGCGCGACCTTGCGGACGATTGCGTTTTTGTCTGTTAGGGCGCATTCCGGCTGATCCTGTCATTACGGAACCTGAATAGTCGCGTCAGCACTTAAGGGCTGATCGCCAACACTTAAGGCGCTGTGATCGTTAGCGTTCAGGGATACTGTCACGGTGGTTTCTCCGGATGGCAAGCTTGCGATATGCATCCAAGGCGCATAAATACGCGCCAGTTTTTTCCCGTTCACATAGACATGCGCATGACCTTCCCCTGCAATAGGGGGAGTGTTCACATTTTTTGGTGTGAAAGTGAAGTTGGTGGTAATCACTTCAAGATTCCAACCTGACACCGCATCAGGATGTAGGGTAATTTTTAGTGTCGGGGCGGTTTCCCCTGTGGGTAGGCTGATCATTTTACCGTGCTTATGGCTTTGATTTGTTTTTGCCTGATGATCACTGACGTGATCGTGGCCGTCCAAGGTGATGCCGTTTGCGGCGGCCAGCAAAAAACCCAAGCCGGTGCCAAAGAACAGGCCGATCAGTAAAAGTGCAAATGGTTTACGCATTTTGCTCTCGATATATGTTGATGTTTTTTGGGTCGCCCGTTACTGGGCAACCCTGTTTTTAAACGTCTGCTTCGCGGTTCCAGAAGTATGCTGTGAACAAGCCAAGAACGGCCCATGCTGCAAGGTTCACACCAAAGACGCGGCCTGCAAACAGACTGCCCAATTCAGGCGGTGTCGTGCCTGTGAACATATCAGGATGGGGGGCACCAATGGCGTGCGGTAAGATCAACAGGATGATCGCGATACCCCAAGTTTTCCAGCTTTGGCCGAAAGCCAATAAAGCCATCGCAAGTGCTGCAGCTGCCACAGTTGGAAACCACCAGATTTGCCGCAAAACAACGTCTGCGGCTGCACTGCCAGGCACCTCTGGTGACAGGCTAATGCCCGGGGCCAACTGCATGGCGACAAAACCAGCAACGCCCCAAAGGATGCCTTTACGCGAGGTTATTTCCACACCACGTTCTTCGGCCAATGCCATTGCAGCTGCCAACATCAGGCCGTAACCCGTGAAGATCAGTGCCCCAAATAGAACGCTTAAGCTGTTGCGTACCATTTCATACGAAATAGCAGGGCCATGAGCCGAACTGCCAGTTTCCCCGAAGTGCATTTTGACACCGGTTTCATAAAGCTCTGCATGTACTAATACAGGTTGCACAAAGAAGAATTGCAGCACGGTGAAAATCAACCCTGCAGCAAAACCAGCGAATACAGCGCTGGTCAATATGCGTGAGAACATACCCTAGTGGCAGGGAAAGCTTGATGCGTGGCGCACGTCATGTGCGGCATCGTGCAATGTGGCCGCTTGCAAATGGCCTGCAAAAATCATGATGCCAAGGCCCAAGAATGCGGCGAATGCGATCGCCAGTGTGTTTGTGTTTGTTGTTGTGTGTGTGTGTGTTGTCGTTGTCATAATATTCTCCTATGCCGTCACTCCCGACAGCGTTGTTAAGGTCCACGCACGGCTGGTTTCCTGACTTGTGGGTCAATGCATTCCGTCTGCCTTCCCGGTATCGCTACCAGTGGCGTGGTTGACGGGTGCTCTCCACATACAGTCGCGGGGGCGGTTGTGGCTTTAGGCCCCTTTTGGGTCGACCCTATCCACATTCCCATTTGATCCCCGAACGCTTTGCGCTCTGACGGGGAACCATGCCTCCCTTTAATGCCTTGAGCTGTGCGCTTGGTCAAGAGGGTTTGCGACTGTGATTTGTCAAAATACGTCATTCAGTTGTTTAGGTGAAAACACTAATCTAAGCTTAAAACACCAATATATTGTGGATTAGGTGCTCAAACACGCAAGATAAGGGGTATTGAAGGTTGACTCATAAGGGGTCTACCCGACATTTTAAAATTTAAGGGAATCATTGGGAACCAAATACACTTATGCAGTTTAGCAAACTTAGACTGACAGGTTTTAAAAGCTTCGTAGACCCTACGGAGTTGGTTATTTCCAATGGCCTGACAGGGGTTGTTGGGCCAAACGGGTGCGGTAAATCCAATTTGCTGGAAGCTTTGCGCTGGGTGATGGGTGAAAACCGTCCAACCGCGATGCGCGGTGGCGGTATGGATGATGTGATTTTTGCTGGCGCCTCCGCTCGGCCCGCGCGCAATTATGCGGAAGTGTCTCTTTTACTGGGCAATGAAGACCGTACTGCACCGCCTGCCTTTAATGATACAGATAGTTTGGAAGTGATCCGGCGCATTACTCGCGATGTGGGCTCGGCTTATAAAGCAAATGGAAAAGAAACGCGTGCGCGTGATGTGCAGATGCTGTTTGCGGATGCTTCTACCGGCGCGCATTCCCCTGCTTTGGTGCGTCAGGGGCAAATATCAGAGCTAATCAATGCCAAGCCCAAAGCACGGCGACGCATCTTGGAAGAGGCAGCAGGGATTTCAGGCCTTTACCAACGCCGCCATGAGGCTGAGTTAAAGCTTAAGGGCGCTGAAACCAATCTGACGCGGGTGGATGATGTGGTTGAACAGCTGGATTGCCAGTTAAACGCTCTAACCCGCCAAGTGCGCCAAGCCGCGCGATACCGTGAAATAGGTGAACAACTGCGCTATGCAGAAGGTCTGTTGTTATATGGCCGATGGAAAGAAGCAGAAGCCGCGCGTCTGGATGCAGAGCAGGCTTTAACAGCGGCCAGCAAAGCCGCAGGGGCTGCACAAGCCGGGGCAGTGCAAGCGGCAAAGCAACGGGTTGTTTTAGAAGATAAAGTGCCCCCCATACGTGAAGAAGAAAGTATTGCAGGGGCAATTAGCCAGCGACTGATAGTGGAACGTGACACGCTAAGTGATCAAGAAAACCGAGCGCGTCAAACCATTGAAACATTGCAATCGCGGATCACTCAGCTTGGGCACGATATTGACCGGGAACGCGGCCTGAATAAAGATGCGGATGAAACGATTGAGCGGCTGAACTGGGAAAAAGACGCGCTGGATAAGGCATCGCTTGGACATGACGATAAAGTTGATACATCCAACAAAGATGCTCGTGATGCAGCCGCGGTTATGCAAGAAAAAGAAGCAAATCTTGATAAGCAATCTGAAGATGTCGCGCGTTTGGCCGCACGGCACCAGTCAGCGCACCGCAAGCTGGAAGATGCGCAAAGCACATTCGCAAAACGAGAAGAGCAAAGCGGTGCGGCGGCGCAATCGGTTGTTTTTGCGCAGGATGGTTTGAAAGATGCTGAAAAACGATTGCAACAAGCGCAAACTAAATATGCGACATCGCATGAAGCCGCTTTGCGTGCAGAACAGGTGTTGGCTGAAATGGACCACAAGCGCGTTGATGCACAGGCTGCTGAAAGCGACGTACGTGGGGGGTTGTCAGAAGCTGAAGGTGAAGCCAATGCGCTGGGGGCTGAAGTTGCAGCCCTGCAACGGGTAATTTCGCGTGATCGCGATACTGGCGCGCAACTGATTGATGATGTGCGCGCAAAGGCAGGTTATGAAGCCGCATTGGGTGCTGCTCTTGCTGATGATTTGAAAGCTCCGATTGTGGGGCCCGATGGGGTTTCGGGCTGGGCGCGACTGGCAGATTATATGGCAAATGCTGACCTGCCTAATGGGGTCGAAAATCTTGCAAATTATGTAACTGCACCTGATGTATTATCGCGGCGTTTAAGCCAGATCGGACTGGTGGTACAAGCAGATGGTGCGGCTTTACAAGCGGCATTGAAACCGGGCCAACGGTTGGTCAGTGTCGAAGGAGATCTGTGGCGTTGGGATGGGTACCGTGCTGGAGGTGATGATACACCAACAGAAGCGGCCTTACGTCTGCAACAGGAAAACCGTTTGTTGGCACTTAAAGAAACCCACGCTGAAGCAGATACAAAAGCCACTGCGGCGCGGGCAGCTTTTGATTTGGCCCACGCCGCTTTACTGGCGGCAACCGAAGCAGATCACGAAGCACGCCGTAATCGTAAAGCTGCTGATGATGCAGCCACGGATGCAACACGGCAGATGTCGCGTGCGGAGGCGGATCGCGATATGCTTTCGGGTAAACTGGAAACTCTGCAGCTGGCCAAAGCGCGACTGGAAGAAGAAACCACTGCGGCGCGCGCAGGCTTAAAAGAGGCTGAACTTGGTGTGCGTGATCTGGGCGACCTGGATACGGCGCGCAGTGATATCGAAGGTCTGAAAATAGCCGTTGAAGCTGCACGTATGACAATGTTGACCAAGCGGTCTTTGTATGATGAGGTGCGCCGTGACGGTGAAACACGATTGCGCCGCCAACAAGAAATCACCAAAGAAGTCAGCGGTTGGAAGTACCGCCTGGAAACTGCCGGTAAGCGCATTTCTGAGCTGGAAGAACGTAAGGTCAATTCTGAAACTGAACTGAAACAAGCAACCTCCGCCCCTGAAGAAATTGCGATTAAACGTGAAGAGTTATCAAAAGCGATTGCAAAAATGCATGAACGGTTAAAAGCAGCATCCGATGCTTTGGCCGTAGCTGAAACCACGTTGCGCACAGCAGAAAATGAAGAACGCGAAGCAGAACGCACCGCTTCTACTGCGCGTGAAGCGCGTGCGCGTGCGGATGCTGTTACAGATGCTGCGCGCATTCAGGCCTCAACAGCTGCAGACCGTATCCACGAAGAGCTGGAAACTGGGCCTGAAAATCTGTTGGAACAATTGAATGTTGACCCAGATAAAATGCCCGATGCATTGCAGGTTGAAAGCGATGTAATGCGCTTGCGGCGTCAACGTGATGCACTGGGCGCTGTCAATTTACGAGCAGAAGAAGATGCTAAAGAAGTGGCTGCAGAACGCGATGCTCTGGCTACAGAAAAAGATGATCTGGAAGCCGCAATCAGAAAGTTGCGCACTGGTATCGCTAGCCTTAATAAAGAGGGCCGCGAGCGCTTATTAACTGCCTTTGATGAAGTGAACAAGAACTTCAGCCTGCTGTTCACACATCTGTTTGGTGGTGGTGAGGCTAATCTGGTCTTGGTTGAAAGTGATGACCCGCTGGAAGCGGGACTGGAGCTGATGTGCCAACCACCCGGGAAGAAACTATCAACCCTGTCTCTGCTATCAGGGGGGGAACAAACCCTGACAGCAATGTCATTGATATTCGCAGTATTTTTGGCCAACCCGTCACCGATCTGTGTGCTGGATGAGGTTGATGCACCGTTGGACGACGCCAACGTCACGCGATTTTGTGACTTGCTAGATGAGATGAGCACGCGTACGAATACACGTTTTTTGATTATCACCCATCACGCCATCACTATGGCCCGTATGGACCGTTTATATGGCGTGACCATGGCCGAACAAGGTGTCAGCCAGCTGGTGTCAGTTGATCTGATTCAAGCTGAAAAGATGGTGGTTGAGGTTTAGTTTGTTAAAGCTTCTTTGCTAAAATCGCTGTTGGCCATGCATCTGCAGGCAAATCCAAACGCACCTGTTCCTTTTGAACTGCCGCGCGCGTCTTAGCCCCTAGAATGCCATCAACCTTGCCCACATCGTGACCACGTTTCTTTAGTTTATTTTGCAAAGATTTCATTGCATTGGCACTAAACGCGGGGTCCGGTTTACCCGGACTAAAGCGTGGCGCACCATCCAATCTTGTGGCAAAATAGGCGGCTGTGGTGACGTAGACCAGTGACTTGTTCCACTCGAAATAGACAAAGAAATTCGGCATCGCCAGAAACGCGGGGCCTTTACGGCCCTGAGGCAACATCAAGGCTGCTTGTAAATTGCCTTTGGGTAGCTTGCCGCTTCGGGCTTTAATACCTTTACCGGCCCAGTTAGAAACTGGTTGAGTTTTATCCAGACCAGTTTGTGCCCAGTTCAAGTTTTTGGGCACACTTACTTCTACCAACCACGGCTGGTTGGCAGCCCAGCCAAGATCTTTTAGCAAGCGCGCACCTGTCATCAGTGCATCAGGCGCACTTGTTTTTAGGCGTACCTTTCCGTCACCATCACCGTCAACGCCGCGGTGTAAGATATCTTCAGGTAACATTTGCACCATGCCGATTTCACCAGCCCAAGCACCTTTGGTTTTGATTGGGTCAAAATTACCACGTTTCCACAATTCCAATGTCGCAAAAATTTGCGGGCGAAAAAGGGCAGGACGGCGGCAATCATGCGACAAGGTGATCAGTGAATTCAAGGTGTTGAAATTACCCTGTACTGCACCATAATCGGTTTCCAAAGCCCAAAAGGCTGTCAAAACCGCGGGTGGCACACCATATGTCTTGCGGGCTTTGGCAAAAGTAGCACTGTATTTTTGCATATTCTTTTTGCCGTTGCTCATTCGGCCTGCACTGATTGCCCGCCCGGAAAATTCAGAAAAAGTCAGCCGAAAAACGCCTTGAGAACGGTCAGCTTTCAGCACTTTGGGGTCAATACGGGCGGAACGAAAGAATGTGTTAACTTCGGCTTTAGTATGACCTTTTGAAACGGCTTCGGCCTTAAGTGCGGTCATCCAACTATTAAAACTACCGCCACATGTTTTGGCAAATGCGGTGATTGGTGCAGCAGCAATGGTTGCTGCACAAAGTATAATACGCACTGAAATCATTCTGGCCTCGTCAAGTTAATTATTAGTTGTCTAACCCGGCGACGTGTTTAACCTCAAGGAAATCTTCCAAACCCCAGATACCGCCTTCACGGCCGTTACCCGATTGCTTGTAACCGCCAAAGGGTGATGCATGGGTGCTGTCTGATCCATTGATCCGAACCATGCCTGTGCGCATACGCCGTGCTACCCGTTCTGCTTTGGCCGGATCTTGGGTTTGCAGGTAATTGGTCAATCCGTAAACTGTATCATTGGCGATTTGAATAGCCTCTTCTTCGCTATCAAAAGGGATCATTGCTAGCACAGGGCCAAACACTTCTTCACGTGCAATCGTCATATCGTTAGTGACATTTGCGAATACTGTCGGGCGTACATAATATCCCCGGTTCATGCTTTCAGGGCGGCCCAAGCCACCTGCCGCAAGAGTGGCTTCATTGATGCCAGCTTCGATTAACCCTTGGATTTTATCGAATTGCAATTTGTTAACAACAGGGCCGATCTGACGGCCGTTTTCGGTAGGGTCGCCAACGACGGTTGCATTGGCAACCTCTGCTGCCTGTTTCACGGCCTCATCATAACGGCTGCGTTCCACCAACATGCGGGTGGGCGCGTTACACGATTGGCCCGTGTTGGAAAAACAGCTTCGCGCGCCGCGAATGACAGCTTTTTCATCAGCATCAGCAAAGATAATATTTGCGCCTTTGCCACCTAATTCCAGTGTGACGCGTTTGATGGTTTCAGCTGCTGCTTTGGTAATTAGGCGGCCTGCACGGGTAGAGCCCGTGAAGCTGATCATATCAACATCCGCATGGCTAGACAGTTGACTGCCAACGCCTACACCGTTGCCGTTTAGCATGTTGAACACGCCTTTGGGGAACCCTACTTTGTCCACAATCTCTGCAAAGATAAGAGAAGACAGGGGGGATTCTTCAGAAGGTTTCAACACCACGGTACAGCCTACTGCCAATGCAGGAATAACTTTTAATGTGACTTGGTTCATTGGCCAGTTCCATGGTGTGATCATCGCACAAACACCGATCGGCTCGCGGTAGATTCTTTCGCCAGGGGTGTCGGGCCAAGGGGTTTCTTCGAAATCAATCTGCTCAAAGCTGTCGATGAAACCTTTGATATGCCAACTGCCTGCACCGGTTTGCGCGGCGCGCGCCATATCAATTGGCGCACCCATTTCCATAGAGATTGCTTGGGCCATATCTTCGGCACGGTTATTATATTCGATGTATAGGGCTTTGATCAAATCAAGGCGTTCTTCTTTTGGTGTGGCGGCCCAAGGTTCAAATGCGGCTTTAGCGGCGGCAACTGCGGCATCTGTATCGGCTTGAGTACCGAGCGAAATAACTGCGCAAGCCTCTTCGTTGGCTGGGTTGATGACATTCAGGTCATTTGCTTTGGCAGGGCTAAGCCATTCACCGTTAATATAGAAATCGCGCTTTTCCAGCATAATAAACCTCTTGTTAGTGGACATGTTTTGCGAACAGTTGCATTGAGTACGTGTTAAGGCAAGAACGATTTATTAGATTTACTGGGGATCAATGTGATAACACATGAATTTTACATCCTGTTTGCAATTTTCCTATTTGGTGGCTTTGTTAAAGGGGCACTGGGTATCGGTTTGCCCACGTTGTTGTTAGGGTTTTTGACGTTCCTTTATGAACCACGGGTGGCGGTGGCACTGATCTTGTTTGCAATTATGACAGCTAACATGCGCCAAGCGATGGTTGGTGGCAGCATGTGGCAGATTATCAAAACACATAAGTATTTTTGTGTTTTCGCCAGTCTCGGTATTTTTACGGTGGCTGTTGTGGGGGCAAAAGTGCCATTGCCGATATTACTGGTCAGTGTCGGGATATCGATGACGATATTTGCGTTAAGCAGCCTGTTTTCATTTATTCCACAACTTAGCATGAAATACGATACAGTGGCCCAGATTACAGCGGGGATTATTGGCGGTGTTTTGGGCGGGTTGACTGCTATCTGGGGACCGCCATTAGCAGTATATTTAATGGCCCTAAGGATGGAAAAAGATCAATTCATTCAGACCCTTGGGGTGATGTTTTCAATACAATCACTGTTCTTGACCGCAGGGTTTATTGTGTCGGGTGAGCTGACAGTGCCGCTGGCTACAACAGGCGCCGTTTTACTGATACCAACTTTTATTGGTATGTATCTGGGTGAGAAAATCAGAAAACATATGGATACCAAACAATTCACCTGGGTGTTTTTATGTGTGTTCCTTTTGCTGGGGTTGAACCTGATTAGACGCGGTATTTGGGCAGGATAAGCACAAGTCTGATTGACGTCTTGGTTTTAGGATTCTAGCCTTATCTCCAAGTCTATTCTAGGAGAATCACTTATGTCTTTACGCATCAACGATGTCGTCCCGAATTTTACTGCTGTGACCGATCAAGGTACTTTTCATTTTCACGATTGGATCGGCGATAACTGGGCTATTCTGTTTAGCCACCCTAAAGATTTCACACCTGTTTGTACAACCGAGTTTGGTGCAGTGGGGCAGTTGGCAGCAGAATGGAAAAAACGCGGAACCAAGGTGATGGGTGTCTCTGTCGACGGGGTAGAAGAGCACAAAAAATGGAAAGCTGACATTGAGCAAGTTTCTGGCGCAAAAGCAGATTTTCCGATTATTGCAGATGAAGATTTAGCCGTATCAAAAGCGTTTGATATGTTGCCTGCGGAAGCTTATATGCCTGATGGCCGCACCCCTGCGGACAGTGCAACTGTACGTTCGGTCTTTATCATCGGGCCAGATAAACAGTTAAAACTTTCCATGACATATCCGATGTCAGTAGGGCGTAATTTTGCTGAAATTTTACGCGCACTCGATGCTTTGCAAACCACAACCAAACACGGTGTTGCGACACCAGCTAACTGGGTGATAGGGCAAGATGTTATTATTCCACCAACCGTGAATAATGATGATGCAACGGCCAAGTTTGGTGAATTTAATACGGTATTACCTTATTTACGGACAACAAAGCTACCATCGTAAATTTGTTTGGTAAGATAAGATAAAATAAAAGGGGTGCGTAATCTATATTACACACCCCTTTTCAAAGGAATGTGCTATCTTAAAAGTTCATCCGTAAGCCAATGTTTATGCTTAGGTTATCTACATCGTCTTCAACCACACCTGTGGAAACACCCGTAGGGCTAAAGCGATTGCTAGATACATTAAATGCACGGCTATAACGCCCATCCAAGGTTAAGTCCAAAGTATCTGTGAGCTTATATGCTGTACCTACGATCAGCTGTGCTGCGAATACTTCGTCGCTTTCACTGATGCGGATGCCTGGGCCGTAAACTAGATCTTGCTTTGCAAAAGAGATACCAATACCGCCACCGAAATATGGGGTAAGCCGCGGGTTGGCTGTTTTTATGTCGACTAACAGATTGGCGAATAATTTTGTCGAGCTGCTATCACCTGCTACATTTGCTTCGGCACCAGGGCCATTGCCGGAAAAGTTGATCGTATTCACATCGTTTTCACTGTAAGATAATTCAATCTCTGCGCGGGTTGCGAATTTACCGTTGCTCCATGATGGGATGTAAGTACCGACCGCGATACCGATGTTATAGCCTTCGTCAAAATCATTATTGACAGCTTGCGGCCCAGTTCCCCCCGGTGTGGTGATATTACCTGCAAAATTAAGGTCCTGAAGAATGTTTACACCACCAAAGATCTGACCATAAAACCCACTTTTCTCAGCAAGACTTGCTGATGTGGTGAGGGCTATTATCAGTGATGCAGTGGCGATAGTTTTCGTGATACTCATTTGTAAGCTCCATAAATACATTTATTTTACTGGACGCACTTGCTGACCAGTTACGAGGTAAACACGGAGTAAAATGAATATATTCGTTCACGATTATTCACGGATTTGTTAAGATCAGGATCTATATGCAAAACGTATCAATTTATCACACCATAATTGAGCGTGCGCTTGGTATCTTTGGCGAAATAATGAAGTATTTCAATATACCGTGATTAAACCGTTGAGTGTGCAGCACTGGCCCGGATTAGAATAAACACGTCAATTTACACATATCAAATAAGATACTTAATGTGAGAATAACACCGGCACGGTCATACATTTCAGGATATGACTTGTGGTGGCTCCCAGTACGAAATCATAGACCCGTGAGTGGCCAAAGCCACCTGTAACGATCATATCCGCGCCCATATCGCTGGCTTCATTCAACAACTCATCCCCAATGGAAATATCCCCCGGCTCGCGATGTAAGACGTTTACTTTGGCGCCGTGACGATCCAAGCCTACGGCCATTTCGCGGGCTGTTTGTTCTAGGTAGTGGGTTCGATCATCTTGCTTGCCTACCCAGAATATTTGGGTGGACTTGGCTGTTTTGATGAGTGGCAGCGCATCATGGGCTGCGCGTGTGCTTTCGCGTGTCCCGCTCCAGCCCAACAAGATATTTTCACCCACGGTCTCATAAGTACCCGTATAAGGCAGAACTAGAACCGGGCGTCCGGAATTGCGCACAGCATTTTCCACATGGCTGCGTTGGTCGCGACGGTCACGTTCAGGATTGGATTGACCGATAATGACCAGATCAGCGCCGATCCAATCAGCTATCAGATGGTGTTCTTGGCCTACATATTGTGCGTCCACTTCCCGCCATTCTGAGATAAAGTCTTCGGCCTGTACCGCATGTTCAAAAGTCTTCTTAATTTCGATGGAAATTTTCTTCTGCCTGTCATGATAACCTGTCAGTTGGCTGACACTGGTCGGGGCCAACATGCCTGGATAAACCTCTAGCGCTGGGATGGTATGAACCCCGATCAGATGGGCGTTGAACTTGCGCGCGACCATACAGGCATAAGCACATAACCGCTCTGCATTTTCCAGATTTTTCAGGCTAAGGGTGATGGTTTTATATGTCATTTGGATACCTATAGGATTGTTGTTCGAAGAGACTATAGGCTTTGGGGTGGGGGGGCGCGTTGATTTGGATCAAGGTCACAAAGGCTGCGTAGCGCTTGACCTTAGATGGGTGTATTTGGCCCTCCTGAAGTGAGGGTCGGGCGCGACCCTCACTTCAGGTGCGGCTGCATTGAAGGGCCTTATGATAATAAATAGTGGTGCGGCAATTGCAATGCTTGGTTTTTGGCTTCGCTTGCTGGGGCACAGGATGAAGATAGATTTAATACTTTATTTAATACCGGCCCAATTGTTTGCTTTTCACTCGGGGGTGCGGCTGCAGCTTTAGCAATGGGGCTTACTTATATTGTCACGGGTATGCATGGAATTCTGACTGATAGGTATATGGTTAATAACTTTATTGGCTGATAAGAGTTTTTGATATAAAAAAAGCCCCGCAAATACGAGGCCTTTTCTATATGAGCCCCCCGAGCAAGTCGGGGGGGCTCATTTGTAAGCTTGTTAAAGCTTATTCTTCTTTTGTGATCTCTTCGCCAGTTTCTTGATCGACAACTTTCATGCTTAAACGCACTTTGCCACGGTCATCGAAACCCATCAGTTTAACTTTAACTGACTGGCCTTCTTTAACCAGATCGTTCGGGTGATTGACCCGCTCGTTGGCCATTTGTGAAACATGCACAAGGCCGTCACGTTTGCCAAAGAAGTTTACGAAGGCACCGAAATCCATAACTTTCACAACTTTACCAGTGTAGATAGCACCGGCTTCTGGCTCGGCTGCGATCTCCATGATCATGGCGCGGGCTTTTTCAATCTGCTCACCATTAGAAGACGCGATTTTGATCACGCCGTCGTCGTTGATATCAACTTTAGCACCAGACACTTCGCAAATCTCACGGATCACTTTACCGCCAGAACCGATCACTTCACGGATTTTTTCCGGGTTGATCTGGATGGTTTCAATGCGCGGTGCGTGTTCAGAGAATGAACCTGCTTCGGTTAAAGCATTGGCCATTTCACCCAAGATGTGCAAGCGGCCGTCTTTGGCCTGTGCCATGGCTTTTGCCATAATATCGGATGTGATGCCGGCCACTTTGATGTCCATTTGCAATGACGTGATACCTTTTTCAGTACCAGCCACTTTAAAGTCCATGTCGCCCAAGTGATCTTCATCACCCAAGATATCTGTCAAGATCGCGTATTCGCCGCTATCTTGCAGGATCAAACCCATTGCAACACCTGCAACAGGGGCTTTCAATGGCACGCCCGCGTCCATCATAGATAAGGAACCGCCACAGATGGATGCCATAGAGGATGAGCCGTTGCTTTCAGTGATTTCTGACACAACGCGCACAGTATATGGAAAGTCGGTTGCTGCCGGCAGAACTGCCTGCAACGCGCGCCATGCCAATTTACCATGACCAATCTCACGACGGCCAGGGCCGAAGTTACGACCACATTCGCCAACTGAGTATGGAGGGAAGTTGTAATGTAACAAGAAAGGTGAGCGGTATGTGCCTTGCAACGCATCGATCATTTGCTCGTCATCGCCGGTGCCCAATGTGGTCACAACCAGACCTTGAGTTTCACCGCGTGTAAACAAGGCTGATCCGTGAGTACGTGGCAGAATGCCGGTTTCAGAAACGATTTGACGCACTGTTGTCAGATCGCGGCCATCGATACGTTTGCCGGTTTTTACAATGTCACCACGTACAACTTCAGCTTCCAGTTTTTTCAGGCATGTACCCAAATTGCCGTCTTCCAACTGCTCTTCAGTCAAGCTTTCTTTGATCAGATCGCGGGCTGCAGAGATTGCAGCCGTACGTTCTTGCTTATCCGTGTTGCCAAAAGCTGCACGAACAGCTTTTTCACCAACTTTTTTCACAACTTTATAAAGGTCGCTATAGTCAGGTGCCTGATAATCATAGGGCTCTTTTGCTGCATCTTCGGCCATGTCGATGATCATATCGATAACAGGCTGGATTTGGGTGTGGGCAAAATTGATCGCCCCCAGCATTTCATCCTCTGACAGCTCATAAGCTTCAGACTCGACCATCATCACAGCATCTTTGGTGCCCGCAACAACAAGATCAAGACGTTGCTCTGGCTTGTTGCGCAGATCGTGCATGTCGTCCACTGTTGGGTTCAGCACATAATCGCCATCTTCAAAGCCTACACGGCAAGATGCGATCGGGCCACGGAACGGGGCACCTGACAATGTCAACGCTGCAGAAGCCGCGATCATCGCAACCATATCAGGGTCGTTCACAAGGTCATGTGAGAGCACTGTCAAAGTTACCTGAGTTTCATGTTTGAAGCCGGGAATAAACAAAGGGCGGATTGGGCGGTCAATCAAACGCGCGGTCAAAGTCTCTTTTTCAGTAGGACGGGCTTCGCGTTTGAAAAAGCCACCGGGGATTTTGCCAGCAGCATAGTATTTTTCTTGGTAGTTCACGGTCAGTGGAAAGAAATCCATGCCCGGTTTTTCTTTTTTGGCAAACACGACGGCTGCCAGTACAGAAGTTTCACCTAAAGTAGCAATCACAGTGGCGTCTGCTTGACGCGCAATTTTGCCAGTTTCCAGGGTTAGGGTTTCTTCACCCCATTCGATTGATTTTTTAACAACGTTAAACATATATGTTTCCTAAACATAGGAGCACTCCTTGGCGTTCCAAGGTCTCCCGATAAAATAGTGGCCCCATTGCCACTGACCCCTAATACCTATGCGCCCGCCGGGATCAAAGCGGTGCGTTTCAGATAGCCGCGCGTATATAGGTAAAATGCGGGTTTGGAAAGGGGTGTGTGATTTAAGGGCGCACTAAGTCAAGATTAACTGCTTATAGTGTTGTTGAGGCGTGATCAACCGGGGGTGTTGTTGCTGATGACTGTTGGTGCGAAATGTTGAAAGGCTGCCGTACAAGGTAAAATTATTGCTGGTTTGTTACTTCTCGGTAGAAACGGTTGTATCTATCTTATTCAGGAAGATTGGCTTCTGAAGCTGATGCTGCAGTAACTTGATTTCATTTTTTGAAACCACTATCCCTTTGCGCCATTGGTTGCCCTTCATCACTGTTGGATATTTCTTGGCATACTCGCGGTATTGATCGTTTGTGACAGCAAATGATATGGGCAGATATTTAAGGCTGTTTAAAATATATTTATCCGCCTGAACTCCACTGGGTACAACATAGATTTCATCTGACTTGAGTTCAAAAATATCTTCAAGCAACACGGGTGAATGCTGTTGATTGCTTCGGAACGCACCATGTTTGCTGAGTGTGTAAAAAATATTGGCATCAAAGAAACAAACGATGCGATATCCCTCTAACCTTAGTTGATGCGCGACCATCCCAAGCGGTTGTGCATCTAATCCATTATCATGCCCAAAGTGGTAAACATTACTACCATCCACAATAGCAGTTTTTGCATCCAGCCGCAAATCGCGCATGAAGCCCTGACGATCATTGGCTAGCAAAGAATGTATCTTGAGGTGCGTTGCTTTTTTAAGGGATTTGGCAATGCGAAGCCTGCGATAGACAGATAGCCACAGTGCAATCAGTACTACCAAGAAGATCAGTATGATATTTCTGTCCATATCGGGGTGCATTAACCACCACCATAAAGGCAGAGTTAAAATGGCCATCAACAAGGAATAGTTCAGTATTATATATAATATGTTCCGCAACTGCGTTTGAAAATTAAAATCTGGTTTTTTGGTTTCGACAGGCGTAAGTTTCTGGCCTAATGTAATTGGTTTGTGGGGCATAATTTATTTCATTCAAATGTGTTTTTAGAAAAGTAGCCCAAGCTTCTCAATAATGCCATAAGGCTATGGCCGATATTTCAAAGAGCTCGCACATGTCCCAGTCGGGACATCCCCTGAAACGAAAAAACCCGCTCCATATGGAACGGGTTTTGAATTCTTGCAGGCAGTTCGACTTAACGGCGAATGCCAAGGCGTGTGATCAGGTCTTTATAGCGAGCCTCATCTTTGCCACGTGCATAGTCCAGCAACTTACGACGCAGGGCAACCATTTTTAAAAGACCACGACGAGAGTGGTTGTCTTTTTTGTTGGTTTTAAAATGCTCTGTCAGTGTTTTGATGCGGGAAGTCAGGATCGCAACTTGAACTTCTGGTGAGCCAGTGTCACCGGGTTTCGTTGCATATTCTTTAATAAGCTGTGCTTTTAGCTCTGGTGTTATCGACATCGGGGTCTCCTTGAGATTTAGGTTAATGGCACAGACCGGGATATCGTCCAGTCAGGCCCATGGAGTCCCGTGAATTTGCACGGGATGGGGGCTTTTAAGCGTGTTTTGGTGAAAATGGAAGGGGAATCTTTATCAGGTTAGATGTGTTGCTTTAGAACGTTTAAGAATGCTTGCACCTTTGCCGTGCGGTGCAAATCCACATGGGTGACAAGCCACGATATATTGCGCCATTCTGCGCGTGGCGCCAGAACTTCGACCAAGCCGTGTTTCAAAGCGTTTTTTTCGGACATAAAACCAATGCCTGTACCCGAAATTATGGCTTGATCCAGAATAGATTGACTGTTCGTGCGTAAAAACAATCTGTTGAGTGGAATGTTTTTACGCATCCATGCATAAAACGGTGCACCGGAATTTGGATTGTCCGAGCCAACAAACTTATGGGCAGGGTAATCTGCGGGTGTTTTGGGAATATTGTTGCGCTTTACATATTCAGTACTAGCATAGAGTCCGGTTTCGGACCGGATAAAGGGTTGTACGATATTATCCGGGTCTTGGGGCTTCAGGCCTGCACGAATGGCTATATGCGCTTCGCCGTATTCCATTTTGAAAACCCGATCACTGGTGATGTAACGTATGATGACCTTTGGGTACTGGGCTTGGAAGGCGTTTAAAGCCGGCAACAGGTTTTGCGCTAAAAATTCTAGTGAAGTTACCACAAGCTCACCTGATAAATCTGTGGCACGCCCTTTAGTACGGCCAACAAGCTGGTTAAATTGTTCATCCGTGGCCTGAGCCACACGTAATAAATCATGCCCGACCTCGGTTGGTGTGTAGCCACGTGCATGGCGCTGGAATATTTTTTCACCCAGCGTTGCTTCTAATGTATCGATATGGCGGATAACGGTTGCACGATGCACGCCTAATGTATCTGCCGCTGCACTGACGGTGCCAAGGTGGACGACATGATAAGCAGTTCTGATTTCATTCCAGTGATCCATATTTTACCTTAGCAAAAATGCACATATGATGTGTAATTTAATATATTGTGTATATTTTAAGTACATGCAAGTTTGTTAAAAAATAATGAGGGCACCATGAAAATTTTAGCTTTTGCTGCAAGCAGCAGTTCCAAATCCATCAACAAGCAATTAGTGACGCATGCTGTCGATGTTTTGAGAACAGAGATTATGACCGATGCAGAAATCGAGATGCTGGATATCAATGATTATGAAATGCCGATATATAGTAGTGACCGCGAAGAAGCCGCGGGTATTCCCGATCTTGCAAGCCAGTTTGCTGCTAAAATTGGCGCGGCGGATGCATTGTTGATTTCTTATGCAGAGCATAATGGGAATTATACTGCTGCTTATAAGAATCTGTTTGATTGGACATCACGGCTTGGTGGGAAAGTCTTTCAAGATAAATTGATGATTATTATGGCAACTTCGCCGGGGCCGGGTGGTGCTGCGAATGTTTTGGCAATGGCGAGAACTTCGGCTCCGTTTTTCGGGGCAGAAGTGAAGGCGGATCTGTCAATTGCCCGTTTTCACGATATTTTTGATAGTGAAAACGGACGTATTACTGATGCGGATATTAAAGCACAGTTACATGCAGCGTTAACCGCGTTGCAATAAACGGAAAAGCCCGTTTAGTCGGGCTTTTTGCGCAACAATACCAATATGTTTGAAATGAACAATACGCTGACCACAATAGCACCGCCAACCAAGGCCCATTTCCCTGGATCCTCCCCGATGAAAAACCAAACCAACAAAGGTGACAAAACAGACTCCAGTAAAATAAGCAAAGCCACTTCGGCGGAAGGTATATAGCGCGGGCCAAGGGCTAGAAAAATTGTACTAATCAAAATGAAGGCACCACCGTGAAGAAGTACCAACCCCCATTGTGAAGAAATAATCTCAAGGGGTGAGGTAAAGGGTAGGACGGCAAGGGCGGCCCCTATATAAGCGATCGGGATGGCAGGAACCATTGAGATGGGCCTGGCCCTGCGCGCGGCAGTCAAGCCAATGGCGAATGAAGAGGCGACACCAAGTGCCATCAAATCACCCGTCCAATGCGCATTTGCGTTGGTGCTAGAACCAAAAGCGATTACCGATAAGCCAAGGGCAACCAAAGCAATTGTCCAAACCATGCGTTTACTGATGCGTTCATCCAGCCAAAGCCAGCTGAAAAGGGCTGCAAAGATCGGCATAGAAGCAAGGATAAAAACCACATTTGCCACACTGGTGTTTGAGACGGCCGTGACAAATAGAATTGAACTTAATCCGGTGAACCCCGCATAGATCAGCCCATTTTTACCAGTAGCTTTGATGTTAGACAGGGTATTCTTGCCATAAAAGGCAATAAGGCCGATCAAGGTAAATGCACCTGTCAAAAAGTTACGCCAGAAAGCTATGGTTAAGCTATCAGCTTCAATCAGGCGCACAAACAGGGCGTCAGGGATGACAAAAAGAACACCAAGTGCGGTGATCAGCAGACCTTTGGTTTGATTATTCATGCCAGACTTGTGGCTTTACTTTATAGCCAATGTAAAGCGGATGTTTGGGATGCCCTGCAATACTCAGGCCCAGATGCGTTAATGGTTTGGATTGCGCGCGCAACATGCGTTCAACATTTGCACCGCGACCCATATGTGCGCCGTGGGTGCCCCATGCGCATACGATGTCATTCGCCCATAGGGTTGCATCGGTGATGACAGCGTCATTTTCAGGGCCCACCGGATCAGTTTCAGCGCGCATTTTTTTAGGATCTGTGGCGCGAAATGCAAATATATTGCAGACGCAAAAGCTGCCGTATCCAAGGGTGCGGGCACGGCGTTCGCAGCGTTCCACCGTTGGGTCATTTTGCACCTCGGTAGCCGTAGATGGGTTCAACATCACAAACAATACGCGTGGTCCCGTATCATCCCAGGTGCGGGCCAAACTGTAGCGGTAGTTTTCGCAATCTGAATATATCGCGGTTGAAGGCGCATCGCCTTTAGTGTGGGTTTTTGTAATCATGCGTTTCTTTGTAAGATGACACGTTTTGGCTTGAAAGTACCAAATTCTATTGTGCCTATGGCTTGAGCTTTGCCGTTGTGATTTACCCAAACAGGAGCGCCAGGGCCTAAAGGATCTGTGTCCACGGTAACACTCATGCCATGTTGAATATCTGTTGCAGATTGGTCTGAAATAGTGATATATTCCAGCTCTGCAAGCCCCGCTTCAATCGGTAAAAGCAGGGATTCACGATCTACCATGTCTTCAATCGCAATCAAGTCATCTAGTTTGGTGCTTTGGGATATGTCAAAAGGCCCGGTGTCAAGGCGGCGCAACCATTTCACATGGGCAAAACTGCCTAAGGTTTCGCCCAGATCACGGGCTATAGAACGCACATAACCGCCTTTGCCGCACTGTAAGACAAGTTCCACATCATCTTGGGATATACGTTTCACGAATTCTAATTTGTTGACGAATAGCTCGCGGGCGGACAATTCAACCACATCGCCGCGTCGCGCGATAGTGTAAGCCCGTTCGCCGTTGATTTTAACGGCAGAAAATTTGGGTGGAGTTTGAGAGATCACACCTGTGAACGTTGGCAGTGCTGCGCGAATATCAATGTCGGATGGACGCGTTTCATTGCTGTTGATGATGTCACCTTCAGCGTCATCGGTTGTGGTGGCAGCCCCCAAAGTGATGACGAATTCATAGGTTTTCAACCCGTCAGTGATATAGGGAATGGTCTTTGTAGCTTCCCCTAAAGCAATGGCTAATAAACCCGTCGCATCAGGGTCCAGTGTGCCTGCGTGACCGGCTTTTTTAGCTTGAAACAGCCACTTAACCTTGTTCACAACGCTGGTCGATGTGATGCTGGCAGGTTTGTCGATGATCAGCCAGCCATCCACATCACGCTTTTTAGACTTCCGGTTCATCGTCGCCTAAATCCCGTGTCACGTTTTCTTGATTAAGCAAGCGGCGGGTGTCATCCATTTGATCGAAAGTTGTATCCAGCATAAACTTGATTTTTGGCGAATGCTTTAAGGTGATGTTCTTGGTAAGAGCATAGCGTACTTCGCCACTGCTTTTATTTAATGCTGCAACCATGTTTTCAGCATTTTGCCCGCCTAATGGGTAAACAAAAACGGTGGCATTTTTTAGATCTGGCGAGGTGCGCACCTCGCCCACGGTGACCGATACATTAGCCAAGTCAGGATCATAAAGATCGCCACGGGTCAGAATTTCAGATATGGCGCGTCGCAGCATTTCGCCGACACGTAATTGTCGCTGACTGGGGCCATCGGGACTGTGCATGTTCTCTATCCTGTCTATCGTTAAGGCCATTTAAGAGAGTTGCGCGGTAACTGCAAGCTATAGCCTTTGGTCTTTCGTCGGGTTAAAGGGAATTAATAGTATGGAGATTTTAAGATGTCTGATGTGACACAAGTTGCAATCGTGGGTGCTTCTGGCCGTATGGGGCAGATGTTGATTAATGCGATAAACGACAGCGATCGGGCGATTTTATCGGGCGTAACAGAGCGTGCAGGCCATGCTTGGGTTGGTCAGGACTTAGGTGTTGTAATGGGGAGTGTTGAAACTGGTGTAATTGTGTCGGATGATCCGTTAGAGGTTTTTTCTAAAACGCAGGCAGTTATCGATTTTACCTCCCCTGATGCAACTGTTGCACACGCGGCATTGGCCGCGCAGGCGCGGGCGGTACATGTGATTGGCACTACGGGGCTTGATCAGGGGCATTTAAAGAAGCTCTCTGCTGCATCGCGTCATTGCGCGATTGTACGGGCAGGAAATATGAGCCTAGGTGTGAACTTGTTAACGCAACTGACTAAGAAGATTGCGGCAGCTTTGGATGAGGATTTCGACATTGAAATTGTAGAAGCACATCATCGCCATAAGGTGGACGCTCCTTCTGGTACAGCTTTGATGCTGGGTGATGCAGCAGCAGAAGGGCGCGGGGTTTCTTTGGCTAATGTTGCAGATCGCGGTCGTGATGGGATTACCGGTGTACGTAAGCGCGGTGATATTGGTTTTACCGCAATACGTGGTGGTGATGTTGTGGGTGAGCATGATGTGATCTTTGCTGCCGACGGCGAACGTATTGTATTGCGACATCTGGCAACAGATCGTCGGATTTTTGCCCGAGGTGCTTTGAAAGCCGCTCTTTGGGGGCAAGGTAAATCACCTGGTGAATATGATATGATAGATGTTTTAGGGCTGTAGTCTCTGACTTTAGCTTTTGCGGCTGTTTGCCCGTTTATAATCATTCAAGAACTTGTCGATGACACGCAAGACCGCATCCATTTCAGTGCCATTTGGGAACTCTGTGGAATACCCGCCTGACGCACCCCATGTCCCGACTTTTAGTTTGACAGTGTGATTGCGAGTTAACAGCATGGTTTGGGTGAAGCTGACAAAAACACTGTAACTACAACCTGTTTTGGGTTTGGTGTTAGAGAAATAGACATTCAGTTGTGGTTTACCGGGGGTGAGATCCATTTGATCTTCGGTAAGAATGGGCAAGCGCGCGGAACGAAAACGGTGCGCCATACGTTGTTGTAAATCTAGGCCGAAAACACCTTTGTAACCTTTTGGGCCTTTTATGGATTGAACCGAAAAGTAAACACCCTCCAACCCCCTAAGTGCCGTTAATTTATCACTCATGGGCCATCTTTCAGGATTAAACCCAAGGATCTTACCTGCCTCAGTTTGCTGGCACATATGAGGTGTATCAGGGTGCTCAACAGGTTGCCTGCGCATCCGGGCAAGTTGATCAATAGCGCCCAGAATTTCACGGGCTTTTTGTTCGCTGGGTTCTTCAATAAGACGGGTGATGTATTTTCGTTGTGGAGTGCAAACACCTTTGGCACGGCAAAGGCTAGGGTCTATTGCGCGTTGTTCCCATGTCATCCATGTGAAGTTCTTGGCGGCAGGCTGGGCTGTTGCGGTGATAGGTTTGATCAACAATAAAAGAACTATTGCCGCAAAGATATATACTGGTTGCATCATTCATCCCTAATTTGGGTGAATTAAAGCAGAAAAATGGGTTTGCCGGGTTAACGCGGGCAAGGTATTTCATTCGAATTTTCTAAAAATCCGATGTAATACCTTTTTTTTCCCAATCGCCAAAGCGCGTGGGTTCCGGGCCGTTGCGGCCGCCTAACTCTGTAGGCATGTCAGTGTTGTCTTTGACTTTTTTACGCGCTACGGCTTCGTCCAACGCGCGTTTGGCGGCATCCGCTATGCGTTGATCTTTATTTGTTTGGGTCATGTATTGGAAACCTGTTTCCTATTATGTTTTATGTTTAACGCAGCTTTTCGGAAAGTGCAATTTTATGCACTGGTTGAATGGTAAAATTTCAGGCATAAGCATTCTAACGTTTAGAACTTTATGTGTTAGGCACAAAATGGCAAAACCTGGCTTACCTGCGCGTATCGCGGCATTGAACCTTTTGAACGGGGTTTTGACAGATAAACGCCCCTTGTCTGAAATGACAGATGCGGGCAGTGATATACTGCAAAAACTATCCGGATCCGAGCGCGCACGCGCGCAAAGCCTGACGCTTTCAACGCTGCGCCACCTTGAGCCTATTGATACGTTGTTGGATTATTACCTGAAAAAAGAACCACCATTGCGGGTGCGTAATATCCTGCGGCTTTGTGCCGCCGAACTGCTGGTGGATGGAATCAGTCCGCATGCAGCAATAGATACGGCGGTCAGCATCACTAAACTTGCACGTAAGACTGTGCATATTGCGGGGTTAGTTAATGCTGTCGCACGAAAATTGAATGATGAAGGACGCACGCATTGGCAAGAACATCCGACACAAGAACTACCGTATTATTTACGTTCGGTTATGTTGAATGATCATGGCGAAGAAATGGTGACTTTAGTTGAAGAGGCGCATGTGCAGGCGGTGCCACTGGATATTACAGTTAAACGGGCCGAGGATATGGCAGAGCTCGCTGATCTTCTGGACGCCGAAGTCATCGGAGATAAGGCGTTGCGATTGCATAAGGCAGGGCAGGTTTCCGCTTTGGCTGGTTTTGCAGAAGGTGCTTGGTGGGTGCAGGATTTCGCTGCCAGCCTACCAGCGAAATGTTTGACAGAGATTGAAGGTAAAAAGATTTTAGATCTTTGTGCCGCACCAGGTGGCAAGACCTTGCAGTTAACCGCAGCGGGTGGCGATGTGACAGCGATGGATCTGTCCAAGCAGCGTCTTGTACGGGTACATGAAAATCTGGCACGCACGGGTATGGTTGCAAAAGTTGTGACAGCAGATGTACTGACATGGAAACCGGGTGTGGAATATGATGCGATTTTACTGGATGCACCTTGTACAGCGACAGGCACGATCCGGCGCCACCCGGATCTACCGCATCTGAAAGATAAGGCCGGGGTTGAAAGCTTGGTGATTTTGCAAAAGCAAATGCTAGAGTGTGCATTCCAGTGGCTAAAACCTGGTGGCCAAATGATTTACAGTACCTGTTCACTTTTGAAACGCGAAGGTGAAGATCAGATTGCAGAATTTTTGGCACAGAACGGTCAGGCGGCAATTGAGCTGATTGATACGGATGCGCTGGGGGTGCCGCGTGAATGGTTGACGTCAGAAGGATGCTTGCGGACCTTGCCGTCATATTGGCCGCTAAAGGGTGGTATGGACGGGTTCTTTGTTGCGAAATTAACTAAAACAAAGTGACAGCGCAAGGTTCGGACCGTAGATAGTATTGTGAAGTAAAACGGATCTGTTGAAACGTGCCGGCAAGTATTTTTGAATTGTTTAATCAATTAAAGCGTGGCCATAGCGGCCGCATAACGCAAGCTGTGGCACATCGGACAAGACGCGGAAAAACGGCTAAAACAATTACTTCGCAACCGGTGGCTAAGGGCGTTGGATCTGCACAAAAGGGATTGCAACTGGCAAGCGGTAATTTTTTGATTGATGGGCGTTTGATCCGTGATCCAGATGAGCCGATCTGGGATGTGGAAAGGGATAACATCTCGTTTCAAACAAAAGCGCAAGGGTTTTTCTGGTTGGATCATCTGGTAGCGGATGGCTCGGCCCAAAGCACTCGCGTAGCGCGCTTGTGGTTTGCAAGATGGCGAGAGTATTTTGGTGACGGTGACAATTTGGCTTGGACACCGGAATTAGCCGGGGGACGTATTATCCGGCTAATTAATCATGCGATTATCTTGTTGGGTAATACGACTAAGCAAGATCAAAAGGATTTTTTTGCAGTAATTTCCCACCATGCACGGTTCTTGAAAAAGCGCGGGCATTATGCGCCGAGTGGCTTGCCGCGCTTTTTGGCTTTGGTGGGGGGGGTATATAGCGCGCTGGCCTTAGGAGAATTCAAGAAAGATCTGAAGCCAGCTTTGCAGGCTTTGGCTAGAGAGTGCGATAGTTATATCGATGTGACTGGCGGCATACCAACACGTAACCCAGAAGAATTGCTGGATATTCTAACACTATTGGTTTGGGTGGTGGAGGGCCTGTCATCGGCCACGATTGTCCCTAACCGTGCTTTGTTGAGTGCAATTGAGCGTATCACGCCTGCGATCCGAACGTTGCGTTTAGGCGATGGTAGGTTGGTGGAGTTTCATGGCGGACGGGCGGCAACCAAGGCGCGCATTGATCAGGTTCTATTAGAAAGCGGGACACATTCGACCTCTACATTAAAAGCAGTCATGGGGTATTCACGTATAACAAAAGCTGCAAGTTTATTGATTGTTGATACAGGCAATAGGCCAAATGTGGAAACTAGTAGCGCAGGATTTGAATGCGCACTGGCATTAGAGTTCTCTTCAGCTGGTTTTCCTATTTTTCAAAGCACTGGAACTGGACGTGATTTAAGTGAACAACGGCGCAAAGACAGCCAAACTGCTTATGGTTTTAGTGTTGCTGCAATTCAACCGTTTGGGCCTAAAGCAGATGAAGTGCCGATTGCAATCGCGGCTGATACCAAGGCCAAGATCTTGCGTTTTGCAGAGGTGGAAAATGGGGCGACAATGCTCCAGGCCACACATAGTGGGTATCAGAATGATTTTGGCCTGTTATATGACCGCAAACTGGTCTTAAATTGTAATGGGCGCGCGTTGTCAGGGACAGATCGGCTTTATTGCGCCCATGAGCAAGATCAAAAGCGACTTCATGCCGCCATAAAACAGCAGGCCGTGCAAAAGATCCCGTTTGCCGTTAAATTTCATATAGCACCAGATGTGGATGCACAGTTGGATTTGGGTGGGACGGCCGTGTCATTGCAAATGCCTGATAATAAGGTTTGGATATTCAAAGCGACGGGTGGTGCAATCTCATTGCTAGATAGCGCATATTATACGTCTGAGCGTTTACAAGCACGCGCGACAAAACAGATCGTGGTAACTTCTGACATTGTAAATTATGAAGGCGAAATAAACTGGATGCTGATCTGTATAGAAACTTAGCAACCGCAAACTGAACATGTAAGGACTTAAAATAATGGCTAACAGCCCCGTCACCGTAAGACGCGCATTACTTTCCGTATCTGATAAAACCGGCCTTGTTGACCTGGCAACCGCCCTGAATGCGACTGGTGTAGAGCTGTTGTCTACAGGCGGCACTGCGAAAGCCATTCGCGATGCGGGCCTGCCTGTGAAAGATGTGTCCGAGATTACCAATTTTCCTGAAATGATGGATGGACGGGTGAAAACCTTGCACCCGATGGTGCATGGCGGTTTGCTGGCCCTGCGCGATAATGCGGGGCATAAGACTGCGATGGATGAACATGGCATTGGCAATATTGATTTGCTGGTGGTCAATTTATATCCGTTTGAAGCTACAGTTGCTGCGGGTGGATCTTATGAAGATTGCATCGAAAATATCGATATTGGTGGCCCAGCAATGATCCGGGCGGCATCCAAGAACCACGGCTTTGTGGTCACGGTTGTGGATGTGGAAGATTACGCAGGCCTGCTGGAAGAGATGCAAGTAAATGGTGTGGGCACCACATTGGTTTATCGCCAGAAAATGGCACAAATAGCTTATGCGCGTACGGCTGCTTATGATGCGGCTGTGTCGACATGGATGGCCGGTGCTATTAACCAAGAACAGCCACGGCGCAAAGCGATTGCAGGCAGCCATGTGCAAACTTTGCGTTATGGCGAAAATCCGCATCAGTCAGCCAGTTTTTATAGCGATGGCAGTACCCGCCCGGGTGTTTCAACAGCGGTGCAATTGCAGGGTAAGGCATTATCGTATAATAATATTAATGACACGGATGCGGCGTATGAACTGGTGGCGGAATTTGATCCTGCTCAAGGGCCAGCCTGTGCGATTATCAAACACGCAAACCCTTGTGGTGTAGCACGCGGTGCTACATTGGCAGAAGCATATAAAGCCGCATTTGATTGCGATCGCACCTCGGCTTTTGGCGGTATTATAGCACTTAACCAAACGCTGGATGCGGCAACTGCTGAACAAATCATAGAAATTTTCACCGAAGTTGTGATTGCACCATCCATTAGTGATGAAGCAAAAGAAATTTTTGCAAGTAAGAAGAACCTGCGCTTGCTGGAAACGGGTGGTTTGCCTGATATTCATACCGGCGGGCAGGTTTGGAAACAGGTGTCAGGTGGCTATCTGATACAAGACCGTGACAATGGGTTTATTAACTTGGGCGACTTGAAAGTTGTTACCAAACGCGCGCCGACAAAGGATGAGTTGCGCGATATGTTGTTTGCTTGGAAAGTTGCAAAACACGTGAAGTCAAACGCTATTATCTATGTGAAAGATCAGGCAACTGTTGGTGTGGGTGCAGGTCAAATGAGCCGTGTTGACAGTACGCGTATTGCGGCACAAAAATCAATTGATATGGCCGAAGCGATGGGGCTGACAGGGCCTTTAACCAAAGGTTCGGTTGTGGCCTCTGATGCGTTTTTCCCCTTCTCTGACGGATTGCTGACGGCGGCTGAAGCAGGTGCGACAGCAGTAATTCAACCGGGCGGATCCATGCGCGACGATGAAGTGATTAAAGCTGCGGATGAGGCCGGTTTGGCAATGGTTTACACGGGCATGCGCCACTTTAGGCATTAAGGAGCCAACTTTGGGCAAGACATTTATTATAGCAACATTTGCATTTCTGATCGATCAGTTCAGCAAATGGTATGTGGTTTTCCATCTTGATTTAAAAACCAGATTTGCCATTGATGTCTTGCCACCTTTGCTGAATTTTCGCATGGGGTGGAATACGGGTATTAACTTTGGGTTGTTTGCCGGGCATTCGGATGTCATGCGCTGGGTGTTAACCGGGATCGCGGTTCTGATCTCTTTAGCGGTCTTATGGTATGCGCGAAGGTTCAAAGGTTGGGGTGCTGCCCTGTTATTTGGCACCATCATTGGGGGGGCCCTTGGAAACGCATATGACCGTGTGGCTTACGGGGCAGTTGCCGATTTCTTGAACGTATCATGCTGTGGTTGGGAAAACCCGAATGTATTTAATATAGCTGACATCTTTGTTTTCTTCGGGGCGTTTGGTCTGATATTCTTTTCAGAAAAGCTGAAGAAGAGGGCGTGACGCGAGATTAATTCTAGGTTAAACAACTGTCGTAACAGTTTCTTTGGGTGTGGGCAGCATATGTTTGTTCGAATATTAAAATTGATCGTACCGTTATCGTTGATCATCGTATTGGCGGGCTGTGAGAGCAATCCTGTTTTTGGTAAAAACGGAAATTTCAGACTGAAAGATGCGGGTCCGGATGAATTTTCGGTTTTGCCGACTAAAGAGCTGGTGTTGCCTGAAGATTTTGCAACCTTGCCAGAACCGACCCTGGGGTCAAGGAACCTCGCAGATGTGGTGCCGCAACATGATGCGGTTGCAGTTTTGGGCGGTAAGCCTGAACAGCTAGACAGCACAAACATCAGCAGTGGTGAACAATCACTGATAACGGCAGCTTCACGATTTGGTGTTACCCCTGACATTCGTGCGGTTTTGGATGAAGAAGATAAAACATATCGCAAAAAACATCGTGCCCGGTTTTATGACCGCTGGATTTACAGTGATGACGCTTATTTGCGCCGCCAGAAAGATAACTCTTTAAAGCCTTATGAAGAGCTTCCAAATTTGCGGGCTAAAGGTGTGCGTACACCAACCGCCCCACCAAAAGAGGCAGAGACGCGCAAGAAGAAAAAAGCTAAACGTAATCCCTTTGTACCCAGAAGGGCACGTCGTCGCGGGAAAAGCTAACTTTAAGCAAAAGAATGCTTAAAGTTTCGGTTACGCTCACGAATGCGTATGGCTTCTTGTCTGATGCGAGGTTTATGCTTAGGTATCTTTTTGTAATTTCACTTAAAGAGGCTTTCTTAAAGCATGAAAATATTATTCTGGTTTGCCACATGCATTTCCGTTTTTTTACCCGCAACACTGCGCGCGGAAATTGTTACTTCGTTTAATCTAAATAATGGTATGCAAGTGGTGGTCATAGAAGATCATCGTGCCCCTGTTGTCACCCATATGGTCTGGTACCGAGTTGGGGCCGCGGATGAGAAGCCGGGCAAATCAGGTATTGCGCATTTTCTGGAACATTTGATGTTCAAAGGAACAGAAACAATGGCTCCGGGGGAGTTTTCACAAATTGTTTCTGCCAATGGCGGCCAGGAAAATGCGTTCACATCTTTTGATTATACGGGGTATTTTCAAAAAGTTTCTGCGGACCGTTTGCCATTGATGATGCAAATTGAAGCGGACCGGATGCAAAACCTGATCTTATCAGAAGAAGAGGTTTTACCTGAACGTGATGTGGTGCTGGAAGAACGCAATGCGCGTACCGAAAACAGTCCAGGCGCATTATTACGAGAACAACGTAATGCCATGCAGTATTTTAACCATCATTACGGTATTCCAGTGATTGGTTGGAAACATGAAATCGCGCAGCTGACACAGCAAGATGCGCTGGATTTTTATAAGCAATATTATGCACCGAATAATGCGATTCTGATCGTTGCAGGGGACACTAGCCCTGATGAAGTGCGCGCCTTGGCGCAAGAATATTATGGCAAACGCACCCCATCTGATAATCTACCGGAACGTATCCGCGCACAAGAACCACCCCATTTGGCACCTTTGCGTATTGAAATGCGTGACGCCCGCGTGCGTCAGCCGCAAATGGTACGAACTTATTTGGCTGAGAACCGTAAAACAGGGGATCAGGCAGAAGCCGCTGCATTGGAAATGCTGGCGCAACTTTTGGGAGGCTCTGGCATTACATCGTATTTGGGGCAAGAACTACAGTTAAAACAGAAGGTTGCTTTAAATATATCGGCGTTTTACAGCGGTGTGTCACTGGATAAAGATACCTTTGGTTTGTTCGTTTTACCTGCTCCGAATGTATCACGAAAACAAGCTGAAGATGCATTGGATGTGGCCTTACTGGAATTCCTAGATAGTGCGATTGATGAAGCACATTTAACGCGTCTGAAAACGCAAGCTAAAGCGGGGCAAATATATGCGCGTGACAGCCTATCTGGGTTGGCGCGTGGTTATGGGGCAGCATTGACCTCTGGCTTGACTATCGAAGACGTTCAGGCATGGCCTGATGTATTGCAATCCGTTACAGCTGAGGATGTTAAAACTGCAGCAAGAAAAGTTTTAAATATGAATAATTCGGTAACATCGTGGTTGTTACCGAAGGTGGAAGGTTAAGTCGATGCGTGTTTTATTAGGTCTTACGATGTGGGTTTTTTATACAGTTGCAGCTGTTGCAGAAACCAATATTCAGGAAATCACTACGCAAGGCGGTATCACCGTCTGGCTGGTGGAAGAACACAGTATCCCGTTTATTGCTTTGGAAGTTAGCTTTAAGGGCGGCACCTCGTTGGATGCGCCTGACAAAGCAGGGGCGACCTATCTGATGACAGGTCTTTTGGAAGAAGGGTCAGGCAATATGGATGCTACAGATTTTTCCAAGGCAACCGAAGAATTAGCCGCCAGTTTTAGCTATGACGCTGGGCGCGACAGTGTTTCGATATCAGCACAAGTGCTGACCGAGAACCGCAATCAGGGACTGGCATTGTTGAAACAGGCTTTGATGCAACCAACGTTTAATTCGGTGGCTTTTGACCGGGTTAAAAAACAAGTTATATCTATTGTACAATCGAGCGAGACTGACCCAGGAGATATTGCAGGGCGTACATTGCGTAAATTGGCTTATCCCGATCACCCTTACAGCCAGTCACTTGAAGGTACACCTGAAACCGTGGTTGGCTTGAGCGTTGAAGATGTGCGTACAGCACATCGTGACGCATTTGCTAAGGATCGGATGTTTGTCAGTGTTGTCGGCGATATAACCGCGGCAGAACTAGGGCCGATTTTGGATGACCTGTTAGGTGGTTTGCCTGAAACCGGGCCGACATTACCGCAAAAAACTGAATTTTCTGCCTCAGGTGGATTAACGGTTGTGGATTTTGATACTCCGCAGGCTGTGGCGGTTTGGGCACATGCAGGTATTGACAGGGATGACCCTGAATTTTTTGCAGCTTATCTGTTGAATCATATTCTGGGAGGTAGCGGATTTACAGCGCGATTGACCCAAGAGGTGCGTGAAAAACGTGGGCTGACTTATGGGGTTTATTCATACCTTGCGCCTTATGATTATGCCAGTGTTGTGGGTGGCAGTGTGTCATCTTCAAATGATAGGATTAAAACGGCAATAGAAGTCATTCAGGATGAATGGCGCAAGATGGTTGATGCCGGAGTTACTGATGCAGAGTTGGATGCAGCTAAAAAATTCCTGACGGGAGCTTATCCACTGCGCTTTGACGGCAATGGGCGCATTGCGGGCTTGCTGGTGGGTATGCAGATGCAGGGTTATCCGATTGATTACCCCAAGACACGCAACGATAAACTTAATGCAGTAACGCTGGATCAAGTCAATGCGGTAGCTAAGTGGCTGCTTAAGCCCGATGCCATGCGTTTCGTTGTGGTGGGTAAGCCTGAAGGATTAATTTCCACTGATTAGCATACTGTCGAATCGCACGGTTTCATGCTATCTTTAGTGGTATGAACAAGCTTAGCCCCAATATCATGGGTTCCCGCCCGAAAATCCGTCAACTTGATGATGCTGCTGCAAACCGTATTGCAGCAGGTGAAGTTGTGGAACGACCCAGCTCTGCGGTTAAGGAATTGGTTGAAAATGCGCTGGATGCTGGAGCTACACGCGTTGATGTGGCTTATGCGGATGGTGGTAAAACTCTGATCCGCGTTGTCGATGACGGAACGGGCATCCCAGAAGATCAATTAAAATTGGCCCTATCACGCCATGCGACATCAAAAATTGATGGTTCTGATTTGTTGAACATCCATACTTTTGGGTTTCGCGGTGAAGCCTTGCCCTCTTTGGGTGCTGTTGGCCGCCTGACGATTTCCTCACGCATTGAAGGGGCTGATAGTGCTGCGGAAATTGCGGTGAATGGTGGGGATATTCTGCCGATGAAACCAGCTGCGCGATCTGTCGGAACCACGGTAGAGCTGAATGATTTGTTTCATGCCACGCCTGCACGTTTGAAGTTTCTGCGCACGGATCGCGCGGAAGCTAAAGCGATTACGGATGTGGTAAAGAGACTTGCAATGTCGGAACCCTATGTGGGATTTACTCTGCGCGATATATCGGGCGACGGACAAGGGCGTGTAACATTCCGGGCCGATGCGCAATCGGGTGATCTGTTTGACGCAGTTCTGGGGCGGTTACGGTCTATTCTAGGGGCAGAGTTTGCAGAAAATTCAGTACGGCTGAATTTTGAACGTGAAGGGCTAAGCTTACATGGCTATGCTTCCTTGCCAACTTATTCGCGCGGAGCCGCGATTGCACAATATCTGTTTGTGAACGGGCGGCCGGTTAAAGATCGCTTACTTCTTGGAGCGGTACGTGGGGCATACTTTGATTTTTTAAGTCGGGATCGCCACCCGGTCGTGGCTCTGTTTATTGAGTGTGATCCAACCTTGGTTGACGTGAATGTACATCCTGCTAAGTCAGAAGTAAGGTTTCGTGATCCTGCAGCTGCACGCAGTCTGATCGTTTCTGGCTTGCGCCATGCGTTAACAGGTGCGGGACATCGCGCCTCGACCACGGTGGCATCCGCAACTTTAGGGGCGTTTCGGCCAGAAGCCCCCAAATACCAGATGGATCAGGCATCACGGCCTGAACGATTTATAGGGGTGCAATCCGGTTTTGCAGACGTGCAGGCGGATTATTCAGGGCGCGTGGAAACGGCCCCTGTTGTGAATGAAGTGGTCGATGCGCCCTTGGGTGCGGCACGTGCACAAGTACATGAAAATTACATTATAGCGCAAACCAAGGATGGTATGGTGATCGTCGATCAACACGCGGCTCATGAACGGCTGGTTTATGAAAAATTGAAAGTGCAGATGGCCCAAAATGGTGTCGCTTCGCAAGCCTTGTTGTTGCCAGAAGTGGTGGAGCTCTCTGAAAATGAATGGATGGCTATGGTAGAAGCTTTGCCAATATTAGCCAAATTCGGGCTGGTGGTTGAGCCGTTTGGCGGCACTGCAGTTTGTGTGCGCGAAACCCCAGCAATTCTGGGCGAGGTGAATGCGACCCGCTTGGTGCATGATATTTGTGATGAACTAAGTGATCAAGACAATACGCAAGCGGTGCAGGATCAGATCGAAGCGATCCTGTCACGGGTGGCTTGCCATGGGTCGGTCCGATCGGGGCGTAGGATGCAGGCCGATGAAATGAATGCATTGTTGCGTGAAATGGAAGTAACTCCGCATTCTGGCCAGTGCAACCATGGGCGGCCAACTTATGTAGAATTGAAACTAGCAGATATAGAACGGTTGTTTGGTAGAACATGATTACGATAGGCGCGCAAAATTATTCACTAAGCGATCCGCTTGTGATCAGCGGATTAGGGGGCATTGCTGTGCTTGCTTTGATGATAATCCTATTGGTCACGATTGTGCGCCGTGCAGGCCGGTCTGGCACGGCGGTGGATTATATGGCGGCACAGATGAACCGCATGAATGTGGATGTGCAAACCTTGGGAGCAGGGCAGCAACAACTGACTGGCAACCTACAAAGCGTGTCAGATATTCAGGCGAACGCTCAGGTCAATATCATCCAGACTATGGAAAAACGGCTGGCGACTGTGCAACAGCATATGAACGATACGCTGCACGCGAACGCGCTGAAATCGGCAGAAGTGCTAAATCAGATGCAACGGGGAATGAAGGATAGCTTGCATGGTTCAACTGTGCGTACCACGCAATCATTAACGCAATTGCAAGAACGATTGGCAACGATTGATAAAGCACAGATGAACATTGAAAAATTGTCAAGCAATGTTCTGGGCTTACAAGATATTCTATCCAACAAACAAACGCGCGGAGCATTTGGCGAAATTCAATTAAATGATATCGTGTCCAAAGCTTTGGCCCCTGATGCATATAATTTTCAGGCGACGTTATCAAATGGTAAACGCGCCGACTGCTTGATCCATTTGCCAAACCCACCAGGGCCGATTGTGATTGATGCAAAATTCCCACTGGAAGCTTATGAAGCCATTCGCGCAGCGAAAACCGATGAACAACTGGTGTTGGCAAATCGGGCAATGCGTACATCGGTTCGGGTGCATATCAAAGCGATTAGCGAGAAATATATCATTGAAGGCGAAACGGCTGATGGGGCACTGATGTTCCTGCCCTCTGAAGCGGTATATGCTGAGCTGCATGCAAATTTTGCCGATGTAGTGCGCGAAGGCTTTGATGCGCGGGTCTGGATTGTATCACCGACCACATGTATGGCAACGCTGAACACCATGCGCGCAGTTCTAAAAGATGCCCGGATGCAAGAACAGGCTGGTGCCATTCGTAGGGAACTGGGGCTGCTGTATAAAGATGTAGACCGTCTGGGCACGCGTGTGGAAAATCTGGATAAGCATTTTAATCAAGCGGGTAAAGATATTGAAGAGATTAAGATCTCGGCCTCTAAGGCGGGGACCCGGGCTCGGCGTTTGGATGCGTTTGATTTTGATGAACTGGAAAACAAGGGGGCGGATGTAGTGAAGTTGACGCCAAAGGGTGGGACTTAACTACCCGTTGCTTTAGCCTGTGGACTAAACCCCATATACAATATTTTCGCAGTTGCGTTAGTCCCCTTTTCTGTTACCCCCGACCATGTTTTTATTGCTGGATCAGCCGCCCATATATTGGCAAATAAATGGCTTGGTATAGACGGGATCGCGCCCTCTTTTGCGTGACGTTGGTAGATCATTTTACCTTCGACATACCAGCGAATGGATTGTTGATCCCATTCAAAAGCATAACGATGCGGGGCTTTTGCTGCATCAAAGCCCAAATCTATGAACTTGTTCCATATTTTGCCATCGACGAAGGTCGCCAAATGAATTTGACGGGTATTCTTACCTAAGAACTCGATATCTATTTCATCATGACGAGTGCCATAATGCGCGCCTGTATATGTGAAAAAACCTGTGATCACGCCGGGCCCACGTGCTGCTTGCACAATGACTTCATACCGACCAAAACCAGAAGGCTTGCGGCGGCGCAAGGATGCGCCAATATAAGCGTTTTCGCGGCCGGTTTGCGGTGATAGCTTCAAGGTTAAACCTATGCCTGTGCTAAGTTGGTTGGATCCCCAATCCGTATCAAAATACGGGTGCTCAAAGACGTAATTGGCCACAGACCAGTTTTGGGCGTTCAACTTGTCAAATTGATCTTCAAACCCGTTTGTAAAACCTGCTTGTGCCAGAACCATTGCCCCGCTTGTGACCAGTGCCGCAATACGCATTTCATCATACCTCTAAAATTTGCCTAAAAATAAGGTAAACAAAAGGTTAATAATGAGCGATATATTTTTATGGTAATGGTTAACAGAACAGCGACATCGTGTAACATTTCCACGCTTGTCTTTTTAGCGAAGTTTACACAGAATAATCTGACTGTTAAACAGGACTGCCTTAATGCTAACGAACCATCCTTTGCGTATATCACTTGCTGACGAATTACATGCCCGCCCTTTTCCCAAGATTATGGCACCAACCTGTGCTGCTTATATGGCGATTACCTCAGTAGGGTCGGTGGCCAAGGATCGTGCGGTTTTGATGGAACTTCTAGAAGAAATGGGGCATACAGGCCCGTTGCCTGAAGGCAATCATTATTTTGCAGATTTGGGCGCGTATAAATTGAAATGGGAACGGCACACGGAATTTGTAGCTTATACGATCTTTCATGAACGCAAAGCAGGGGTTCTGTTTGAAGATGACCCGCATAAGATGTTTCCGCTTAAATGGATGCAAAAAACTAAGGGGGAAGTGTTGGTTTCCAGCGTTTTAGAAGTGGCAGGGCCGTATACACAAAAGGCTGCTGAAGATTTAGTAACGCAGGAGTTTTTCAAGTATTTCAGGGTCGAAGGCTTGGCGGTAAATTATGTTTTGGGCAAAGAGGCAATTGTTGCCAGTGATTTTGCTATAGATGTACGCGGCCATACACGAATGGCTGTTCTGGCAATTGGGCAAGTTGGTGAAAACCGCTTAGGGCGGATTGTGCAACGTTTGTTTGAGATCGAAACGTATAAATCTTTAGCAATGCTGACCTTACCTATTGCCCACGATATTTTTACGAAAGTCGGGGATTTGAATGCCGATTTGACTAATGCGGTTCAGGCAATTGCTGAAGGCGAAGGGACTTCGCAAGACCGGCTGGATGCGTTGTTGTCAGTGTCGGCCAAAATCGAATATCTGCAATCGCAAAGTGCTTATCGGTTTAGTGGGGCAGAGGCCTATAATATGATCGTAAGCCAACGGATAAAGGTATTGCGTGAACAACGATTGCTCGGGCAGCAAAGTTTCTCGGAATTTATGATGCGCCGTTTTGATCCTATGATGCGGACATGTCAATCAGCACAAAAACGGTTGCGAGATATATCAAAACGTGCGGCCCGGGCATCGAATTTATTGGCCACACGCGTGACTGTGCGCACGAATGAACAAAATCGCGCGGTGTTGCATCAGATGGATAAACGGGCACAGTTACAAATGCGGCTGCAAGAAACCGTTGAGGGCCTGTCAGTGGTAGCGATCACTTATTATGCGGTAAATTTAGCAACTTACTTGCTGGTGCCACTAGTTAAGACGTTGGGCTTTGAGAAATACCAACTTTCCGCTATGTTGATCCTTCCGGTGATGCTTCTGGTTTGGTTAATGATCCGGCAAATTAAACAACGCGCCAGTAAGGATTAAACTTACTGTGCTGCCGCGGACTTTGTTTCAAACACAGCTTTGGCACGCGCCCATGTGCCGTCTTCATCTGTGTTGAAACTGAGCAGTAACGGCAATAATTGTGATGCGTAATCCTGACTGCTTTCCAGCGGCAGCATCGAGGGCAGGTTGTCGATAGCAACCACATCAAGGGCTGGATTCTCTGCCACCCGAATAGCAGGGGCATCAAAGCTGGTGACATCATCATAAACTGGAATAGGGTTGTAATTACTGGTTGGGTCGCATGAAATATCTGTGATCACGCGTAATGCTCGGGTTTTGACCATGTCATTTGGACCAAAGAATAAAGGCGTGTCTGGGGTTGCTAAAATACAGTTCAGAAAAATCGTGTGGTCACGGATTTTCGGAAATGGCCCGCCAGATTTTGTTTCAGCCATATCCCATTTGGTAACGGATAACCCCAAAGCCGAAAAAAGATCATTCGCGCCCGTGCCAACACGACCTAATGCGCCGATGATCAGGGCATTAGGTTGTTCATCAGAAGCATCAATATCCACTTTAAGTTCTGCAATCAGGGCGGCTTTATTTGGATAGCTGGAAATTGCGGTAGCGGTTTTACCTTTGGTTTGCGCAACCCATGCCATTAATCCAGCGGCGGCTCCGGCAAACCCTGCCCAATAACCAAAGGCTGCATGGCGACGGCCAGTCTGGTCAACCAGAAATTCTAAATCATAAATGGTACCTCCGCCTTGTTTGAAGCGATTCAAATACTGATCCGCCCCTTCTTGCCCTTTGAAGACATGGGCAAACTGGATGTGCTTGTGGCGTAGCGGAAAATCAGCAACGGGGATATCTTTCAAGCCAAGAATAACCGTATCAGTAGGCGCATCCACCCAAGTGCCGGTGGCCACCATATCACAGCCCAAAGCTGCGAAATCTGCGTCTTTACAAGCGCGGTCAGGATTGCGTTCAACAGTGATCTGAATGCCTGCCTGCATCAATGTAGCGGCCTCTTTAGAAGTGATTGGACTGCGATGTTCATTCAGGTGAGTTTCTGCGCGTAGCCAATAATGTAGGGGCATATCGGGGAATCCTTGTACTTTTTTACGCAAGATAACTAAGGAATGGCGTTATTCAAGCAATGATTGTCGATTACTGATTTGATTGGGGGCATGGTGTGGTTTAAGCTTTACCAAACACCACTAAAGGAATGACTATTATGGTTGAGAAGATCACATTTACGCTTGATGGCAAAGAAGTTACTGCAAGCAAGGATGAAACCATTTGGGAGGTCGCCAAACGCGTTGGTACGACTATTCCGCATTTGTGCCATTCAGGTGAAAAGGGCTATCGCTCTGACGGTAATTGCCGTGCATGTATGGTGGAAATTGATGGTGAACGTGTGCTGGCGGCATCCTGTGTCCGCACCCCATCTACAGACATGGTGGTCAACAGCCAATC
>JQIA01000026.1_pt1 | contig 60912 bp, 72 predicted proteins | sample 811431 | NCBI WGS metagenome assembly JQIA01 (sample SAMN02998118, study PRJNA258478) | marine sediment metagenome | biome: marine; feature: seafloor; material: sediment; isolation source: oil-polluted sediment collected from 3 locations (0.5 km, 0.7 km and 0.9 km)... | place: USA: Gulf of Mexico ...
CAGCAGACAGGCGGGCCAGGGCTAAAGCAGAAATCAATGCCGACTATGTTCTCGCCCAGTCAGTCAAGTTACTCAATAGAGCAATGGGTGAGGAACCGGTTATTACTGTCAAGCATCACACTGACGAGAAGGGCGTGGACCATGCCACCATAACTGAAGAGCAGGCCTATGATCCGAAACATGTTAAAGCAGCGCTGCAGCTGATTGGACAGCATAAAGACGTGCAAGCGTTCGCTATCACTGTAGAGCACAGTCACACCCACAAACTAGAACAACGCCTCGCTGCTCGTTCCAAGGTAATAGAAGGGAGAGCATTGAACCTGGGTGCAGATAACCCTGCTGGATTACCTCATATTGTTGATGATCGCGAGGTTATCGAAGTAAATGGAAGTTATAACGATGATGATGCGATTAAAGTAGAAAACGGGCAGGAGTCCCAAAAGAGGGTGCATTCAGCGCGGAAAGACGAAATGAACGCGAACGAGGCAAAACCAGCTTTTGACGCTCGGGGGCAACGGCCGAATGAGTATATAGACAAATCTAAAACCCCTGATATTCCTGAATCTGTGGTGTCTACAGAAAAAAAATTTTTGGGGGTAGAAAAACCTTTGGATCCTGATCGAGTTATTAAGCGTAGGCGAAAGAAGTTGAAGGCTGGTGAGGAGTTTGTACGAAAATATAGTGGGAAGCCTAGTCCGAAGTTGGGTGTATAATGCGTTGAACGGGTGCTGAATATGGGTTACGGGTGATGAAAATGAGGGTATATGTCGTTTTATTGCTAGTATTGGCGTTGGCTGTGTATTTAAGGAGTGAGGGTTTATATAGGATTGTTATCGAATTTGCGGGGGTTATACCTTTCGGGTTTGATGTCGTTTTTTTAATAGTTTGAGGAGATTGTTATGAAAGGTAAGCGATGTGGTACTTGTGTTTTTTTTGGTGTTCATGAGAATAGGGAGGCGGTATGAATATCCTAAAATCTGTGTCGAACGCTTCGCGTTGGTTGAGTAGGTTCTTTTTCTTTTGGGTCCCGGAATATGATGGTGTATCGCCGGAGTTGGATGATAACGGCCGGCCTTTGGATTACTTTGATAACAAGCCCTTCCATGCTGATCGCGACATTGGATTTAAACCGCCTCCTGTTGGTTACCGGCCGGGTCTAAATATACCGGTTGAAAAAAAATCGAAGGCTCCGCCTTTTCATGTAGAGGTATCTTCCGCCGCGCACGGTGTTATTGTCGATCGCGCTGACGGGACAGTGGTGCTTGGATTAAAGTCTCATGGTTACCGTGATGTTATGTGGTGCCCTTCGGTTGATGAACCGGTGTTTGTTGCGTGGGATGAAAGTGAATGTATGGCTACTTGCCCCATGTGCCATGATCAATACAGCCTGTCTACCCATCCTTTTATAGTGCACATTGGACCAGTGGAGTTGCAGTCATGAGTGGTGATAACCCGGTTATAAGCATACGAGAAGTTGAAGAGGATGAAGACGCATTATTGTACGCTGATGGTTTTGACGATGCGATCATTGGTATCGGTTACCGGTGTGGCCAGCAACCTTTAGTGGTTTACGATGTTGATAAATGTATTGAGATACTGGTAGCGGATCAGGATATGACTTGGGATGAAGCTAGGGAATACTTTGAGTTCAATGTTGAAGGTGCCTGGGTTGGTGATAAAACCCCGATATGGATGACTACAGGGGACATTGATGACTGAAGAAGTTGTTTTAAATACCGAGACGGATGATAAGGAGGCCCGTTTGATCTGCAACTGGTGTCAGACGGGCTTTGATTATTTTGAAAAAGCTGATGATTACCATAATCACACGACTTGCCCATGGTGCAAGGAGAAAATAACGGTGCCGCGCCAGCGTATACGGAGGGCTAGGCCGAAATGAGTGCTAATGCCGATACACTAGAAGACCAGCTGCAAATGGTCATAGAGGATTGTTACGATGATCTTCACCAGTTTGTAATGGTGTCTTTCCCTTGGGGCGAACCGGGCGAATTAGAGGACCATGACGGTCCTGATATATGGCAATTGGCCTTAATGGAGTCGACTAAGAGGCATTTAGAGACGAGTCCACTAGGTATTTACCGTGATGCTACTGCTTCAGGCCATGGTATCGGCAAATCAACAATGTGTGCTTGGATAATGCTTTGGTTGATGAGTACCAGGCCGCATTTGAACGGCATTATTACTGCCAATACGTGGACCCAGCTTAAGACAAAAACTTGGCGTGAGCTTGCGATCTGGCATAAACGCGTTATTAATCGCCACTGGTTTAAATGGACTGAAACAAGGTTCTTTCATGTTGACCACCAAGAGACTTGGTATTGTTCACCAATACCGAATAGTGAACACAATTCAGAAGCGTTTGCTGGACAGCATGGCCGCCACACACTCATCATCTATGACGAGGCAAGCGCGATCCCTGACAAAATTTGGGAAGTGTCTGGTGGTGTTAATGACCCTCGGGTGTTCTGGTTCGTTTTTGGGAACCCAACGCAAAATACAGGCCGCTTTAAACAATGTTTTGGTCGATTTAGAAACCGATGGATTACTAGAAGTGTCGATTCTCGAGACTGTAAGATGCCCAACAAGGAAGAGTTGCAGAAGGACGTTGATGAGTGGGGTGAAGACTCCGACTACGTTAGAGTACGGATCAGGGGTGTTTTCCCACGAATGGGTGAAGAACAATTCATATCCGGGGAGCTTGTCCAGCTTGCCATGGAACGCCTTGTCGAAGTACCGTGGGGCACCCCGAAAATATTAGGTGTTGACGTGGCCAGGTACGGCAATGATATGACGGTATTTGTTGGCCGCCATGGTAGAAAGCTCGCTAAGATCCAGAAGTACCGCGATCTAAACACGATGGAAGTTGCTGATAAAATCATTGAAGAAAAAGAACGATCCGGTATCGATGTGATTATGATCGACGGTATTGGTATTGGTGCTGGTGTCGTCGATCGGTGCCGGCAACTGGGACACGATGTCATTGAGGTGATATCCGGGTCCAAGCCAGATAAGGACAATGAGGACGTTTGCTATAACAAGCGCTCTGAGATGTGGTTTAGGGGTAGGACTTGGTTGGAAACAGCTGATATTCCAGACGATGCCGACCTTGAGAACGATCTTACTGAGATAAAGGCCTTCTACGACAATAAACATCGCATTCAGATGGAAAAGAAATCCGATATGAAAAAGCGCGGATTAGCCTCACCTGACGTTGGAGACGCTTTAATGTTAACCTTCGCCTTTAATACACCCCCTGTTCGACGTTTAGGGGCTCGATCTCAATCGATGGACCCTGTTTATTCAGGAGATTATTAATGAAGTGCAATATATGCAATTCTGAGCTAGTTAAAACTCGTATAACGCCATTGGTGGTTGACGGAAGAAGCCGTAATGTGACAACGTATGAGTGCGATAAGTGTGCAAAAGACAATTCTCTTGACGTTTATCACTGTATTCCAGTCGAAGAAGTTGACACGCATCAGATGGATTATGATTGCTGGTGCCACCCAACCCGATCTACTGAAGAAGGCGAATTAGTAGTTATGCACTACCCTTTAATTGAAGTCGGTACTACCGAGAGGTTAATGTAATGGCAGATAGTAGTGAAATAATAGATTACAGAGTATTGGTCGCTGAATCGGAAGGGGAGGAGTACCCGTTCTTTGAGCATATTGCTTATGAATTTTCCAGACGATATTTCAAAGAGGACGACAATGATGGCGTCTACAACTCAAACCCCAACTAGCAGGAAATCCCTATGAGTGCGGAAATTAAGCAAAAGAAAGCCCGGAAGCAAACTAAATATGCTGATGGGATGAAGGATGATGAAATTGTAAAAAAAGGGAAGCCGACAAAAACAGGCAAAGATCACCCTGATCATATGGACACTGCCGCATGGTGGAAAAGAAAGGCAGGTGTAGGCAGCAAGGCTGGTGAAGGTGCTTTAGCTAAACGCAGGAAAGAGAAACTTGATAAAGAAATAAAGGACGCTGGCGGCTAATGTTTCTGTACCACCTAATTGAGCTAGCAGCTTCGGTCATAGGTATCGGATTGCTGCTAGTTCATGTTTCAGCTCTTTTTTTTGGTAAAAGTTAATGCAGAATATACAAAAAGATCTAATGATGGTCGACGCGAATGGCGAATCCGTTATGGATGATATGGGCCAGGTAGTGCCAGGATCGGTGGTCACATTGCACAACAATTTGATTACAGCTTTACGCAAGGCCTATCCTAAATGGGCTGATTATTGGAAAATAACCGTGGATACCAGAGGCGGTATCGTTCAGGTTAGAAACCTCAGACTTTCGGGAGATATGGGGTTTGTATTGCACATAACTGAAATTGACCCTGAAATGAAAAGAGTTCGGGAGATGGCAGGGGAATTGTTTGAACGTTTTAATGTTGCGCGAGGGCGTGGTCTATCAATCAGGAAAGCAATGCAAGACGTGAAAACTGACGGCATTGGCAGAATCCAACACGAGAAATAGTTATGCCCCAAGGACTACAACAAGCGGGATCGACGCCGAATCAACTCAAAGCTGACTCTGATAACCCGAAAGGAACCGGAGCAGACGATCGACCTAAACACGATGATCAATGGTTGCTAATAGCTCGAGACGCCTATAACGAGGCTGAAAGTTATTATGACGCGAATATCCGCGCTGATCATGAACGTAATATGTCTCACTTCCATAGTAAGCATGCACCAGGCTCCAAGTATTACTCTGAAGCCTATAACTATCGTCACAAGGGTTTCCGGCCCAAGACTCGTAGTTTTGTACGACGCCAGGAAGCGACATTATTGAAATCGATGTTCAGTACAGCTGACTTTGTAACGGTAAAGGCCGCTCGATCAAACCATCCGTCACATCAGGTAAGTGCTGAGATGAATCAGCATTTATTGCAATATCGTTTAGAAAACACCATTCCATGGTTCCAAACGGTACTGGCCGCTTATCAGGAAACGTTGAATTTAGGCATCTGTATTAGCTATCAATATTGGGATTACGAAGAAGAAGGCGATACTACATCGTTTGAATTTGAGGCTAAAGAAGGGTTGGTCAGTGATGATGAACCGTATACCTCTCCCAAGGATGAGCAAGAACAGATTATTCCCGGTGATGAATTTGATGCTGATAGCCCCGGTATTGGCAGCACTGAAGAATCGATGAGCGAACAAGACAATATACTTGACGGTTATTTTGGTGGAGGTGACCCACAAACGAGAGAAGCACCAATCCCTACCATCGTTAAAGACACGCCAGCTACCGCTCTTAGGCCAGCTGAAAACGTATTCTTCTCCGTCGCGGCAGACTTTCGAGATCCTGCAGGCACTAGCCCTTTCATTATTGATAAGATCCCAATGTTTATCGATGACGTTAAAGCGATGGCTAGCGGTAAAACAGGCAGTGGAAACATACCCTGGTTTGAGTTAACTGAATCTCAATTACTTATCGGTAAGACGGCAGATTATGACCCTGTGAGGCGTCAACGTGAAGGCAATCGTGAAGACAGTAAAGACCAAACTCATTTGCACCGTGGATTCGATACGGTCTGGGTCCATAGAAACATCATCAAAAAAGATGGAGTCGACTGGCTGTATTACACCCTTGGTGTTCACTACCGATTGTCAGATCCCATACCATTACGTCAGGAGTTCCCATGGCTCAAGCCTGGAGAAAGACCCTACGTCATCGGCTTCTCTAACATTGAAGCTCACAGAAATTATCCCGAATCCCTAGTCGGGTTAGGCGCTAGAACTCAGCAAGATGCCAACCAGTTAAACAATAGTCGATTTGATAATGTCGAACTCAGTTTGAATCGACGCTATATTGTGAAGCGATCAGCGATGATTGATTATCGAGGCCTTCAACGTAATGTTCCCGGTGGTGTAACCGAGACTGACGACCCGGTAAACGACATTAAAATAGAATCTCCACCAGACGTCACTTCTGGATCGTACAACGAGCAGGATCGCATTAACGCTGATTATGACGAGCTTGTTGGCATGTTCAGTGGATCCTCAGTCAGTACGAATAGCGGTATGAATGAGACTGTCGGTGGCATGAAGTTACTGGCCGGCGATGCTGATTCACTTACCGAATACCCTATGATGGTTTTCATGATCACCTGGGTTATTCCAACACTGAAGCAGATTGTTCGACTCGAGCAAACTCATGAATCTGATGGAGCATTGTTAAACCTTCTGGGTGAGAAAGCCCAATTATGGCAACGTTATCGAGTAGAGCGCGTCACTGATAAATGGATTCAGGGAAGTATGAATCTACAGGTATCGGCTAGTTTCGGATCAGCTAACCCTGAACAGCGCTTGCAGCGTCTTGCAGCTGGTTTCGGGTTGATCTTCCAACTAGCCCCAGGGTTAGCACAGAAGCTCGAAGGCAAGGAAGTTGGTAAGGAAATACTAGCTATTATGGGTTACCAAGGCACCGATCGATTCTTCCCTGAAGGCGGTCCAGAAGTACCGGGTGTTAATCCAGATAAGAACAAAGGCGACGTCACTGAGAATGATCAAGCCAAACTAGATCAAGATTTCGCTATGCATCAAGAGAAAATGCAGGCAGCTGAACGTAAGTTGCAGTGGGATATTGAGCGTTTCTTCAAAGAGGAGGAGCGGCATTTAAGGAAAGAACTACAAACACAAGAAATAGGTGCTCAAGAGTTTCAAGCGAAAATGGAAAGAATCGCGTCAGATCGACAAACAGCAGTAGATGAAATGAGGGTTAAACTACAAGTGGGGAGTGGTATATGAATGATAAGCGCCAAGAAATAACTGCCGAGGAGTACGAGAAGGAGAGGGCGGTTTTGGGAAGTGATGCAGAGATGTTTAGCCGGTCAGAACTTGGGAAGTTCATTTACGACCGGGCGAGAATGAGTGAGGAGCAATTGGTTGAGCAGCTGATAATGTCGGCATCTGCTTCGACTGATTTAATGCTGGTTAAAATGTCTATCGATATCCAGATGCACCGAATGTTACCGAAGTATATTGAGGAAGCGATAGCTAGTGGGCATGCAGCTAGACGCAATCTGATGATGATGGAAGCGCAAGCACAACATAAAGATTAATAAACCGATCTACCCGTTAGGATGATCAATAGAGGATAATATGAACGTAAAAGTAAAAGAGCAAGAAGGGGATACAACCCGCACAGCAGCTGAGCCTGTTGTGGCGGCCCATGCGTCGAGAGATGATCCCGCGCCAGATAAATTGGTGGTCACTCCAGACGCAGTAGAAATTATCGAAGAAGTTGTCATTGAAGACGAGAAACCGATTGATGATGATGACATTCGAGGCCAGATATACAAAAAGCATAGTGAAAAACAAACCAAGGAAGCAGAGGAGAGTGCGGCCCAGTTTGGTGAAAATAGTGATTTAGGCGTTGAAAATACTGGTACTGACGTTATAATCGATGAAACAGGCAAGACATCTACCCCCCCGGATGATGACTTATATGTTGATATAAACGTATTTGGAAAGGTGCGGCAGGTACTGAAAGCAAAGGTCGATGAGGCTGGCGGAGTTCAGGTCTACCAGCTTAAAGAAGCAGCATACGAACAAATGCGTCAGAACAAGCAGATTAGCGATGATAATGTTAGTCGGCAAAAATCCCTTGACGAGCGGGAACGTCAAATCGGATTGAAAGAGGCTGTTGTACCCACCCTGGATCAACAAGAAGCCAAAGATACAAAACCCGATCGGTCTACCCCTACAGATGACCAATCCCTTGAAAAGATGGCACAGATATATCAAGACGCTGTGCTTGACGATGATGAAAACGCCCCGTCAATACTGGCTGATATGGTTCGCCAATCAGCACAAACTGGTGAGAAGTTTGATAAAGATGCTTTCCGCCAGGAAGTAAAGGACGAAATAGCTTTCGATCAACGTCAGTCCAAAGTTTTTAAGGCCAGAGATGCCCTGATTGAAAATAACCCAGAGCTGAATAAAAAGGATAAACGTTTTGATCCTCGACTATTCACAGCGATCGACGATGAAACAACCATAATCGATCGTCAGCATCCCAATTGGGAGCCTGCTGAAGTTATTGCTGAAGCGCTCAAACGCGTCAATAAATGGAAGGGTGTAAAGGTCGATGAATCGATGTCGGACAAGCAAAATCTAAAACGGAAAATGAATACGCCGAAGGTAGGTAATCAGCGTTTTGCTACGCCGCCACCGCCTCCGGTAGAAACTAGCTCCGACTACGTGACTAAACTACGAAAGTCACGCGGTCAGGAAATTTAACTAGACTGTTTAAGGAATCTCCTTAAAGGGTCGACTTTTTGGAGATTTAATTATGGCTGGTCAAGTTTGGGAAACCAATACAGCCGGAGGCTTTATGTACTCAGGGGAACTGTCAGACGTTCTTCGTAATGCATTACAGCCAATGACTCGTTATTTACAGCACTGTGATGCTGACGACTTTACTGATAAAGGCCTGCATGCCGGTGACGCGTTCCAGTGGAATGTGTATTCTGATGTACAGACCCAGGGCGGTCGCATTGCAGAAAATCAACGCATGCCAGAAACTGGCTTTACCATTAGTCAAAAATCGGGAACGATTTACGAGTTTGGTAACAGTGTTCCTTATTCTGGTCGTTTGGATAACGCGTCTCGCCATCCGGTGAAACAGATTATCCACAAGGCACTAAAGAACGATTGTGTGAAGGCCTTCGAGAACGAAGCTCACGCTCAATTTGCTTTAACGCCACTTACCGTTGCCGGTACTTCCGATTCAGCCGCTGCCTTCCGTACTGATGGTACGCATACAGTCGCTTCGCGAATCATGTTTAACGCTCATGTTAAGCTGATTTCAGACCAAATGAAGGAACGTAATATTCCTGTTTGGGCTGATGGCGATTATCGTTGTATTGGTCGCCCGACTACTTTCCGTAACTTCAAAGATGAGCTGGAATCATTACACCAGCATACTGATGAAGGTTTTGGCCGCATGCTTAACGGCGAGGTTGGTCGGCATTGGGAAGGTATTCGCTTCTTCGAACAGACTCATATTGCTAATCAGGGCTACGGCGCTGGCGATCAGGCCTTCTTCTTTGGAGAAGACACTGTGATCGAAGCGATTGTTTGTCCTCCAGAAATGCGCGGTAAGTTGCCGGGTGATTATGGTCGCGACAAGGGTGTTGCCTGGTACGCCGAAGAAGGATTTTCACTGGTCCACGACACTGCTGTCGATGGTCGTATTTACGAATGGGGAGGAAATGCATAATGAGTGGTTATTCTGATGGTCTAGTAATGACCTACGCGTTTGCCGCGTTTGCAGGCATATCTTCTGCTGGCCAGTCAACTGAAAAGATTGCTGGTCCTGCAGGTCTCACTGGTCGAGTTGTTTCAATGGTTGCTGTACTGACCACTGGTAATACAACTGCCATTGGCGGTATTACATTGCGTAATAACGTCACCACTTCTGAGCTTTACGCTACCTTGGCCGTTGGTGTCTTGGCTGCCGAGCTGTCTGCTGGAGCCATGGTAATCAACGATGTTGATGCCGGGGCGACTGAAACTGGTCGTATTCCAGCTGACGCTGTATTAGAGCTTGACGGCGATGGTCTTGGCACTGCTGGTGTTGCGACTGTTTATGTTACCATTGAATGGTCTTAAAGGAGATCTAACATGAGTAAACCTTCAAAGTTAGGCCTTGGAGACAAGGCTACAATTAGCGGTGATCCTCAAGATATGGGATTGAACCACCGTAGCTCGCTGGATAAAACAGCAAAACTACGTGGTGAAACCAATATCGATGAACAGCGACCTACTGGACATAAAGAGTCTATTAGTTCGGATCGCGGCAAGTTTAAGTGTAGATAACCGCTTAAGCGTGATGTGTAAATGTTAAAAGGGGCCTTAACCGGGCCCCTTTTGCTTTAAAAAACGGAGAAAATTATGTCTGATGGTACTTTTGAACGAAGCAATAAAGCGCCCAGGCGTGGAACGAAGTTGCAGCATCAAGGTAGTAATCCGACCGGCACGCAAACCAAATCATTCAAACCGGAGTATTCTGGCGATGGTGATATGGCTATTGGTGCTAGTTCATTGAATCACAACGTCAGGGCGAAAGCCGATGACAATTCTACAGCCAGTCACAAATTGCGCGGTGAGACCGGTTTAACCTTTAAAGTGCCATTATTCTGAGGAGAAATATTATGCAAGACGTATCAACAATTGACTGGAAACAGCCTTACAGCGAAGTAAAAGAAAGCGATCCTTCGAAAATTGCCAAGCAAAAGGTATTTTTCGAGCAGAACGGCATTGATTATAGTGTCCAAGGCAAAGCTATTAATGTGAAGCAAGTTAAGGCTTTCTTTGAAGCTCAAGCTGCTGATGCTCAGAAGGTCGTGGACGCTGCTACCTTAGCGAATGAAGTCGCTCAGGCTAATATCGACGAGATGCTGAAGGGTGTTGGTGGGTCTGAGAAGAAATCTAAGTAATGAGTACATTCCTGGAATTAGCTCGGGAATGTCGATCGCTGTCTGGTATCGGTGGCACCGGTCCAGTCAGCGTGTTGACTGCCACTGGGATCGAAGCTCGAATAGTCAGTTATGTGAAAAACGCATGGATTGATATTCAAACTCACCCTAAGTCATGGAAATGGATGTGGGGTCGATATTTAGCCCCAGCCCCAGGCGGTGCGCCTTTGCTAACCATATTAAATACTCGCGAGTACACTTTAACAGATGTTCAGGGTATTCGAGTCAGGTCGTTCCGGTCGTATTTGACCGCTACAGGGACAACCGATCGCCAGCGAATGGTATGGGTGCCTTGGCAGAAATTCGAAGGCCGTTATGGTTTGGTCAATGAAACAGCAAGCAGGCCTATTCAAGCCACTCGAGAGCCTACTGGCGGGTTGGTTTTTTACCCTAAGCCGAATGATGTTTATTCCATTGAGTTTGAGTATTTCAAAACAGCTCAAGTATTGCTGGATAATGATGATGTTCCTGAAATGCCTTCTGATTACCACCAATTGATCATTTATGAAGCATTGAAGCGGTTCGGAAAAGCAGAGGATGCCCCTGAGATCATTAAATTAGGTGAGGAAGCTGCTGGATCTGATGGTAATGAAGGCCGACCAATCTCTGGCTTGTGGCGAGCGCTAATCTGGGACCAGGAATTTAAAGATGCAGGCCTTGAAGGGGAAGATGAACATATGACGGTTCGAACGCAATTGACGCCTAGTGGCTTCAACAGTAATTATTAATGACTCAGCGCACCTTCTCATTTGCATTGGAGGGCGGTCTTGATTTAACGACGCCAGCCTCGAAAATTAAACCTGGGTTCGTTATTTCGGCCAAAAATTACGAGCCTGATGATGAAGGTGGTTATCGACGTATAAGCGGATATGAGCGCTTTGACGGACTACCAAGCCCTACCGATGCTAATTATTCACTTCTTAATTTTGATGCCGGCTCTGGTTCTGCTGTTGTAGCAACAGATATTATCACTGGAGCGACATCATCAGCCACCGCTGAAGTATTGTCAGTAACATTAAGCTCAGGATCCTGGGGCGTCGATGCCATTGGTTTTCTTGTAGTATTTAATGTTGTCGGTGTTTTCCAAAATGATGAAGATATTGAGGTTAGCGCTTCTGTTCGAGCGGTTGCCAATGGCATTGAAAGCCCTCGCGGGTCATTAGATCCTGCTGACGATGAGACCAATCAACGAGCGGCGGTAGAGGCTACTCGAGCAGACATCTCTGCTGTGCCAGGTTCCGGGTCGGTTAACGGTGTTTGGTTGTATAACGGCCTTGTTTACGCGATCAGGAATAACGTTGGCGGCTCTGCTGCTGATATGTATGTTTCAAGCGCTTCAGGCTATGTTCTTATCGATCTTGGTGATTATGTTGATTACGATACCGGTGCAATTGAATTATTTACTGAAGGTGAAACGATCACCTTTTCGCCATCAGCCGCGACTGCAGTGGTTGTTGGCGTTGGCGTTACCTCTGGATCGACGTCAGGAGGCGACGCAGCTGGTCGTGTGTACCTTAAAACGGTTAGTGGCACCATAACTGCAGCTGACACCATGTTGGGCGGCTCAAGCGCTGCCACAGGTAATTGTAATAGCGTTTTAACAGCCACAACACTCCCTATTGATGGTAAGTACGAGTTCAGGACCTATAATTTTGGTGGGTCATCCTCTACGAAATATATGTGGGGAGTTAATGGTGTTGGTCGTGGATTCAGGTTTGACGGCACTGATTTCTCTTATATTCATATAACAGGCCTAACAGACGCTCTTGATAAGCCAGAGCATATCCACGCGCATAAAAAACAGCTGTTTATGAGTATTCTGGCATCATTACAGCACTCTGGCGTCGGTACTCCGATGATATGGAACGCTGTGTTCGGTGCTGGCGAGCTCGCGACTGGCGATGTCATTACATCATTACGTGATCAACCGGGTGATATCCTGGGCATTTTCAATAGAAATAGAACGTACCTTTTATACGGCGATGACGCCAATAACTGGGATTTAGTTAACTTTTCCCTTGAGCGCGGTGCAATAGAATGGTCGGTGCAGGATTTAGGCTGGTCCTTCTATGCAGACGATCGAGGCATTCAGAACCTGTCACAAACCGACGCTTACGGTGATTTAAAGAGTTCTTCCGTATCTGAACGAGTGGACCCAATATTCCAGCGACAAAAACCATTAATTACTGATTCAATTCGAATTAAGTCAAAAAACCAGTACCGGTTATTTTATTCGGATGATACCGCCTTATTAATGCGATGGGATAACACCTCAAACGGTCGCGGTAATATGCGGCATAAATTCATGGTTATTCAATATTCTCATAAAGTAGAATCTATTTGCGCTGAAGAAGACTTAAATGGATTTGAACAGGTGTATTTCGGCTCAGACGATGGCTTTGTTTACCATGCTGAAAAAGGAGATTCATTTGATGGTGCTTTAATTGATTACAATATTAGATTAGCGTTCTGCCATTGCAGTGATGCAAGAAAAAAGAAGCGATTCCATAAAGCAACAATTCAAATAGATGCGCTGGACATTCCTATATTACAATTTTCACCGGAATTTTCTTACGGATCAACAGATCAACCGGCTCCCAGTGTGTTCGATTTCCCAGAAGGCACGCTAAATGTTGGTGGCGGTATTTGGGGTGAGACTTTTTGGGGTGACTTTATTTGGGACGGTCAGTTAGTCGGTGAAGCCCAAGCCTATATTGATGGCCAGGGTATAAACGTGTCGCTGTTAATCCAGGGTTCGTCTAATTACGAGCGATCGCATGTTCTCCAGTCTTTAACCTATAACTATTCAACTCGAGGCCTGCAAAGATAATGGCAAACGGATATTTTAATCACGCAACAAACGTCATTACCAGTGGTGTAAGAGCACTGGCAGCTCAGGTCAACAATATTGCGACTGAGATCGCATTAGGCTTTGATAAATTCCCTACTGAATCTGAGTTAAAAACGAATACAACTATTTACGCGGGTGACGATACGGGCGTGGCTGACGCCTATGTGGTGGCGCTTACCTACACTCCAACTCTTTCGGATGGATTGAACTTCTTCTGGAAGGCAAAAAACGCAAATACTGGTGCCTCCACTATTAATGTAAATGCATTAGGTGCAAAAACGATATTACTGGCCAGTGGTGCTGCGTTGCAAAGTGGCGACATTCTGCTTAATCAGCAATTATGGGTTGCTTATGAATCAGTGAGTGATTCGTTTCGTATTATGTCTCAATCAAGCTCTGCAGGCGGCGGCGGCGGCAATGCAACAACGATTGCTTTATTAGATGAAAGTTCTGATACCACGAATTTTATCCCATACGCTCCTGACGCCATCGGCAACCAACCATTGAGATCAGGAACGAATCTAACGTTTAATGCAGCTACCGGCGATTTAGGGGTGACAACCGTTAATGGCCGTACTGTAGAGTCTGATGGCGGCAAATTAGACGGAATAGAAACAGCTGCTACGGCAGATCAAACTGATGCAGAAATACGGGCGGCGGTTGAAGCGGCGGGTGATTCTAATGTTTTTGATGACGCCGATCATTCAAAATTAGATGCAATAGAGCCCTCTGCCACAGCCGATCAATCTAATGCAGAAATTAGATCAGCAGTGGAAGCGGCAACTGACAGTAATGTATTCACTGATGCCGACCATACGCTGCTAAACACTATGATCGACCTGATTCACCCTATCGGTGACATTAAAGTTACTGTTGGCAATGTGAATCCAGGTGTCACGCTTGCGGGTACTACATGGACTCAAATATCAAAAGGCCGTGCATTAGTTGGTGAAGGCCCTAATGCAGAGTCGGGTTTAACTACCAGAGTAGGTGGTGACACTATTGGTGTTGAGGATTCAGTTGTTGTATCCCACACTCACCCTATTGACCATGACCACCCCAACCCAACGACCAGCTCCAACGGTGACCATACACATACTGGAGGTATCTCAACAGCCTCCCAAAAAGCTCCAACGGGGACTAATCAAACTCAAGTTGTAGTCTCTGCTAGTAACGCCACTGGTACTGATGGTGACCATACCCACACAGTTAACATAGAATCTCTGGCAGATACATCAGGTGCAGCTAGTAGCGGTGTGTCGGGGACAGATAAGAATATGCAGCCCTCATTGGTTGTTTATATCTGGGAGCGAACAGCGTAATGAGTGGTAATATCATTTCAATTTAATTTGTATTTTCGGAGATAGTTATGGGCATGTTGGAAGATGCGGCGTCAAGCCAGCAAAGCGCTTTTAAAGGTGCTCCAGATGGTAACGGTGGCGTATTGGCCAATCACACTGGAACAGGCACTGTTACCCCTGACGGTAATTGGGGCGGGACTCCTGGTCCTGACTCAATAGCAGGAACACCAGTGACTCCCGGTAGTGGCTATAATGAAGCGTTTCCTGGAACGCCAGAAACCAGCGCTGTTGATAACTTGCCTGATGTTGCCGGGAACTTACCTGATGTTAACACCAGTATTGACCCGACTGCCTTTGCTTCTGGTTCGGCTCAGCAATCGCAGGTTCAAACACTTCAGCCACCGACAGACATCGACGCGGCAAATATTGGTGAATACTCTGCTTACGAATCAAATGCAGGAACGCTTGACGACAAATCTACGGTAGAAGGCCGGTTAAATGGATTACTGTCTCAAAACGGTGATTACATTAAACGAGCCCGTACCAGCGCGTCACAAATGGCCAATCGAAGCGGTATGTTAAATACCTCGATGGCAGCCGGTGCTGCAGAAGGCGCGGCGATCGATCGAGCATTACCTATTGCTCAACAAGACGCGGCGGCTATGAAAGAGCAGGAATTTTTAAATCAAGGTTATAGCGAAGACGCGGCTAAATACTTAGCTGAGCAGTCGGTCGAACGAGAGAACCTGGACGCTGGACTGAAGCAAGATACCAATCAATTCAATGCAACCCAGAAGTTCGAAGCTGACAAGCTGAATCAAGCTGCTACTAATACCTCTAACAGGGAATTTACAGCTGCGGAAAATAAGCAGAATTTTGCTGTATTGTCGGCCGATCTTCAGGGCCAGTTAGCGGGTATCGATAATAAGCTCGCCCAGAACCTGGAGCAAATGACTCAAGAGTATGGGTTACTTGAAAATCTCGACAGCGTTAATGGTGCTATTTACCAGCAAATGGTTTCTGAGATCGGGACTATTCTCGCAAATGAGGACCGCCCGGACGTTGCAGAAGCCAAGATCAATGCGTTAATTGAAGCATCTGGTGTTGAATTTGAATTTTCTTCTGGCCAATCATCGGCTCTTAGCGAGTTAGAGACTACGCCAGATCCCGTGAGTAGCAACACTGTTAATTCCGAAGACGGTAACGGTGGCGATGGTAATGCCGGGCAAGATGGTCCAGATAATGATGACAATGATGCTAATAATGCTGGATTTGACGGTTTTGGGCCAGATCAGCAAGACGCCGACAATACTCCAGGCTACGGAGACGACTACGGCTACGGTGGTGAGCCTGATGAAGGCCCAGAGTCTTACCATTAAGAGATGAAATAAATGCTAATTCGTGACGCAACATTCCGTGATTTAGAGTCTCTTTTGCCGCTAGCTCGAGAAGCGTTATTAAACTCAGTGTTTGCTGGCCTCGAAGTCGATGAGTCGGTGATCCAGCGTAGCTACGTTACAGCGATGCAATTTGACGATGGTTTTGCTAAAGTGGTTACCAGTAAAGGCGAGGTCGTTGGCGGGATGATTGGTATAGTCACGAATAATCATTTAGGCCTTAGATGCGCGATTGACCTGTTCACGTATTCCCGTATGGGCACAGACAGATTGATTAAACTTTTTAAACAATGGGCCAAAAAGAAAGAAGTACAGTTTATACAAATCACTGATCTTTCGGGCAAGAAGCGATATCAGAAACTTATTACTAGCTTAGGTTTTGAATCAGCTGGCACTAACTTTATTGGAGTAATTCAAAATGGGTGAAACAGTCGTATCACAAGTAATCGTCGGGGCGCTGGTTTCGCAAGCCGCAACAGTAGTCGCTGAGCGAATAGGGCTTAGCCCGTCAGCTGCAGGCCTTGTTGGTGTGATGGCTGGGGTATACGCCGGAACCGAAATGGTTGGAACTGAACCGCCTGCAGATGTAGTAGCAGCGCCTGGTGATGTTGCAGCACCGCAAGTTGCCGCGCCAGAAGTGGCACCAGCGGGAGCCCCAGTAGACGCTATGTCGAACATTGGCGTGGGACAAACGGCAAATAACAATCCGGGTGATCTTGCGACCGGTGGCGATAATAGTGGGCTTGGTAACAACCCATTAACGCCCAATCCAGCGAATAGAGCGCCAGAAGGCATGCTAAGCCAGCCAAATCCAGCAGTGACACCGACAGTGACACCAACAGCGGCACCAACCGGTGATACAGCTGACTCTCTGATAAAAGCTGGTACAACGCCCGGACCCAATCAAACAAAGCAAAGCTGGTGGGATAAGTTAATGAATTCCGAAAAAACGGCAGATATGCTTGTTGCCGGTATCGGTGGTATAGCCTCTGCAGGAATGGCCAAAGAAGATAGAGAATATGCACAGCGGGTGAATGAAGGTAATGCCGCGCTTTGGTCAGCGTCTAATACTAGTGGCGGAATGTTATCATTGAGCCGAAATACACCATCACAAGGCGGAGGTTAACGCTATGCCTGGAATGTTAAGTCAACCACAAGGTGCACCACCACAAGCACCACAACCGAGTTCAGGCCCAGTTACGCAGACTCCTCCCGAAGCGGGCCCTGGCGCAGGGAATCCCTCCCGTGACGGTGCACCTGGGTCTGGACAACCCCAGGACGTCGAGGAGCTGAAGAAACAGGCTATTAAATTGGTTTACGGAGAACGCTTCGACCAATTGATTAAAATGTTTGAAACCAATGGAACCGATGGTTTTCCTCGTTCGATGGCGATAGCTGTCAATACGGCGCTGGATTCACTTGAAAAAGAGAATGGGCCCCTTCCACAGGAACAAGCTGCCGATGTTGGCATGCATCTTATGATGAAGCTCATGGAAGATATAATAGCCGATGGAGTGTTGCCTGACGTGACGCTAGAGCAGGCTAACGAGGCGCTACCAGCTACGTTGGTCATGTATGCTGACTCGCACCCAGATGTCAGTAAAGAAGACGTACAGATGCTTGTGAAGCAGGTTGCTGAAGGCGTAGCACAAGCCCAGCCTGGAGGAGAAGCACAACCCCCAGCAGAACCAGTACCTCAACTGCCACCGACTGGAGCAATGTAATGGGAATGCTAGCATTAGGTGCCATGAAAGGGGCTTCTGACGAGTATTTAAAGCAGGGCGATGAGAAGCGTAAAAGCAAGTATCAGGAAATTCGCGATCGCCGGTTAGCTGAGATTCAATCAGATCAAAACATTCAGCGTGCAGAATTGACGTCAACTGAGGCTCAGCGAGCTGAAGGAGTGGCACAGATAGCTACTGAGCAGAACCAAGGTTATCTTTCTAAAGAAGCTGAATTAGCAGGGGCTCGAAAGACAAACGATAATCGAGATACTATTAAAGGTCGATCAGATGATAACCGAGCCAATATAGATGCGAGTCTCCACAACGCCCCAACAGATGTAAACACCTATGACTCAAAAGGGAATTTAATACAACAAGGAGTGCCAGATCCCGCTACCGGCGGAGCAGGGTCAGCAGCTAATCTGCAATTTATGCACGAGTCTGTCGAGCTTAAAAGTGCTGGTGAAGCGGGCACTGGCACGCGTAGAAAGTCAGGTGATTTGTATAAAGAATGGCGGAAACTGGCTTATGACGAACATGAAGATGAAATGGGTAAAACCTTTTCACGTAATGATGAACTTGACTGGGTAGCCTGGCATAACTCTATGGTAATCGACGCAGATTATTTAAAGCCAAGCGACCCAAAATATTTGGTTGGTGACCCAGATGCATTACTCGAGCTCGCAGAGAAGGACACTCCTAACTTTCAGTACAAACGGGAAGCATCAATCGCTAAACTTAAAGAACAGTACCCTTGGTGGAATGGACCAGAAAAAAAGAGCGGCGGCATGCTATCAAGCGGAGCTAGCCAAGATCCCAGAAATACAGAACCTGATGCTGAAAAAACACCCGGAACACCACCTGATGACAGCTTAGGTATAGTCTCTCAAGGCTCAGGCGGTCAAGGGGAGAGCAATCAAGCTCCGCGTGGAGTAACGTCACGCAATGCTATTACTGGTCCTTTAAGGAAAAAGTTGATTAAACTAGAAGCTGAATTAGCTGCGCTGTCAACAAAGGGAGGTCGAGCTGGATCCGGTTCTAAAGCGAAGGTGTTGCAAAATGAGATTAACACCATCGAAGGAATGTTAAGTGGAGAATAATCAAGATTATTTTGATAAATATTTTCCTTCACCAGCAGGCTCTAATAACCCGGCTACTGATGACGGCTCTACTGATGGCGGCCTTAGTCAAGGAGCTGATGGCGAAACATCTGCTTATCTAGCTAAATACTTCCCAGATCCCGGTGGAACACCACCAGCACCAGAGCCGGTTCCAGAACCTGGCCTGCTTGATCCTGTTGCTAACATTGGCGAAGGTATTGCTGAGCGTACTGCTTCGATACTGGGTAATATGGTTGGTTTCGCTGAAACAGCTGGTGAAAATGTTGAGAACGCGGCCGGTGTTCTTGATTGGGTGCCACAATTGGGCGGCGTCACTTATGACGAACAAGGTCTTCAATACCTAAACCCCACTGAATGGGAAGAATTCAATTCCGGTGGTGGCGAGAAAATACTTCGAAACCTACAAGAGAGCCTGACAAACTCTGACTTTGGTTATGACCCAGGGACTACTTGGGAAGACTTTAAGTCGGCTGATGGCTTATTAGATAGCACTATTCAATTATCTGCTTTTGGCCTTGAGAACGGCCTTATATCAATCGCTGATATGGCTGGATCGCTGGTTAATCTACCTGCTTACATGGTATCTCGAGGCGAGGAAATCGCTCAAGAACGGGCAAAAAATCAAGGTCACGCCTCTCCTACCCCAGAAGATCTCGCTATTGGCACAGCGGTAGCTGCTTTCGTTTCTGCATCAGAAAAATTTGGTGCTGAAAAAGTATTAGCTGCCTTCGTCAAAGGCGGTGGGGCGGTAAAGAAAATATTAAAAGCGGCCTTCACTGAGGCAGGTACTGAGGCGATCCAGGAGCCTTTTGAATACGTTGGTGAGACTTACGGCACTCCAGTAGAGCAAGGCATGACCCGTGAAGAATATCGTGCGGCGTCGGCTGAGCGATCTTTGCAAGGTGCGGCCGGTGGTTTCTTTGGTGGTGGTGTGATTTCGTCACCAAGCGCGTTAATGAGCGGAAAGGATGATCCTGTTGATGATCCGATATCTCCTACTGTACAACCTCTTAGTGAGAATCAGAACACCATAACTGATGCTTTAGCCGCATCAGCTGGGAATATAGCGGCAAGTAACCGGGCTCAGATGAACGCTGATGAGCTGGCCCAGCTTGATGCTCAGCAGGAAGAAGCCAGAACAAACCAAACAGCCCGGATGGAGCAAGAAGTTGCGGAGATTGATGCTCAAGAGCAGGTCTATAAAACACCCGCACATGCAAGGCTAGCTCAGCTTAAGTTAGAAAATCAATTCGGATCAACCAAACTAAGGGCGGTTAAGAATCGCGCTGGTGAATGGGTTCTGCAAAAACCGGTAACTAGCGGTGCCTCTGAGCTATTGAAAGTAACAGGACTTGATTCTGGATTTGAGCCGGTCACAGTGTCCTTACCTGAAAGGCTTACTGGGCGAGAGCCATTAAATCCCGAAAGGCGCGGCGAGCAACCGGTTGAAAGGACCGATCTTGAGCCGACTACGAATAGAGATGACTTATTAAAGCCAACTGAGCCGAAACCTGTTGAATCTATCGACTCTGTTGAATCTAAGATTCCAGAACGACTAGTGGGCCGGCCTCCTTTAAGGAATGCCCATAACAATACTGGCATTGAAGTTGAGGAACTAGTACCAGAAGATATTAGTAATGAAGGATTACCTCAAATTGGCGTCAGTGATGTCGTAGCTGATGAAGAAATTGATATTGACGATATTGCCTCTGAAGAAATTGATATTCAGGGTAAGCGGATTTATATCCCTAAAGATGAGAGGGTTCCACGTGAAACCCCAGCAGCAGATCCTCTTGACGCTAAAAAGGCAGCTGAAAAAACAGCTAAAGAACAAAAATATAAGTCAGGCTTGGCTGTTAAAGTAGCTGTTAGAAAACTAGAAAAGGATCACGGTTCCACGGATCTAGTACCGGTTAGGAACGACAGAAAGGGCGAGTGGGAATTAACCAGCAAAAGCATGGCTGATGTTATTCGCATGCAAAACGAGAGTGATGCTAAAAACCCTAAGCCACCAACTCCACCAGAAGACGATGGTGGATCACCGGTTGAGCCATCTGATAAACCTAATACGGATAGCGGTGGTAATGGAAGTGATTTTGATATATCCAATGTTAAGCGCCCTAATGGAGCAATTGGCACCCAGGGTGTTACTGAGGAAAGCGTTAGGGATCTTCTGAAAAACGTAGCAGGGATGGACGTTAATGATGGTATGACCATGAAAGAAATGGTTGAATCGTTTAAAGCAAATCCAGAGGCTCAACAGAAGTTACGAGATTTTACCGCTAAAAACCCGGTTCAAATCGACACTTTACCCGATGGGACATATCACCTCGAAGATGGTCATCATAGGACGTTTTTGTTAGATCAGGCTGGTGATACAACTGTGTCGGCTAATTTAGATGGTGCGGCAGCTCCATCACCAACGGATAAGCCTGGACCATCTGACGATCAGGTAGCGGCCAGTAAAGAGTTAGAAAAAGTAACGGCTGAACTGGATAAGATGCCGAAGAATTTTGACATCAATGACGATCCCGACGTGGTTGGCAGGGCTCAGGAATTAATAAAGAAAAAACGGGACCTAACAGACGTCGTTGAAGGCGGGTTATCTGCGGAAGACGCTAAGACCGAACGGGCTCGTTTAATCGCAGAATTATGGGAAAAAGGTAAAACTGGTAACAGATCTCAAACTCTGTCCCAGCTACAAAAGAAACTGGATGAAGCAAGTACCCCTGATGCCGATGCACCGGGAAAGCCTTTTGATCGTAGTGCTTATCGAAGAAAGCTCGATAGCATGAGTAATACGGTTCTTAAAAAATTCGCCAAAGACGCCCGATTAAAGCAAGCTGGGACCACAGAAGAACTTAAAGAAAGAATTACAACTGCACGCGAAGCCATTGAAGTCATTGGAGGTAAATATAAAACTGAAGATGAGATAATGGACGCGGCGGCATCTGGTGAAATAAGCAAGAGTGACTTGCAGCGTTTCGCTTTTTCTATGTCTGGTGCGAAAAAACCCCCAAGTGACGTAGCCACTGAAACAAATGCAAGAAAAATTATCGGGTATTTAAACTCCGTAATGGGGAAAGACGGCCCTACTCGAGTTACTAAAGAGGAGGGAGCTCGCAGGGAAAACGAAAAGATAGCCGCCTCTGAAAAGGCGCATGCTGAAAAATACCCAAAAAAGAGCCCTGTACTTCATCGGCCAGTTAGTGAGATAAATGAGCTTGAGTCGTATGCCAAGCAGGATTTTTCTAATATAAACCCCGGCCTTTACGACGCGGCGGTTAATTTTATTAATGAGCAGCTAAAAGATTTAGCGGCTCTTGGTTATCGGTATGATGATATAAATCATGAGTCAGTATCAATGCTGCCTGATTATTTGAACCAGTTAAAATCAAATATAACAGCTGCAGGGTCCGGCCTAATGGCTTTAGATTCGAAACTAAAGACGTTCAATAAAGGTGATAAACGGGCCAATATTGGGAACATCTTTGATCAGTTTATCCATTATGCTAAGTCTATTAATTTTGCCGAAGAATGGACTGAGATTAAAGCCCATATTCAGGCCGAATACCCAAAACTAGCCAAGGCCCTTCAAGCCCAAAGTGATGCTAAACAACCCTTAACTCCAGAAGAAGACCAGGAAGCTAGAGCTAAAGCCGACCAGAAAGAAGCGAAAAGTGTCGCGCAAAAAAAGCGAGTAGATGAAGCCAATAAGCCGGATGAAAACGATGATTTAGTCACCTTCCTTCGAAAGTTGGGCGGTCTAAATATGGACACTCAATCGGACATACCAGCCGATAGCCTGGGTGGTTTGGATGAATCAAATAGTACCATTGGTTTAAAGAAGTTACGCCAGTATAAGGATGCCGGATTAGATATCGATGAAGCCACTGAAGCCGCGTGGGAAGCTGGTTATATCAAGGAAAATGATAAGAGATTACTAGCTGATGAATTATTCAATTCAAAGATAGATCCTGTTTACACCCCTGCTGGATATGAGACCAAGGCTCGAATAGAGGAGCAGGCCGCGTATGAAGAACAGTTAGCGGAAAGCATTGAAAACTGGACCGATTATGTCGGTAGTTCGGAGATGTCTAATCAGGTAAATCCTGAGACAACTCGATTAATGGTTCTGGCCAGTGATATTGATGCAGATAGGGTAATTGATATCACAAGCAGAGAAGCCCCAGAGGCTTTTATTCATTCCCAATTACAGGAGATGATCGATGAAAAAGACGCTGAAAATGAAGCAGCAAGCCAGAGCGAGAGTGAAGTTAGCCCAATTGATGAAGGACAATCCGAAGGGACCACCGACTCAGAAGGCCAAACAGACTTCGTAGGAAAAACTGACGATGAAGTATCTCAGCAAGCCATCCAAGCGGAGAAAGAAAAGAAAGATAAAACCCCTATTGATCGGCCATCAGAATCACAGTCAGGCGATGATCTTTTCTCTAATGGCGGTCAGTTAGAGCCTGATTTATTCAGTCAACCGGAGTCAGAAAGCCAAAGCACCGCAAGTGTAATTATTATTCCCGATGAAACGAAGGTAGTTCGTCAGATTAATAGCTCAAAAGAGGCTTTGAATGATTTACGGGAACTCGGAAAAACTACGATTGGCAAGTGGGAAATAGAGGTTAATGAGAACGGGGGAGGAAGCGCTATTTACATGAGCAATCCCGACATCGAAGAAGATTTGTCGTATGGTTGGTCGGAATTATATTTTGGTGTAGCGTCTGACTCCAATTTTAGCGGTCATTACCCGGAACTGTACAAAGCCGCCGCCGAATATAAGTTTGGTGAAATGGCAAACAAATTCGATGAAATGGCGAAGCTATTTTCTAAAGATAATTTAACGGAAGCTGAGCTATCGAGAAGAAATGACATTGCTGCTGTCCAGTCACAGATGGCATCTGACTTGTTATCTTCTGGTTTGGCAGGTAAATCGATAGGTTTTAAAACAAAAAAAGTAGACGATATCACTTTCGATATCTATCTGCGCGGCGTAAAGATGCTTGAAAATACGTCGATGACCTTCAATACAAGGGAATATATCAGTGATGCGTTAATTAGCGCTTATCCATTACAAGAGGAAACTGTTAATGAAAACGAAACAACCCAAGCAGAAGATGGAAGCAAGTCAGCTCAAGGAAAATCGGAAGAAACGATCGAAGAAACTATCAGCAATGATAATGACAGCGATCAATACAGAGGAATCGAAGACTACCCCTGGGCGAAGTTAGCCGAACAGAAAGGCGTAGAGATTCTTATTGGGAAACCAACAGACTACGAAGGCGAGCGTGCTTATGTTATTGATGAATATTCAGACCGAGAAAGAACTCAATTTGTACGCCAAATTTATGCGGCTAACTTCAGTCGACATCGTGACGTAGAGTCATATTACGCCAATGAACATGGTGGCAAGGGTTATGTTAATGTCAGTAAAATGGCATCTGAGGAAAGCGATCTAAGTCTAGTTGATTACATTCATGATGGTTTCGGTCACGATAGTCCATACGCTGGAATAACTCCTATTACTGATATTAAGGAAGAAAGGCTGGAAGCTCGAGCTAATCAATTATCAGATACTGAATGGAGAGAAACTGTAGGGCACCGTGACGGCATGTTTATGGAGCCAGGGAAAGACGATGTAAAGAAATTCTGGGGTGAAGAATTCAAGAAAGGCGATACGCCTCGCAATTACATCAGCAAAGAGGAATCTAAAACCATTGTTGATGGCTGGAAAGCGGAGGCTAAAAGTCATAACACCTATGAAATGGGCAGCGGTAATAGCACCAAAATTGTTCTTTCATTATTCGATGACAGTGGACAATGGGTTCAACCGTGGGTTGACGCCGGGTATGACGTTCGTGTTATAGATCTTAAGCGCGATGATGTTGATATTCGCGATATGGATCGAGGATGGTTCGAGTCTAATGGTTTGGATGATGTTTATGTTGTTCTGGCCGCGTGTCCATGCACTTATTTTACCGGCACAAGCGCTAGAGATCGCAAACCAACTGAATTAGGCGGAAGCCCGAGACCAATTAACGAAGGCGGAACCGACTATATTGGGAAAACTCATGATGCTGTCGATTTAGTTAACCACACTCTCGATATTATAGATTTCCTGATACCTCGTTTTTGGGCGCTTGAGAATCCAGTAGGCCGAATTAAAGACATTACTGGCGTTCCAGAGCCAAGGCTATCGTTTAACCCGAATAATTTCGGTGATGACTACACCAAGAAAACACAGATATATGGCAATTTTAACGCTGACTTGCCTACTGCTAATGTTGATCCGCGCATTAAAAACGGTGGTCGTGGATCATTAATGCAAAACAGTCTTGGAAGCAGCGACGAGGCTAAATCAGGTGCCAGATCGGTTACGCCAGAAGGGTTTGCTTATGCGTTCTACATGGCTAACAACGATGCTAGTAATCCTGTCTATAAAGAAATTATTGAAGAAAATATAGCTCACCTACCGGAAAGCGCGAAGTCTCATCCGTTCACTGATCAAGCACGCGCAGCGATGACCCTTGGTATCTTTGAGAATCACGATCCAGGGTATATGACGGGGAATAGCGACCCTTATTACATTGATGAAAAACTAGAAGAAAGTGCCCCTGATTTTATTCAGCAAGCCATTAAAAACGGGAAAGAGGAGGCTAATGAAGACTGGCGGTTAATGGATCTCTCAATGCCAATGGACGAGCTAAGGGCGATTGAGGCTAAATTAATAAACGATCTGGGGCTTAATGAAGATCAATCATCTACCGAAACAGTAGATTCCATATTAGACCAGACTCGCGAAAATTCCGGTGACGCTAAGCCATTAAATAAAGTTAACCTCTCAGCGACTGACGGTGATCGAACGATACCGGTAACAGCCGATCAATTGGTGGAGGCTATTGATGATAGACTCAAGGCTATTAATAAATTGCGAGGTTGTGTATGAGCCCGAGAATAAGCAAATCAACAGCTGACAAACTAATAAAAGGCGGTGCTAAGGTACGTGAAGAAGGGTACGTGCCTAAACCGGCCCCTACGGCAGCCCCTGAGACTGATTTAACGGCCCTTACAGGCGCGATCGGTAAATTAGTACAATCCCTTCAAGAGCAGCTGATAGTCGCTCAGCAACAATTGGGCGCTGTTGAGGCAAGCAATTCAGAGCTCCGCTCAATGGTCGCGGCAATTTCGACTAAAAACCCGGTCCGATTGAAGCCGGTCCGTGATATGGATCGTGGATCACCTACCTATTTATTGACCCAGCATATCGATATGATCCCAGTAACCCACCGGAAGCTAGATTCGTGAGTGTAAAAGACTGTTTAAAACTAACTGATAAGCTCGATGTAGAAGACACAGCTAATCTAAACAAACAGTTAAAGCGCTTAATGGATGCGGGAATTCCTACGAGTGACGCATACACCCAGGCAGCCGAGCTGGTGATGGAAGACGTTCTAACCGAACGGAACGAGCTTGCTAAAGACATCGGCAAAAAGAAAGGATTTCTGCAGGAAGTTGATATTGAAAACCTTCTGAATCCCGCAAGTTTTAAAGCATCAGAGAAAGTCAAAAAAGTCACCGCAAAAAACCTGACAGAGGAAATCGAGGACGAAGTAGTAGAAGAAACCCCATTAGATTTGCCGCCTGATGATATCGACGGTGGGCCCGACTGGGTTGAGAAAGGCGCGTTCATGCGAACCGGTGAAAGTCGGGTTGATATGAATCATAAAGACGTACTAAAAAGGGTCCCTGAGCTACAAGCTGCGGCCAAAAAAGTACAGTCTGGTGATATGACGGCCAAGGAATATGACGACCTAGTAAACAAACATAAGCTCATCTCGCCATATAAAACAGTACCGGCCCCCGCAACTACCGACGAAATGACGGGCGCTTTGCATTCAAACAAGGTTGAGAAGGTTGGTAAGGGTAAGAATATCCCTGACGGTCAAGCTGTTGGATTGCGATTAGATATCCCTGCTTACCGGGATCATGATGTTTGGGTGCCAACAGTACATGAAGGCCGGCCAGGACAAGGTAAGTCTCCGATCGCGCACGAAGCAACTGCAGTGATGGATAACCCTACGTTCCCAGAAGATAAGCATTCTCTTAAAGTAGCTGCGGGTAAATCAAAAGCGCCATCAGCTGTTATCAAGGGATCATGGAAGAACCAAACAGAAGCGGAAACAATAGCGGAAGCGAAAGCGGCCATTAAAGATCCAGCCTGGGTCCAGGTTGGGTTTGATCCAGAACGGCACAGTTACTTCTACGATCGGGCGACTACTGAGCCAGTGGTTAGCGGTAGCAAGGTCATCCAGATCGGCGGCATGGTGTTGGTCAAAGACCCTGTACATGGGAGCAAAGCTGACTTTGTATTCCTTCGTAAAGAGAAAGAGAAGGCTGAAGCCGCGCTGGATCAAAAGAAACAGACTCGTAAAGTTAAATCATGGGTTAAGCCGTTACAGAAAAGAATGGGTGATCGAGTACCGGTAACGATTCTCGATACCCCTGCAGATGCTGATTTTGATATCCCTGCAGATGCAGCTGGCTACTATCACGACGGCCGCGTTTACCTTATTGCCAGTAACATAAAGAACGAGGCCATGGCACGCCAAGCGCTTGAGCACGAAGCGATCGGGCACTTAGGCCTTGAAGGTGCGTTAGGCCGAAAGAAATTCAATGAATTGATAGGTGATATCAACAATATCCAGGTCGAGATGATCATGGATGAGAGCGCTCACCCAGTTATTCGAAAATTAGTAGCTGAATTAAAAGCCACTTATGTCGACGAGGATGGCAATTATGCCCTTAACGACCGAGAAGAAGCCCGAGAAATACTAGCTCATATAGCTCATAACAAGCCGCGATTAGGCTTTCTACGTGAGATTTATAACAAAATTTCAGCTTGGGTTGGTGAATGGGCCGCAAAAATGGGCCTTGCTGATCCAGATCTAGCAATGATTGAAAGCATGATGGTTCGGGCTACCCATTACGTTCGATCTACTGGGCAGTCATACACCCAGGCAGATGCTAAAGGCGTGTCAGTACGAACTGATGCTCCAATGGATGAGGCACCATCTACAGAAAAACCAGCACTAATGCGACGTCGGCAAGATGAAGATTTTGATAAAATGTCTGATGCTGATAAAGAGCTGTATACCAAATTAGGTATAGGGAAATCTGGTGCTACTAGCTTATGGGCAAAAATATCCAATCTAAAGAGTAAAGATATAAAGGAAGCGGCTAAAACAGCCACTGCCAGAGGGTATGAAGGCTTGTTCGACGGCATGATTGAGACAAAACGTCATGAAGAATCGGCCGGTGTCGGAATGGGTAAGGAAACAACCTATATCGATAAAAAAGGGATTGTTCAAAAGACCGTCGATTACGCTAATTCTGCTTATGTCTCGATGAGACTGGCTACCGGTGTGTCAGATATGATGACTCACCTATTAAATTATGGATCCCTGCAGTGGAATAACGGCATTGTTGTTGGTGTTGAAAATACTCGCGGATTTCTTGATGTGCTTGGCGACCTGGGTGCGGGAAATGTTAATGACTGGCTGGTATGGATGGCTGGAAACCGTGGTGCGGAATTAATGGCACAAAACCGGGAACATAACCTAAGCCCTGAAGATATAGCTTTAGCTCAAACAAAAAACATCGGTAATGAGACGCTATTTACTCGCATTAAAGACGAGTATAACGCGATGAATAACTTGCAACTCGAGTTTGCGGAAAAGGCTGGTTTAATTAACCCGGAAAAACGTAAAGAATGGGAAAGTGAGTGGTACGTTCCATTTTATCGGCAGGGCGAAGATGAATTTACTTCTGGTCCTCGCAGTAAGAAGGGCTTTTCTCATCAAAGCGCCGGCATTAAGCGCTTAACAGGTGGTGAGGCCGATACGAATGACTTACTGGAAAACCTTTTAAGTAACTGGATTAAACTGACTGATGCTAGCGTAAAGAATAACGCTCTGAGACAGATGGTTGATAATTTCAAGGATACCGAAACCCAGGAACTCGGTTATATCCAGAACGAAACACTGGCTTACACTAAAGCGATAGTGCCAAAATCACAGATAGCTAAGTTCGTGAAAATGGATCGTGACTTCGCTATGAAAGTAGCTGAATACATGGGCATGGATGGCACGGCAGCAGATCTCGAAATCATAAACGAAATGAATAAGCTGGATAAAGAAGGCTTTGAAGGTTTATGGGCTATCACGGCACCAACGGATCCTGACATTGTTAGGATTCAGCGCGACGGAAAGAATGAATACTGGCGTATTAAGACTCCAGGCCTATTGAGGGCGGTAGGTGCACTCAATGGTGATCAAACATCGAATAGTGGCGGCATGCGTGCTGCCAGAGCTTTTAAGCGGTTACTGACTACTGGTGTCACAGCATCTCCTGACTTCATGTTACGAAACTTTATCCGTGATGCCACGCATAGCTGGGCGATCAACAAGGATGGAATGAGGTTTACAGCTGATTCATTGAAGGGGTTGCAACATGCGAGAACTGAAGGCCCTATCCACCGCGCCATGATGGCAGCAGGCGCGTCGTTCCAGGGCGGGTATGTGCACGGCACTGACCCAGAGGCTACAGCTCATATTCTTCGTAGAGAGCTTGAGAAATCAGGCCTATCTAAATCATCCATTGATGAATATGTGGGCAAAATCATATCTACTCCGGGAAAACTTGAGAGCGTCCTTAAACAAGGTTGGCAGCATTATCGTGATGCAGGCGACAAGATCGAGAACGCTAGTCGTGTGGCAACAGCTATAGCTGGCCGCGAGGCTGGTAAGCCTGATGCTCAATGGTTGTTCGAATCTAAGGATTTAATGGATTACTCTCGACGCGGCAATTTTGGAATGTTGGTTATGATGACCGATATGTTGCCGTTCTTTAATGCTCGACTGCAAGGACTGGATAAACTGGGACGAGCAGCTGCTACTGGCGATCAAGTGAAATTAATCCCATACGCACCGGGAAAATGGATCACAACGAATAAAGTATTAGCCAAGAGAGTAGCCATGATCGGCGCGTTCAGCATCGGATTAGCCATGCTGAACGATGATGATGATAGATATAAAGAGCTTCAGGATTGGGAAAAAGATGCGTATTGGCATTTCTTCCTTCCTGATGAGTGGCCAATGGGTGGTCATTGGGTTATTCCTAAGCCGTTTGAGCTCGGGTTTGTTGCTGGAACCATACCAGAGCGCATGTATCGAACCTGGGTAAGCGAGACCCAACCAAGTGAAAAACTAAAATGGTCCTTAATGCACGGCACCCTTGAGACGCTAAACGTTAACCCTATACCGCAATTCATACTTCCTGTTGCAGAGATAGTGGCAAACCGCAGCTTTTACTTTGATAGGCCTGTTGAGAGTATGTCGGATAAAAAAATGGAGTCGTTTGAGCGATATAACCAGTACACCAGTGAAACCGCTATTGCTGCAGGCGATACCGCTCTGGCTAAGTGGTTAGAAATATCACCGAAACAGCTTCAACACCTATGGAACGGCTATTTAGGAACAATGGGCACTTATGCTCTAACAATGGCCGATATGTTTACTCGCGCTGCTGGCGGCTACCCATCTAAAGAGTCAGTGACTCCCGGTGATATCCCTCTATTGGGCGCTGTCTACAAGGGATCTCGCAAGTCTACGAGCCAGTGGCAGGTTGATTTTTATGATCGATTACAGGAAGTGACAGAGCTTCACGGAACCTTGCAAAAGTATCGAACGGAAGGCAATAAGGTAAAATACAAAGAATATCGCGATAAACACGCTAAGAAACTAAGGGTGCGTAAATTGCTTATTAAGGTGCAAAAGAGCTTTTCGGTCCTGAAGAAGCGTAGAGAGCGTATTTTGAGAGATCCTAAATTAACTCGATCGGAAAAATATGAGCAATCCCAGGTTATTGTTTCCCGTATCAGCGCTCTGGCTAAGAAGGTTGAGGGTAGAACTCGAGAGGCCTTTACAGACTAATGGCCATTGAAGAAGTCGAAGACTGGGCACCGGTCACTAAGGACAATGTAGCCAACCATCCGACAGGGCCCCAGGGTAATCAAGCTAGCCGTATATCTACGAGCTTTCGAGAGATCCAGGCCGCGATCGCTCGCTGGTCAGTCACGCTTATAACCACGATTGGTGGTCAGACTATTGCTGGCGCTTTAAATATCGATGGTACGCTCACCGCTAACGATGTTCAGGCACCTAATGCGACGAATATAGTGGCCAGGAACGCAACACTTAACCAGATTGCTATTACTCAGGGCGAGTCAACTCAATCTGGTTTTAGTGCTGCTATTTACAGTGGCAATAACGAGGCAGCCCAGAGTATTAACCATGGTCTGGATATGGCTACTGGCGACAACGGTGGTTTGATATGGACTAAGAAGCGATCTGGTGGCACAGCGAGAGCGCATATTCTGACTGATTCAGTCAGAGGTGATGATCTCTACTTAACTAGTCAGGATACTGATGCAGAATCTTTTACAGCAGGTGCGTACGTTAGCAACTTTTCAGCAACCGGCTTCGACGTAGGAACAAGCCTCAATGTGAACGAAGATAGCGATCTGAATGTCGCATGGTCATGGCAGACAACTAAGAAGTTTGAGCCTACTTTGGGTTCTGAGCTTTTAACCAACGGCGACTTTTCTGCTAATGTCACTGGTTGGACTAACGCTACAGGTCTTATTACTTGGGTGTCTGGTAAAGCTAGGGTAGATAGAAATGGTGGTTCGACAAGGGGTGCAGACTACGATGGTGATTTAGGGCTTATTGAAGGTGAAACCTATGTAATATCAAGTGTCACCACTATAGTCTCAGGTACACCTACTGTGGCATACTTTAGAATTGGGCTGGCGATTGGTGATTTAGACGTACTAGATTACATAAAACTAGGAGACATGAATGTATCATTTGTCGCAGGTGCAACCAACTTCCTCTACATCGGGGTTGGTGGTGATTCGGCGGGAGTTATAGATTATGATGATATAACAATTAAACAGGTCACCAACGATGCAGTCACCAATCGCGGTCTAGCATACACCTGCCACTACAACCCAGACCTTGGATTTTCCATTGTGGGCTATACAGGTGATGGACTAGTAGGGCATGAGCTACCTCACCATTTGGGTGTTACACCTGAGTTGAGTATCTACAAAAATAGAGATGAGGCACAAAACTGGATAGTGAAGTCCGAGCTAATCGATAATGATAAGTACCTTTTGTTAGACACGACAGCGGCGGTAAGTGCGACACACGCTGCTACAACGATGTTAATGACAGACACTACGATATCGCTAGGGACAGCCAACAGCACTAACCAATATGCGGACAACCACATATCCTACCACTTCGCCTCAGTAGCAGGTGTATCCAAGATCGGTACCTATATCGGCACAGACGCTTCTGGAAATTACGTGCCGTTAGATTTTAAACCAGCTTTCGTGATGATTAAAGGTTTATCCGTTATATCTAGCTGGCGTATTGTGGACAGTGCGCGAGGTGCTTTTGTAATTAACCCAAATGTGACTGACGCAGAAAGCGCAACAGCTCAAATCGTGTTTGACGATACAGGGTTCCATGTTAACGGTACATCTGATAATCAAAATGGTATCAATGAAGAATACCTCTTCATGGCATTCGCTGAGACTAGTACGGGTGGTTCAGGCTCAAACACTTATTCTTACAGTGATTACCCTTACCCAACTGATGCTGACACCTTAACGATCGAGCAGAACACGCTAATAGCTTTTGCTCAGGGTTTCGACTCTACTGGGCAGCTTGACGCTAGAGAAAATGTTGGCGCGGGTATCACTTACGACTTGGGTGCTGGGCATGAGAACAAGCACTACTATATTTATAAAGACCTAGCTGGGTCATACGGTGTCACTGAAAACCGACCGTTAACTGGTATCACTCGAAACGATGCTGACAAGTGGGGTGTTATTGCACCGCTGGATGCTTCACTACGAACTACCGCTCGACACTTTGACTATGAGAGTCCAACTGGTGTGGCTAGTGCTAGTGGTCAGTATACCACTTGGGCTGCACACCATGCTTTTGATAAAGATGCTAATGATATTCCAGCCAATAACGGTTGGCGTATAGATGTAACAAGTGCGTCATGGTTGCAGTACAAGGGAACTGAGAAACGTATCCTAAAGTCTTGGAGACTGAGAGAAGGTTCTGACCAGACTGAAACCCCAGATAACTTTGATATTGAAGGGTCTAACGATGGTCTTAACTGGACTGTCATTGATTCAGCTTATAACACAACTAACTTTGATACGGTCACTAACGGGGCAGCCTTATGGAGTCCGTTGCAAAGTACGTCAGGTAACGCTACTGCTTATTTATATCATCGTATTAATATCTCAGATAACAATGGGGATGCAACATACACAAGGATAATGCAGCTTGAGTTCAACACAATCCTACCATCAGATTACTACTTAATCAGTAAAGGCGTGATGTACTCAGGTGCGACTGACCTAGCCATCAACCGTACTTACCTCGCTGAGTTCAGGACTGACTCGGACGGTGATGTAATAAACTCGACTATCGTTAACGTCCCAGTAGCTAAACAACGGTTCAGTTCGGTTGATGTGCATGAAGATCTTGAGGTGTTTGGTGATATTAAAAACCAACAGGTCGCTACGGCTTGGGTTCGGTTTAACGGGGCAGTGTCGCCACCATTAATAGAGGCTAGCTATAATGTGTCTGATATCGTATACACTAATTTAGGCAGGTATGAGGTAGTGTTCGCTGAACCAATGGACAACAACGTTTACGTGGTGCTAGCAACTACTGCTACCTCTCTATATAACGCTACTGCTGGTGGTGCAGGTACAACACTAAGAACGCCCGTCACTATCAGGAATGATGCTGCTACCTATGTCGATTCAAAGATGCATATCGCAATATTTGGAGGGAAAGATTAATGTTTGCTTACGAACAAGATGATTTGACAGTAGCCGTTTGTTCTAAGCTGACAAGTATTCCCGACGGTGCAGCTTGGATTGAAGTTAATACTGTACCTGACCGGAAGCATAGATCCGCTTGGCGTATTACTGGTGACTCAGTAACCGCCGACGCATCTCTAGCGTTAGAAATTAATCGATTAGAGCGTGTAGAATTACTTAAAACCTTAGCTATCGAGAAGATAGTGGCATTTGTTCCAGCCATCAACACGATTGCTATGATCGATTTAATGACTGAGCTTTGGGCTATGCTGGATCAAGGCGCTGCAGGAGCCGATATAATCGCGGTAAAGAATATTTATGTTTATGCTAAAGGGAAGATTAGCGAGGCAAAGAACTCGACCCAGGCCGAGCTCGATGCTTATGATCCTTCAACAGATAACCAATGGCCGTCAAGCTAATAGCTTACGCTGTAACCCTTCGTTTAGTGCCGTCAAATCTTTAACTCGATCATTTAACGCGTCGATCTCTGCTTTACTAGCAGTCGGATATGTAGATGACTCGCTTTCCAGTCGGTTATTCTCATTAGTCAAAGCGTCGTTCTGAACTCCCAGGGAGTTGATTGAGCTCTTAAACCCAGCTTTCTCGTTAACGTGAGTTTCTATCGTGTTTTGCAGCTGGATAACTAGGTCCACTAATTGCGATGGGCTTAGCTCAGAGATCTGGGCTCGCATATTTGTTTCTTGTAAGGGTGTCATAGGTTTTCCTTTAATTAAGACAATACATTAATGAGTAATAGCCGGCAGCAATGCCACCGACGAATATCACCCAACCAGGCGGTTCATTCATTAACGCTGACCAGATGGTTTTCATGGCGCGTTAGAGAGGCATTTAGCTAATGCATCAGCAGGATATTTTTGAAATTCACCCCGATAAATTTCTATGCCGTCGATCTCTATTATTGGCAAAAACCCATAAGCAGGAACAACCCTAATAATGTAATCAATAGCCTGATTTTCTTTTACGGTAGGTTTTTCACCGCCTTCATAATCGCGCACCCATTCCTCGTTGGCTTGGTCTTGAGGACGTTTAATTGGCTCTTTTTTATCTTGATTAATAGGGTTGACTTCTTCTGGAGTAAATGCCGCTTCCTCCTCCAACCGATCGGCTTCTTTAGCGTCAGCAATTCGTTTAGCCTGTTCAGCCTTAGTTTTTTCCTCGGCGTCATATTCATTGATCCGATTCTTAATGATAGCGATTAAGGCCTCATTATCTTTCATCACCAAATCATTAGTGTCCTTGAATAGGAATTTGTGATCACCACCATATTCCCGCAGCGACTCCAGGTTCTTAACAATCTTGTCCTTTACAGTAGTAACCTCAATTTTGCACCGCGCAAGCTCTTGATCGACACCAGCCTGCAGTGAGGCGCTGGTGCGCTTACCCTTCATGGATCCAGCCCAGTCAGGCTCAATAGGAGCAACAATCATGATACGGATTGGTTCAATAGCTTTATTTGCTGAAGATATATGCTTATTTAATTTGTCGACAGCATCAGATTGAACGGCGTTTTTCTTGGCGTCCTCGCCTTCTTTAACCTGTTTTTCACCATGAGATTGCATTTTTTGTAACACGCCATCTAGCTCGGTGACCATTTTTGCGAATTCATCTTGTGTGGTGAAATTAGAACGAACCTTTTCAGCCATCGATTTAAGGTCTGCCCTAGCCTGTTTAGTGGCTTTATTGAATTCCTTTTTATCAGCGAAGTCCTGGTCCGACTCAAGAACGGTACTCATCTCAAGTTTCGCCCTATCCTTAATACCAGCAAGCACCTCTGAGATATTGGAGGATATTTCTGTGCCTGTAATTTCATAGTTTATAAGCTGAAACCCTTCGAATTGAGAAGCCACGACAACCTCTTTACGAGCCTCGATCACATAGGTCTCAAGATCCTCATCAAACTGATCCCAGCCAGCTATTAAATCGATCCGACGTTGTGGCACCGACTCATATATAAACTCGACCTTTTTATCTTCAGTACCATCTGAAACGGTGAATTGCACTGTTTCAACATCAGCAACCAGCATCTGATGCTCTAACTGCCAGTAATGCTGACCAGTTAAGGTGGCATTTCTAACGTTTTCGACAAGAATCTCGTTCCAGATCTTGTGTTCCCATAGTAGCCAGGGTGTTACGTCCATGCAGAGGCCGTCAAACGACGCTAAGAGCAGCATGCCGTCAACCACGCGGCTACCTACAATTGGCGGTAAGTCCTCACAGTGGTCCATTTCTACTAGATCACGGGCACTGTCCTCGCCGTCATGACCACTCTGGAATAGCATTTCCATAAAAGGACCGTTAGGGTTACTTTCCCAGCCTTTTTTCAATGCCAGTAATTGGTTCCTGGTCATGAATTTAGAATCGCCCATCATTGCAGGGGCTTCACTGGCTGTATATTGGCTTAATCGAGCTTCTAACCACTCATCAGAGCCTTGATCTAAGTCTAAAACGTCCATTATTTATCTCCCTCTGGCGCATCTACTTCAACAGCTTGCAGCAGCTCTTTCTGTTTATCGGTTAACTTTCTTTTTTTGTCCAAGAAAGCGATCATTTCATCATTGGTTTTTTTACCGGATTTGATCTTTCCTTCGCAAGTGGGGAAGGCCTTGTTAAATTGCTCATCAGAACAGAATTCATCAACGCCGATCTGTGCTACTTCACTATTAACAGGCCGATGGATCTCACCAGTATTAGTATCAACAGGGTAGTCCTGAGCTTCTTCAGCAGAGATAAGGCCAAGCAAGGCATCAGCGAACTGGTTACGAAGCGCAAAGCCTCTGGCACGCATGGACAGCATTCGCTTAGGGTGCTGGACCCAGGGCCCTTGTTTGCCCCATAGATTAGCTTTTACTGCATCAGCCTGTGCGTAGGTCTGGGTGTGCGGTGATCCGCCTTTACGAGTGACTGTACACGTAGCGGTCATCGTCTTTTCATCAAAGCTCTCGTCGATCGACTTAAATGATGGGTGAGCCTGGACGAGCGCAAGCATTGCATCACCATAGATCGATGGACGACCATTGATTACAGCTATATTTTGGATGGCTTGCATTGGGTTTAACCCAAGCTCAGTACCCATCATCATTGCAACCAGGGTATCTTCAGGCCTACCAGAAAAAGATTTAGGCGCTAAAGTAGATCGAGAGATCATAGACGCTAATTCCATTGCTTCAGATAGATTAGCCGGCTTTAAGTCAAATCCAGTAGACGGTTTTGTACTGGGTATGGTGTTTAGTTCATTCATGTTATTCCCTATTTAGTTAGATCGAAAAGGCGCAGAAAACTCAGCTTAAAACCCTTATGCTTATACATCGCAAGCACGTACTTAGCTTTAAAATCGGGCCTCACCCCGGTCTTTAACTTATGTACCATATCTGGGCTACAGCCTAAAATAACCGATGCTGGTGTGTTCCCACCGACAAAGGTAACGAATCTTATTATTTCACGGTTTGGTTTATTCATTCGCGGGATTATATACACTATGTCTAGCAAGCGCAAAGGAATTAGAGTACAATTTGTCTTGGAAAATTAGCAGTATTTCGTTGGTTACTGAGGATTAAATAATGCCAAATGATGAGATAGTGGAAAAAGTGTGATACGGGCTATCAAACATTAAGTCGCACCCCAGTACAAGAAGGGGTAGCTTTACAGGAAGTTGATTATTACTGTGATTTACAGATTTTAGAATAAGAAAAGGCCCCACGAATGAGGCCTTATTTGCTAACGGGCTAGAACCCTATGTCCCAGAGATACTAGCACTGGGCAATTTTTCAAGCGTTGACGGTAAGTATTCACAATCTGGCACCATTGTCAACAGGTAACTGGCACCATTAACTACAGGAAGCGTTAAAATAAGCATTAAAAATAGGTTAAACCGATTCATCAAAGAGCAAAAAAAGAAGGCCATGAAAAGCTATTTTCTTCGAGTTGGCCATATCAATGTACAACCCAGAACACAAAAACCCGGCAGGCGTAGAGCTTGTGATTTCACTTTAAGACGAGGATAGGCAGTATGAAAGGCGTAAATAAAGCAATTATCGTAGGCACCCTTGGCCAGGATCCAGATGTTAAGTATCTGACCAATGGTGATCCGGTCGTCAATATCAGTGTGGCGACCAATGAGAGCTGGAAAGATAAAGCTACTGGTGAACCAGTCGAAAAAACTGAATGGCACCGAATTGTCGTGTTCGGCAAACTGGCTCAGATTTGTGCTGATTACCTAAAGAAAGGGTCCCAGGTGTATTTTGAAGGATCCCTTCAAACAAGGAAGTGGCAAGACCAGTCAGGTGCCGATCGGTACAGCACCGAAATCAAGGCTAATGAAATGCAAATGTTAGGTGGAAAAAATGATGGTGGAGGGGACAGACCTTCAAGCAGTGCCCCTTCTCAGCCGGTACAATCGCAAAGGCCAATGGCATCGCACCAGTCTCAAGCAGCACCGGCACAACAAGCGCCAGTAGACGATGGATTCGATGATATCCCATTTTAAAAAGCACCTAAGACCATTAGGAGAAACCCGTGACAGCAGAACTAGCAGAAAAGTTTAAAAAATATCATAATGAAAACCCGCATATTTACGACGCATTCGAGAAATTCTCTTTGATAGCCGCTTCGCGAAGAAAACATTTTGCAGGCATAACAGTTATTAACCGGATCAGATGGGACACAATGATGAGCGGTAATGATGACTTCAAGGTTAACAATAATTACGCGGCTTATTACGCAAGATTATTTGAGAAAAATCATCCAAAACATAATGGTTTTTTTCGTAAACGAACTGTGTGACCAATAAAAAGCCCTTGACCGAATGGATCGGCAAGGGCTAATATCTAGCAGTCGGCTTAATCAGAGCCTACAAAATGACACAAAACTGTCGAAGATTGTGACTACATTATAGTCCAATCCCGTCCAACTTCAAACCTCATTTTGTAACTCTCTTTATCCGATGATTTAAATACGGTGTGACCTTAACGGTGCGGTGGCGTGTTTATCTTATCTGGCTACCATGTGGTACGTTACAAAGCCAAATCGAAAAGAGTGGTTAATTTAGTCTTAACTGGTTCATAGGGTAATACCTTGCCTTGATAGACGACGGTTAACGGGATCGAACCGGGTAACGGCCCTAGCTATAGGGGTAATCGATTCAGAGCGTTAGATAGCGATAGGCGCTCCCTGTGACTCAATATACGGAATACTCGTAAACTAGTTGCAGGTACTCACTAAAGTTCGATTTATTCGTTCTTTAGGTGAGTATTGCCTGAAATCTAATAGCCATTACCTGAAAACTAATAAAAACGGGAAGACTATATGAAAGATCTGACAGGATTTTATAAATTCTCTAGTAGTGATTATATTAAGAAGCCTAAAAAAAGCGCTAAAGATTTATAACAAAATTTTCCCGACAGTTAACAAAAAGTAATAAGGTTCCCAGCAGGAAACAAGCAGACACTATAAAAGTTGACGAACCTAAAGACAAAGTGTATTGTGCTCTAACTAACTAGAGAGCCTATTATGAAACAAGAAAGTGAACTCGATCAATTGCGTAAAGAGAATTTACAGCTGAAATCTTTACTGGGTCGTATCAACTCAGCAACCCAGGTCTTTTTCAAGCCAAAGGAAGTTAAGTCTGATAACTGTCCTTATGAGCAAATAATGATTTCATATCATCGATTACTCCCAATGCTGCCAAGAGTAGCAAAGTTGACCACGAAACGAAAAGCGGCCATGCGAAACCGGTGGCAAAACGATCTATCTACGATAAACGACTGGGAATCATACTTTGAGGACGCTTCAACCAAGCCGTTCTTGAGGGGTGAGAATGGTCGTGCCTGGGTAGCTAATATTGATTTTTTACTCCGCGAGGATTCAATCGCAAAAATGCAGGAAGGTAAATATGACTCTTGAAGAAAAAAATACCGAAATAAATCGCCGGTTAGATAACCTGGAAACAATGATTTTAGGTTTGACTGCTTTTTTACAGGAAAACCTGAACAGTAATGCGGGTGAATCCGTTGGAAGAATGGGCGAAGACTACGTGGCATATATGACGCCAGAGCAACTAGAATCAGCACCACCGCCATTTAAAGCACCACCGGCTTAAATTCTTGGCTTGTAATGCACGAGTTATGAAACATCGAGCCTGCCGACCAGTACCTTGCCGTGAGGTATAGATAATAGGTGAATCTATGATCCCGTCGTTAGAGTGACTTCTTTGTTTGACGGGTTATCACTAAATTAATTAAGGAGTGTTGATATGAAAATTTTACTAGCAGTATTTATCTTGATCCTAGCCAGCTGATCAACCAGGGTCCGGCTACCAAGCGAACTATGGGTTTTGTATCTAATTGAGGTGAGTTATGAGTGAGGAAACGGCAGCACTGTACGACGAGCGTGAAGAACTGTGCGAAAGAGTTAGAGAGCTTGAGAACAATAACAAGCATCTAATCGAATTAAATGCATTCCTGCGTCAACGCCCAGACTTGAGTGTAGATAGGATTCCCGCTTACGGTGTTATGAGGAAGCGTATCGATGATCTTGAAGACTACAAGCAAAAGTCTGGGCGTATAATCAGCGTATCAGATTCGCATGTTTGCAAACTCAAAGCCGATATCGATGAGCTTGAGACTGAGTTGCACTGGTTGAGAAATACAACGCTACCCGCTGTCCGGCTATCTCGCGAGAAGAATAAAACTAAAGTCACTGAGCTTAAGATGAGTGTAGAGCGGATCATAGCTTTCGCTCTGGACAATGGTTTAGACGTTACTGATGTTACTGAGGTGAGTGATGAGTAAGTATTCAAAATTTAATAAAGCAAATCTAATCGCAGGGATCACTGTTAGGGATGAGATGCTTTTTGATGCGAGTAAAAAAAAGATAGAAATGCAGAAGCGTATCGATGAGCTTGAGGCTGAAGTCAAGAGGCTGCAATTTGCAGGACATGCAATTAATATTATCCTGGATGATAGTGACACTCAGAATCCTAGACGATCACTACCTTATTTCTTACCTGACAGGGAAGTCGGCATTGATAGGGATAATCGGGGCTATATTGTCATTTACGGAAATAAAGATCAGTACGCCTTAACACCACAACGGTATGAAACTTTTGAATTGGCAGAAGCTTCGATACTGGCCGAGTTATAACCTTTTAAATAAGATGCAAATACAAGCTTTATAGGCGCAGCCGACTGTATTTGTCATTTTGATTTTGTTGTTAGGCGGTAACTATTGGAGATAGAGAAATGAAATTAACACCGGAACAAATGTTTGCAGCTATAGAAAATTATGCCGCGCAAGAATTAGGTATTGTAGGAACACCAACGATAAATATTATTGCCAACAATGATGTTGAAGCAGGGAGTATCATTGCAATTACTGATGTTTATGAGGTACGGGTTGAGCTCTAACCGCCTAACACCCTAATTCAAGGGTAACTTTTAATAAAAATAGGTGATCGAATGAGTGAGTATTTAGAATGTATAGAAGTATCCAGCGTGATGCATTTTGTAGATAACTTTATCAAAGATAAAAAGTATGAAATTACAAATGTTTCTGGAATTAGCGTCATCACAGGCGAGAATGGCACTCAATACCCCGTGAACATTTCAAACGGGCTAGCCGAAATGGTGAGCGTCGATTTGTCATTTACATGGCAACCAAAGTTTAAATTGGGTTATGCCTGATAACCTTTACGATAAAAGGCGCAGCTTTACCGCGTCCTTTTGATTGCGTTGTTAACTGTTATTACGGAGTAAATAAAATAAAACATTTAGGATGCGAATGTACCTACTGTCCCCTTGCATGCAATGGAACAGTAAACAGGCTGGAATTTGAGGCCGAGGAAGCAGAGGCCGCGCATCTTTGGCTAGACGATCAATGTGTATCCCGAACTGACATTGCTACTGGCAACGAGCTATCGCTTGTGGGAAGAATTATGAGATACAAAGACAGTTAACACCCTAATTCAAGAGTAACTTTTAATAAACAAAGAGGTGCTCGATGAGTAAATACGAAGAAAGAGATTGCAGGAATTTGGAGCCGCACTATTCCGAGCATGTGCTGGCGATGACTGAAGAGAATCTACGCAGCAAAGCAGATATATGCGCTGAGTTGGCTTTTAGAGATGCGCGTATCAAAGAGCTTGAGGCTGCAATCATTCTGTATAGGTCGTGTAAAACATCCAAGAACCGCTACAACTTATTTAATCTAATAAGAAAAGAAGATGGGAGCGCATAGGATGAATCCAATAATCTTTGAAAATGAAGATGGTGCATATGACGTAGATGATATAGCTAATCTGATTAAAAGAGTTGATGAGTTTGAGGCTGAGATGAAAGCTCAAGCAGCCTTCACTCATCAGACTGTAGAGAAGTATAGAGCGCGTATCACTGAGCTTGAGGCTAAGTTGGATACAGTGAGTGATGAATGCTCTAACTTAGAGACTGAAAATAGTTATCTTCGGGAGATTATAGAAGACTCGGGAGTTGATGCCGATGAATTACTAGAATTGATGGAGGTGAGTGATGAGTGATATGACAGAAGTATTGATGGAAATAATGGACGAAATACCGGAAGGCTGGACAGTTAAGTACAACCCAGCTGACTACGAGTTCAGTCACGAGAATGGGACTTATGGCACCGGCTCGAGCATTGTCGATTGCATCAGGCAGATAAACGAAATTGAATCTAGTTAACCAGAGGATAGATGATGGCATACGCCAAGCAAAATAATAAACCGGTAGACAGAAGCTGTCCGTCACCGGCTGATCGAGTGGTTCACTACCTCACGAACACGAGGCAAGCGAGACCCAGGTGCTTCCCTATTGACCCTCATGCAGCTGCTATGTTTTGGATATCACATCAGCCAGCGATCGATGGATTCACTGAATCAGCGACTCCACCAGTAACACCAGGAGGCAGTTGGAAAACCCCGTATCATGATCGACTTGTAGAGAGGCTGAGAATTTTTGCCCAGTTATCAGCTGATGAGCAAATGTTTGTAATTACGAGTATTGAGGCTGGCGTTCCTTGGCGCGGCGATCCGATAGATATGTATAAATCGATAATTGAAGAAGAAGCCAAAATGCAATCAAGGATCCAGGCGGGACAGAAGGAGGACTATCGAGACGACGTATTTAAACAGATGAAGCGCAAACTAAAGGGGTTATTGGTATGAGTAAAGACACTGAGGCCATTAAAGAAATGATGGATAAGCTGATCAATGCGATGAAGGAGTCTGGTAAGGAGCCTGAATCGATCCATATTACAAAGGATCAATACTCGAAGCTGCAGAACGAGTTTGAGCGTCGAGGGAAAAAGCATTTTAAGCCCAGATATCGAGGGTATGAAATTAAAAGCACATAACAATGGAGTAAAGATGACTAGAAAAGAATTAGAAAAAAGAGGCGTTCATAAATTTGAGATTCGATCAGAAGGTGCACCAAAGCCAGTTGATCGCACGCACCGGAGCCCAGAGGCTTTGGCCAGGATGGAGGCGCTAAAAGTTTATAACGATCAGGCTGATAAGAAGGCCGAAAACGACTACTGGGGAGACTAATGAAAGAATCACTAGCAAGAACAAAATTATGCCCTCATCAATACGCTGGTGCGATGACGGTTCAAATGACAATTTTAAGCGTGAGCGAAAAAGTAGCGGAAGAGAATTTTAAAGATTTAAAAACTATATCAGATGCTGCTGATGCTAAATGTGCTGGTTCTGGTTGCATGATGTGGGAAGCAGAGTTCAGGCGGGAAGAATTATTTATAAGCGAGAATGAAGATCCACCAGAAAGTGATCAGACCTGGAGAAAGGGAAGGTTAGATAAACCCTCAGGGCAACAGCAATGGTTTCGGTGGAATCCAGGGCCCGATGGTACTTGTGGATTAATCACCAAAGAGTGTGAACATTGAAAATTAACATGATCAAGGCCCCTGGTGGCATGTTGGTCCCCGCTGACGATATGGAGCTCGAGCAGCTGAATAAGTTTAAAACTGGCTGTGAATATCCGGTCGAGATAAAGCTATCGAGAAACCCAGCATTTCACGGGAAGGTTATGGCTTTCTTCCGGTTCTGTTTCGCGCACTGGCGTAGTGATCAGGAGTTTAAGAGCGAGACGGGCCAGTTTGAGAATTTTCGAAAGGAGTTGACTGTACTGGCCGGTTACAAGGACGTTTATTACAAGCTCGATGGGAGCCTTCGGGTTGAGGCTAAATCATTGTCGTTCGGTGCAATGGATGAGTTAGTTTTTCAGGACTGCTATAAAGCGCTGATACAGGCCGCGATGACAAACCTGTTCCTGGACGGTGATGAAGATACTTATAACCAATTAGTGGGGTTTTTCTGATGAGTGAAAAAATACAATATTTCATGGACGTTTTATTACCAGACGACACGAAAAAACGCATATCAATAAACGGCACTGAGGATGACGGTGAGCGGTTTGATATTGATGAGGCTCGATTCAATGACAGTTTGATGGAAACGTATTTTCACGATCATTGTGTAAAAAACAATCTCAGGCAATTATCTCCCATGGAAAAGAAGTATCTATAATGGCTGTAGGCAAACACCGATGTACAGGCTGTAAAAAGTATTTCCCAGCTGAAACGATGATTAAAGTGACAGCTGGTAAATTTCACGACCATTCTTGTTTAGTTGACTACGGTATGAAAAATACCTGCAAGCTGATTAATGTTGGTAAAAAAGCCAAAAAACAAAGGAACGCTCAAGAGAAAAAGGATTATTACGCCAATGATCTGCCTAAACAAAAGAAGCTAACCCAGGACGTTTTTAACAAGCTCCGCAAACTGCAGGAATACAAATGGTTTGCTGATCGGAACCAGGCACCAACATGCATATCGTGCGGGAAAGAGAATATGGACTGGGCTTGTGGCCATTTCAAAACAGTGGCGTCTCAAGGCAATCTCCGGTACGATCCGTTGAACACGTATCTACAGTGCAACCGAGCATGTAATTCGTCGTTGGCTGGGAATATTGAAGGAAACAAAAATAGTCGAGGTTTTAAGAATGGGTTAATCGAGCGTTTCGGTAATGCCGAAGGGCAGAAAATAATCGATTACTGTACTAATAACACACAAGTTAGAAAATGGACCTGCGACGAGCTGATCGTTATGCGGTCGGTCATGAATAAAGAGATCAGGTTACTGGAAAGCGCTAACAGCTTGATCTAGCCCCGAAACAAGAGTAAATTAAGACCTACACATCACGCTTTGATTCACTATGAGCGTAAAGCAGCACTTACATATCATCTTCGGCACGAAGAAAGAATCGGCGTCGGAGATTTATCGTGGGTGATATCTCCCTACACTTAAGCACCAAAGAAATAATCTGTCCAGGCAAGACCTGTGGATATGACGGGAAACCTTGCGGCACAGTTACGCATGACTCAAAGCTGAACGCTGCTATTGAATCGTGTTGCCACCATTTCCTACTTCAACGCACCTCGGCCGAAAGAATTTCATTACATGTGAATTCTGGCAATCGGTGCAAAGTCTACGATCGTGAAATGAAAGAGCGTGATGGACTACACTTCGACCCAGATAAGAAACCTTCAGAACACACACGTTACTGGGCTATGGATTTCTGGATCGAATGGGTATTCCCTGGTGGTGCTAGAGAGAGGGTGACGGAAGAAGATCTATATGACTACCTTGACGACACATACCCAAATAGCGCTGGCATAGGCTTTTACTCTGGGCGCATTCACTTTGATCCACGCCCGAATCGAGCGCGATGGGGGAACAGGCCAGGATCAACGAGCCCCTAATTAATTGGAGTTATTACTATGAGTTTTGATTGGAAAAGTATTGTTAGCACCGTCGCCCCTGTACTGGGCATGGCGATTGGTGGGCCCTTTGGCGGTATAGCCTCGAAAGTAATTCAAGATGCTCTTGGTGTTGACAGTGAAGAAGCGATGGTCGACGCGATTCAGCACGATCCTGAGGCCTTAATCAAACTGAAAACGGCTAACAACGATTTCAGGGTGAGAATGAAAGAGCTAGGCATTAAGGAAGAACAACTCCATCAGCAAGATAGAAGTAACGCCAGGGATCTAGCTAAATCTAACGGCATCTACTTCCAGGCATTTCTTACTGTCGTGTTTATTGTCGGCTATTTTGGCCTGTTCTACCTGTTCTTTGGTGGCGCGGTCAGTGAGCTCAATGACTGGCAACGTGGGCAGGTTGGCGTCCTGATCGGTGTCTTGACTGGTGCCATACCTCAATTATTGTCTTTTTGGTTTGGATCCTCGAAGGGTTCAAGCGATAAGACGCGTTTAATGGCAGGGAATAAATAGTGAGGGATGATGCAATCTCTAACGATTCCAGAGGCACTACAAGAAGAATCGAAGATGTTAATGCTGCGTCAGATATTAGGCTGTTGAAGCATGAGCTTGAAACACTCAAGCAAAGAGTACGCGACGATGAGATCACTCTGGGAAAGCGAGTGGCTTCACTTGAAGCAGACAATATTGAATTGGCCAGAAAACTTAGCACTGGCAAAGGGGTTCTCTATGGCGTGCTGTTCTCTCTTGGCGGTCTGGGCCTTGTGGTGGTTGATCGGCTGAAAGACTTCCTTGGGGTTATCAAGTGAAAGGAATTAAGCGGGATCCTATTGATTTTATTATATTAATCCTTGGCTTTATGGCTCTTGGGATGATGTTCTATGTGGAGTTTGGGTAATGGTTGAATACTTAGAAACGATTGTAGCTTCGGGCGGCATGTGGTTAGTGCCGGCCTTGATAATGGCGATGATATTAATGCAGGGTGTAAAAGCTGTGCTGAAAGAAGTTCTGGGTAAGCTCCAGGCTAATCATCGTAAGTGGGTAATTTTTGTATGTGCTTATGCGGTCGGCTACGGTTGTGGTTGGTTCCTATTGACGGGTCCAGACGCTCATAAATGGTCGGTACTAGTTGGCATTATTAATCCGTTCATATATTTCAGCTTGGTTCAATGGGCTACGGCTAGGAATAAATTAGTGGTATTATCGGTTCTGAAGATGAGACCTCTTAGGCGGAAAGAAAATGATACTGAAATTGAACTGGATCAAACTACCACCTTTATGAGCACTGAATCAGCTAAGGTTGTAGCTAACGCGTCCATTGATAGCCTTGTCAGCGCCGTGACCAGGAAGAAGAAATAGTATGGTTAATTATTCGTTCTGCATACACTTCCGGCACCGTTAGTTATTATTTTGGGTAATAGGTGATATATGAGCAAGAAGGCGAAAAAAACTAAACCTAAGAATGAGATTTTGTTAATGTCTCCTTCGAGGATTAAAGCGAACCAACTTAAACGGCGTAAAGCTAATAAACAAAAGGTGATTTAACATGTCATTAGTAACCTCAAGAACTGGCCTAAGCCAGGGAACCTCCAGCCTCGCGGCTACAGACGTAGCTTGGACTTCTTCTTCTGGCGCAAACAGCACGCTGACCAGTGGCGGCTTAATGCCCAACTATTCGGCGAACGAAATATTCGAGATTCGTAGCTCCCCTATTGCTGGTAACAATGGCCTATACATTGCGACCGGATCACCGACAGCATCTAACTTACCCTGTACTAAGATATTCGGTGCGAATCCTATCGATGATGCTGCGGAAGCGGTGGAATTCTTAGGCACTGGTGGCGGTTCTCCCGATAAGTCAGTCTTTATCGATGCCCAGGGTTTGGGTGTAGCTCTTATCGAACAAGGCAACGTCGATGCGGCTGGTGTAGTAGGCCAAGCGACTTACTCATTCTTGATGCAGGAATACAAAAACGATTCATACCTGATTGCTAACGCACCTTTCCCAATGCTGGCGATCGACTCGGACGCTGGTAAGTACATCATCGGCCAAGACATATCTGGTAACAACAACGGCTTCAATTGGCTGGATGACTCAGCTACTGCTGTAACAATTCGTACTAGAAAAATGCATAGAAATATGGGCTGGGACGAAGTGAACGCGGCTGGTATAACTACAGCGCGAAGTGTTGGTGTTACAACTCTTGGTGTATTTGAGAGCTCAGCTGATACAGCCTACTACCAGTTTGGTAATGATACGACCGTAGATGATACGATCGATTTCACATTCTCTGATGCTGTTAATGAGGCAGTAGAATTCTTTAAATTAATCGGTGACCTTTCTGGTGACACTCCAGCATTCGGCTCAACAACTACTTTCACTCGCGCAAGCGGTGACTTCGTAGCCGATGGATTCAAGGTTGGCGGTCAGATTACTATCTCCAATTCGACTTCAAACGATGGCACTTATGAGCTGTCTGTTGTATCAGCTACGTCGATGACCATCACTACCACTTGGACAGCTGAAGCGATCAGCACAACTGAGATCGCGGTGGACAACGACAACGCTATGACACTTCGCCTTCGTGTTCGAGATGGCGATCCAAAGGGTAAGACATTTGCCCAGGCTGACCTTGGTTCAGCTGGTAAGTTGATACTTGGTAACTTCGTATATGCATTCCCGCTAGCGAACGGCTCGGATCAGAAGCTCGATATAACCGATGCTGGCATTGACGTGAGTTCGTCTGGTGCGGCTGATCAGGCCCCGTACAGTGGAATGAGTATCACATACCATTCATCACCCCAGGCTCGAACCGATTTAGTCGGCGGATCTGCTGACTTCGGTATTATCATCGAAGGTAACGACGGCACGTCTCAACAAGTATTTGAATTCATCCAGTGGTCATTACGATCAACAGGTGGTAATGGTACTGGTGACATCGATGCTGATGCTGATACAGCGATCGGTCGCGCGATGGACGGTCTAGCTCGGTTTGTTGGTGATACCGGCCACTTTGGTACAGCTGACGGACTTAACTTTCCCTCGAATCCAGATGGTGGTGGGTCGGGTGTATATGTAGACACACTTAATTCGGCGTCCAAGAATGACGTTATATTCTATGACAATACCAACGCGGCTCTCCAGTTCCCTGAGACCATTCTGGTTACACTCGACTTCAACCAGATCGCTCTGGATGACGCGGCTGTAGAGTACGATTTGTTCTATGATCGAACAGTACGGTCCTCACCTACTGGCGTAACTTTGACAACCTCTACTGATGTATTAGCTGGCACCGGTTTACCGAATACAGCTGGTGTTGGTGTTGGTAGTTATGTTCGTATCACTGGCTTGGCTGATGCTACGATGGATGGTGTTTATCAGATTGTAACTGAGACAACTCCAGGGGCTTCCTGGGTAGTTGCTCGCTATGACGGCGCGACTATTACCACAGTCGGCTCATCCACCCCAACGATCGATATTAACTGTGTTGATACACCTGATGCGATTCATGTTCACACTAACGTCAGAGCAGCTGGTACAGCCTCATTAGCTCCGGTTGGAACAGCGGTTATCGATTTCACTGCCCCTGACACTATTGACGATACTCAAAACTTATTCGGTAGTTTTGTTTCGGGTGATATCATCCAGATTGAAGGGTCAACTGCCCAAGATGGAACCTATACCATCGATTCAGCGGCAGCGGGTCAGATCACTTTGATCGAGCAAACCATTACTACTGAATCAACGGCCACCAGTGTATCGGTGACTAAGATTGTTTCCGGCGCGGATCCAGCGTCTGACTTTAGTTTCAGTTACGATTTCAGTAACAACAGTCAGGGTGATCGTTCAGGTACGCCAACAGTCAACGTGAAAGCGAAGGCGATCGGTGCGGCTGGTGCTCAGTATGTCCAGTCGTCAGTAGCGGCAATCGTGACCGGAACACCTCTGACAATACCTGTTGCTCCAGCTACGGAACGTAACTACGCATAAGGAGTATCTTAAATGGCCGTTGCTACTTATGCGACTGACCTTACACTTATAGATGATGCTCAAGATGTTGCCACCTTTGTAGCAACTGGCGGTGGCGGTGCTTCTATCGGAGATGAGACTGACTATTTTATCAATGATGTACAGTGTGTAAGTAAGGCAGGTTTCACTGCAACACAGAAAGGGTTGATGGCAGATGATGTATCAGCCCCTTCTATTACTGCGGGTGATGCGGTATTTGTATGGGGCAGACAAGCCAATCGAAACATCATGGACACTATTGCGCTCCAAGGTGGCACTGTGATTATGGGGACATCAAACTCAGCGTTTGCTGGGTTTAATGTGGATGGTAGTAATGCTGTTGGTTCCCTTCTTTTAAGCTGGGTAAATTACGCTGTAGATCCAACTCAAACTGAATCCTACACTTCGGGATCTCCTGGCTCCCCCAGTGGCTGGGATCACTTCGGGATGGAGTGGAAGATATTAAGTTCAGGCTCTTTAAAAGGCTCCCCAAATGCAGTGGGTATTATCCGATATGGTAGGGAGCTGCAAATTATTGATGGACAAGCTGCTGCCTACGGAACTTTCACAGGTGCCGGTGATTGGGACGCTGCAAACACTCGCAAGTGGGGAATACTTACTCCGGTTACAGGTGGTTACTTATTTCACGGTGCATTTGTCATGGGCCAAAGTGGAACGTCTGTAGACTTTCGTGATACAGGCCAGAGCATTAACGTATTAGATGACCCGTTTCTACCTGCTGGATTCAACGAGTTTCAAATTGTTCATGCGTCATCCAATGTAGAATGGACTAGCATCTTAATCACGGCACTAGGCACCAACTCTCCTTTCGTGATGACCTTAGATGTTGGCACATTTACCGGAGATTTATGCACATTCACCGGAGCAGACACAACTACTTTTAACTCCTCTGGAGCTTGCACCAATTCGACCTGGGAGAATTGTGGGCTTATAACGCTTGGTGAAGCGGATTTAAGCGGATCTTCCTTCCTAACGCCCACTGTAGCGGCAGATGAGGGAGCAGTATTTGACGACAGGACAACGACTGGCACAACTGCATTAACGGAATTATCCAACACTACATTTACTCAAGGCGCTAATGCTCATCATGCCATTAGATTCGGGGTTAACGTCGACGACGATCTAACGCTGGACGGCGTGGAGTTTACCGGCTTTTCTAGTAGTGATAATGTTAATGGCTCAACTCTGAGATTCGACGCAACAAGCGGATCTTTGACGCTCACATTAATAAATTGTACTGTTGGTGGCGCAGCTGCCTCATCCAGTAATATTGGTATAGATGACGCTGCCGGAATATCCGTTACAATCAGCACTGACATTGTTGGAACTTTTGTAGGTATGAAAGATAATAGTGAAGTTAGAGTTTACGCAGCTGGAACAAACACAGAGTTGGCTGGCATTGAGGACGCGACTTCTGGATCAGTAGATGAACGAACCTTTGCGGCCTCAATATCATCGGGAACATCGGTGGATTATGTGATACACAATTTTGAACCTGGCGAAGTCATATACCAAACAATTAGGGTTGATGGCTTCACTTGGCCAAGCGTGGCACAGAATATAAACATCAGTCAGCAGATCGATAGGAACGCTGTCTAATGCCTGCATTTGACGGTATCAATTTAACCGTAACTCTTGACTCGGGTGTAACTGAAGTAGATGTGCTCAGTGATATATACGAACCTTGGAAAGATTGGTTGCTATCAGATCCTGCTAACCGTCGATATCCTCAAGCATTCATATCGGACGGCGGTAACCCGCTCTCCTCGATTATTAATCAGGGCTCGTACATCTTCTTACAGAACCAATACGGCTGGAGAATTCGCCCACCGGAAGAAGATATAACCATCTATACGACTGGAAATTTGGCTGTTGATGACACTACGCTACCTGCCTTTATACCGACTATTGGGGCTTTCACAGCTGCGATCCTGGGCTTACAGCCAGTAACTCAGGGTGTTACCCCAGCGATGGCAGATCAATTAGCATTTACAGCATTCCAGGGTATTGTCTGTTTAGATCCGGCTAATGGGCTTGCCGGAACCGGTTCCAGTGGTTCTGACAAGATAGGCACTCGACGTGCGCCAAGCAATAACCCAAGCGACGCACTCCTCATCGCACAACGCGAAGGCTTGCATACAATTCAGATACTCTCAGATACCGTGCTATCAGCGGCTGATGACTTTTCTGGAGGGTTCGAGTTTGCTGGTGATTCCCCGTTTACTTTTCTAACGATTAATAGTGCGCCTAATGTCACCGGTTGCTCAGTTAAAAATCTATCCCTGGTCGGTGAGCTCGATGGCCTGAATAAGATCGTAGGTTCCGAGATAGGAAACATTACTAATGTCTCTGGGGATATGCATGACTGCGACCTGGATGGCACGATCGGCATCAATGCGAAGATGCATATTATCAATTGCTTCTCGGGTAGGGCGGCACTCGGATTTCCTACCCTGACTGACATTGGCGCTAACGAAGTCATCATCCGAAATATGCGCGGCTCTATCTGCCTGGAAGACATGACAGGTGGGGCTCACTCAGCTGGTATTTATGGTGGTAGATTAATCATTGCCGCTAGCTGTACTGGTGGCACTGTCTATGCCAGGGGAGAGCCCTACGCTATCGATGATTTATCGGGTGGATTGGTCACTGTTATTGACCAGACATCCAGCTTTAAAGTGTCAGACATTCATGGCCATGTCGACCGGGCTGTTCACGTTAATACTGAAGAGCCCACCAACGGCAATGGCTACCAGCAGTCACCCTATAACAACTGGTCTGATGCTGTTGATTACGCTGAGGCTAACGGTCTACTGACCCTTGAAGTAATGGCTGACGCTACTATCGATAGGCAGCTCAAGAACTTTGAGATCCGCGGTATTGGTAACCCGGTTATCGATCTCAATGGCCAGGACATATCAGGAACAATCGTTGAACGGTGTACCCTAACCGGGTCGATGATCGGGTCATTGAATGTTAACGAATGTGCATTGGTTAATACTCAGAACATGGCCGGTATATATCTAACCGTATCGGTTGCCGGTACATTAACCGTGGCCAATAGCGCGGACCTGATAATTTCAAGAGTAGCGCCAGCTCTAGCCGGATTCCCTTGGACCATGGATATGGATAACGGTGGCATATCTCATGTGGCGGTACATAACATTAGTGGTGGCATGAGAGTAATAAACATGGATCACGCAGATGACGTTGGTCATTTCCATTTCTCCCAAGGTGAAATTGTTATCGACTCGACATGTATCCTGGGTAACCTGGTTATCACCGGAGTTGTTTCGGTGATCGATAATTCAGGCCCTGGTTGTACTGTCAACCAGGTAGATTTCACTCACCAAAATATAGATGAGTCTCACACCAGGCTCGGTCTTAATCCGCTAAAACCATTAACAAATAAAGATGATGGTGGCATCACGGCCGACGGTATCAACATCGTAGCAACGCCAAGCGGCAATGATATAATTCAAACAAGGCAATGAGCGCTCTCAGCTTAGCAACGCTTGGAGTACAGTGTGAAGCCCGATCATTGTCGATGGCTACCCTTGGCGTATTCTGCTTAGATGAAGCGGTTATCACAACCAACCTCCCAGGCGGAGGGTCCAGCAAGAAACTTCGTAAACATATCCCAGGCGTTACCAGTAACTACTCGCTCGCCCTGCGTGAAGACGAGGAATTATTAGAAATGATTCAATCCCTACTGAGTACAGGGTATAAATTTTAACTTCCATCAATACATTCTGTATGTAATAATAGGCTTTCCAACAACGGAGAGCCCAACGAATGACACCTTTCAGAGTAAGCAAGCTGGATTTGCCACCAGCTGAAATATTTGTCCAACAGTTAATGGACGACCACGGCCTAACTAGAATTGACGCCTACCAACAATACAAACTGATCAAAGACGATGAAATATTCGTTAATGATCTTTATCAGGTCAATATCGACCGGAATCCGCCCAACGGGTTTCACGCTGATCTAATACATCTATCAATTAAACGCCGTGACAAGGCCCCTATTCACGACTGGCGGCATTTGCAGCAAATTAAGACCATGCTATGCGGCCCAGAAGCCGAAGGCCTTGAGCTGTACCCAGCTGAGAGCAGGGTGGTAGACACAGCCAACCAATACCATATTTTTGTAGTTCCCTCAGGTCAAAGCGTGCCCTTTGGCTTTGCTAGTCGAGCGGTAAGCTATGAATCAAAGGGTGGTGTAGTTCAACGACCGTTAGAAACGGAGGAATCTAATGCCGAAATATAGGGTTTTAGCCACAATGTCGACTGATCTTTTTTTAGAGTTAGAAGCTGAAGATTTGAACGCCGCGAAAAAGATGGCTCGAGAAGCCTGTGGATCTGAATTCACCGAGATACCCAATAGCGGTGATTGGGATCTTTATGAAGTGCAACTAGCAGAACCAGCCTAAATGATTAGAAGTATATTTATAGCGGTAGTGGTCACCATTCCGTGCGCGGCGATGGTGATCGCTTTAACTGTCTCGATCATTCACCGAGCTTTTACATGAATAAACAACTCGAATACTATGGCCGGTGTTGGCTTAAAAACAAACTGGCCATCTTAACCCAGGTCCACCGGACTAGTTTTAAGCGAATGTACTCCTACGCCTTCAAGACCGATAAGGACGGGGCCACCTATGTTCCGCCCAACGGCAAATGTGATATGAATAAAGATATTGACATCGTAGTTGATGAGCTACCGGCCGACCGACTGAACTGGGCCATGAATCAAGTCGAAAATTCATTACTAGGACTTGATCAAAAAACACCGGTATAATAACCATATTACGTGCTTATGACACGAAATCGGCAACGGGTAGCCGCGAAGGAGAGGCCAGCGAAACTTGCTAATGCCGCCTCTTAGTCCAGATGTAGGGGGGAAGGAATGGGTTCTCGACCCCCTGCATTAAATTAAATTAAACTAGACAAACTGTATTACCTCTGATACTTTGGTTTTTCATTAATCAGAGAGCCCGACCATGAAACACTACGCACCAACTCAACACTCACCAGAGTCATTCGACGAGAGTATCGACGAACTGGCCGATGATCCACGCGACTATGACAAGTGGGAAAGACTAAACGACATTCGCACCAGACTCGCCGGACAAGATAATCCAGTGCCAAAATTCAAGCCAGGGTACGGTAATGAATAAGTGCTACGAACATATCAAACTCAACCCCAAGGCCGTCGAGCACGCTGGCAGTTGTAAACGCGCCACTGTAGTCGCTAACATCGCCCAAATCGAGAGACTGTTCGGGGATCGACATACCGAGGGCGATATGGATAAAGTGAGCGCTGTCTGGTTTTTCGAGACACCCAGGGGGCGCGTATCTATTCGCGATTGGTGGGCAGCACCTACCGATCACCAGACTATCGCATCAACCAACAGCAAGGCCGCGCTGTGGATGGTTGGTTATGTCCGAAAACTTGGACTAGTTGCCAGCATGGGGACACGTCATGGGACTTAATAATAAATGTCCTGTTTGCTTTTCTGAAAACGATATAGGTAGTGAACTGGTTGAGATAACTGACGGCTACGCATCCCAACAATGTAATTGCATTAATTGCGGTAGTGAGTGGGAAGACACCTATATCCTATTTAAGCAGGTAGTCACCTTTAGACCAAAGGAGCAATAAAATGGCCAGAATCAAAAACATTACTCATTCAGACGATTGCTGCACCATACGGATCGAAGGTAATAAAGCGAAACCCGAACCGTCGACCGTAGTTGTCGCGTTCCCAGGAGGCAATATTGAAGTGTCTCGAACCAGTACCGGCACGTACTGGGCCCATATCACCATTGCAGATACTGACTTTGATCCAGCTATTGAGAGGGAAAATAGAGGGAAAATAGTAGGGTCCAGGATTAATCGGGTAGGGATGAAAGTCGAAAACTTTACGGACCCAGGGCCAATCACTAGCATAGCGATTGAGGTCGAGGCCTTCACTTACCCATAAATAAACTAGACACCCTGTCTATAGTATGCAATAGTGGGTTTTCTATTTAGGAGAACCCACAGCATGATGATTTTAACAAAAAAACAACGGGCCACGGTCAAACGAAAGTTCGACGAGAACCCTGACGGATCTAAGACCTATCGCGAATTCCGTCGACGAGTAGCCCCAGGCTTTGACTGTGCAATGATCCATTATTGCAATTACTGGCTAGGCATTGAAACTGATGGGTATGCACACTCATGAAGGTTCAACTGGTCGGCCATCGCCGGAAAGATGGAAAGCAGAAAGTTAAATATATATTCGAAGGAGGCCCCAACGGTTTTGGGGGCCACTACTCAGGGAAAACAATAACAAAAATCTTAACTCTGGACGAAGTAAAAAAGGCATTCGAGGAGGCGCAACAGTCATGATTAAAACTATCGAGCATAAAGTTTATACAAAGGCTGTGCACGACGAGGGCGAATATAGCAGCACAAACGAGGCATTGCGCGAAATGTGCAACAGTAACGAATATTATTTTCAGGAAAATGGAGCGATAGAATGAGCAATCAAATTCAAATAGATGCAACGAATTTAGATTCAGTAGGCATTAAAATAAACGACCATCAGGAAATGGTGGTAACTATAGACCGACATGTAAATGGAACTTTCGAGCAGTTTTATAGTGATGTTTATGATTCGAAACGAGAAGGAGGGTACGTTACAACTCAAATAACAGAAGTCGAAGGTGGCGAATGGATAATGCCGGAAGAAGTGGCCCCTCCCACTGATAAAGCCTATACCGTTGAAGTTGATATTCAGGGAACCAGGAAGCTAAAAATTGAGGCCCCTAACTTTATGATGGCCGCGAAAATGGCCGAGAAAGAAATGGCTAATTTATCAATCGACGATTTAGATCAAGTTGAATATAACGAACCGACTTATACAATATATCGAGAATTGGACCCGATCGACCTACTGGACACCCAGGAGACCGACCGACTGGTTACCCATTTAGTTAATCAATGGGATGGTGATATCAATTTCTTAACGGGCTATATATTGCCTGAATTAGCCGCCAGCCTTGAGGATGATATTGCTAATCAATCCGTAAACACTGGAGTAGAAGAATTAATAAAAGAGTTGCAGGGAAAAATCGCGAGAATCAATAAGATAAAAGAAAATATATTGAATATGGAGTAAGCCAGGAACCGAACCCCGTTAGCCCCCCCTATTGGCCTGCAATATCGCAGGCCTTTTTTATTTCATCTAATCGCTTGACGACCACTATTCATTATGTATATAGTGGGGCACCTCATTTGAGGCGATCAACTAACCATAACAAAGAGAACCCGCATCATGAAAACAGGCAAAAGTTTAACCGAAATGGCTCAAGAGATTGAGCGCCAGAACAACACTAAACGCGACTTTGTAGCAGATAGCCGCAAGGTGTTTATGTCTCATGAGACCAATAACCTCGAGGTCAACCTCACTGAGGCCGGAGCGGATATTCAGCGTATAGAAGAATTCCCCGTTAAAAAGCACGCTCACGGCCAGCTTGCCCAGACTCTCAGCATTCCTAAACAGTATTATGATCGTATGCCGAACACCTTGCGAGCCGCGAACGTTAATCATTGGCTGAAAAATGAGCCTAAGACCAGAATGATTCGAACCCTGGACGACGAAGTTAGAGCGGTTGTATCTAGTCGCTATCGTCAGTTGGACAACTTCGACTTAGCTCAGTCAATCATTCCGGTATTGATGGAGCAGGAGGATATGGTAGTAGAATCGTGCGATATCACAGAGACCAGAATGTACATTAAAGCCCTTTTCCCAAAAATTACGGGCGAATTAGGTTTGAATGACGCTGTACAGGCTGGGATCGCAATCGGCAATAGTGAAGTAGGGGCCGGTTCGTTATATTCCGATCCTTTGGTTTATCGTTTGGTTTGTCTTAATGGCATGATCTCACCGGTCGGCATGCGTCGAAACCATGTGGGAAAAAACCAAGGCAACCAGCAAGAGGCCGCCGAGCTATTCAGCGACCGAACGCGAGACCTTGACGATCGCGCATTTTGGGCGAAAACCCAAGACATCGTAAGGGCTACGGTTAATCAAGCCAGCTTTGAGCAGATAGTCAACAAGATGAAAGACACTAAAACCCAAGAATTGGGCGACCCTATCGCGGTAGTTGAGCGAACCGTCAAAAAGTTTTCGTTAACTGAGGGCGAAGGTTCTGGAATTCTTGAACACCTTGTAACAGGTGGCGACCTTTCGGGCTTTGGCTTGTTGAATGCTGTAACTCGTTATAGCCAAGATATCGAAGATTATGATAGAGCTACCGACTTCGAGCGTTTAGGCGGTCAGATCATCGAATTGAACCCGACCCAATGGTCTGAAATTGCAGCGCCTAAAGTATCGGTTAATCTTGGCGGTGTTGCAGCGTGAACGATCAACCTAAAGTCGATTTCAATTTTTGGTTTAACGAGCTAAGCAAACCAGCGCCCAGGGAGGGGCGCAAGTTTCATCATTCAATGGACATAAATTTCGAAGTGATAAGTTCAGACGAGCAGGGCCAGGACGTAACAGGTGCCCAAGTTCGCGAGGCCTTAATTCTCAGAATGGACACCTTGAGCGATGACGAGCTTTTGAGCAATTGCGATGAATAACCCAGCGAGCGGGATAATCTACCTTTGCTATTATTTGGCCGCAGTATTGGTCGGATCGGCTTGGTATTTATTGCTATCGATTAAGCCACCACTCCAACTGATCACGGGCGCGATGCTTTTAATTCTGGTTATGGCTGGCTATGGCTTAATGGAAATTGGCGACCGATTAAGGGATAGCCCAGACAATTAAAACTATTTTTCATGTGCGCCCTTATACCTCTTAATTGAGGTATTTTTTTGGCCAAAATGTTACAATATAATCATGAATAGCTTGCAAGACATCTATACAATCTGTATAAAAGGAGGCTCTAGCCACAGAACCGAGAACCTTATGCAAAATCAAACAGTACAAACCTTCACAACTGGCCGAACTTATAACGGACCCCAAGTATTAGAATTTATAATAATCGCGCAAACCTTCGAACCTGACTGGGGCGATCATACTAGTACAGTAATCATGCGCGATGAGTCGCGTGGTCTATCGTATAAGATGGAAGTTATAGGAGGCGCCACGGTGACAGGTAGCCAAGTTTTGGCAAAGTATGACGCCGGTTTTAATAGTCACGTCTCGCATTTAGAAGTTGAGGCCGTTTTTAATGAAGTGGTCGAGATGGATTTCACAGCTGAGCACGCCGAGCCCGACGAACTGCACGAGACCGGTTTATTACTCAAAGAGTACGACGAGAACGCCTCAAGATTCCCCCCAATCACAACACCTCGTAAACGAGCGCAAATTAAAGCCTTGGCTAGCCACTTGATCAATACTGTTATCAGTTACAAGGATCACAACCGCTTCGACCTTGAGCGAGAAATAGCCGTTACACCTGATTCTTTCATGCTTAACATTTATCAAGCTGGTTTTGATTTCGGGAATGTAGAGGGATTCAAAGAGGGCCGCGAGAGCGAATCCGGCAAGGTTGATTCAAGCATACGCTTCTTTTATAGGGCAGCTGATGAGCTAGCACACAAGGGAAGTGATAAAGGGGTTGAAGTTTATCGAGTAGTAAACGGTAAACCAACCTGCTACGCCTTCGACTACAGCTTAAAAGGCGCCAGCTGGGCAGGCTACCGAACAGAGGCAAATATAGCGCTAGCCGAAGCGCTCAAGATTGAATTAGCCGATCCTTACAAGGTGAACGGGTTTAAAGATAGCTCTATCAGCATGGAGGAGTTTTAATTATGAAAAATAAAATAAACTCTGAAACCGCGCCACTTTATGCCGCCATCAGCAAAAAAGACGACGAGCAAAACGAGCGTATAGCGGAAAACGAAAAAATGATATTAGCGAGCGCTATAGCGATTATTGATAAGCGCTTTGAACGTGGCGAGGCTTTGATCAATCCCGAGCAAACTTCTAATTATCTCAAAATTCAAATCGGTGCAGAGACTAGCGAAGTATTTATGATGATATCACTAGATAATCGAAACCAAGTTATAGCCTGCCATCGTTTATTTTTTGGCACTATCGATGGCGCTAGCGTATACCCTCGAGAAGTAGTCAAGCAGGCATTGGCCGACAATGCTGCCGCTGTTATATTTGCACATAATCACCCTTCCGGAGTGGCCGAACCAAGTCAGCCCGATATACGAATAACTGGCCAACTGAAAAAAGCGCTAGCTCTTATCGATATACGGGTACTAGATCATTTTATCATCGGCGCGAAAGTTGTTAGCTTTGCTGAAAGGGGATTAATATAATGAAATACCTTAGCCACTATATCGAACAGCAACAAACCCAGTTATTCAACGACCTGGGCGCATTCTTCGCTTTCAGTGATAAACAATATGAGGAAGCTAAAAAACCTGATGTTGTTTATGTCTCTTGCGGTGGTGGATTAATCGCGCCAAAAGGCACAGTAGCTAAGCTGGCTGAAGGCCTCGCAACGATCCGCGCAGAAGGAATAAAGGAAGATATTGCAGAGAACGGCAAGGCCGCAATAATTCAGCGCGAACTAGGGAACTATGCGGCGCAGATCACCGGAGACATTGACGACACTGTAAGCGCTCTCGATGGCTATGACATATCGCGTGATGACGTTCGTTCGGCATATCCTGAATATCTCGCCCTTTGTGTTAAATATGATCATTTCTGAGGGTCCGGGCATGGTCAGCCAGCCAATCGGGAAAAGATCATCTATTGCACATTCCTATAAGGGGAAACTAAACGCTTTTATTCACTGGGCGCTCGTTTCTTTTATTGTCGTCGCTTGTGGGTTTCTTATCGATATCGCAATACAGGCCCCTAGCTCTCTGCTCTTTTCAGGTCCCGCCCTGCTCGCGTTCGCTGGGATCCTTTGGGACATAGTCGACGAATACCAGCACGACACGTAAAGAATACAAACCACGCACCACAAACCAACCGAAACATTAAAACGGCCCTTTTCTCTGATTAGGGCTTTTTTATGCCTGTATACAATCACTTAGACGCCCCAGTTTAGCCGCTAAGCTATTATTATTAGTACACCAAGGCCCTGCTATGGCTATAATTGTTTAAATTCACTGCGTTTATCCCTTGAGGTCTCATG
>JQIA01000027.1_pt1 | contig 59186 bp, 59 predicted proteins | sample 811431 | NCBI WGS metagenome assembly JQIA01 (sample SAMN02998118, study PRJNA258478) | marine sediment metagenome | biome: marine; feature: seafloor; material: sediment; isolation source: oil-polluted sediment collected from 3 locations (0.5 km, 0.7 km and 0.9 km)... | place: USA: Gulf of Mexico ...
TAAGTCTGGTGGCTTTCGCATTTGGCGGTGTCATGCGCCCTTTGAAAACCCGTAAACTACTTTGCTAGCAAGGCTGTTATACATCTGCATAGCTTTCGGGTTTGTTAACCCAGCGTACGCTTGGTGTTAACGTATATATGTTACGGGCGATTGAGCCTTAGTTTGCCTTGCCCTTATTACCCCATGGCAAAGGTGTTACGTTAATACCATCTTTTACCAGAGCTTTTGCATCTTCAATCTTAGCTTCACCATAAATCGAGCGTTCTGGAGCATCGCCATCATGGATAGCGCGGGCCTCGGCAACGAAATTAGTTCCGACATTTTCGGAATTATCTTCAATTTTCTTACGTATTTCAGCCAAGGCTTGCTCTGCAGGGGATGCCGGGTGGCTTAAAGGCCGGTTTGCAGGGGAAGTAGATTTTTTGCGTGCAGCTTGCACTTGCGGGGCCATCACTGCTTTTTCTACGCCTAATGCGCCACAAATCGAACATGTTACCATGCCAGAGACCAGCAGTTTTTCAAAGGCTTCAGCAGACTGAAACCAGCTTTCAAAACTGTGATCATGTTCACATTTCAGGCTATATCGGATCATGGCTTATACTTTCTATATTAAAGATAAGCTCATAAGCTGTAATTGCCAATAAAATCCGTTGAATTTAGCGCGCGCGACGATCACGGCGCGCAGACATTGGTTGAAAGGCCACACCATTATGCGCTTCACAATAGGGTTTTCCAGTTTCAGACGCCAAACCGCAGAACCAGAAATCTTCCGTGGCAGGGTCGCCAATAGGCCATTTACAGGTGCGTTCGGTCAAATCCATTAAGCCCAGTTTTTTTGCATCCATTTCAACGGTTGCCACTTTTTTCAAAGCTTCGGCACTGATCTCGCTGTTAGAGGGTTGCGGCGGCAAGGGTTGACCCGCAGTAATAATCGGCTTGCGTGGTGGAATGGTAACCGCCAAAGAGGTTGAAGATACTTCAACTGCTTTAGGTTTAGAAGGTGCCTTAATTTTTGGCGCCGCTTTAGTTTTTGGTGCCACTTTAGCTTTGGATTTTGAAGGGGTTGCACGATTGGACAGGCCCAAACGATGCACTTTGCCAATCACAGCATTACGCGTCACACCGCCCAGTTCCTTGGCGATCTGGCTGGCAGAATTGCCTTCCATCCACATGGTTTTTAGTATTTCTACGCGGTCATCTGTCCAAGACATCGGATACTCCAATATGGGGCCAAAAATAAGGCTAGCCTCTTTATTTAAACGAACCTGACGGGTGATACCAGTGCTTTTATGATGAAAGAGTGCAGAATGATGCTACAGGTCTAAATTTTTGCTGCTTTATGTTCTCTTATTGCCAGTAAAATCGCTCCTGCACAGATCGTTAGACCCCCGATAATACTGGTAAAATCAGGTAACTGGCCAAATAATATGTAATCATACAGGGCTGCAAATATTAAAGTGGCATAAGAAAAAGGCGCGATAAAACTGGCGTCGCTGGTCCGTAATGCATTTAGATAACAGGCTTGTGCCATAACCATAAGAACGCCGATACCGACAAGGGCGGCCCATTGTTGGGCATTGGGGCTTTGCCAGACGAAAAGGGCGATGGTACCGGACAATAAGATCCCGATAGTGTTGTTCAGGATCAGGATTTGAAGAGGGTTTTCTTTACGGGTGAGTAATTTCATCATAATTAACTCAATCCCGAATACAATCGCCGCACCAAGGGCAAGTAGTGCCGCAGGTTGAAAACTGGCATAACTGGGGCGCAACAGAATGACAGCACCTGCAAGTGCTATAAATGCGGCAAGCCAGCGGTATTTGCCCACATTTTCACTTAAGAACGGTATCGCAAGCATCATTGCAAATACCGGGCTAAGGAAACTGATTGCGGTTGCATCTGGCAATGGGATCAAAGACACGGCGGCAAACATCAAAGTTACACCAGCCCAACCTGCAGAGGTGCGTCCGATATGTAGTTTCAAGTCGGGATTGGTCAGCTTGGGGCGTAATATGCCAGCCATGAAAGCCAGTGCCATAAGCGCAAAGGCAAACCGCCCGAAGCTGATTTGAAAAGGATGTAAGGCAGGGCCCAAATGCCCTTGTCCCACCAGTTTTGCCAAGATCGTTGTACCGGCAATCAAGGCTGAAGCCAATACTATCAGGCTGGCAGGTAAAAACACTTTGTTTTCCGCGTGATATTGGGCTTGCATGGATGTCTCATTTTTGGCGAACTGATCATTAATTATATCCAAGGGCAAGCATGAATTGACTTAAAGGAAAAGATAGGTCACATCGGTATTTTAGAATTCAAAACAGGAGTAAAAATCGTGATCTCTACAGTGTTGCCGACATATGCCCGTGCACCGCTTACCTTTGTTCGTGGCGAAGGAAGCTGGCTTGTGGATGCAGACAACCGACGCTACTTAGATATGGGCGGTGGGATCGCGGTGAATGTTTTAGGTCATGCACATCCGGATCTGGTGAATGTGTTACAAGATCAGGCGACACAGCTTTGGCATACATCGAACCTATATAACATTCCCAACCAACAGGCTTTGGCTGACAGGTTGGTAGAGCATACTTTCGCCGATACGGTTTTTGTGACCAATTCAGGCACTGAAAGCATGGAGTGTTGTGTGAAAATGGCACGTAAATACCACTTTGAAAACGGCAATCCTGAACGGGTGGATATCATTGCTTTTGAAGGCTCATTTCACGGCCGCTCATTAGGCATGATTTCGGCCGCAGGGGCTGAAAAACTGACGAAGGGTTTTGGCCCGCTATTACCGGGGTTCAAACATTTGAAACTTGGCGATCTTGAAGCAGTGGAAGCCGCGATTGATGGTGCAACCGCTGCAATTATGGTGGAACCAGTGCAGGGCGAGGGGGGTATTGTTCCATTGCCTGACGATTACATGAAAGGCTTGCGCAAGCTATGTGATGAAAACGGGTTGCTGCTAATTTTTGATGAAATTCAATGTGGCATGGGACGTACCGGTAAATTATTTGCTCATGAATGGGCCGGTATTACGCCTGATATTATGGGGATCGCTAAGGGCATTGGCGGTGGGTTCCCATTAGGGGCTTGTTTGGCTACCGAAAAAGCCGCTAAAGGCATGGTTGCGGGTTCGCACGGATCAACTTATGGCGGTAACCCTTTGGCTTGCGCTGTTGGCAGCAAGGTCATGGATATTGTCGCAACACCTGAGTTTCTGGGCGATGTCAGTGCCAAAGCCGGCCGTTTACGCCAACGCTTAGAAGGTTTGGTTGCCAATCATCCTGATATCTTTGTCTGCGTGCGTGGCGCGGGTCTGATGTTGGGAATTGAATGTAAAGTTATCAACACGGATGTGGTCAAAGCCGGCTATGAGGTGGAGGTTCTAACAGTTCCAGGCGGGGCCAATGTAATCCGTTTGTTGCCACCTTTGAATATCTCAAATGACGAAATTGATGAAGCGGTGACGCGGCTTGATAAGGCCGCCACAGCGATAGAGGCAAGCCTATGACTGATTTTCTAGATATTAACAAAACTGAAGCTGGTGATCTGCGGAATATTTTAGGTCAAGCCAAAGCGATGAAAGTTGCGCGCGCTGATCTGCCCAAAGGGGCGCCTGATGCGGATGCGCCGCTGGCCAATCACATGGTTGCACTGATCTTTGAAAAACCGTCCACCCGAACACGGGTATCGTTTGATGTAGGGGTGCGCCAGATGGGGGGGCAATCAATGATCCTTTCAGGCTCTGAAATGCAACTGGGGCATGGCGAAACCATTGCTGATACTGCCCGTGTGTTGTCGCGTTATGTGGATATGATCATGATCCGCACGTTTGATGAAAGCGTGTTACTGGAAATGGCTGAATATGCCTCTGTACCCGTTATCAACGGTCTGACTGACCGCACGCATCCTTGTCAGATTATGGCCGACGTGATGACTTACGAAGAACGTCACGGATCAATCAAAGGCAAAAGGGTTGTCTGGATGGGGGATGGCAATAATGTGTGTACATCTTTTTTACATGCCGCAGGCCAGTTTGGGTTTGATTTGACTTTCTCAGGCCCTTCTAACCTAGAGCCAGAAGCCGAAGCCATTGGCTACGCCCGCAAGAAAGGCGCGACTGTTACGATTGAACGCGATGCGCATAAAGCGGTTGCAGGCGCTGATTTGATCGTCACAGACACCTGGCTTTCAATGCACGATAAACAATCCGCCCGCGAACGTCGCCACAATCTGTTGCGACCCTATCAGGTGAATAATGCATTGCTGGAAACCGCCGGCAAGGATGCGGTTTTCATGCACTGCCTGCCTGCGCACCGTGAAGAAGAAATTACATCCGAAGTGATGGATGGCCCGCAATCATTAGTATTTGATGAAGCTGAAAATCGTCTTCATGCGCAAAAAGCCATCATGCGACATTGTCTGGGCCTGTAACATGGTCTCGCCCGAAGATATTCGCCAAGCCAATAAGCGCATCGGCCGATATGTTCGGGAAACGCCTGTTGTGACACTAGAGGCTGGCAGTTTATGTGATGTGCCCGTCACGCTTAAGCTGGAACATATGCAACACAGCGGTTCTTTTAAGTGCCGGGGCGCGTTTAACACATTATTATCGTATGATGTGCCCGATGCAGGTGTTGTTGCGGTTTCGGGGGGCAATCACGGTGCTGCGGTAGCCTATGCGGCACTGCAACTGGGTTATACAGCGACAGTGTTTGTCCCTGATTATGCCAGTGCTGTCAAAATGGAACGAATGCGCGGGTTTGGGGCCAATGTAATCCCCAGCGGCAATGATTTCCAAGCTGTGATTGATAAATTCGAAGCTTTTTCCACTGATACTGGCGCCTTGGCTGTGCACCCTTTTGATGCGCATGAGGTTCTGGCGGGGCAGGGCACGGTTGCATTGGAATTTGAACGTCAGGTGCCTGATCTGGATACGGTAATAGTCTCAGTAGGCGGTGGCGGTCTGGTTGGTGGTGTTTCGTCTTGGTTTGGCCCGCGCGTGAATGTGGTCGCGGTTGAAAGTGAAGGCACTGCGACGTATGCAACGGCTTTGCAGCTTGGTAAAGATGTGATGATTACGCCCGAAGGGATTTCAGCCGATAGTTTGGGCGCACCACGGTTAGGGGCCTTGGCATATACCGCTTTAACCACAGAACAACGGCCATCTATTCTGGTAAATGACGCGCATATCATTACTGCCCAGCAACGGTTGTGGGAAACCGCCCGCATTGTGGCCGAGCCGGGGGCGGCAACTGCCTTGGCAGCCTTGACCTCTGGTGCTTACAGGCCTGAAAAAGACGAACGTGTCGGGGTTCTGGTCTGTGGTGGTAATGCGGCACCGGATTGGTTTTTAACGAAAGAGACCTTATGAAAACGGCTTTACTTGTGATCGATGTGCAAAAGGCGTTCTTAATGCGTGACGCGACAGGCGCGGTGCGGTCATGCTTGCAGGCAGAGCAAAATATCGAGGCTTTATTAACCGTTTTTCGAGGCCAAGGCGAAAAGATCATTCATATCCATCACCATTCTTTAGAAGAAACTTCTGCTTTTAGGGCAAATCAATCAGGGTGCGACCCACAAGCTTTCGCCAAACCAATTGCGGCTGAAGCTGTGGTGATCAAACATGTTAACAGTGCTTTTATTGGAACAGACCTAGAGGTGGATTTGCGCAATGCAGGGATCGACCGTTTAGTGGTCTGCGGGGCGACAGCAAACCACTGTGTGGAAACCACAACGCGTATGGCAGGTAATTTGGGTTTTGAAGTGCTATACGCTTCTGATGCGGTTTGGGCTTATGAAGCTGTTGGGCCTGACGGGATCTCGCACTCAGCCGAACAAGTGCATGCGATGTCCCTTTGCAATCTGGATGGCGAGTTTGCACAGGTTTTGCCGACGATGCGGATTTTGGAATATATTAACCTGTAATTTAAGCGTTTTGTATTTGCGTATAGACCTGAGCCTGATTACGTGGTGCCATATATTTTACCAGTTTTATGCTTGGCTTAACCCGGGCCAGAACCGATCACCGTCGATAATAAACCTCTGTTTGTTCTGCTCCCATTTTCCTTGAATATTACTATTGTAATTCAGATATAATTTATCATTTTCAATGGTCCAGTTTTCGGCCTGTGTTGAATAAAGCTTTTTACGTGCCGCTACAGCCCAGGCGCAAAATCCACCGTATTGCGGAGCGTATTTTTCTGGTGTTGCGGCAAAGGTATCGCGGTTCTGGGCTGTAGCAAAATACCAGACCGCATCGTTCCAGCCTGTCATATATGTTGCAGAGCCCAGAACGGGTTTGTTTTGTGTAAAATAAGCCACAGGGTCTGTGCCCCCGATGGCAATCCCGTTAACTTTATATGTGGATTGTGCAGCATAGGTTTTGGGAACCAGTGTTTTATAAGCGATGCCTGCCCCTGCAACGGCTACAAACAACCCACCTTTTATTAACAAATTACGTTTGGTAATCATTATTTACTCCTTATACTACTGATCATAGCAGAGTTAATGCCGAATTTAAGGCACATTTATTCAAATCAGGTTGATTGGATGTAACAATTTACGCAATCAGGCGGGTTTCTTGTACGTTTAAACTATGCCGTGCAGGGGTACTTGCGCTGTGCGCATTTTCTTTCAACTCTGGAAATATCGCAAATAGTTCATCGCGAATATCTTGATCAAACGCCAGTAACGAACGATCATTGGGTTGGAAACTTTCTGTGGGTAAGCGGTTTGAATAAATCACTTCATGGCGATCAAACATAAGGTGGTAGTAATCAACTGAGGTGACAGTGTCGTTGACATGTATGTTCGTGTCATTGACCAAACCTTTTGCAGGGGCCAATATCTCGGACTGATTGAACAACAACACGGTATCACTATTTTGAATTAAAATGCGGTGCTGTGGTGAAACGCTTAAATCATGTGCCGGAACGCCGGCACCATATGTATCTTTCTTAATAGTGATCGGGCGTAAATTAGGGCTGGCATAAAGCCGTGCGCCCGACAGGCGTTTATGGCCAATCCAGCGAATGGCTTGAAGTCCGTGATCCCGGGTTACAACCAGATCCCCAACGGTTAAATCTTGAACCAACCGATCCCCTGAAGGTGTGGTAATTTGCACATCTTTGGTAAAGCAAACCACATCGAAAGAAACTTCGCCCCAGCCAAAGACCCCTGCTGAAGTGGCTGTTGTGCCATTATCGTATATGACTTGAATTTGGCTTAAAGGGCCGGGGATAGTGACTGTGATACTATCTGCGGCCCCTGAGGTATCAACACTTGTAGCGCTGTTGCCTGTGGCCGAAATAATATTGCCAGTTTGTACATGATAAGTTTCCAGGTCTGAAAACGAAATGCTGACAGGATTACCATCTGCATCAATTGCATTGATTGTTACTTGATCTGACCAACTTGTACCGTTGGCATCTAGATCATAAATTTCGAAGGTGACATTTTTAACCGGGGTATCAAAAGACAAGGTTGATGTTTCTGGAGAACTGATGCTTGAGCCCCAGATAGCACCACCGCCAAAGGCATTGTAAAATAAGCTGCCAGTAGAGTTTAGGGTCACATCCACACTATCAACACCGTCCGTGACGGTGGTTGATCCGTTTGCGCTGCCAATTGTATCCCAGTCTAAGATAAGGGCCATGTCTTCATACACTCTTTACTATATACACACTTACACACGTTGATATTTAGGTTTGCTACGACATAGTTTCAAGTTCATCGTTAAAGGGTATTGAACTCCCTAAGTATCTACATATCTTAAATATAATTCGAATAGGGCTGATTTATGTTTTTTTAGGGTTTTCGTGTGGTTTAAAGAAGGAAATATTGGGGTAGCAATATGGTTGCGATTATTATGCCGACAGATGTGGCGGATCGACTAAAAACGCCAATCCAGACACTTATTGAAAAGCACGGAGCAATTGTTCGGTTTGCAGATGATATGGGTTTGCAGATCGTATTTTCGGAAAAAGAAAAGAAAATGTTTTTATCCGCAGGGCAACGCGCGGTTGTACTGGCCGTTAAAGATAAAGATGCTTTAGACCAGCTTATACCGATGATGGACGGAGGGCAGGTCAATTACTTACCCGTCAACAGTACAAAGGCACGTAAACGCTTGGATCCTTTTGGCAGTTAAGATTACTTTTTGCGATCACTTGGGTGATTAACCCCATCTTCCCAGGTAATTTGGCCTAATTGGGCGGGATCAACCCCTTCTAATGCGCCAACGCTGACACCGTATTCATTGGGATTTGAACGTCTGCGGTGGTGTGTATAGTTGCCACAAACAGAACAGAAATAATGCGCCGCAGTGTTCGTACCCCACTGATATAACGTTAACTTATCCGCACCTTGTAATATTTTCACCCCGCCAGGGTAGGCTGCTGTCGCTGCGATTGCTCCGCGTCGGCGGCAAAATGAACAGTTGCAACGCCGCGCCGTGTTTAACCCATCGGTCAGTTTCACACGTAATTCTACTGCGCCGCAATGGCAGGTCAATTTATAATCGTTATTCATGATTTCCTCCTGATAGGGTTGGATTGATATGTCAATATTTCTATTGGCTTTGTGCTATGGCATATCCAACCGCAGCAGTCGCTAAGATAGCAAGAATTGCGGAAAATGCGATTTTCCAAATTGAATAGGGGCGCGCGCCTTGCACTTTTCCAGTGCGCCCGTTGACCACAAAACGATAGGTTTTTCCGCGGTATTTATAAGCTGCAAGCCAAATCGGCAGCAGAATGTGTTTGAAGGTTACAAATCCCACATCGGTGCTGAGCGTATGGATCCGTTGACGGTCGCCGCCAATATCAAACTTCACATCGCGTACAATCATGCGGTTTATATAATCACGCGCCTCGGCATAGCCTTCATCTATGGCTACGGTATAACCTTCAGCCCGAAACCCCGCCAGATATTCAGGGCGGTACGGTTCCATTTCTGACAAGTCCCACGGTGCCAGTGCATCGGTATATTTTTTAGGCAGGCTTTTCGAACCCAATACCAGAATATCATCAAAAAACCGTGCAACACGGCCCTGCACGGTCCGCCAGCGTATTTTAGGTACTTGGCGGGTTTGAGATTGGCGTTTTCCGTCAACCATAACTGTGACGCGTTTGGTGACATAATAAATTGTTCCGTGTTCACCCGAGTAGCTGGATTTTGTATCTGCATCATATGTCCAGTAAGGCACATAAATACCCTGCATCTTGCGTCCCTTACGGGCGTATTGGCGCAGGCCGTTTGGGGCGAACCATAGTTGACCCAACCAGTCAGCCATGTTTTTGTGGGCATCCCTTTCGGTTAAGCCAAAGGGCAATAGAGCCTTGGGTTTGATCAACCGCTCGATCCCGGTATCGGTGACAACCGGTGTGGCGCAAAACGGGCATTCTGCTGCGTGGGTGTTGATCTCAAATTCAACATGTGCGCCGCAGTTTTCACAAGAAACTGTACGTAACTTTTCCATGTCAACTTCGGGCAGTTGGTCTTTTAACGCTTTGTTGAAATCCATCTCTTGGATTGCTTGTTGATCCCAGTTGGCATGGTCGGTGATATTTTGTGTCGCTCCACAATGATCGCATTCCAATGTAGTACTGCCGGGGTTATAACGCAGATCAGAACCGCATGTATTACAGGGGAACTGGTGTTCTTTAACTGGGGTGTTCATGCTAGGTATTTATGTAATATTTTGGGGACCATAATCCGTAAAGCATTGTCTTTTAATATAAAGTGTCGCCACAAATGGAAGATTATATGTACAATAATGAGTGTGATTAACCCGTTAAATACCAACTCATGCACTTCTTGCAGAAACTGGTATAGGCCTTTAGGGCCGATTTCCAAACTCAGGGGCAGTATGCCAAAGCCATTGATGGCAAAAGGCGCAAGCAGGCCTGTCAAACCACCACTGACTAACATCACCGGTAAGCCGATATAAAGTGCTTTGTGCATAATCTGATGTATCCGTTTAGCCCAGTTTGGTAATTTAGGGCCAGCACGACCAGTGATACCTTTGACAAGATATATACAGAACCACATCATTACGATGACACCTAAAGCCATGCCAACCCCTGCATGGGTTGATAAAGCCCCGCCCGGATCAGCGCGGTTTTCCTCTGGTTCTACCAGCCAGAAATACAAGATCAGTGGTAAGCAAAGCCAATGTAGCCATTTAATCGTTGTGCGACGCATGTTTTAGCCTTTTGGCGGTGGTGGCGGGGAAATGGTGAAAAGTTGTGCCAGTTCGGTAATTTCGCCGGCCGTTTTCCAGCCATCTTGCCCGACTGCCCAGGCATATGTATCGCGTTTCAAACTGCCGTCTGTGGCCATACGGCCCAGATGAGCCTTGGAAAACGGCCCTGTGGTTTTCCCAGCTTCCGCAATATGCCAGACCCGTTCTACGGCAGGGGGCGGCGGTGGCATTTGCGACGGGTTTGTCGCGGATGCTGTTGGGCGTGGCCCCCAAGGCCCTGCATTGGCCATTGCGATGCCCATGCCCATACCAAGCCCGGCCCCCATGCCGCCGTTTGGATTTCTAGCCGCATCTGCCATAGCTTCGGCGGCGGAATATTGCGTGTAACTGTTCAGATCACCCACCAGCCCGATGGACGTACGTTTGTCCAAAGCGGCTTCTACCGCAGGCGGCATTGAGATATTTTCGATGTAAAGAGAGGGTAGTTCCAAGCCAAATGCAGCAATTTCAGGGGCAATACGTGTGGCCAATAATTTACCCAGATCAGGCGTATTTGCTGCCATATCCAAGACCGGAATACCACTTGCGGCCACGGCGGCTGAAAACTGCGACACGATGATGTTGCGGATCGCGTAAGAGATTTCATCCATCGTAAATTCGCCATCTGTGCCAACAATCTCGGTCAGGAACAGCGCCGGATCAGAGACCTTGACCTCATAAGTGCCATAAGCACGGATGCGCAACGGGCCAAATTCCGGATCACGCACAATGACAGGATTTTTAGTGCCCCATTTCAGATTTTGAAACCGCGTGGTATTGATGAAATAAACTTCGGTTTTAAACGGGCTTTCAAAACCGTGATCCCAGTGTTGCAATGTGGTTAGGATCGGCATGTTGTTGGTTTCCAACATATAAAGACCCGGTGTAAATACATCCGCCAACTGGCCTTCATGGATCAGCACTGCAGCTTGCCCCTCACGCACAGTCAGTTTAGCGCCATATTTAATCTCATGGCCTGCGCGTTCAAAACGCCACACAAGCGTGTCGTTCGTGTCATCCGTCCAGTGGATAACGTCGATAAATTCACCTGTTATAAAATCCAGAATACCCATAGAAACCTCCTGTTTTAGCTGCGCTTTGCTGTCGTCAGCTCTTGTGCTATCTGTTGAATGATCGGGTGTGCATCTTTCACCGTCATGCCGATTTTCAGACGCGGATCATAAAGCATACGCAATAAAAGCTCATCATGGCGGGTTAGCAATGCAAACTCTTCATCGTCATTGAAAATAGAAGGGCGCGCTTCGGGGCTATCATTGGCCAAACCTAAAGCTTGGGTCATTTCTTCTTGAATGCATGATTTGCGCATCAGCCCGCGGTGTTCACCTTTGATTAAGATGATTGCGCCTTTGTAACCGGTTAGAGAGTTTCTGTCAGACACGGCATAGGCGACACAAAAAATACCCCGCGGGCTGTTTTGAATTTCCTGTGAGATTTGCGGCACCAGATATTTTACTTGCCCTACCAGTACAGGCGCATAATCGCGTTGTTCATCCCGGTTTAGAAATAGTAATGAGAAATTGGCGTGCTTGGCATCTGTTAACTGGATATCAAGCCCCGAAAGCCTTGCCAGACGGGTGGCAAAGCTGCGCACATAGGCCGTGTCTATGGCACGTTGATCTTTACTGACAGATGGGCCAAAATGTAAGGCGATGCGCACAGGGCGTTCCCAACGGCGCAGGTTGCTGGCGGTTTGACGTTCAATGAATTTTCCACCGCGTTCGGAATATTCGTCAAAAAGCGCAACACGTTCAAAATTTTCCACCAGGTTTTTTGTTGTATATGGGGCGTCACTGGGGTGGGTCTCTTGGCGTAATCGCCCCCGTGCAAGTAAGCGGGTCTGTACGCTGGCATAATAAGTTGCCACTTGTCGGCTTGCCGCCGATGGGCCCGTAGGGGTCAGATCCACAGGCCTGGGTTGCGGCTTGGTTTGTTCGGGCAGTGAGGCGCAGGCGGAAAGACTGAGCAGGGCACTGAAAATGAAGATTATGATACGCATGTGGCGACTATGAAAGGTATTGCGGAACGCTGCAAGTGCCGCGTTCCATTTGTGCTATTTTCAGCTGTTCGTTGCTTTGGGCTTTGGGGTAGATTTTGCTGCAGATAAAGTCTGTTTCAAATTACTCTCTAGGGTTTCCAGTTCTTTTTCTGCATCCGCCCGTCTGGCTTTACCTTCATCGGCAATAGCCAAACTTTCCTCGATTGTGTCGATCAGGTATTGATTGGCCTTGCGGATACTGTCGATGTCAAACACTGAACGTTCCATTTGCTTACGCACCTCACGGTTGGCTGTTTGCAAGTTTTTAGCATTGCTTTCCAGCAACTCATTGGTCAGATTTGTGGCTTCTTTGACCACTTCGGCGGCTTCGCGTGAGCGGTGAATGGTCACCGCTTGTGCCAGTTGAGTTTCCCAAAGTGGCACGGTGTTGACCAAAGTTGAATTGATCTTGGTTACCAGTGATTTATCATTCTCTTGCACCAAACGGATTGAGGGCAGGGATTGCATGGTTACTTGGCGGGTCAGTTTCAAATCATGCACCCGACGTTCCAGATCATCGCGCGCGGTGCGCAAATCACGTAATTCCTGGGCTTTGATTACACCTTTGTCTTTGGTGGCGTTTGTTACCTGCTTTTCTTTGGTTGGAATGGTTTTCGTGTCTAAATCTTTGATTTTAGCATCACCTGCGGCGATATAAAGGGCCAGTTCATCATAGAAAGCCAAGGTTTTACCATATAGCTTATCTAATGATTTGATATCTTTAAGCAATATATGCTCATGATCCAGCAAATCATCTGTGATCATATCTATTTGGCCTTGTACGGTTTCATATTGGGCCATGAATTTAGCCACGGGAGCGGCTTTACCCAAGAGCCGTTCCCACCAACTGCGCCGTCGGTTGGGGTTTAATTCATCAACAGAAAATCCACGAATAGAGCTGACCATGTCGCGCAAGCTGTCGCCTGCGGGGCCTGCATCTTTGTTGCGCACACCTGTCAGCATTTCTTGACTGATGGTTTGCAGTTCCGATTGCGCTTTCGAGCCAAACTCGATGATTGACTGGGTGCTGGTGATATCAATCTCAGCCATACGCGATTTGATCACCTTTTTTTGGTCTGGTTTCATCTCTGCGATGGTAACCAGATCGCCTTTAGGTTCCGGCAGGATTGCCGCAGTGACTTTTTCAACTTCTTTCAAGCTTGTTTCAGCCTTTTGGCGTATATCGTCTGACATATCTGTCTCCTATCGTTTGACCCTTAGGCCTTCTTGTTTCAGTCTGTCGCGTAAAACTTCTATTTCAATATCCAGATCGCTACGGTCATCCAGAAGTAAACTTTGTTGGTGGGCTGCAAAGCTTTGTTCCAGATCACTGAGCAATGTTTCATAATCAGCGCGCGCGACGGCATCGCGGTTACGGGCATATAGGTCTGCAAATTTGATCGTCGCATCGCGCGCGCCTTTTAAATAAACCCCCATGAACTTGCGTGCACGCGCCAGATCGCGGGGATCTTCCTCGACGGTGCGAAACATATCGCGTGCTGTGGATGCAAGGCTTTCAATACGGCCCTCAAGAGCGCGGTCATTAAATTTATGAGCAGCCATTATGGTTTCGGCCAACAGTTTTTCAGCCCGTTCAACAGCTTTTGCAACCCGGTCATTTTCATAGGTATTAAACCCTTGCATGCCTTTGCTACGCAAAGGATCAATGCCAAAGCTAAGCATATGGGCCAGCGCGCCAGCGCCGCCGATAATCAAACTAGAGACAAGGGCCACATGCGCGCCGCCATAGGCCGCAAGTGCGACGCCTGCCCCAGTCAGAACCGAGGCAAATATTTTACGGGGTATCACAGGTGGGCGAGCGGTTTTACGTGCGTTATACGCAGCTTGGGCCTCTAAGCCGTCGCGCAACAGCCATGCGGCCAATAATAAAGTTGCTAATGCTCCCCACTCAAATATCATGCCAAGGCTGTTTTGTGCTTTCAACTCTCCAATACCTGAAAACAACAGAGGCAATGGAATGAGGAACAAAAGCTTGGCGCGTATATTGGATTGATAAGTCTTCTTGCCACGAAATCTGTTTTTCAAAGGGGCCGGGGCGATATCAGGCGTATCGGTAGGGCTGAATTTTCCGCCATAACGTTTTGTCATTACAAAGATCCGCTATAGGCACCGGCTGCAACCACCCAGATGATAGCAACCAGAATAAAGTAAGCGATCCATTGCAATGATGCGACAGACATGCCGGCCCCCCAATATAGTTCGTAACAAATCTAATATAGGGGGTGGGGAGTGTTGTTGCTAGGGTGAAATCGTAAAAGAAGGCATGGCGCGGATTTCAGCCCGTGTTTACAGATTATCTTCCTGCTCAAACGAACGTTCTACAGCGAGTTTTTTTTGATAGCCGGTTTGCACCAACTCCACAATGACCATGACGATGACCGAGAAGTAGAAGGTGGATTTCGACATCGGAACCACTTCATGCCCGAAGATTTTAATCTTCAGAGCATCATCATGCATTGCATGGGCTGCTGCGGGCCCGGCTTCACCGAGCAAGACCACACCAACGATGAGTAAGATAAATAGGCCCAAAACTTCAAACATACGGTTGCGTTTTAAAAATTCTGTCACCCCGTCAGCCAATACAAGCATTGCGACCCCGGAAACTAAAATAGCAATGGCCAGAACCGGAAAGATATCTGTGATCGCTAATGCGGATAGGATCGAATCAAAGCTGAAAACAAGGTTCATGAAAACAATCATCATGATCGCTTGCATCGCAGATTTCTTTTGTCCGCCGTTCACATCATGGCTAAGATTGTCCAAAGACAGCATATGGCTGATTTCCTTGAATGCCGTGTAGATGATGAATACACCGCCGATGATAAAGATGATGGTGGAAAAATTCACAGCGCCTTCAATAACCCCGATCCAGTTGAAAACGTAGAACGGGGTGGCTAAAGCCTCAATCAGGTTGATCATGACGAAAAGCAATACGACACGCAACACAACTGCGATGATGATGCCCCAAAACCGTACAGATTTTTGCTTTTCTTTAGGGGCGCGTTGCGATTCTATCGAAATATACAGCAGGTTATCGAAGCCAAGTACTGCCTGCAGAAAGATTAGAATTGCCAGATTGCCTAGGTTTTCGAATGTGAATAGATCAGCCATGTGCGGCACCTCTGCTTATGTTTGAGTTAGAAATAGGGTCTTATATTGCATGGCGCAACCAAAGAGTGGCATAAGTGTTTTCAAAGACGCTTAATTGGCCATTATTTTTCCACATTTTTAAGATAGTAATTCAGCCAATAGTTGAATGAAATGTAAACAAAGACCGGCGCGCTTACCGGAAAGGCAAATGCGGTGATCAGATCAGTACAGATGAGTGGTAAGAGTTAAATAATGGGAAATTATCTTGTTTCGATGGCCGCAGTGCCATTTTTTCTATTTGGGGCGTCTGCAGCCTTATCAGGTGATCATAACCCTAAGATACTTGCAATGGGCGACTCGTTGCTGGCCTCACATAAAATTTCAGGCAGATCGGTTACCAGCTCGGTTGGAAAAGAACTGGGGGTGCGGGTCACTGATCGATCCGTATTGGCTGCCCGACTTTTATATAACCTGCCGATTTCAGGCAGCATGGGATTGAGCATTCCAAAACAATACAGAACTGGAAACTGGGACTGGGTTATTCTGAACGGCGGCGGCAATGATTTATGGCTAGGCTGTGGCTGTCTTATATGTAAACGTAAAATGAATCGGTTGATTGCTGAAGACGGTGAAAGCGGCAAGATACCCAAACTGGTAGCCAAGCTACGTAAATCCGGTGCCAGGGTAATTTACGTGGGCTATTTGCGCAGCCCGGGTGTTGGTTCGCCGATCGAGCATTGCCGAAATGAAGGTGATGAACTTGAAAGCCGGATTGGGAGCTTTGCACAACAAGATGACGGTGTCTATTTTCTGTCTTTAGCCGATCTGGTGCCTTACGGAGATCGCTCTTACCACGCATTAGACATGATTCACCCCTCACTTAAGGCCAGTAAGGCTATTGGGAAACTTGTGGCGAAAATTATCAAGTCTGACCCTGAGTGATTTAGCTTTTATTTTTGCATATGCCAAAACCTGTTGGACGTAATCAGATAGTTATTTTGGAATTTCAATGGGATTAACACCCATTCCTTGAAACGTTCTTTTGTGAAATTGAATTCCATACCGGTGCCCGATGCGATCAATTCATTCACCCTGTCAGGGGTAATCTTAATAATAAGCGCATTTTCCTTGTGAAACATCATCGCCAGAAAACGACCTTGATACCGCAGGCACGGGGTGTTCATCATAATGGAGATTTCAACACCGTCTTGGTGTTGCATTTTGACGGTCGCTTGTTCGTAACTCATGGCGGGTTCTTTTTGATAAAGGTTAACCGTTAAAGGCGGTTTTAATTTTCATATGCCCCACCCATTCAAGGTAGGGCCAGCGCTCCAGGCTTGCCATTTGGCCATATACTCTATGCCCTCTTCTTTAGATTTGAAATTATGACGGCCATGATCGGCCGTAGAAATTTAGGCATTTTTATAGTCCTTGTTGAACAGACACGGATTTCAAGATGTCACGATTGGTATGGTGATGAAAGATGCAGGGCTGACACGCGGTGGTTTTTATAATCACTTTAAAAGTAAAGAAGCCTTGTATGCTGCTGCGGTCTCTAGTTTTTTGATGGAGCGCGGGGCACAGTGGCAGGCAACTGCAGGTGTCGGCCCTAGCAATCCTGACCTTGATATGGCGCGCCAGATGATTGCAGGTTATCTGTCGCCTGAACATTTGGGTGATCTGGATGGTCAATGCCCGATGATTGCTTTGCCGTCGGATGTTGCCCGGGTTAATCCCGAAGTGCAAATATCTTATCAAGAGTTACTAGAAGCAATGGTTGGATTATTTGAAAGCCGGATTGAAATGCATATGATCAGGCACGGCAAAAAGCATTGTCAGCGGCAGCGCTTTGTGTTGGCGAGATGATTTTAGCGCGTACTTTGCCAAAATAGGCACTGGTAGAAGAGGTGCGTTTGGCAGCACTTGATGCGGCAACTGAGATGATCCCACAATAGGAATATAGGCACGCATGTGTTCACAAATTTGCGATTTTGATAGAATCACAATTTAGGGTACCCTTAGGTCAATGTTGAATTTATCTGGCAATTTTTTGCAACAATTCAAATTCAATGACTTAAGAAGGAATGTGACTGTGCTTATAGGTAAAGTGAAATGGTTCAACCAGCAAAAAGGTTTTGGATTTATTGAAACATCCGAGGGTGACAAGGATGTTTTTGTACATGTTACTGCTGTCAAAGAAGCCGGGCTTGAAAGTTTGGAAGAAGGTCAATCCATCGAATATGAGATGATTGCCGGGCCTGACGGTCGTGAAATGGCGGGTAATTTAAGCGTCGGCTAAACTGTGCCGACACTCATTAATTTTGATTGCGCTTTTTGGGCGGCCGTTTGCTTTTTGCGCTTTTTTGTATGTCGCGGGATTTTTGCCCCTGCACTTGTTCAGCTTGTTTATCCAGCCCCAGCTGATCGCGCAACACTTTCATGCGAATTTCTTCTACATCACCGGGTTCCAGTGTTAACAGTTGAAATGGCCCGTAAGATGTCCGGATCAGGCGGCTTACGCTTAGATCAATGGAATTCATTGCACGGCGAATTTCGCGGTTCTTGCCTTCAGTGATCCCCACTGTCAGCCATGCGTTTGCGCCTTGCTGACGATCAATGGTGACTGTCATCGGGCGGAAGCTTTCACCGTCAACAGTGATGCCTTTGCGCAAAGGTTCAAACAATTCATCTGTAGGATAACCGTTTACCCGTACACGGTACTTGCGCACCCAACCGGTTGAGGGCAGTTCCAGTTTGCGTTTCAGCTCACCGTCATTGGTCAGCAACAGCAAGCCTTCAGAGTTCAAATCCAACCGGCCCACGGTCATGACCCGTGGCAAAGTATCAGGCAAGGCATCAAAGATAGTACGCCGGCCTTTTTCGTCATTGTCTGAAGTGACCAGTCCGTTAGGTTTGTAATAACGCCAGACCCGCAATTTATCAGGCGCCCCCACAGGCTTTCCATCAACGGTAATTTTGTCAGCCTCAGTGACTTTTACTGCAGGTGTATTTAGCACCTGATCGTTTAAAGTGATACGCCCTGCTGCAATCATACGTTCAACCTCACGGCGTGAAGCAATGCCTGCACGGGCAAGAAATTTTGCGATCCGATCGCCTGTTGTGTTTTCCATAGACATGAAGCGGTGCCTACACCGATGTGTACGGCTTGTCTACCGATCCAGATAACTGTTTGGCATAAAGGGTACATCAGTGTCGTTAGGATGTGCACCTGCGGCGGTTAACATTGCATGGATTTGCCCGCGATGATGGGTTTGATGGTTGAAAAACTGAAGTATCAACAGTTTTTTGGGTTTGGTTACTTCTTGGTTAATTGCCCCTGAAAACCAACTAAGATCACCTGAAAACCAAATGGACTTCACATTCTTTGCCCAATTTAGAATAATCTTATCAAACTGCGTGCGCTGGGGGCAAAGCGCGCTCCAGTCAGTAAACTGGTCGACAGATTGAGTGATGCCCCCTTTGGGTGCAGCAGTGCCGGCAAAGCGACTAAGCCATAGTTGATCTGCCCATAAGATATGTGAGAATGTGTTTTGGATAGACCCAAAAAAACTACCTCTGTCGGTTTTTCTTTGCACATCATCCAAGCTATTGGCGGCTTCTATAAGGCTGTCGTTTTGCCATTGGTTATAGCGCGCCATCATCAATGCATAATCTTGGTTTGGCATGGAATTTCCTTATACTTGAATGAAATCATAGGGCTCGTCTAAAGCGCCGAGTTGTATTGTGTGTGTAATAAGTGTTTGCTCTGGCGTCCAGTGATGCAAGAAGTAAGTCGGATCTGATAACAAAACGCGAAGCCGCTACCTTTGTCAAATCAGCCCCAGTAAACCCATCTTCGCCAGTTTCAGTTATGCTGCATTTCAGTGGCGGATGGTGCATGAAAATCACCGTTGGTTGTGTTCCGCCCTTGGCCAGACAATCATGTAACTATGCGGCGCGTGTTTCACAAACCATACCACCGGCTTGCCGGTTCCAAAGTGTGTTGAGTGCAATAATGCGTAGCGCGTTATCATCGATCACATAATTGATGAACCCGTTCAAGCGGGCAGGGCACGCGGTCTTGCCAAACACATCCCAGAATTCATTGCGATCATCGTGATTGCCCGGAACCAAATAATATGAGCAGTCCAGAGCCGTTAAAATATCAGCGGCATGCTGGGCTCCGTTACGGGCGAAATCATTTGTGATATTCCCTGACAGCAAAACTATATCTGGTTTAAGGGATAGGGCGTTAATATGTTTGATACAACGGTTCAAATTCTCGGCCATCGGAGCAATGCCATAAGTCTTCAGGCCAGGCCTTAGGATATGGGTGTCGCTGATTTGTGCAATGCGCATAATGTTCCTAAGTCGATAAGCAGTTTTCTAACTTGATGTTGACCAAGCAATAGCGCAACAAGATAGGATGATTCAGTTTGCCAGCCATATGGATATTGCCTTGGATGAGGCCAAACTTGCCGCCGCGCGCGGCGAAGTGCCAGTGGGTGCGGTTATCGTGTTGGATGGCCAAGTGATTGCGCAGGCGGGCAACCGCACACGCGAACGCCATGACCCCACAGCACATGCCGAAATGCTGGTAATCCGCGCGGCCTGTGCCCAATTAGGTCAAGAACGGCTGACAGGATGTGCTTTATACGTCACGCTAGAACCGTGCCCGATGTGTGCCGCAGCGATTTCCAATGCCCGCATTGCGCGGCTGTATTATGGCGCCTCTGACCCAAAGTCAGGCGGGGTGGCGCAAGGGGCCAAAGTGTTTAGCCACGCACAATGCCATCATGTGCCAGAGGTGTACGACGGGATTGATGAGGCCGGGTGTGCAGAAGTGTTAAGGCTGTTTTTTGCGGGATTGAGATGAAGCAAATATTGATTGCGATAACGGATTAAATCAAAGCCAGCTTACTGTCCATAATTTGCACAGAGATATAATATGCGGGCTTTTGTAAAGATACAGGCATCTAAAAATATTCCCCCATACCCATTTCCCCCAAACCCGCCTTGCGGATATGCCTTTGTGCCGCTAAAGCTTTCCCCGATATATCAAACCACGAGGATGGCACTAACATGTCCATTGATAAAGACACAGCACGGCGCGTGGCGCATTTGGCGCGGATCAAGGTAGACGAGGATCAACTGGAAAATCTGGCAGGTGAGCTTTCGGGCATCTTGGGCTTTATGGAACAATTGAATGAGGTTGATGTTGAAGGTGTTGAACCGATGACATCTGTTTCACCTATGGGGCTGAAACGCCGTGATGATGTGGTCACAGATGGTAGCATCCAGCAACAGATCATGAAAAATGCACCTGACGCCCGTGAAGGCTTTTTTGCCGTGCCTAAAGTAGTGGAGTAAACAATATGAACGATCTTTCAACACTGACAATTGCCGCTGCTCGTGATAAAATGCGCAAGGGCGAAATAACCGCGGTTGAGCTGACGCAAAGCTGCCTTGATGCGGCGAATGCCGCTGATGCGCTGAACGCTTATTGCGCAAAAACCCCTGAGATTGCGTTGGCGCAGGCCACTGCGGCGGATGCGCGGATTGCAACAGGCGATGCTCCTGATATGTGCGGCATTCCTTTGGGTATTAAAGATTTATTTTGCACCAAAGGGGTGCAATCCCAAGCCGGCTCCAACATTCTGGCAGGCTTTAAACCTGAATATGAAAGCACTGTAACTCAAAAACTTTGGGACACGGGCGCAGTGATGTTGGGTAAGTTGAACATGGATGAGTTCGCGATGGGCTCATCTAATGAAACCTCTGCTTACGGCCCTGTTGTCAGCCCATGGCGGCGTGATGGCTCTGATAAAGATTTAACGCCGGGTGGCTCATCGGGGGGGTCTGCTGCCGCGGTTTCCGCTGATTTGTGCCTCGGGGCTACGGGTACAGATACAGGCGGTTCCATTCGCCAACCTGCGGCCTTTACCGGCATTGTCGGCGTAAAACCCACATACGGCCGGTGTTCGCGTTGGGGTGTTGTGGCGTTTGCATCTTCATTAGATCAAGCTGGGCCCATGACCAAAACCGTGCGTGACAGTGCGATTATGCTAGAGGCGATGGCAGGTCATGATGCCAAAGACAGCACAAGTGCAGATCTTGCAGTGCCAAATTTTGAAGCAATGCTAACGGGGGATATCAAAGGCAAAAAAATCGGTATTCCTAAAGAATATCATCTGGAAGGCATGCCCGCTGAGATCGAAAAACTTTGGGCTGATGGGGCAGATATGCTGAAAAGTGCCGGCGCTGAAATGGTTGATGTGTCTTTACCACATACTAAATACGCACTGCCAGCTTATTATGTTCTGGCCCCAGCGGAAGCTTCATCTAATCTTGCGCGTTATGACGGGGTGCGCTACGGTCACCGCGCGACGCTGGAAGCTGGCGACGGTATTGATGACATGTATATGCGCACCCGGGCTGAAGGTTTCGGGGCCGAAGTGCAACGCCGCGTGATGGTTGGGGCTTATGTCTTGTCGGCAGGGTTTTATGACGCTTATTACCGCCGCGCCCAACGGGTGCGTACGTTGATCAAGAAAGACTTTGATGATGTGTTTGCCGCGGGGGTTGATGCTATTTTAACCCCAGCAACACCGTCTGCGGCTTTTGGTCTGGGTGAGATGGCCGATGTCGATCCGATCAAGATGTATCTGAATGATGTGTTCACTGTGACGGTAAACCTTGCAGGCCTGCCAGGGGTTGCGGTGCCAACCGGTCTTGATCACCAAAACTTACCGCTTGGATTGCAACTGATCGGACGACCTTGGGAGGAAGGCGATATGCTGAATATCGCTTATCGCCTGGAACAGGATGCAGGTTTTGTTTCCAAACCGCAAAACTGGTGGTAGGGTTTAAAAAAACAAGTGGGTTTGTAATGCGTTATCTTTTTGGAATACCCGTGATCATGGTCATTTTGACGGCATGTTCGACCTCGCAACCTAATGATGGGGATCAGTATTTTGACAAGATCACACCAGACCCTGCGGTTTTGGAGCGCACGGCTGCTGAAGAGCGCCTGAAACAGGCCGAAGATCAACCCCTAACTGTGCTTCCTGCGGCCAAAACCGGTGGGCAGCCCGGGGATGCCATCGCCGTAGATCCGGCCGTGAATAAAACCGCGGCTTTGGAAGTTGCAACCGAAGGGGATGGCGCGATCTCTAATTCACAGAACTTTAAAGTTGTGAAATCGCGCGAAACCATTGCATCTGATGCAGCCAGACTGGAAGAGTTGAAAAAAAATTATGAGATCGTACAGCCCGGCGTAGTGCCGACGCGGGGATCGGACATTAATCTGGCCAAATATGCATTGTCACAAAATAACCCTGTGGGGCAAAAAGCTTATTCACGCTCTGTTTTCAGTGGCCGTCGGGCGGCAAAGAAATGTGCCGCTTACATTTCAGCAGACGAGGCCCAGCTTGATTTTCTGCGCAGTGGCGGGCCGCAAAACGACCGGCGCGGTATTGATCCTGATGGCGATGGTTATGCTTGTGGTTGGTCGCCACAGGTGTTTCGTAATTTGGTCGGGCTGCAATAAGTGGCGGCTGCCACAGCAGACATCAAACAATTGCACTCTGCCAATTTCGGGCCCAGACGGCACAGCCTTAGCCCTGATATGGTAGTGATCCATTATACTGCAATGCAAACCGCAGATGCGGCTTGCGCAAGGCTTTGTGATGAACAGGCAGAGGTTTCTGCACATTATCTGATCGCGGAACAAGGCGATATTATCCAACTGGTAGATGAAAATATGCGGGCCTGGCACGCAGGGGCAGGAGCTTGGGGTGATGTTGTGGACGTAAACACGCATTCTATCGGGATAGAGCTGGCAAACACGGGTGATGTGCCGTTTGCTGCGGCGCAAATGGATGCGCTGGAAGGGCTGTTAAGCAGTATTTTAAGCCGCTGGGATATCCCCGCGGCACGGGTGATCGGGCATTCGGATATGGCACCTGCGCGCAAGTTTGATCCTGGCCCGCGGTTTGACTGGCAACGTCTTGCACTGGTTGGGCTTTCGATTTGGCCCAATGTGGTAAAGACCGATGTGATCGATTGGAGTGAGTTTGAACGCTATGCCCGGATTTTTGGCTACCGCACGGGTGATCGCACGGCTTTGCTATCTGCGTTCCGGCTGCGGTTCTTGCCCCATAAGACGGGGGGGCTGGATGCCAAGGATATCAGCGTGATTAAGCGGTTGGCAGATGAATGGCCTTGCAATAATATCGCCGTATGATGTTTTGAGAAAGGTTTCATTTTGACAGACGATATCCAAAATCTTTCGCTTGTAAAACGATTATTCCCGTTAGTTCTTCGCGGGGATAAAACCTCAACTATTCGATGGCAAAAGGGGCATATTACAGCTGGCCCACTGATGTTTTTCTGTAAAGAAGAACCAAGTTTAACTGTTTTGGTGATCGTGACCAAATGCACTGAAATGCTGTTGTCAGATGCCGCGGCATTTATGGGGCGGTCAGATGAATGGCCTGATGATGCTTTGCTTGTCGGAATGCAAGAACATTACCCAGATATCGCACTTTCCAGTTCTGTACAGGTTATTGAGTATAACCCACCTATACCGACCCTTGTATAACGTTTACATTTGGGTTGAACGATAGAGGCAATTATCAGTTTTACCGCATACACATTGACCAATGCTTGCATCCCGTCTAAACGCGCCTCAGCGGATGGCTGGATGGCTGCACCTTGCAAAAGGTGAGGAAAGTCCGGACTTCATGAAGCAAAGGCGGCGGGTAACGCCCGCCCGGGGTAACCCGAGGGATAGCGCAACAGAGAACAGACCGCCTGGTTCGCTAGGTAAGGGTGAAACGGTGGGGTAAGAGCCCACCACGGTGATGGTAACATCACTGGTATGGCAAGCCCCGCCTGAAGCAAAACCAAGTAGGAACCGCGTGGCCCGCAAGGGCCGGGGTCGCTTTAGCCCCAGCAGGTTCGGGTGGTTGCAAGAGCGTATTGGCAACAATGCGCCCAGATGAATGGCCATCGACGGCTTCGGCCTGAACAAAATCCGGCTTACAGGCCATCCGCTAAATAAAATCTAGATGAACCTTCTAGAAGGGAATATCGCCCTTAATATACAAGCTTTTTGGTTTTTGAGTGAGGTGTGACATGTGTTGACGTCGTGATGTTGAGACGCTGATGACATTGCGGCAAAACTTAAATCTAATAGACAGGATGATTTGCAGGCATTTATATATATGTTCACAATCGCCCACGAAGTGCCTGACCTTGGCGGGGCGTATGTGCGCCTTCCTGGGGGGAAGTCAGGCACGGCCCGCATCTTGGGACGACGGCCATGATGGGCGATAGATTTAATCCGAACACCTTAGCGTGAGGCTACTGGACATATGATGTACACGCGTTACCCTTTGGTAAAGCCACGAAAGGGATGATTATGCAAACACGGCGCAAATTTTTAACCACAACAATCGGGGCGGCAGTCATTTTGCCTTATGCCTCTCTTGCCGCCGGCAAGGGTTTTGATACGTTTCAGGGTCACACCAGTAAAATAACCGTGCACCCGATCAGTCACGCCTCTTTTGTGATGCAGGTGCCGGGCATGGTGATTTACAATGATCCTGTAGGCAATGCTGCGGCCTATACCCACCTGCCGCCACCTGATCTGATATTACTGACCCATCACCATAGCGACCATTATGCGCCTGAAACCCTGAATGCTTTAGTGGTTAAAGGAACACGGATATTGGCTAATCCCACTGTCTATGAAAAACTGTCTGAGACATTAAAAGCGAAAGCTACATCTATCAGTAACGGGCAAGACACTTCTTATGACGCTGTCAAGATTGAAGCAATTGCGGCTTACAATACGACAGAGGCGCGCATGAAGTATCACCCCAAAGGGCGTGATAATGGCTATGTGATCAATGTTGACGGACTGCGGTTTTACAGTGCCGGGGATACGGAAGATGTTGCTGAAATGCGCGCGCTTAAACATATAGACGTGGCGTTTTTACCGATGATTTTGCCTTATACGATGGATGCAAAACAGGCGGTTTCAGCGGTTGAGGCGTTCAAGCCTACATTCGTTTACCCATATCATTATAAAAAACCTTACGCCAAGCAGTTTACTAAGCTTGTATCGCAAGGCTCTAGTGGTGCCCAAGTGATGGACGGGGCTTGGTATTAATCGTGAATAAATAACCGCCAAAGCATGTGAGATATGTAATAGAAATGCGTTAAAAGATAACGTTCTTATTATGTTCTAACTTGCTTTGGAAAAATATGGTATTTTATGGGGAAGCCGCGTAAAACACATAAACATACCATATGTAGTATTAAATTTACTTAAATACACTATCTGTATTAAAATTATTCATTTCTTAAAGAGATTTCAGTATCCTTCAAGATATGGTTTAATGAATGTTTAGTCATTTCCCATAAAAAACAGTTGCATCCCATAATTTCCCATGTATACAGAATATACAGATGAGGTAGGGATACAAAGGGCACCAAGACCCTAGAAAACCAAAAGGTTTCATACAGGCACCCACCACATCCAAGAAAGATCCGACGTGGGTTGCGAGCAGACACCCCCCCAAGGTGGCACCATAGTTGGACATCCCGAATGGGACAATAACGGCGGATTGAACAGTGGCAGCAGTTCAGTCCGCCGTTTCCATTCTGGGCACAAGAATTGTGTGGGGTAAAAGTTTTATAAGGAGGCCAATTTCAGTGGCACAACGTTTCAGAGGTGAAAGCACTCACAAAGTGGATGCTAAGGGCAGGGTTTCTATCCCCGCCGCCTTTCGACGTGTTCTGGAAGAAGGTGATCCTGACTGGACAACCGGTCTATATCCTAATCTTATTCTTGTTTACGGCGGCAAGGGGCGTCAATTTATCGAAGGTTATACGGTTGAGGCGATGGATAATCTGGAAGCGCGTATAGAGTTGTTGCCGCTGGGCTCCAAGAAGCGCCGTTATATGGAACATACATTTTCAACCCAGTCGTTGCAGGTGCAGGTTGATCCGACTGGTCGTTTGGTTTTGTCACAGAAAATCCGTGATAAATTCAACATTAGCAACGAAGCTCTTTTTGCCGCGACGGGGACAACATTTCAGGTTTGGGATCCATCAGCGCATGAAGATCATGCGACACGTATGGATGACTGGTTTGACGATGATGACTGGAATGAAGACGCAAATGAAAACGTTGATCCGCTGGTCTTGTTGGGCGCGTCGCCCACGTCGGCATCACTGGGGGATTAATTATGGCGCAGACGCAGGACATCCCCCCGTCTTCCCCACACATTCCTGTTTTATTGGCCCCGATACTGGACGCTGTTAATCCTGTAAAGGGCCGTTGGCTGGATGGCACTTTTGGTGCCGGTGGTTATACTCGGGCACTTTTGGATGCGGGGGCTGATCAGGTTTTTGGTGTGGACCGTGATCCAGAGGTTTTCGTACGGGCTAAAGCTTGGGCTGGTGATTATGGTGACCGGCTGGTATTGATTGAAGGTACTTTCGGACAGCTTGATCATTTGGCCAAAGAACATGGGGCTACACCATTGGACGGTGTGGTGCTGGATATTGGCGTATCTTCCATGCAGATTGATCAAGCAGCGCGTGGCTTTTCTTTTATGCAAGATGGGCCATTGGATATGCGGATGTCACAATCGGGCATGACCGCGGCGGATGTGGTTAATACAGCAGAAGAAGCGGTGTTGGCAGATATTCTGTACCTATACGGTGAAGAACGGGCGTCTCGACGCATTGCGCGCCGGATTGTTGAGGCGCGAAAAACCACTGCGTTTACAACCACAAAGCAATTAGCTGATGTTGTTGAGGCGGCTTTGCCAAGGCCAAAGCCCGGGCAGGTACACCCTGCAACCCGCTCGTTTCAAGCGTTGCGTATTGTGGTGAATGATGAATTGGGTGAACTGATGCGTGGCTTGATCGCGGCAGAAGCCGCCTTGGCTGAGGGGGGGGTATTAGCGGTTGTCAGTTTTCATTCGCTGGAGGATCGGATTGTAAAACGCTTTATTCATGCTCGCAGTACTCAAGCGCGCGGCAACCGTTATGCGCCTGAGATGCAAGCGACTGTGCCGCAATTTGAAAAAATATCGAAAAAAGCTATCGGGCCGACAGACCGCGAAATGGATGAAAATCCGCGCGCACGTTCTGCTAAACTGCGTCTTGCACGGCGTACCACTGCCCCAAGTGGTGATATTGATGCCAAGGCTCTTGGTTTGCCTGATTTTGACCGTATGAGGTTACAGTAATGCGTAATTTATTTTACATGGTATGCGCTACTTTCGTTATCGGTCTTGCCTATTGGGCTTATACAGAAAACTATAAAACCCAAAGCTCTTTGAAAGAAGTCAAAGCTTTGCAACAACAGATTGCCTTTGAAAAAGAAACCATCGCGGTTTTAAAAACCGAATGGGCTTATCTGAACCGCCCTGATCGTTTGCGCGATCTGGTGGATATGAATTTTGAAGACCTGCAATTGATCCCGCTATCTCCATCGCATTTTGGTGACAGCGAAATGGTTGAATACCCAACAACAACTCTTGATAGCGTGACTGATCCTGTGACGATAAGTGGGGCGATACAACCATGACCCGCACCCCGTTACGCCCTTTGGCGCGTGTCATAGATGCCCGCAAACATGGCCAAAACCCTGATCATATCGAAGCGGCAGAGCGTGCTAAGCGCAATCAGGCAACACAACAAAAGTTGCGCAAACGGGCCGAAGCACGTTTAACAATGTTGGCCTTGGCTTTCTTTTTGGGTTTTGCTGCCATTGGTGGTAAAATGGCGATGCTTGCAGTTAGTGAGCCAAAAGAACCAAAGTTGGCAGTGTCTAATTCTAGAATTTATTCGCAGCGTGCTGATATCATTGATAGAAACGGATCTACTTTAGCAACGAATTTAGTGACTACATCGCTTTATGCACAGCCGCATAAAATGATTAACCCAGAACGGGCAGCTAAAGCGTTGATAAAGATTTTCCCAGATATTAATGCGGAAAAATTGCTGATAAATTTCACTGGAAAACGTAAATTCATCTGGGTGCGTAAGAAGATCAGCCCTGAACAGCAACAACTTGTGCATGATATCGGCGAGCCAGGCCTGTTGTTTGGCCCGCGTGAGATGCGGCTTTACCCTAATGGCACTTTAGCAGCGCATATTCTGGGCGGTACAAGCTTTGGTAAAGAAGATGTTCGCGCCGCTGAACTGATCGGTGTGGCCGGCGTTGAGAAATTTTTTGATGACCGTATGCGTGATCCAGCTCTGGTGGATAAGCCGTTGCAATTGTCTATCGACCTGACCGCGCAGGCTACTATGCGCCGTGTGGTTGAAGGCGGCATGAATATCATGCAAGCCAAGGGTGCCGCGGCAGTTTTGATGGATGTGCATACCGGTGAAGTGATTGCTATGGTATCTTTGCCTGATTTTGATCCCAATAACCGTCCAAGGTCGCTTTTGCAGGGCGACCCCTCTGACAGCCCGCTGTTTAACCGTGCGGCGCAAGGGGTTTATGAACTGGGTTCTACCTTTAAATTATTCACAGTGGCAGCATCTTTGGACAAGGGATTAGTGACTGAAGATACGATGATTGATACCCGAGGCCCGATTAAATGGGGTCGTTTTAAAATTCGTGATTTTCACAATTATGGCAAACAGCTTAGTGTGATGGATATCATTGTGAAATCATCCAATATTGGCACTGCGCGCCTTGCGCAAGCGATGGGGACAGCGACCCAAAAGAAGCTTTTAGGGGAGCTTGGATTGTTGAAAACTACCCCGCTGGAGCTTGTGGAAGCTAAACATATCAAGCCGTTATTACCAAAGAACTGGTCGGAACTATCGACAATGACAATTTCTTATGGTCACGGTATCGCCACAACCCCGCTACATCTGGCAAGCGCATATGCGATGTTGGCTAATGGTGGATATCAGGTGAACCCGACTTTGCTGAAAGTTGAAAATCAAGACGCATACGGGCCACGTATTCTGGCAGATAGCACATCAAAAACCCTGATGCGTATGCTGCGCAATGTCGTGACCCGTGGTACTGCAAGTTTTGGTGAGGTGGCGGGCTATTCTGTAGGTGGTAAAACCGGTTCTGCTGATAAGCCTAAACCCAGTGGTGGTTACTATGATGATAAAGTGATTGCGACTTTTGCTTCAGTGTTCCCCACGGATGATCCCAAGTATGCTTTGGTGCTGACACTAGATGAGCCCTCCATACGTGCCGCAGGTGAGGTGCGCCGCACGGCGGGTTGGACTGCGGTTCCTGTGGCCGCTGAATTGATCACCCGTCTGGCCCCGATTTTAAACATGCGCCCAGAGGTTGCTGGCAGTGGAAAAGTGAATTACACGCAAGTGAAAAACTGATCCGGGACACGCTTATGACCCAAAAAACATTGCAAGAATTGGGTTTGGTACCAACCGCAGGTGTTGGGGGGGCTGAAACTGTCATTTCTGGCATATGCGTTGACAGTCGTGATGTGCGCGCAGGTAATTTATTTGCCGCGATGCCGGGCTCAGAAATGCATGGCGGTGAATTTATTCAATACGCACTGCGCATGCAAGCCGCAGCCATTTTGACTGATGCGGCAGGGTTGAAGATTGTCAAGCGCGATGTCGCTGATCTAAATATACCGTTCATTATTGCCAATGACCCACGTTTGGCTTTATCGCAGGCCGCAGCCCGGTTTTACGGCGCACAGCCTGCGACAATGACCGCAGTGACTGGCACGAACGGCAAAACTTCGGTTGCTAATTTTATCCGCCAGATATGGGTGTCTTTGGGTTTGTCTGCTGTGAACTTCGGCACGACCGGGGTGGAAGGCGCGTATACTGAAGGCTTGAAACACACGACACCTGAACCAATTACTTTACATCGTTTGTTGCGTAAACTAAAAGATGCGGGCATCAGCCATGCCGCTATGGAAGCGTCCAGTCATGGCTTGGAACAGCGGCGTTTGGATGGGGTCTATCTAACCGTGGGCGGCTTTACCAATTTCAGCCAGGATCATTTGGATTACCACCATACGTTCGAAGAATATTTTGCCGCTAAAGCTGGGTTGTTCTCGCGGGTGTTACCGCCTGAAGGCTCTGCGGTGATCAATATGCTTGACCCTAAAGGTGCCGCACTGATCAAGATTGCGAAAAGCCGTGGTCAGGATATTATCACTTTAGGTGGTGAAGCTGCTGATATGCAAATTTTGAACACGCGCCGCGACGGCACCGGGCAAGATCTGCGGTTTTCATGGCGCGGTGAAGTGCACACTGTGCGCTTGTCTTTAATTGGTGCCTTTCAGGCTGAAAACGTGTTGATCGCTGCGGGTATGGCGATTGCTGCAGGGGCATTGCCTGCAGATGTATTTGGCGTACTGCCTGCATTAGAAACTGTGCCCGGGCGTATGCAATTGGCAGCAACACGGGCAAATGGCGCAAATGTATTTGTGGATTTTGCCCACACGCCTGGCGCTTTGGAAATCGCCCTGAAAGCTTTGCGACCACATGTCTTTGGGCGTTTGATCGTGGTCTTTGGCGCCGGTGGCGACAGGGATCGGGGTAAGCGCCCTTTGATGGGTAAAGCGGCAATCGAAAATGCCGATGTTGTTTATGTAACGGATGATAATCCGCGCTCAGAAGAGCCTGCGGATATTCGCGCAGAAATTATGGCGGTTTGCCCCAAAGCTAATGAGGTTGGGGACCGCGCGACTGCAATTCTGGTTGCGGTGGATGCATTACAGGCGGGGGATGCGTTACTGATTGCCGGTAAAGGTCATGAAACAGGCCAGATCATCAAAGATCAGATTTTGCCGTTTAATGACGCGGAACAAGCCAGTATTTCAGTTGCGACTTTAGATGAGTTGGGCGCATGAGATCGCTTTGGACAAAAGATCAGGCCGTTGCGGCTACAGCTGGTACATGCACAGTTGACTGGCAGGCATCAGGCGTGTCCATTGATACTCGCAGCTTGCAAAAAGGTGATTTATTTGTGGCCTTAACGGATTTGCGTGATGGTCATGATTTTGTAGCACAAGCTTTAGAAAAAGGTGCTGTCGCGGCTTTGGTCTCACAGGTTCCTGACGGGGTTTCTGCGGATGCGCCGTTGCTCATTGTGGATGATGTCTTGCAAGGCTTAGAAGCCATGGCGCGCGCTGCGCGCGTACGGATTTCTGGCAAAGTTATCGGGGTGACGGGCTCTGTAGGTAAAACCGGCAGTAAGGAAATGCTGCGCACAGCCCTTAGCAAACAAGCCCGCGTACATGCGGCTGAAAGCAGTTACAACAATCATTGGGGCGTACCGCTAACACTTGCGCGTATGCCTCAAGACACTGAATTTGCGATCATCGAAATCGGTATGAACCACGCAGGTGAGATAGGGCCTTTAGCACGGATGGCCGATCTGGATGTGGCCTTGATCACCACTGTGGCTCCGGTTCATCTGGCAGCTTTTTCAGGTGTTGAAGAAATTGCCGATGCTAAGGCCGAGATTTTTGAAGGCCTCAAGCATGGCGGTACGGCGGTGTTGAATGCAGATATAGACACATTACCGATCTTGCGCGATGCCGCGGATGCTGCAAATGCGCAAATCGTGACCTTTGGCAGTGCCAAAGATGCAAATTTCCGCCTTCTGGGGGCGTATGTTTCCGATGACGCGACAAAGGTTTCGTTTGATCTTGCTGGGCAGAAAGTTGATTACACATTAGCAGCACCAGGGGCTCATCTGGCAATGAACTCTTTAGCGGTTCTGGCAGTTTGCGACGCTGTGGGTGTGGAGTTGAATTATTGTATCGCAAATCTGGCCGCATGGACAACCCCGGCAGGGCGCGGCAGGCGAGAGACCGTGCAGATGAATAATGGCATCGCGATTGAGTTGATTGATGAAGGTTTTAACGCCAATCCCACTTCTATGGCCGCAGCTTTAGATGTGCTGGCACAACGACAGGCCAAAGGTCGAAAAGTTGTTATTATGGGCGATATGTTGGAATTGGGTATTACAGAAAAAACCTTACATAAAGAGATGGCAGATTTGCCAAGTTTAAAAGATATGGATGTGATCCATCTGGTCGGCCCGTTAATGAAACAACTCTATGCAGTCTTGCCAGTAGAATTACGCGGGCTTTGGCTTGAAAATGCGGATGATGCGACACAGATTATAGATCACTTAAAGCCACATGATATTGTGATGGTCAAAGGTTCAAAAGGTTCAAAAGTTTCAAAAATTGTGGACGCCATTAGGAAAACAAGTGCATAAAGTGCGCAAAACAGGGGAACAGGCATGTTATATTTTCTAAGTGAGTGGTCAGACGGCGGCGATGTATTCAATTTGTTCCGTTATATCACATTTAGGGCAGGTGGGGCATTCTTTACCGCCTTAATCCTAAGCTTTATCTTTGGCCAACCTTTGATTAACTGGTTGAAACGTAAACAGAAAAAAGGTCAACCGATCCGCGATGACGGCCCTGAAAGCCATATCATTGCGAAAGCCGGTACACCGACAATGGGTGGGGTTTTGATCCTTGGGACTTTGCTGGTTTCAACATTGCTGTGGGCGCGCACAGATAATGCCTATGTCTGGATAGTACTGATGGTAACCACAGGTTTTGGTTTGATCGGATTTGCCGATGACTACCTGAAAGTTACCAAACATACTGTGGCGGGGTTTTCGTCGAAAGCCAGATTGTTAATTGGGCTGGTAATTGCAGTGATCGCGGCAATTCTTGCGGCAAAAGTACATCCTGATGCATTGTCAGGCCAATTGGCATTGCCGGTTTTCAAAGACACGCTGTTTAATCTGGGTTATCTTTATATCCCCTTCGTGATTATCGTGATCGTGGGTTCTGCCAATGCAGTAAACTTGACAGATGGGCTGGATGGTCTGGCGATTATGCCAGTGATGATCGCAGGAGCGACGCTGGGGATCATCGCTTATGCAGTGGGCCGTGTCGATTTTACTGAATATCTGGATGTGCATTATGTGCCAGGGACAGGTGAATTACTGATTTTCTCATCCGCCTTAATCGGCGGGGGCTTAGGGTTTTTATGGTATAATGCACCACCTGCCGCGGTCTTTATGGGCGATACTGGATCGCTTGCCTTAGGCGGTGCTTTGGGTGCGATTGCGGTTTGTACTAAACACGAAATTGTATTGGCTATTGTTGGCGGTCTGTTTGTGGTTGAGGCGCTTTCAGTGATCATTCAGGTCTTATATTTCAAAAAAACCGGTAAACGGGTTTTCCTGATGGCACCAATTCACCATCATTTTGAAAAAAAGGGCTGGTCAGAACCGCAGATTGTGATCCGGTTTTGGATTATCGCGTTGATATTGGCCCTTGTTGGGTTGGCGACATTGAAGTTGCGTTAAGGATATGATGTACAATAGAAAAGCAAATGTGGTGATAAAAATAAGCAAACATCACTCAATCTACGCTCAAATGCGGTTTGGTGTTAAATGATCTCTGTACGTGGATATGATGGCCATAAGGTGGCGGTTTTGGGCTTGGGCCGATCTGGCCTGTCAGCGGCTTTGGCATTACGTGCCGGCGGGGCCATCCCTGTTTGCTGGGATGATAGTGCGCCCGCGCGCGCGCAAGCTAAAGCCGAAGGCCTGCTGGTGGCTGATCTGCACAAAGATAAACCATGGGAAGATGTGGTCAGCCTGATCGTATCGCCCGGCATTCCGCATCTTTATCCCAAAGCCCATGCTATTGTGCAAAAAGCCTGGAGCATGGGTGTTGTTGTGGACAATGACATCGGGTTGTTTTTCCGCTCTTACGCCACGCCTGAATGGGATAAATTTGATGTGATGCCAAAAGTGATTTGCATCACAGGCTCTAACGGTAAATCCACTACCACCGCTTTGATTGCGCATATCTTAGAGACGGCTGGCAAGCCTGTGCAGATGGGGGGCAATATCGGGCGCGGTGTGCTGGATCTGGAACCTGCAAGTGATGGTGGGATCATTGTGCTGGAATTGTCATCGTATCAAACCGAACTGGCGCGCGCATTGGCCCCTGACATGGCGGTGTTTATGAACCTGTCGCCCGATCATTTGGATAGGCACGGCGGTATCGGTGGTTATTTTGCGGCCAAACGGCGCTTGTTTGCAGAAGGTGGGCCGGACAAAGCGATCATTGGTGTTGATGAACCAGAGGGCCGTTATCTGGCCAATCAGGTACGTCAGGATGTTAAAACCGGTGATCCGGTGATTGCGATTTCCTCTGGGCGTAAATTGCAAGGGCTGGGCTGGTCGGTTTTTGCCCGCAAAGGTTTCTTGGCAGAGTGGCGTAAAGGACGGCAAGTGGCGTCAATTGATTTGCGTGCAATGCAAGGTTTACCGGGGGCTCATAATCATCAAAACGCTTGTGCCGCTTATGCGGTGTGCCGCGCTTTAGCGATGAGCCCTAAAGTGATTGAGGCAGGTTTACGTTCTTATGGTGGACTGGCACACCGCTGCCAGATCGTGGCTGAAAAACAAGGCGTGGTTTACGTTAACGACAGTAAGGCCACTAATGCGGATGCGGCGGGCAAAGCCTTACTTGCGTTCAAAAATATCCATTGGATTGTTGGAGGTCAAGCCAAAGCAGGAGGCATTGCATCGCTTGCGCCGCAGTTTGACCGTGTCACTAAAGCCTATCTTGTGGGCGCAGCTATCGACACGTTTGCAGACCAGCTTGGTGATGTCGCCTATGAGGCATCGGGCACAGTTGTCGCGGCAGTAAAAGCGGCTGCGAAAAATGCCAAACCGGGCGATGTGGTGTTGTTGGCCCCAGCTTGCGCCAGCTTTGATCAGTTTGACAGCTTTGAAGCGCGCGGAGATGCATTTGTAGCAGCCGTCAGGGATGTATTGAGCAGCTGATTTTCGCTGTAAGCTTCGTAAAAGACTAGCCAAAAGCCTAAAAATATGGCATTCAGTCAGGGAATGACGGCCCGTTAAATGAGGCCGCATCCAAATGGCAGGCAAATGGTGAGCAGCAGCAATGACTGAAATGGCTTTTGGCAGGGTTGCCCAGCACCCCATCGATCCGATTCTACCCAGATGGTGGCGCAGCATAGATCGGGTATCTTTATCTTGTATCTTGGTGCTTTTTTTGATCGGTATCCTGTTAGCTTTAGCCGCATCTGTGCCTTTGGCTACACGTAATGGCTTATCGCAGTTCTACTATGTATACAAACAGCTGTTCTTTGGTTCCGTGGCCTTGTTTGCAATGATTGTAACCTCGATGATATCACCTGTAATGCTGCGCCGTTTGGGTGTTTTTAGCTTTGTTTGTTGTTTTATCGCACTGATGTTACTGCCTGTGTTTGGCACTGATTACGGCAAAGGCGCGACACGGTGGTTTTCATTGGGTTTTGCTTCGGTACAGCCTTCTGAATTTCTGAAACCGTTTTTCATTGTGTTTTGTGCATGGATGATGGCTGCGGCGTTTAAAGTAGGTGGCCCCCCTGGTAAGCGCATCTCTTTTATTGTGATGTTGTTTGTTGCCTTTCTTTTAGCGATGCAGCCTGATTTTGGGCAAGCCATGTTGATCGTGACCTCTTGGGGGGTGATGTATTTTGTTGCTGGCGCGCCGATCTTGCTGTTGGTTATTATGGCCGCGGGCATCGTTGGGGTTGGGTTGTTTTCTTATAATAATTCAGAACACTTTGCGCGGCGGATAGATGGGTTTCTCAATCCTGATCTGGATCCGCGCACCCAGCTTGGCTATGCGACAAATGCCATTCAGGAAGGTGGCTTTTTTGGTGTCGGTGTGGGGGAAGGCCAAGTGAAATGGTCACTGCCCGATGCTCATACAGATTTCATTATTGCAGTAGCGGCAGAAGAATACGGGCTGATACTGGTCTTTATCATCATCGCATTGTTTGTGGTGGTTACAGTGCGTTCTTTGTTTCGTTTAGTGCGTGAACGTGATCCGTTTATCCGTCTGGCAGGCACAGGTATTGCTGTGTTGTTTGGCATGCAGGCGATGATTAATCTAGGCGTGGCTGCACGGTTGTTGCCTGCTAAAGGCATGACCTTGCCGTTTGTCAGCTATGGGGGGTCGTCGTTAGTGGCCGCAGGTTTGGCCTTAGGTCTGTTGTTGGCTTTTACCCGCACACGTGCCCAAGGCGATATGGGTGATTTGTTAGGTCACACCCGCCAAAGCCCAAGGATTATCCGTGATGTCTGATGCCCCGCTTTTGATGATAGCCGCAGGCGGTACGGGTGGGCATATGTTTCCAGCGCAAGCCTTGGCAGAAGAAATGTTGCGCCGTGGTTGGCGGGTGAAATTATCAACTGACCCGCGCGGTGCGCGCTATACGGGCGGTTTTCCCCATACGGTTCAGGTTGAAGTGGTTAACTCGGGTACATTTGCCCGTGGCGGGTTAATGGCAAAACTGCGAGTGCCGTTTCGCATTCTGATGGGCGTGATCTCAGCCCGTCGTTCAATGAAGCATGACCGGCCTGCTGTTGTTGCAGGGTTTGGCGGTTATCCTGCGATTCCAGCGATGCTGGCGGCAGGTGGTTTGAAAATTCCACGCCTGATCCATGAACAAAATGGTGTGCTGGGCCGGGTGAACAAAAAGTTCTCCCCTAATGTTGATGTTGTTGCTTGCGGCACATGGCCAACGCAAATGCCCGACGGGGTAAAGGGTATACATGTGGGCAATCCGGTGCGCGGGACAGTGATGGCAAAGCACGGGGTTGGTTATATTACGCCTGGCAACTGGCCGATGAGTATTCTGGCGATTGGCGGTTCACAAGGGGCACGGATATTATCACAAATGATGCCCCAAGCGGTGGCTTTACTGCCTGAAGGGATAAAGGCGCAACTGCGCGTGGTACAACAAGCGCGTCAAGAAGATATAGCAACCTGTGAAGCGGATTATGCGCAGGCCGGGATACGTTGCGAGGTGTCCCCGTTTTTTCGAGACATCCCACGCCTGATGTCTGAAGCGCAATTGATCGTGTCACGGTCAGGTGCGTCATCTGTGGCGGATATTTCGATCATCGGGCGACCTTCTATTTTGGTGCCGTTAGCACTTGCAATGGATGATCATCAAAAGGCTAATGCCCGCGGTTTGGCAAAAGCAGGCGGGGCTATTGTGATCCCTGAAAAAGACTTAACGCCAGCCAACCTTTCCAAATGTATTACGACAATTTTACAAGATGCAGATGGGGCTGCAAAAATGGCGCAAGCCGCGTTATCGCAAAGCCGCCCGGAAGCGGCGCAACATCTGGCTAATCTGGTCGAAGAACTGGCTGTAAAAAAGGTGGGTATTCAATGAGTGCTTCAACAAAATTACCGACACAATTAGGGCCGATCCATTTCATTGGCATTGGCGGCATTGGTATGTCTGGCATTGCCGAGGTGTTGATCAACCACGGCTATACCGTGCAAGGTTCTGATTTGCGCCCCAGTAAAATTACTGATCGTTTGGCCCAGATGGGGGCTAAAATCGCGTTTCCGCAAATAGCGGAAAATCTAGAAGGCGCGGAAGTGGTGGTGATTTCATCCGCAATTAAGCCAGGCAACCCTGAATTGGATGGTGCCCGCGCGCGCGGTTTGCCAGTGGTGCGCCGCGCTGAAATGCTGGCCGAATTGATGCGTTTAAAATCCAATGTGGCAATAGCCGGCACTCACGGTAAAACCACCACGACAACGATGGTGGCAACCTTGCTGGATGCAGGGGGACTGGACCCCACAGTGATTAATGGCGGGATTATTCACGCTTATGGTTCAAACGCGCGGATGGGCACGGGCGAATGGATGGTGGTGGAAGCGGATGAAAGTGATGGCACTTTTAACCGCTTGCCTGCAACTGTGGCCGTGGTCACGAATATCGATCCTGAACATATGGAACATTACGGCACCTTTGATAATCTGCGTGATGCTTTTTATACATTCGTGTCAAATATTCCGTTTTACGGGGTGGCAATTTGCAATACGGATCATCCAGAAGTGCAAGCTTTGGTTGGGCGGGTTAATGACCGGCGTATTATTACTTACGGGTTTAACACCCAAGCCGATGTGCGGGCAGAGAACCTGACCTATAAAAAAGGCTCAGCCTATTTTGACATTGTCTTGCAAGCCGAAGATCAACGCATTGATGGGGTGGTTTTGCCAATGCCCGGCGATCATAATGTCTCAAACGCATTAGCCGCTGTTGCGGTGTCACGCTATCTGGGTATGGCGCGCGCTGAAATTCTTGATGCATTGAAAGGCTTCAAAGGTGTGAACCGCCGCTTTACCCGTGTGGGGGAGGTGGATGGCGTGACTGTTATTGATGATTACGCACATCATCCGGTAGAAATCAAAGCGGTGTTGAGCGCTGCGAAACAGGCAACAGAAGGCCGCGTTATTGCCGTGCATCAACCGCACCGCTATTCGCGCTTGCATGATCTGTTTGAAGATTTTTGTGGCTGTTTCAATGATGCAGATGTCGTGGCCATCACGGATGTCTATGCCGCTGGTGAAAATCCGATTGAAGGGGCCAGCCGTGATACTTTGGTTGCAGGGTTGATAGCGGGCGGGCATAAGCATGCACATGCAATTTCGGATCAAAAAGCGTTTCGCGCATTTGTGAAAGATGAAACCCAGCCCGGTGATTTGCTGATTTGTCTGGGGGCCGGCACGATCAGCACTTGGGCCAATGGGTTGGTTGAAAATAGCTGATGATGTCGCTATGAAAATAACGGGTGCAATAGGAACTGTCATCAGATGCTCTTTGGTTTTGTTTCAAGAAAAGAAGATTAAGTAGATGGATAAATTACCAAAGGTGCGCGGCATTTATACGCCAAACCGATCTTTGGCGGATTTATCATGGCTGAGGGTCGGGGGGGCTGCCGAGGTATTGTTTCAGCCTGTGGATGTGGATGATTTGCAAAGCTTCCTGAAAAATTTGCCTGATAATATTCCTGTTATGCCTATTGGTGTGTGCTCCAATCTGATCATCCGTGATGGTGGGATCAAAGGGGTAGTGATCCGTATGGGACGTGGCTTTAACCAGATTGAAGTGCTTAGTGACACCCGTGTGCGTGCGGGGGCGGCCGCGCTTGATGCGCAGGTTGCGCGCAAAGCAGCTGAAGCGGGTATTGATCTGGCATTTTTGCGTACAATTCCAGGTGCTATAGGGGGCGCTGCAAAAATGAATGCTGGTTGTTACGGCATCTATACTGCAGATGTTTTTATAGAAGCGCAAGCAGTGACCCAAGCCGGCGAAATAATCACGCTGACCAAGAATGATATGGGTTTTGCCTACCGTTCAACCACAATGCCTGAAGGTATGATTATTACCTCAGTAATATTGGAAGGCAATGTTGGCAGGCCAGATGCGATTGAAGCGAAGATGGCTAGTGCGCTGGAAAAGCGTGCTGCCACGCAACCCGTGAAGGATCGTTCCTGCGGTTCAACCTTTCGCAACCCTGCAGGCTTCAGTTCGACCGGGCGCGCGGATGATGTGCATGACCTGAAGGCGTGGAAGGTCATCGATGATGCGGGTATGCGCGGTGCCAGCATCGGTGGCGCGCAGATGTCACAGATGCATTCCAACTTCATGATCAACAAAGGTGGCGCAACTGCCGCAGATTTAGAAGATTTAGGTGAAAAAGTTCGAAAAAGGGTTTTCGAAAACAGTAAGATCACGTTAGAGTGGGAAATAATGCGGGTCGGTGAACGATCTTAAAATAAAAACCCTAAGAACCAGAAAATGGTCGCGGGTGAAAGAGGCGGGTATGTCGAGCAGGACAATATCACGCGTGTGTGTTTTGAAGGGTGGCCCTTCTGTGGAACGGGATGTTTCACTGGTGTCGGGCCGTGAGGTTGCAAATGCATTACGTGGTGAAGGTTTTGATGTTGTAGAATTGGACGCGGGTCCAACGTTGGCCACTGATTTAGTGGCCGCGAAGGTTGATGTTGTGTTCAATGCTTTGCATGGTCGTTGGGGCGAAGACGGATGTGTGCAAGGCCTGCTTGAGTGGTTGAAAATCCCTTATACCCATTCGGGTGTGATGGCGTCAGCCATGGCGATGGATAAAGAGCAGACAAAACGACTTTATAAATCTGCTGGATTGCCGATAGCGAAAAGCATGTTGGTATCCAAAGAAGATGTACAAGCAAAGCACCCAATGCCAGCCCCTTATGTGGTGAAACCGTATAATGAGGGCTCGTCCATAGGTATTTATATTATTAATACAGGTGAAGGCCCTGCACGACTGAACATGGAAATGCCCGATGTGGTGATGGTAGAAGAATTCATCCCCGGACGTGAAATGACTGTGACGGTGATGGATGGAAAAGCCATATCTGTGACTGATATCCAAACCGATGGCTGGTATGATTATTCCGCGAAATACGAAGAAGGTGGATCTCGTCATGTGATTCCGGCCGAAATCCCAAGTCAGATTTTTGATGCATGCCTAGATTATGCCGAACGTGCGCATCAAGTTTTAGGCTGTCGCGGCGTGTCGCGCACGGATTACCGTTGGGATGAAGCTAAGGGTCTGGCAGGGTTGATCTTGTTGGAAACTAACACACAACCGGGCATGACACCAACCTCTCTGGCACCTGAACAGGCCGCAGCGGATGGCGTGCCTTTTGGTAAGCTGGTACGTTGGATGGTCGAGGATGCTTCATGCAACAGGTAAACAAAGCACATGATCCGGCCCCAAGCCGGGTAAAGTACAAGCTGCACCGTTTGTGGCTGACGCCTGTGTACCGCGCATTGATCCGTACTGGCTTGCCGGTATTATTGGTTTTCGTTTTGGTTTTGACGTGGTTGCGTGAACCTGCAATGCAGCAAAAAATAGCAGTGTATTTTGATAATGCGCGATCCGCCGTGGAACAGCGGCCGGAATTTATGGTTCAGCAAATGCGTGTTCAAGGAGCCTCTGCATCGGTTGATAAAATGGTGCGTAATGCCATGAATGTGACGTTTCCGGTCAGTTCGTTCCGGTTAGATCTAGAAGCCTTGAAAGTGACAGTAGAAAATATTGAAGCGATTGAAGCAGTTTCTATTCTGGTTGGTGCCAAAGGTGTTTTGGAAGTTGGTGTGGTTGAACGGGTGCCGGCCTTGCTTTGGCGCAATGATGATGGTTTGGTCTTGCTGGATGTAAACGGCGTTGCTTCGGGCCGGCTTGAAGCGCGTTCGGATCGCCCAGACCTGCTGTTGGTCGCAGGGCTGGGGGTTCAGCAACATATCCTCGAAGCTTTGAATATTTTTAGGAAACTCTCTCCGATCGCCGGCCGTGTGCGCGGTTTGATGCGCATGGGTGGGCGCCGGTGGAATGTGGTTTTGGATCGTGATCAAGTTTTACTGTTGCCAGAAGATCAGCCGATTGCCGCTTTGGGGCATATTTTGGCATTGCACCGGGCGCAAGATATATTGAACCGTGACATTCTTGTCGTGGATATAAGAGACGGTAGAAAGCCGATATTACGGCTTTCAGCACCTGCATTAATTGGTTTGAAGAAGCTGCGGTTAACAGCAGCAGAATAGGAAGAATAAGATGTCATACTTGTACGATACACAACGCGCCATGCGCCAGAAACGCCAGAATGCTTTGCAGCGCGGGTTGGTAGCTGTGTTGGATGTAGGGACTACAAAAATGGCCTGTATGGTTTTGCAATTTGACGCCAGAAATGACGGAGAAGCGCGCTTGGGTGTAGGCGAAGTGATCAGCCATGGTTCTTTTCGGGTGATCGGTGTTGCAACAACGCGGTCTCGCGGGGTGCGATATGGCGAAATTGCCGCAATGGAAGAAACCGAGCGGGCCATTCGCACAGTGGTGCAAGGAGCACAAAAGATGGCTAATGTGCGTGTTGATCACGTGATTGCTTGCCTTGCTGGCGCCGCGCCGCGTTCATACGGTGTCGCTGGTGAAGTGGAGCTGGAAAACGGTGCAGTAACATCGCCTGATATTGGCCGGGTTCTGGCCTCTTGTGATATGCCTGATTATGGGGCGGGGCGCGAAACCGTTCATGCCATGCCTGTCAATTTTACGTTGGATCACCGCAGTGGCCTGACTGATCCGCGCGGCCAGATCGGTAATCGTTTGTCGGTGGATATGCATCTGTTGACGATAGATACCCAAGCGATTGAAAATCTTTTGAAATGTGTGAAACGTTGCGATATGGAACTGGCCGGTGTTGCGTCGGCGGCTTACACCAGTGCGATCTCTGCTTTGGTTGAAGATGAACAAGAACTGGGTGCCGCTTGTATCGATATTGGTGGTGGCAGCACCAGTATTTCGGTATTCTTGAAAAAACACATGATTTACGGTGATAGTGTGCGCATGGGCGGTGATTTGGTGACTTCTGACATTTCGCAAGGCTTGCAAATGTCGCACCCTGCGGCAGAGCGGATCAAAACTTTGCATGGCGGGGTGATAGCCACATCGCTTGATGATCGTGAAATGATTGAAATAGGGGGTGACACGGGTGATTTTGATCACGACCGGCGCCGTATCAGCCGCGCAGAATTGATCGGGGTGATGCGCCCAAGGCTGGAAGAAATGTTGGAAGAGGCGCGCAAACGATTAGATGCTTCTGGCTTTGATCATCTGCCAAGTCAGCGAATTGTTTTGACTGGCGGCTCCAGCCAAGTGCCAGGCTTGGAAGGGCTTGCCAGTAAAATTTTGGGCCAGAATGTACGCCTTGGCCGCCCCATGCGGGTACAAGGATTGCCGCAAGCCGCAACAGGGCCTGCATTTGCTTCGACTATTGGGCTTGCGATGCATGCAGCACACCCGCAAGACGAATGTTGGGACTTTGATTTGCCTGTTGAACGTATGGGTGGACGTCCGCTTAAAAAGGCAATGCGCTGGTTTAAAGACAACTGGTAAGTCATTTAGACCTACAAACTGGGCCAAAAACAGCTTAAATAACTAAGTTTTGTGTGTATTTGCACGATTTTTCGTGACGTGACCGAATCACTAGGTTACGATACGAATCAGTGAATATGGATCGGGAAAACCCGGCCAAGCAGATAGCACAGGCGGATTATATTATGACTTTGAACCTTCGCATGCCGGAGATGGCTGATTTGAAACCACATATTACAGTCTTTGGTGTGGGTGGTGCTGGCGGCAACGCTATCAATAACATGATTGAAAAAAGCCTTGAGGGCGTTGATTTTGTTGTAGCCAATACCGATGCGCAAGCGTTGCAAAGCTCTAAGGCGTCAAATAAAATTCAGATCGGTGAAAAAGTGACCGAAGGCTTGGGTGCCGGTGCGCGCCCAACCGTCGGGGCTGCATCTGCCGAAGAAAGCATTGAAGCTATTGTTGATCAATTGGTCGGCAGCCACATGTGTTTCATTACCGCGGGTATGGGTGGCGGTACAGGCACAGGTGCTGCGCCGATTATTGCGCAAGCTGCACGTGAACTGGGGGTATTGACTGTTGGTGTTGTCACTAAACCGTTCCAGTTCGAGGGCACTAAGCGCATGCGTCAGGCCGAAGAAGGTGTTGAAGCGCTGCAAAAAGTTGTGGACACGCTGATCGTTATTCCAAATCAGAACCTGTTTCGCATTGCGAATGAAAAAACCACTTTTACCGAAGCGTTTCAGATGGCTGATGACGTTTTGTACCAAGGTGTTAAAGGTGTAACTGATTTGATGATCCGCCCTGGTATTATCAATCTGGATTTTGCAGATATTCGTGCCATCATGGACGAAATGGGCAAAGCGATGATGGGTACGGGTGAGGCTACTGGGGAAGACCGTGCTATCCAAGCTGCGGAAAAGGCCATTGCCAATCCCTTGCTGGATGAGATTTCCCTTAAAGGTGCGCATGGCGTGTTGATCAACATCACCGGTGGTCATGATCTGACATTATTTGAAATGGATGAAGCCGCCAATCGTATCCGTGAAGAAGTTGATGAAGATGCTAATATTATTGTGGGATCTACGCTTGATACTGGCATCGAAGGTGTGATGCGCGTTTCCGTAGTCGCCACGGGTATCGATGTTGCGACAAACATGAGCGATATTCCAGTGCCGCGCCGGTCTATGAAAGAACCGTTGGCTCAAAGCGTTAGTATCGAACAACCAGTAAAAGAACCTGTTTTAGAAGCACCTGTTGAAGCTGAAATTGAAAAAGTGCAGGCTGAAATCGAAACCCAAGCAGCTAAACCTAATTTGTTTGATGCAGAACCTGAATTTGAACAAGTTGCGCTAAACGATGATATGCCACCACCTGCTTATCAACCGGCTGTTAATGCAGATGCTCCAGAAGATGACTTCTTCCAGATGGAAGAAGATGAACGCGCTACATTCGTGGCGCCACAAGCACGCCCGACTGGTCAGCCGAGCAACGAAACAATGGCCCGTTTACATGCCGCTGCAAGTAAAGCGCCACCTGCTGCCCCTTTGACCGGGGCAGGGCATGCGCCCGAGCAAGCAGAAAAAACACGTGGCTTTGGTCTAAACAGTTTGATTGCTAAGATGACAGGTCACAATGACGATCAGCGTGCAACGCCACATCATTCAGGGGGGCAGCCAAGCTTTAGCGCAGTACGCGATGAGTTGGATTATGAAGAGCCTGCGATTTCTGAAGATCAGGAACGCATTGAAATTCCGGCATTCTTGCGCAGGCAAGCAAACTAAAACATTGATTAACAACATTAAAAACGCGGACATTGCTCCGCGTTTTTGCGTTATGGAAATATGTCAAAGCTGTAGTAATTGGTCATAAAGCGTGAATTGGGTATTTAGTTGTAATTTGGTAATAATGCATAACGAAATAACACGTGAGTGAACGTCAGTGCAAAAAACCGTTGCAAAAACAGTCAAGTTAATCGGCAAAGGCCTGCATTCAGGAAAATCTGCCCGCTTGTGCATCCGCCCTGCATCTGCAGAATACGGCATTTGGTTTCGCCGCGTTGATATCACAGATCGCAATAATCTGATCCCTGCACTTTATGATAGTGTGAATGATACGCAGATGTGCACACGTCTGGCCAATGACGCCGGTGTTGAGGTTTCCACTGTTGAACATGTAATGGCAGCTTTGGCAGGAACCGGCATTCAAAATGCACTGATCGAAATTGACGGCCCCGAAGTGCCGATCATGGATGGTAGTGCACACCCGTTTGTGCAAGCAATTTTGGATGTAGGCGTTCAGGCTCAAGATGCCCCTGTGCGTGCAATCCGGGTGCTTAAAGAAGTATCCATTCAATTTGATGATACGATTGCTACACTGAAACCATCCGAAGTACTTGAAATCGATTTCTCCATTGATTTTGACGACCAAGCGATTGGCAAGCAACAAAAAACCCTGAAAATGTCTAATGGAGCTTTCGTGCGCGAATTAAGCGATTGTCGCACTTTTTGCCAACGTAAAGACGTTGATGCATTGAAATCTATTGGCCTGGCTTTAGGGGGCGGGCTGGATAATGCAATTGTTGTTGATGGCGGTGCGGTTCTGAACCTTGAAGGATTTCGGCGTGATAACGAATGTGTGCGCCACAAAATGTTGGATGCATTAGGTGACATGGCTTTGGCAGGTGCGCCTATATTGGGTAAATATACCGGAGTTCGGTCAGGGCATCGCGCGACGAACATGTTGTTGCGCAAACTGTTTGCAACACCTGAGGCATGGGAAATGGTGATTTGTGATCATGCGCAGACGAATATGTTACCTGGTGCGCATATAAAAACAGAAGATCTGCGTTTAACGGCTTAGGTTCTAACCCTGGTAATCTTCGAATTATACCATAATCCCACAAATAAACTTGGTAAGCTCTAATGTGCCAAATAAATTCAAGAATGTACTGGCAGCGGTGCAAACTGTGTTATATGTTTGCTCCAATATCTTTGGGTGAAGTTGAATGATCTTTCGAACACAAAAAACATCGCTGATACTGGTGACTGCTCTAGCTATGATCCTTGCAGGCTGTTCAGGCAAGGGTAAAGAAAAAGAAAACGTCTCTCTTGCAGGCAAATCCCCCGAAGCGATTTTTAATTCTGGTGAAGCTCTTTTAAGTAAACGTAAATCTGAACGGGCCGCTGTCCGGTTTTCGGAAGTGGAACGCTTATACCCGTATTCGGAATGGGCCAAACGATCTGTTATCATGTCGGCCTTTGCCTATCACGAAGCCGATCTGTACGAAGAAAGCCGTTCTGCAGCGCAACGTTATCTGGATTTCTACCCAGCTGACGATGATGCGCCTTATGCGCAATACCTGATTGCGCTTAGTTTTTACGACCAAATCGATAATGTTAGCCGTGACCAAGGTGTGACTTTTCAAGCTTTGCAAGCATTGAAAACCACTGTGGAACGTTATCCTGACAGCGAGTACTCTACTTCTGCCTTGTTGAAGTTCGATCTTGCATTGGACCACCTTGCAGGCAAGGAAATGGAAATCGGCCGTTATTACCTGAAGCGCGGCCACTTTACCGCTGCGATTAATCGATTCCGAATTGTTGTAGAAGATTTCCAAACCACAACCCACACGCCTGAAGCCTTGCACAGGCTGGTTGAAGCTTATCTATCTCTGGGATTGAGTGCAGATGCACAAACTGCCGGCGCTATACTTGGCCACAATTTCAAAGGTACTGAATGGTATACTGACAGTCATGTGTTGTTGACCGGTAAAGGCATTGCAACTAACGAGCCGAGCAAACGAAGCCAAAGATGGCTGCAACGTACTTGGCGTCAGGCGGTTAAAGGCGAATGGCTGTAAGCCCACGCTTTAGGGGGATGCCATGCTGCGCGGCCTGAACATTCGAAATATGCTGCTTATTGAACGGTTGGATTTGGACTTCGACAGTGGTTTAAACGTGTTAACCGGGGAAACCGGCGCAGGTAAATCCATTCTACTAGACAGTCTTGGTTTTGTTTTGGGTTGGCGCGGTCGGGCGGCAATGGTGCGCACAGGTGCTGATCTGGGCGAAGTTTCTGCGTGGTTTGATCTAAGTCCAGGCCATCCGGCACGGGCGGTTTTGCAAGAAGCAGGCTTGCCTGTAGATGATGAATTACTGTTGCGTCGAACCAATACGAAAGATGGGCGAAAAACCGCTTACGTGAATGATCGCCGTTGCACCGCCGAGGTGTTACGCGGGCTTTCGGAGTGTTTAGTTGAATTGCATGGGCAACATGACGATCGCGGTTTACTGAATGCAAAAGGTCACCGGGCCTTGTTAGACGCATTTGCGGGCCATGATTTAGGTGAGATTAGACAGGCATGGCAGGCTGTTGCCATACTGGAAAAGAAAATTGAGAAGGATCGCGCTGCATTAATGGAAGCGATGCGTGATGCGGATTTCCTGCGTCATTCGGTAGAAGAGCTGGATGCTTTGGCCCCGGTCACAGGCGAAGACGCCAAATTGGATGCTCGCCGCCGTTTGATGCAAGCAGGTGAACGTATTCGTGATGACATCATCAAAGCTGCAGAGGCATTATCGCCCGAAGGCGCTGATGGCCGTATGCAAGATGCTAATCGCTGGTTGATGGATGTGGCTGATAAGGCCGAGGGTGGTTTAGATATGCCTTTGGAAGCATTATCGCGGGCGATGAATGAGCTGGCTGATGCACAGCGCGGTATTGATGAGTGCCTGTCACAACTGGCGTTTGACCCAGTGGAATTGGAACAGACTGAAGAACGTTTGTTTGCGATCCGCGCATTAGCACGAAAACACGATATACAATCAGATGCATTGCCTGATTTGACCCATGATTTAACATCCAGATTACAAGCCATAGATATGGGTGAGGGGCATCTTGAGGAACTGGAACAACAGCTTGAAAAAAACAAGAAAACATATCACAAATTAGCAACCAAACTTCTTGTAAGCCGCCGCCGGGCAGGGGTTGAGCTTGATGCAAAAATGGCCAGTGAATTAACTCCGTTGAAAATGGAAGCTGCTGTTTTTACAACTGAAATAACTGAAATGGATGCTGGCCCTGAAGGGGCTGATATGGTCGTATTTACGGTGGCGACAAACCCCGGCGCACCCGCAGGCCCGATCAATAAAATTGCCTCAGGCGGTGAGTTGTCACGGTTTTTGTTGGCCTTAAAAGTATGCCTGACATCGCGTGCTGACGGTCTGACCTTGATCTTTGACGAAATAGATCGCGGTGTTGGTGGGGCCACCGCTGATGCAGTTGGGCGTCGCTTATCAACGCTTGCAGGCAAAGGGCAAATTCTGGTGGTCACTCACTCGCCACAAGTGGCCGCATTGGGAGATCAGCACTGGCAAGTGTCAAAATCTACCAAGGCTAACCAGACCCTGACATCAATTATGAAATTAAACGCAACCGAACGCGTGGATGAAATAGCACGTATGTTGGCAGGTGATGTAATAACAGATGAAGCGCGTGCCGCAGCACGGGCTTTGTTAACATAAAAGAAAGATAAGCCGATGATCCGCCATGTAGTTTTTTTCAGTGCTAAAGATCAAAATGATGTTGATGTAATTATGCAAGGCTTGTCGGTTCTAAAAACCAACCCGCATGTTGATCATATTGAGATTAGTCGTAATTTGCAGACAGATGAGCTGACCGGCAATATGGTTGACGTAATTGTTTACGCTGAGTTTTCCGATGAAGAACAGCTTGCAGCCTATAAGGCACACCCTGTGTACCAGCAATCTATTGCCAAAGTGCGCCCGTTACGTGAGTTGCGCGTGGCCGCGGATTTTAAAGCATAGGGCTTAATTAATCTGCACGACCTTGCCGGGGTTCATGATGTTTTGCGGATCAAATGTGCGTTTAATATCAGCCATAACCGACCACGCATCCCCATGTTCTTCGACCATATATTTCATTTTACCAATCCCGATACCATGTTCACCAGTTACCGTTCCACCTAAAGCAAGGGCGCGCGTGTTCATACGATGAGACAGTTTTTGGGCTAAGGCAAGTTCTTCAGGTTTTGCAGGGTCCGTCAGGAAAAGCGTGTGATAATTGCCATCGCCTACATGGCCCAGAATAGGTGCGAACAAACCGTGCTCAGCGGCATCCTCGGCCGTCTGTATTATAGCTTCTGCTAATTTTGAAATTGGGACACAAACATCTGTCGACATGCCGAAAAAACCTGGTCTTAAGGCTTTTGTGGCAAAAAATGCATTGTGGCGCGCGTGCCATAACTTATTGCGATCTTCGGTTTTAGTTGACCACTTGAAGTCACCACCGCCGAAATCTGTGGCCAGTTCTTTTAACATTCCTGATTGTTCAGTAACACCGGCTTCAGATCCATGAAACTCCATGAAAAGGTGGGGTTTTTCGGGCAAACCAAGATGGCTGTACTGATTTAAGGCTCGCATAGAAAGCGTGTCTATTAATTCCATCCGCGCCATAGGAATGCCCATTTGCACCGCTGTTATTACTGTATTTACCGCGGCTTCTATGTCAGGAAAATCACATACTGCGGCGGCAATAGCCTCTGGCTGGCCCTGAAGGCGTAAAGTTATTTCGGTGATGATGCCAAGCGTGCCTTCAGATCCGACCATTAAGTTTGTCAGATCATAGCCCGAAGATGATTTTTTAGCCCGTGTGCCCGTGCGAATAATTCGCCCATCTGCAAGTACTACTTCTAATGCCAGAACATTTTCTTTCATCGTGCCATAACGCACTGCTGTGGTGCCAGATGCGCGTGTTGCCGTCATACCGCCAATGGTGGCATTGGCACCGGGATCAACAGGAAAGAACAAGCCTGTCGCGCGTAAATCCTCGTTAAGGGCTTCGCGTGTTAGGCCCGGTTGCACCACAGCAAGTAAATCTTCGGGGTAGACATGGATTACTTGATCCATCTGACTTAAATTAATTGTCACGCCACCTTTGATCGCTAAAGCATGGCCTTCCAATGATGTGCCCACACCCCAAGGCACAATTGGGCAAGCGTATTTAGCGCAAATTTTCACAATATCAGAAACTTCGTTTGTATTGCGCGCAAATGCCACTGCATCGGGCGGCGCTGGTGCATAATAAGTTTCGCTGGTACCGTGTTGATCCAGAACGGCTTGTGCTGTGCTTAGACGTTCATCTAAAAGTGTTTGCAATTCTGTAATTGCGGCGGCAACATTTGACATTATTTTCTCCGATCAATTGCGCATAAGGTAGAAAATAACTAACAGTTGGAAAAGAGCTAATTGGGTTAATTATGCTAGATAAGACAATAAATTTATTGAATGCTTTTCGTCAACAGGTTTTGGCTGTGATCCAAGTGGTGCGCGATAAAGGAATGGGGCAAGTACAGTTTTGGCTGGTTGCTTTGTTGATCGGTATTGCGGCTGGTATTACAACCAGTCTGTTTCGCATCGGAATTAATCAACTGCAGACGCTGATTTATGGCAGTAATGATCTAGGATTGGTCAGCCATGCGGTTTTTCTGCCTTGGTATTGGATATTATGCGTGCCGATTATTGGTGGGTTGATGGTTGGTATCATTATGCACCGTTATACCTTTGATGGACGCCCACACAGTGTAGCACATGTTATATATGGTGCGGCTTTATCTAAGGGGCGTGTGGAAGGTGAGGCGGGGTTGGCATCTGCTTTTGCGTCTATGATCACTTTATCTATGGGGGGATCAGCTGGACGTGAAGGCCCGGTTGTGCATCTGGGGGCTGTGATTTCCAGTAAAGTTTCACGTTGGTTGAATGCAGATGCTATCAGTGGGCGTAATCTGATGGGTTGTGCGGCTGCAGCAGCAGTTTCTGCATCGTTTAACGCACCTATTGCAGGTACATTATTTGCCCTTGAAGTTATCTTGCGCCATTATGCCGTGCAAGCATTTGCCCCAATTGTGATTGCATCTGTTGCGGGCTCAATCGTCAGCCGGTTGGTTTTTGGCGATCTAATTGAATTCTCCTTACCCGAAATGTCATTGCAATTTTATGGTGAACTGCCGGCATTTTTACTATTGGGTCTGGTCTGCGGATTGGTTGCCGTCTCTATGATGAAAGCTGTGTTTCTAGCCGAAGATATTGGTGATAAACTTCAAGCCCGTATGAAAATTCCCACATGGTTACGCCCTGCGATTGCAGGCGCGGGACTTGGCATGATTGCGCTTTCGTTTCCCCATATCATCGGGGTTGGATATGAAACCACATGGCATGCGCTAAACGGAAATATCACCTTTTGGACGGCAGTGATTTTTGTTGCTGCCAAAGTGTTGGCGGTGGCCGTGACATTTGCCGGACGCATGGGTGGTGGAATATTCTCACCATCTTTGATGGTGGGGGCTTTAACCGGTATTGCCTTTGGCTGGGTTGCATTAGGGATTTTCCCATCGCTTGAAAGCTACGCAACACTTTATGCACTGGCAGGCATGGCAGCCGTCGCCGCCGCGGTGTTGGGCGCGCCGGTTTCAACCTCTTTATTGGTGTTTGAGATGACAGGGGATTGGCAAACCGGATTGGCAATACTGGTGGCAGTTTCAACATCATCGGCTTTGGCCAGTTGTTTGGTTCACAAATCGTTTTTCTTAACCCAGCTGGAACGGTTAGGTGTGCATATAGCCGCAGGCCCGCAGGCCTATTTACTGGCAACGTTCAATGTGTCCAACCTAATGCATGAATGTGATCAAAATGCAGAATATGACGTGTTGATTGCACAAGGCATCTATGCTGACCGGCACGCAACACTAGAAAGTGCGATGCCACTTTTTTCACAGCACGGCACGCAGGTTCTACCAGTTATAAGCTATGATGAAGATCGTGAAACTCAAGTTTTACTGGGAGTTCTGCATGAGGTTGATGCTTTACGCGCTTTCAACCAAGCCTTAGTGGAAACTGCAAAAGAAGAGCATTCTTAAAATAAGATCACTGCTTTTCAATGTTGATTTGGTCTGTATAAAAAGCGATGTGGTTTTTGATTTCTGCAACACTGTCCAAAGGGTGTTCGTAACACCACCCTATATTTTCCAAGGTTTTTGTGCCACTTGAAACACTATAGTAAGATGCATCGCCCTTGTATGGGCAATGGGTGGATTTATTGGTCATTGTGAAGTTTATCATGTTCAAATCCGACTTTGGTAAATACAGAACTGGCGCATATGTGCCTTCAGACAGGCGCAATACATTGCGACTTTCCCCAAGCACGATGCCCATCGCACTGATGCGCCATCTAGAGGGGTCTTTTTCCAGAGTGATTTTCGGCGTTGTCATATCAACCTCTTAAATATCACTTAAGGCACATCTGCAATCCGTCAACCAGATAGTTTATAAATTTGCGCAAGCTTGTTTCAACCAAAGTTTGGTATTGGCTGAGACTTTATCTTTTAAACTGTCCCAAACCTGTTGGTGATAGCTATTCAGCCAGTTAATCTCATCGGGTATTAACAAGCTTTGATCAATCATAACCTTGCTGAACGGGGCTAGAGTGAGGGTTTCAAAACACAGCATATCGCGGTTATCACTGCCATTTATCGCTGCGGCCTGTTTTACGAAAATCAGGTTTTCGATGCGAATACCGTATGCGCCTTCTTTGTAATAACCTGGCTCATTTGATACGATCATGCCAGGTTTTAAAGGCTCATTTGAAGCCCGCGATATACGTTGCGGCCCTTCATGTACGGATAAATATGTGCCAACCCCATGACCAGTCCCATGATCATAATCCAGCCCCTCAGCCCAAAGTGGTGCACGTGCAAGTACGTCTATATCTTTGCCTGACAGACCTTTTGGGAAGCGCAGCCGTGATATCGCAATCATGCCTTTCAGGACTAATGTCGCATGATGTACTGCCTTGGGAGGCGGGGTGCCAATGGCCAGAGTACGGGTGATGTCAGTCGTGCCGTCTAGATATTGCGCGCCGCTGTCGATCAGCAGTACTTCGTTGAATTGCACGGTGCGGTTACTTTGTGTGTTAACACGGTAATGCACGATGGCACCATTTGGGCCAGAACCGCAGATGGTATCAAAAGATATATTTTTTAACTTACCGGTAGCGGCGCGTTTAGCCTCCAGCATCTTGACGATGTCGATCTCGGTAATACCTGTCGCGGGGTTGATATGCTCAACCCATGCAAGGAATTCGCAGATTGCGGCACCGTCACGTATGTGCGCTTGTGTGGTACCATCCAGCTCGGTTTGGTTTTTGCAAGCTTTTGGCAAGGTGATAGGGTCATCAGCGAAACTGATCTCAGTGCCTTGCGTTTCAAGTAACTGAGCGATCTTTTCAGGGATCGAAGTCTTATCCAAACCAACCACGCTTTTTAATTGAGAAATCTGAAACATGAAAGTTTCTTGGGGAAAGATTGCAACTTTATCACCCAAATGTTCGATAAGTGCAGGGTGAGATTTATCTTCAGTGATGAATAAAGAGACCCTTCCTGCTGCGTGTAAAATGGCAAAGGCAAGGGTTACTGGGGTTTGTCCCAGATCAGTGCCGCGTGTGTTTAAGAGCCATGCAATACTATCAGGTTGGGTTAAGATGAATGTGGTGTGACCTGCATCTTTTAATTGCTGTGCTGCATTGGTGATTTTTTCAGCGTGATCTTGACCTGAAAATTCCAATGGATGTGGCAACATTTTATCAAGCGGTGCCTTTGGTTGATCATGCCAGATACGGTCTATTAAGTTATCTACCGCCACCAGTTCGATGTCGGCATTGTTAAGTTTCTCAATCTCTGCGCGGGTGTGCAGCCATGGGTCAAAACCGATTTTACCGCTTTTGGGCAGCCAATTTTCGAGCTTTGTCTCAGGCCATGCAACCGGCGTGAAATGGGCTAAATCAATTTGATCACGGACTTGTAATGTGTAACGGCCGTCAGTGAATACACCTGCTTTGTCGCTAAGAACAGCACAAAAACCTGCAGAGCCAGTGAAGCCTGTTAACCATGCTAACCGCATATCGCGGGCCACTACATATTCGCCTTGATGGGGGTCGGCGCGTGGGATTAAGAAACCGTTCAAACCTTCTTTGGTCAGTTCCGCACGTAAGTTTTTTAGACGTGCAGCACCGGTATTAGGTGTTGTTACACTGTCAAATGACTGAAACATCAACCTGTCCGTTTTAACGTCGCGCGTTTAGTTGCGCGCGGGTCGTTGTCAAACAAGCTGGCAAGCTGTTCGGTAATGGCGCCGGCCAGTTGTTCGGCATCTGTAATGGTGACGGCACGTTCGTAGTAACGCGTGACATCATGACCAATGCCGATGGCGATCAATTCAACTATTTTACGTTTTTCAACCATCGTGATCACATCGCGCAGATGCTTTTCTAGATAACTGGCAGAGTTCACTGAAAGCGTGCTGTCATCTACAGGTGCGCCATCTGAGATCACCAGCAAAATGCGTCGTTGTTCAGGGCGGGCCACCATACGCCGGTGCGCCCATTCCAAAGCCTCACCGTCAATATTTTCTTTTAACAAGCCCTCTTTCATCATCAATCCCAAATTAGGGCGCGCGCGCCGCCAAGGGGCATCTGCACTCTTATAGATGATATGGCGTAGATCGTTTAAGCGGCCAGGTTCAGTTGGGCGGCCATTTTGCAGCCATTCTTCACGTGACTTGCCGCCTTTCCACGCGCGCGTGGTAAAGCCCAGAATTTCGCATTTCACCTGACAGCGCTCTAGTGTACGGGCCATCACATCCGCGCAAATTGCAGCGATGGATATGGGGCGTCCACGCATGGAACCAGAGTTATCAATTAAGATGGTGACCACCGTGTCACGAAACTCGGTATCATTTTCCACTTTGAACGAAAGCGGTGTTGTGGGGTTGGCAATTACCCGAGCCAGACGGCCTGCATCCAACATACCTTCTTCCATATCAAACTGCCAAGAACGGTTTTGCTGAGCTTGCAAACGGCGTTGTAGTTTGTTGGCCAGCCGTGAAACCGCCCCCTTAAGGGGTTCCAGCTGTTGATCCAAGTAGGCCCGCAAGCGTTCCAGTTCGGCAGGTTCCGCCAGTTCTTCAGCAGGTTCTTCTTCATCGTATTCGGTAGAAAAGACTTTGTAATGTGGATCAGCATCAGAGATCGCGGGCGGGGTCGGGGGCTCTAAAGGTGCTTCGCCTTCAGGGGCATCCACCTCTTCTGCACCATCCATATCATCGCGGTCATCCATGGATACTTGTGATTGTTGTTGGTCGGCGGATTGTTGTTGATCTTCTTGATCATCAAACTCTTCGCTTTCTTCTTCTTGATCGCCTGCATCCGTATCAGGGGTATCTTCTTCATATTCCTGATCTTCTTGTTCAGCACTGTCATCCGTGTCATCGCCCAGCTCATCAGGATCATCGCCCAATTGGTCGCCGTAGCCTAAATCTTTGATTAATTGGCGGGCAAATTTGGCAAATTCAACTTGGTCAGCCATCACATCTGCAAGATCTTTAAACGTATCGCCTGAACGCTCTTCGATTTGATTCTGCCATTGCTGCATTGCATTTGCCACCGCAGGGGGCATATCACGGCCGGTTGCCATGTGACGCAGGTAATAACCCAATGCCGTTGGCATCGGTACTTCTTTGAAGGAATTAACCAGATCATAACCCAGCTTCAAGGCTTCGGCTTCCATTTTGGCGTCGATGTTACCAGCTGTACCTGGCATGGCTTTAGCGCCCACTGCTTCACAGCGTGCCGTGGCCATCACTTCATAAATTTCACGCGCATCTGCGCCTTCTGGCATATAGCGATTATGTGTGGTTTCATTATTAAAGCGTTTGCGTAAAGCATAGGCGTCGGCGGTGCCGCGCGCCAACATAACCTCATCCAAAGACATGCGCCGGCTGACTTGAGGTAGACGCATGATCTCGTTATTGACACCAGGGGGGTCAACGGAAAACGCAATGTTCAACTCTGCATCATTGGCCATGGCCCGCGTTGCCTCGGTCAATGCCTTTTTGAAAGGATCAGCAGGGTTATCGTTTTTTGCCATCAGCCTAAGCTTACACTCGCGGCACTTTCAGGCAGCTCTTCGTCAAAACACCGTTGATAGAACTCTGCAATGGTTTCACGTTCAAGTTCGTCACATTTGTTCAGGAATGTCAGGCGGAAAGCAAAGCCAACGTCACTAAACACAGCTGCGTTCTGCGCCCATGTAATCACTGTACGCGGTGAAATCACGGTGGAAATGTCGCCATTCATAAAGGCATTGCGTGACAGATTGGCGACTGTGACCATATGTTCGATCACGGTGCGGTCTGTGTCAGGGTTTTTCGCGGCTACGATGTTTACTTCAGCCGCATGCGGCAGGTAGTTCAGCGCGGATACGATCGACCAGCGATCCATCTGCCCTTGGTTGATTTGCTGTGTGCCGTGATAAAGACCTGTGGTGTCACCCAGACCAACTGTGTTGGCGGTGGCGAACAGGCGGAAATACGGGTGCGGGGTGATGACTTTGTTTTGATCCAGCAAGGTCAATTTGCCGTCCACTTCCAGTACACGTTGAATAACAAACATCACGTCAGCGCGCCCTGCATCATATTCATCAAACACAATCGCAGTGGGGTTGCGTAAAGCCCAAGGCAAGATGCCTTCTTGAAATTCAGTGACTTGTTTGCCGTCGCGTAGTTTAATCGCATCCTTACCGATCAGATCGATACGGCTGATGTGGCTGTCAAGGTTAACGCGCACACAAGGCCAGTTCAGGCGTGCTGAAACTTGTTCAATATGGGTGGATTTACCTGTGCCGTGATAGCCTTGGATCATTACCCGGCGGTTATGTGTAAAACCTGCCAGAATGGCCAGCGTGGTATCATGGTCAAATTGATAAGTGCTGTCGATATCAGGTACACGGTCAGAGTTTTGTGCAAAACCTTTTACAACCATATCACTGTCGATGCCAAAAACATCCCGCACAGAAATATCATGTGTGGGGGTTGCGTTGATGTCCAAATTACCGTCTGCCATTTTTGGATTTCCTATAAATCTTATATCAAGTCTGAGTGTTCTTTAGCTTAGTGATATAGTTTTATAGTTTTCGCAAGGCCTAGGCGGTAAATTCCTTTTTGAACTTGATCTTGCTAACAGACCATCAAATAGTGCCGTGAAACAAAGGAACAGGCTATGACGCAAGATTTTGGCATATTTGATTATATTGTAGTGGGTGCAGGTTCCGCAGGTTCGGTTTTAGCGGCACGGCTTTCGGAAAATCCGAAACATAAGGTTTTATTGCTCGAAGCGGGTAAAAACGATAATTATATCTGGGTGCATATACCTGTGGGCTATTTGTATTGCATCGGTAATCCGCGCACTGACTGGATGTTTAATACGGTTCCTGAGGCAAGGTTGAACGGACGATCGTTAATGTATCCGCGTGGCAAGTTGTTAGGGGGCTGCTCGTCGATCAACGGGATGTTATATCTGCGCGGTCAGGCCCGTGATTATGATGGTTGGCGGCAGATGGGCAATACTGGTTGGGGCTGGGATGATATCTTGCCGTATTTCACCAAGTCCGAAGACCATTTTGAGGGCGGTGATGATTTGCACGGGACAGGTGGTGAATGGCGTGTGGAAGAGCAACGACTGTCTTGGGAGGTGCTGGATCATTTCGCAGATGCCTGTGTTGAGGCAGGTATCCCACGGGTGCGGGATTTTAATACTGGTGATAATGAGGGGGTGAATTACTTTCAAGTTAATCAAAAGTCGGGTTTTCGTTGGAATACGCGCAAAGGATTTTTGAAGCCTGCGCAAAAGCGGCCAAATCTGACAGTTTTAACTGAGGCTCACGCAGAACGTGTTATTTTTGAAGGTAAGCGGGCAGTCGGGGTGCAATTTGAAAAAAATGGCGTATCGCAGGTTGCACAGGCTGAAGCCGAGGTTATTTTATCGGCGGGGGCCATTGGTAGCCCGCATTTACTTCAAGTTTCCGGCGTGGGACCTGCAGCAGTTTTACGCGAGCACGGTGTTGAAGTATTGCATGAAAGTGCCGGCGTCGGTGAGAATTTGCAAGATCATTTACAATTGCGCTCTATTTATAAAGTTGAAGGGGCTAAAACCCTTAACCAGCGGGCTGGTAGCTTGTTGGGGCGTGCAGGGATCGGGTTAGAATATATTTTGAAACGCACAGGGCCGATGTCAATGGCGCCAAGCCAGTTAGGTGTGTTCGCGAAGTCTGATCCGTCGCGCGAAACTGCAGATTTGGAATTTCATGTGCAACCTTTGTCACTGGAAAAATTCGGAGAGCCTTTACATGATTTTCCTGCAATTACCGCAAGTGTTTGCAATTTACGTCCTGAAAGCCGTGGCACTGTGCGATTGTCGTCTGCCAGCACTAAGGATGCGCCAAAAATTGCGCCTAACTACCTATCGACCGAAGGTGACCGCCTTGTGGCGGCTCGTGCACTACGATTGACGCGTAAAATTGTTGGGCAGCAGGCCTTATCACAATATACGCCAATAGAATATTTGCCTGGAGACAAATATCAAACCGATGCAGAGCTGGCAGAAGCTGCGGGTAATATTGGCACCACGATTTTTCACCCGACCTGTACTGCCAAAATGGGGGAGGATGTAATGGCCGTGGTGGATGCACGGTTGCGGGTGCATGGGGTGCAAGGTTTGCGGGTAGTGGATGCATCGGTGATGCCCAATATAGTATCTGGCAACACTAATGCGCCAACGATCATGATCGCGGAAAAAGCGTCGGATATGATCAAAGCAGACGCTAAAGCATGGCGGCAACCTTGATTGGCTCGCCGACCTGAGTTTGGTGGTGGGCTTGGGTATCGTTAGGGGGCACTTATAAGGTAGGCAGGCCTGCCGCTTGTAGTTATATGGCCGAACAGAGTTGTTAACCCTGCACCTGTTCTTAACTGTTAAGTTTGGTGGCTTTCGCATTTGGCGGTGTCATGCGCCCTTTGAAAACCCGTGAACTACTTTTGACGTCAGGGCTATTA
>JQIA01000028.1_pt1 | contig 56262 bp, 54 predicted proteins | sample 811431 | NCBI WGS metagenome assembly JQIA01 (sample SAMN02998118, study PRJNA258478) | marine sediment metagenome | biome: marine; feature: seafloor; material: sediment; isolation source: oil-polluted sediment collected from 3 locations (0.5 km, 0.7 km and 0.9 km)... | place: USA: Gulf of Mexico ...
GTCATATCAAAGGGGTTATCACGTTAACTCACCATTTTCAGCAAACGAATAACATTGATGGCCTGCAACAATCATATGGTCTAACACTCGTACATCAATTAATTGTAACGCTTGTTCAAGCTTTTTCGTTATGTGCTTATCGGCAATGCTTGCTTCAGCAACGCCTGAAGGATGGTTGTGCGCAAGTATAACCGCAGCGGCATGGTGCTTTAAGGCGTACTCAACAACAATTCTAGGGTACACAGCCGCAGCATCAAGCGTGCCGTAAAATAAACGTTCAAATTTTAATACTTGGTGTTGGTTATCTAAAAATAATACCGCAAACACCTCACGACTTTCATGGCGAAGTTCACTGATTAAATAATCACGTGTTGCTTTTGATGATGTTAGCGCACTGCCCTGCTGAACAAGCTGTTCAGCCAAATAACGACGTGACATTTCTAAGCATGCTTGCAGTTGTACATATTTAGCCGTACCTAGCCCATGATGCTGGCAAAACTCATCTTGATTAGCACTAAAAATATTGGCTAAACTACCAAAGTTTATTAATAACTTTCTGGATAATTCAACAACATTGCAGCCCTTTACGCCTGTTCTTAAAAATATAGCCAAAAGTTCAGCATCACTTAAACTAGCTGAGCCTAAGTGAAGTAATTTTTCTCTTGGTCGTTCTGCACTAGGCCAGCTTTTTAAGGTGTGTTTTTTATCTCCTAATTTAGCTTCTGATTTAGCTTCTAGTCTGCTTTCTTGTTCGCGTTTGCACATAGACGGCTTCCTTGCTGTTTTTGTTAATGATTATTTCTCAACTCTTTTTTCATATCAAACGAATAAATGCTATCGTATTATCATTATTGATAAGTATAAGATTAGCAGATTATGCAAATTCTTCAGGATAAAAAAATTATTCTTGGTATTAGTGGTGGTATTGCCGCTTATAAAACCCCTGAGTTCGTACGCCGACTAAAAGCGCAAGGTGCAGATGTTCGTGTCGTGATGACCAACGGTGCGAAAGCATTTATTACCCCGTTAACATTGCAAGCGGTATCTGGCAATGCGGTTGCTGATGATTTACTTGATACTCAGGCTGAACTGGCTATGGGGCATATTGAATTAGCTAAATGGGCTGACTTAGTGATTATAGCCCCCGCAACAGCCGATATTATGGCCCGTATTTGTGCTGGTATGGCTAATGATTTATTAACCACGCTATGCCTAGCGACAAGCGCACCTATTGCGCTAGCACCAGCGATGAATCAGCAAATGTGGCATGCACACGCAACACAAGCAAATATTGCTACGTTGCATGAACGGGGTTATCACTTATGGGGGCCTGGTAGTGGCGAACAAGCTTGCGGTGATATTGGGTTAGGACGCATGTTAGAGATTGACGATTTAGTCGAATTAAGCAGTGATTTTTTTGCTGACAAATATTTGCAAGACCAACACTGGGTTGTCACAGCAGGGCCAACACGAGAAGCCATTGACCCCGTGCGTTATATTTCTAATCATAGTTCAGGGAAAATGGGCTATGCCATAGCTCATGCCGCTTTACGCGCGGGCGCTAAGGTTACTTTAATTTCAGGGCCGGTAACAATAACCCCTCCTGCGGGCTGTCAATTGATCTCCGTTAACAGTGCTGACGAAATGCATCAACACGCCTTAGCCTTTGCTAAACAATGCACTACTTTTGTTGCTTGCGCTGCTGTTGCTGATTATCGCGTGGCAACGATAGAAACACAAAAAATAAAAAAGACGAACGATACCATGCAACTTGAGTTGGTGAAAAATCACGATATTGTCGCTGATGTTGCCAACTTAGCCGATAAACCGTTTATGGTTGGCTTTGCCGCAGAAACACAAAATATAGAGCAATATGCACGTGGCAAATTAATGCGTAAAAATTTAGACTTAATTGCGGCTAACGATGTTGCTAAATCAGGGCAAGGCTTCAATAGCGATAATAATGCGTTAACGTTGTATAGTGCCATTGATAAAACTGAAATACCTTTAGCGAGTAAACAAGTAGTTGCGAAGCAATTAGTCTCACTTATTCATCAGCACTCTTTGGCAAAAAAGTTGGCCAGAACAGTGAACAAAAAATAATTCATCGTTAGCAAAAAACAAAATATTATAAAAACAGAGAATTCTTTACTATGCCAGTTAAATCCACAAGCTCAGAAAAAATTAATCGCAAGCAACAAATATTAGAATGCTTAGCGCTTATGTTACAGTCATGCCCTGGGCAGCGTATTACTACTGCAAAATTAGCCGCTGAAGTCGGTGTGTCAGAAGCGGCTTTATACCGACACTTTCCCTCAAAAGCACGAATGTTTGAAGGATTAATTGATTTTATTGAAGAGTCTATTTTTTCTCGTGTTAACTTAATATTAGCCGATCACAAAGAAGCCTTGATACGTTGTCATCATATTTTACATGTTTTATTGGTTTTTTCTGAGCGTAACCCAGGTATGTGTCGCATATTATCAGGCGATGCTTTAATGGGTGAAAATGAACGTTTGCGAATTCGAGTGCATCAATTTTTTGAAAAGCTAGAATCTCAATTTAAACAAGTGTTACGTGAGCGAAAATTACGCGAAGATAAAACATTCACGATTAGTGAACAAGCACTAGCCAATATTTTAGTGTCTTTTGCTGAAGGTAAAATAAGTCAATATGTGCGCTCTGGTTTCGAGAAAAAGCCTAGTGATGACTTCAACGAGCAATGGCAATTTTTAATGGCTGATAAATAATAAAATCAAGCCTAAGTCTTTACCGCTTATTACTGCTAACTTACACCTGTGTTGCCTCAAGAGCTGAGTTTCACGGGTACAATACTTTTCAAGGGAAGCCTAATGGGTAAATTATCACAGCTTAAGCCAAGTAGTTTATGGCAATTATTTGAAAAAATTTGCAGCATTCCCCACCCATCTAAGCATGAACAGAAAATTTCATTGTGGATACAATCTTGGGCGAAAGATCTTGGGTTGATCATCAAAGAAGATGCCATTGGTAATCTTTTTATTCAAAAACCTGCCACTCAAGGTATGGAAGATAGAAAAGGGATTATTTTACAAGCACATATGGATATGGTGCCACAAAAAAATAATGATATTGAACATAACTTTATCACCGACGCCATCAAACCTTACATAATTGATTCAGGTGACTGGGTTACGGCTGATGGCACTACCTTAGGTGCTGACAATGGTGTTGGATTAGCTTCTGCATTGGCCGTATTAGCGAGTGATGATATCCCTCATGGCCCTTTAGAGGTTCTTGTCACTATTGACGAAGAAGCTGGTATGGGCGGTGCGTTTGCTTTAGAAGCAGGCTGGTTAACTGGGGATATTTTAATTAATACCGACTCAGAACAAGAAGGTGAAGTGTACATGGGCTGTGCTGGCGGAATTGATGGTTCCGCAACGTTTGCTTTAGCTTTCGACAATGTACCTGCGAACAGTCAAGCCTTTAACTTGTCTATTTCAGGCTTAAAAGGCGGCCATTCAGGTGTTGATATTCAGTCCGGTCGAGCCAATGCTAACAAGTTATTAATCCGGTTTTTACTTGATGCCAGTAATAATTTTGATATTCGTTTAACCGAATTTAATGGCGGCAGTTTACGCAATGCTATTCCGCGCGAAGCTAATGCCAGTTTTGTTATTGATAAAAGCCAAATAGTGTCGTTACAAGCTGCTTTAGCACTGTATTTATCAACCATCAAAGCTAACTTAAAAGCGATTGAAACTGATATTGATATGTTATTGATTTCACCAGAAAATTTTGAACAATGTTGGTGCCGTGTAACTCAAAACAATATTTTACGCGCGTTAAACGCCTGCCCTAATGGCGTCATTCGCATGAGTGACGATATTGAAGGTGTTGTTGAAAGCTCGTTAAATCTTGGGGTAATTCATACGCGCGGTGCAAATCTTACCGCGTTAGTCTTAATTCGTAGTTTGCATGATGATGGTCTATTAGAAACACAACAGACCGTGCAATCAGTATTTGAACTGGCTGATGCAAACATTGAATTTAGTGGCGCTTATCCAGGCTGGAAGCCAAACCCTGACTCAGCCATTCTGCAAACTGTTAGTGATACTTACCAAGCCTTGTTTGGTAAAACACCCGCGGTGATGGTAATTCATGCAGGATTAGAATGTGGCTTGTTTAAATCACCCTATCCGCATTGGGATATGGTGTCTATTGGGCCAACCATTAAATTTCCCCATTCACCCGATGAAAAAATTAATATTGCCTCCGTTGCACTGTATTGGCAATTGTTAACCGCTGTCTTAGCTAAAGCGCCAATAAAACAAAGCTAAAAAGTATTGTTTTATTGCGCTAAACACTCGGTTTATAGCGGCTAGGTACTCACTCTTGAATAGGGTACAATCTAACAATATTTAAACCACGGACAAATAATAAATATGCATTCATTATTACAAGTAAGCACCTCTGGCACACCGTTATTAGTGCTAAATAAAGCCGAATATAGCCACTGGTTAGTTAAACAGAAAAACACAGTAAGTCGTTGGTTAACGCAAAGCGGTTTTAGTGGTGAAGGGCTAAGTTTAATTCCCAGCAACACAGGTGCATTAAGCCACGTTATTTTTGTGGTTAAAGATGCTAGCCATTATTTTGCTTGTGGTGATTTAATTAAACAACTTCCCGCTGGTCAATACTTACTAGAAGCACCCGCTGAACAACAGCAAGCGATTTGTTTTGCTTGGTTAGTTGGTGCTTATCAATATTCGCCTTATAAAACGGGCCATAAAGCAAAAACATTACCTAGTCTTGCGGTATCAAACCAATCACTGGTTGATAGTGCGATAAAATATGCCGAAGCGACCGCGTTAGTACGTGATTTAGTCAATACACCTGCGGCAGATATGATGCCGATAAATTTAGGTAATACCGTACAAAATTTAGTGGATAATTTTGGCGGCAAGGTTTCACAAATTATCGGTGATGATTTACTTGAACAAAACTACCCCACTATTCATGCAGTAGGTAGAGCCAGTATAAATCAGCCCCGCCTTATAGATTTGCGTTGGGGCGATACCAAATACCCTAAAGTAACGTTAGTGGGTAAAGGGGTTTGTTTTGATAGCGGTGGCTTAGACTTAAAACCTTCTGCTGGTATGCGTAATATGAAAAAAGACATGGGTGGATCCGCGCATGTTTTAGGTTTAGCGCGTTTAATTATGTCGCATAACCTGCCGGTTAACTTGCGAGTATTAATTCCCGCAGTCGAAAATGCTGTGTCAAATAATGCGATGCGCCCTGGTGATGTTATTACTACCCGCAAGGGGTTAACCGTAGAAATTGATAATACTGACGCCGAAGGGCGTCTAGTGTTGTGTGATGCCTTAGCTGAAGCCAATAATGACAAGCCTGATCTAGTTATTGATTTTGCTACTTTAACGGGTGCAATGCGTGTTGCTTTAGGCACTGAATTACCCGGGTTTTTCTCCACTAGCGACGCTGTAGCACAAGGTATTACTGACGCAGGTAATAAAATTAGTGACCCTGTATGGCGCATGCCACTTTACAGTCCTTACAATGATTTATTCAACAGCACCCTTGCCGATATGACCAATTGTTCTGCGGGCCCCTTTGGTGGCGCTATTACAGCAGCTCTTTATTTGCAGCGATTTGTTGACCCTGAGATTGATTGGGTACATTTTGATGTTATGGCTTTTAATGTGCGCGCTTTATCTGGTCGCCCTTTAGGGGGAGAAGCTTTTGGTATTCGTGCCGTTTTTGATTACCTACAAACAAAATATAAATAATAACAAGCAGGCTAAGTAATTTCTTCATCGTCACAAAAACTGAGCCCGCCAACTGTGATATAGACCTAATGCCATGAATTTATTTCCAACCATCACCGACACAATAGGCCGAAACATTATTGATTCGGCCAAGCATGTTAACTTAGCTGCTAACACCACTGTATTTTACCAGGGGGCAAGTTGCGAAAACTATTTACTTGTTACCAGCGGTGTCGTAAAGGTATTCACCCGCGCTGAAAATGGCCGTGAAATTGTACTTTATCGCGTAAATCAAGGACAATCTTGCACCTTAACAACTACCTGTTTATTAGCTAGCGATGATTACCCCGCGGAAGGTGTTACCGAAAATACTGTTTCAGCGTTAGCGATTCCCTTAAAAGAATTCAACCGTGGTTTAGCGCAATCAGCTAGTTTTCGAGCGTTTGTTTTTAGTAGTTATTCAAAACGCTTAACCGACGTTATTACGCTTGTTGGTGAAATAAGCTTTAACCGCATTGATATACGTTTAGCAAAGCAACTACTAACCCACGCTAACGATGAAAATAGTGTGTCAATGACTCACCAAGACTTGGCAACAGAACTAGGCACGGCACGAGAGGTTATCAGTCGACAATTAAAGCACTTTGAACATAAAAATTGGGTTAGTTTAAGTCGTGGCAAGATACAGCTAAATAACATTAACACTCTTGACGTATTAGCGAATACGCCGCTTATATAAGTTATTTTCATCACTGTTTTTTAAGTAATGTTGCTGTTTCACGTAGAGCGGCTAGTAAAATTCATGAAAAAGGCGTTGAAGAGCCTTTTTCATGAATCACTCAGCTGCCTCCGCAGGACTGGTTTAAAAACGCTTTATGCCGCGTTATTTAATCATTAGAACAACTAGTGAATGAAATAAATGCCTTGTATTTGACAATTTTTTCAGTGTATAAAATAGATAACCTAATTAATGTAATTAGGAGAAGTTAAAGTAGCTGATTATACTTTCTGGCTTTGTAGTAAACCGTTTTCAAGGTCAATTAAAATATCGCTTATATCTTCAATCCCTACCGAAATCCGCACTAATGAATCTGTAATACCCGCCTCTAAGCGAGCTGACTCTGCCATACCTGCATGAGTCATTGTTGCTGGGTGACTAATTAAACTTTCTACACCACCTAATGATTGCGCTAACGTGAAAAATTCTAAATTAGCAAATAATTTTTTTACTGATTCAATACCGCCTTTTACGTTAAAACTCATCATCGCCCCGAAACCAGCTTGCTGCTTTTTGGCAATATCATGCCCTGGGTGACTTTCAAACCCAGGGTAATAAATAGAGTCAATTGCCGGGTTGTTTTTTAAAAATAGGGCTACTTTTTCAGCATTTTCTAAATGTTGCTTCATGCGAACAGGTAATGTTTTCAATCCGCGTAGTGCTAAAAAGCTATCAAAAGCACTACCTGTGATGCCAATACAATTCGCCCACCAAGCCAATTCATCACCAAGCGCTTGCGTTTTAGTCACTAAAACGCCACCTACCATATCACTATGACCATTGATATATTTAGTGGTTGAATGAAAAACAATATCAGCACCTAATAATAACGGTTGCTGTAATGCGGGCGACAAAAAGGTGTTGTCTACTGCCACTAAAGCGCCAACCAAATGACATGCTTTAGTTATCTTCTCAATATCAACGATGCGTAACAATGGATTACTTGGGCTTTCTAATAGTACGAGTTTAGGCTTTTGGGCTAATGCGTTTGCTAACGCTATTTCATCATTTTGATCGACAACAATTAACGTAAACTGACCTCGTTTTGCCAAATGGGTAAATAAACGAAAACTACCACCATAACAATCATGCGGAATAACAATCAGATCGTCAGTGGTTAATAACTGACAAATTAAATGTACCGCTGCCATGCCTGTACTAGTGACTATGCCAACACTGCCATGTTCTAATTTTGCCATCGTATTAGCAAAAGTTTCACGCGTAGGATTACCCGTACGAGAATAATCAAATTGACGCTTTTCATTAAAGCTTTTGAGTGAATAAGTGCTTGATAAATGGATTGGTGCTACAACCGCCCCGTGATGCTCGTCGGTGTTAATACCAGCAGTTACCGCAATCGTAGTAATGTCATTTAGTGTAATCGACATAAGCGACTCCATTTACGTTATATGTTTATATCAATACCCGCTGTATATTGAAGCGGTTTGATTATAGATGTTTGGACGTCTATAACTCTAAACTTTTAAACAATTTAGGTCAAGAAATTTTAGACATCTAAACTTCTACTTGACTGATTTGTAGCAACCAGTAAAATCTACCTTATAACAATATAAAATAGTACTAACCTCAAAGGAGTTTTCATGGCTCAGTGGAATGACGAATATCTTAATCCCTACGCTGAACACGGCAAAAAAAGTGAGCAAGTAAAAAAAATTACTGTTTCTATTCCTTTACGGGTTTTAAAAGTATTAACCGATGAACGTACTAGACGGCAAATAAATAACTTACGCCATGCCACCAATAGTGAATTATTGTGTGAAGCCTTTTTACATGCTTTTACTGGACAGCCTTTACCTGATGATGAAGACTTAGCCAAAGATAATGATGAAAAATTACCGGCCAGTGTGCGTCGAATTTTGGAAGAAAAGGGAATTACTGATTTTAGTGCTTATGAGGAAGAAGAGTAAATGCTTTATTGCTCGATCATGAATAAAAAAAAGTTCAACAAAACACGCTTTGTCGAACTTCCCTACATTTAAGTTTACGTCGGTTTATTTGTGGTATTGCTTACTTAAGCGATGCACAGATTCAATAAAGTGCCCTGCATGCTCTGGTTTCACATCAGGGTGAATACCATGGCCTAAGTTAAATACATGCCCTGTACCGCCTTGACCAAATCCTGCTAATATTTTAGCAACTTCTTCTTCAATACGTGGTAATGGTGCATACAACATTGATGGATCCATATTGCCTTGTAAGGCAACCTTATCACCAACACGTGCTTTAGCATTTTCAATATCAATGGTCCAATCTAAACCAACAGCATCACAACCGGTCGCTGCAATACTTTCTAACCACATACCGCCATTTTTAGTAAATAACGTAACAGGCACTTTACGACCATCAGCGTGACGAGTTAACCCATCAACAATTTTTGCCATATATTGTAAAGAGAAGTCTTTGTAATCGCGTGGCGATAACACACCTCCCCACGTATCAAATACCATCACTGATTGCGCACCAGCAGCTATTTGAGCATTCAAATAAGTGATAACCGAGTCAGCAAGTTTATCAAGTAATAAATGTAAACTTTGTGGGTCACTGAACATCATTTTTTTAATTTTAGTGAATGCTTTTGAACTGCTACCTTCAATCATGTAAGTCGCTAAAGTCCACGGACTACCTGAAAAGCCAATTAAAGGCACTTCACCTTTTAACTCTTTACGAATAGTACGAACGGCATTCATTACATAACCCAGTTCATCTTCAGGATCTGGAATACCAATTTTTTCAATATCCGCTTTACACGTTATTGGATTAGTAAATTTGGGGCCTTCACCTGTTTCGAAATATAAACCTAAACCCATGGCATCTGGAATAGTTAAAATATCACTGAACAATATAGCAGCATCTAGCTTAAATCGACGTAATGGTTGAATAGTTACTTCACAAGCAAATTCAGCATTACGACAAAGTGACATAAAATCGCCAGCGGTTGCTCTAAGTTCACGGTATTCTGGTAAATAACGACCTGCTTGGCGCATCATCCACACAGGTGTGTAATCTACTGGTTGCTTTAATAGGGCGCGTAAATAATTGTCATTTTTTAATTCTGTCACCAACAAATCCTCTTGTAATGTTCAATTTATTCTTGTTCATTGTATTATGTTCGCTGCCTTAATAAGGTAATAGCGAACACCGCATGCCAGTTATTCTAGCATTGGCACACAATTGAATCTATACGCGAAATGAATTCATCGCTGAGGCTTATGAAATTTATTTTGTTTTTTATAAGTATTCTTCAATAAAATATTAAATGTTAACATTCAACAAGTTAGACGTAAAATCAAATAAATAATTGAGTTTATACTCTATTAAAGTTATTGCAGTGAATAAAAGGCTTTGCTATAAAACAACTGCACAAACAAAGAAGCGATATGAATAATAAAAATACTTCTAGAAATAGCTAATAAGAATCTTGCTTAACAAGACCATAAAGCGAACATTTCAAGCCTTTCTCATTGAGAAAGGCTTTTTTATTTTTGTTAACTGTATTAACAATTAAACAAGCTATTGAGAAAAACATGAATAAACCTCAACGAGATATTACTTTACGATTTTTAGCTGAACCACAAGATGTAAATTTTGGTGGAAAAGTACATGGAGGGGCGGTAATGAAATGGATTGATTTAGCCGCTTATGCGTGCGCTGCTGGCTGGAGTGGCCGCTACTGCGTGACTGCTTATGCTGGTGGTATACGCTTTATAGCACCAATTCATGTTGGCAGCTTGGTTGAGGTAGAAGCGAAAGTAATTTATACCGGACATTCTTCTATGCACATCGCTTTAGAAGTAAATGCTTGCGATCCTAAATCACTTAACCGCCGTTTAACAACGCATTGTATTGTGATTATGGTAGCCGTTGATCAAAATGGCCAATCTGAGCATGTTCCCCAATGGCTTCCTGAAACTGATGCTGATACAAAACAACACAATACTGCAATAAAATTAATGGAAATGCGCAAACAAATTGGCGAAGAAATGCAAATTTTTGTGGATTAGAGATATTATACCCAAGCCACCTTAAAATGCAGAATTCAGCTTGAATTGGAAACGTTTTTAGGCAGATCATTGATTGAAGATGATGATTGTTCTCGGTAATTTCTCTTGCATTACCCTAATGTCCTACATTCATGTAGGGCATTAACGCCACATAAAACGTTTCTCAATTAGCCCAATGGGGATATCTGAGCATATGAATAAAACACGTCTTTGGTTAGTGACTTTAATCATTTACTTTTTAATAAGTAAATCAAGCTTTGCCCTTTCTAAACTTGGCCATCAAGTTGTTTGTCAGTTAGCTTTTAACCATTTATCACATAACCAGCAAATAAAAATCACTAATTTACTGGTTAACATACCAAAAAACCATCAAGATTTAATAAACCATTACAACCATAGAAAAAAAGGCGCTGACATAACCTTTGCTAACGCTTGCACATGGGCTGATGCAATCAAGCGTATTGAAAAGTTCAGGATCTTTGCTCAATGGCATTACATGAATGTGCCTCGTGATCAGTTAAAAATCAACCTTAACACCTGCCTTAAAAATTGTTTGCCACAAGCCATTATTCAACATCAACAAAGTTTACATAAAAGCTTATATCAAAGCACATCACCTCAAATAAAACCTAACAAAAACACAGTCAACACTAAGTGGCAACAAACGCAATCTTTGTTATTTTTAAGCCATTGGCTAGGTGATATACATCAACCACTGCATATTAGTTTTGCCAGTGATTTAGGCGGCAACAAGATAAAACTAAAAAAATCAGCAACAAAATGCCGTAATTTACATGGGTATTGGGATCAATGTATTTTATATCGGGGCAAACAGAGTAAGAATCAGTGGCTGCATTTATTAACCACTAAATGGGACGATGTTCCTATTCCAAATTGGCAAAAAGAACAAGTTTGGCAATGGGCTGATGAATCTTTTCAGCTTGTTAAACAACCTAGTTTTCAATATTGTCACCTTGATGAACAAGGTGCGTGCCTTAAGCCAAATGGTAAAATAATGCTTTCAAAAAACTACCTTACCCGATATCAACCAGTAATAGAACAACGGTTGCTATTGGCAGCAAAGCGTTTGACAAAAATACTTGAAGCGACCCTTTAATAAGCAGAAGCTCTTGATCATGAATTACCTTGCCCCTTAAAACTCGCACCTTAACGTATCATGGGTATAGGTTAAAGTTACAGCTTAAGTGTTAAGGATTAAGAATAACGAAAACAAAATCTAAGCGTATTGTTCTTTTTTACTCGTTACTTTATTTCTATCGATTCTTCGCTTCAATCCATTGCGCCATATATTTGGTACTTTTATGATGATGATGATTTAGCATACTGCCAATAAAATTTTGTTGTCTATGCACCGTTAAATCAGCCGATATTGATGCTAAACATTTAGCAAACAGTTCAAAATGTCGATCTTGAACAAATAACAGCTCTGCACATTTAGGCGCTAGCTCACTCGCTGTTTGCCAAGCGATACTTTCTTTATAAAGTTTAACCGCAGCATTGGCTATTTCTTGAGGGTTATTCGCGACTAATCCTGGCCATGCTAAATTACAGGTCATACCCTCAATACCTATATCGGTTGTTACCGATGGCGTAGCACATAGCATTGCTTCTGCTAATTTACCTTTAATACCCGCACCAAATCGTAAGGGGGCTAAGCATACCCGCGCAGATTGCATTGCCTGAATGGCATCGTCTACCCAGCCTTTGACTAAAAAACCTGATTTTTCATCATGTAAGTCAGTAGCCTTCGGTGGCGGATATGCACCATAAATAAATAACACAGCCTTAGGGAGCTGTTTACGAATAAGAGGCCAAATTTGTTGTTTTAACCACAAAACACTATCCCAATTCGGTGGGTGGCGAAAATTACCAATAGAAATAAAACCATGACGTTGCTGGTAACTTTTGCTATTAACACTTATTTTTAGTTGCTCGCTAGTAAACATAAATGGGCAGTAATGCAGTAGAGATTCATCCACTTTAAAGCGTTGAGTGAGCAACTCAATTTCTTTGGGTGAAATCATTAAAGTTAAATCACAACGAAAGATTGCGGCAACTTCTCTTTGTGCAAGATCAGAGCTAAGTAAGTCTGTTTCTAGCAGTGTTTGTTGCTTCTTAAAAGCATCATGTCTAGCATGGCGTAGGCAAAATAAATCTTCAGAATCTAAAATTCGCAATGCTTTAGGGCACTGCTCGCTTACACGCCAACCAAATTGCTCTTCCATCATAAAGCGATCAAACATCACTATGTCAGGGTGCATTTTTTGAATAAAATCATCAAAGCTTGAACAGTTTAGTGTTATATCAACACAAGTAACATTTAGCGCATTTAAATCAACCATGTGCTCAGTGCGTTGTGCGGTGCACGCAAAAGAAATGCTATAACCTTGCTGATGAAAAAAGGCTATGAGCTGCAACATTCGGCTACCTGCCGCAGAAGAATTAGGCTCAGGCCAAACCCAACCTATAATAAGAAGTTTTTTCATTACGCTATACTAACATTTATTAATTTTATCAAAAGGATAAAGGAAAAAGCCACCAACATTTACTGTTGATGGCTTCACGCAATACCACTCACTACAGTGACTTATCAGCCGTTGGCTAATGGCCTACTTGTGGTGCTGGCGCAGGTTTTTGAATTTCTAATAATTCAATTTCAAATTCTAATACTGAGTTACCAGGAATACGTGGTGGATTACCATTTGGACCGTACGCTAAATCAGAAGGAATAGTAAACTTATATTTTGAACCAACCGACATTAGTTGTACGCCTTCAGTCCAGCCTTTAATGACACGGTTTAAAGGAAATACTGCGGGTTCATTTCGTTCATATGAACTATCAAACGTTTCACCATTTAAGAACGTACCTTTATAGTGAACTTTTACGGTATCAGTCGCCGCTGGCTTATCACCCTCGGCCGCAGTTAAAATAACGTATTGAATACCTGATTCAGTAATCATAACGCCTTCGTTTTTAGCGTTATCTTCAAGGAATTTTAAGCCTTCTGCAACAGCCGATTCTGATGCTTTAAGCGCTAATGCTTGCTGTTTAGTTTTCATCGTTTGCTCTAAGCTTTTCATAAGCGCTTGAACTTCTTCTTTTTCAATAACAGACTTATCATGCATGCTATCAACAAAACCTCGCGCAATAATGTCTTTATCTAATGGCAAACCTAATTTGTCATGCTCTTCTAAGTTACGCTGCATGTACATACCAATTGAAGCACCTAAACTATAGGCTTGTTTTTGTATTTCTGTGTCTAAAACAGGGGCTTTTTCTTCTTGTTTAGCGCCTTCTTGACAACCCGCAACAGCAAGTAATGCGACTGCAACCAACGTTGGTTTAAAAAATTTCATCTCTTCTCCATTAAAACATGATAATTGGAGAACTCCCCAATCAATAGCGTAAATTTCACTTAGCAAAAGTTGTAACTAAAAATATAACTAAACAAAATCAAAAAACGTCTTATACTAACTATAATTAGCTTAATAAAAAAGACTTAATATGTTGCTGAAGTTGTCAAACCATAAAAAGAACCTACTATTCCTGATGAATGCTATACCATTTTTAATGGTAGCATTGCTTTCTGTGTTTTTTTTAACGGCTTGTAACCCAGCAGCCGATAAACCTTTAAATCGTTATCAACATGCCACTAACGGCAGTTATGCTGCAAATATTTCAAATGATGGTCAATGGAGTGTTATCTCCTCTATTCATCATGGCTTAAGTGTTTGGGATTTAAATAAAAACCAGCGCGTTTACAATTGGGCACAACAACAAAACAGTAGCGATAATTTAGTCTTAGCCGTAGATATTAGCGATACGAATAGCCATGCGTTAACAGCAAGCCGTGAAAACTTTGCCCTGTGGAATATGCAAACAGGAAAGTCAGAAGGCTATTGGAAGGTACGAGAATCGAACATTCGAGACATTGCGGTTAGCAACAATGGTGATTACTTACTTATTGGCAAAGGCAATGGTACTGTAGTGCATGTAGCGGTAGATACGGGCAGGCGTTTAGAGTTTTTAGGTCATAAAGAAAAAATAAATAGCGTTGATATGATGCCTAATGGCAGAGTCGCTATGTCTGGTGGTAATGATTTTATCGCTTATGTTTGGGATACTCAGTCGGGTCAAGTTATCTATCAGTTTAATCATACTAGCCGCGTCTCAAAAGTCGCCTTAGATCCTTTAGGGCGATATGCTTTTTCTGGTGATAGCATGAAATCAGCGTATATTTGGGATTTAAAAACGGGCAAATTAGTCGTACAACTTAAAGGCACCAAACGCCATGAAGTCTTTAGTTCCGTGCGTTTTTCTCCTGACGGAAAAATATTAGTAACAGGCGCTGCTAGCTCTAAAGTAAGTGTTTGGAATATTGCCACTGGTAAACGCAATGCAAGTTGGCATATTACCCCTAAAGAGTCTAAAAGACCTACTGGGGCTGTTGTATATAGCCTGGCTTTTAGTGATAATAACACGCTATTAACAGAAGGCTCTTCTGGCTATGCCGAGCGATGGCAGCTACCAAGTAAAGTAAGTAAATCAAATGACTAAAAATAAACAACAAGAAAAAAGTATCTGTGTACTTGAAGAACGTATTAACGCGCTTGAATCTCGCAACCTATTTCAAGATGATGTGATTGAACAACTCAGTGAAGAGTTAACGATACATCAAGCTAAAATAGCTGAACTAAAAGAACAACTTAAATTAGTCGCTAACCGCTTGAAAGATGCAGGTAATATGTCGTCTGATAACGAAGAGGTTGAACCGCCACCACCGCATTATTAGCTTTCACTTTTCTTTTTATGGTTTAAACACGCCAATCACTTGCTCATGTTGACGAACCGCCTGCTCAACTTGTGGTTCGCTCTGTGTCATTTGTTCACCACAACTAACACACGTTACTTTTTCTACACCATTTTCTTTGGTTAATGCCATGGTATCTTGCGCTTTGCATTTTGGACAAACTGCGCCAGCAATAAATCTTTTCTTCATTCGCTAATTTTCACTAAAATAATTAATTAATCGCTATTTTAACTTGAATAACCCCCGTAGGAAAAGCGACAATGCGCAGGTATTTTATATTAGTAGGAACTTTCCAGTGATCATTGCCAGCGATTTAAGCTTAGACCGAGGCGCTAAGAATTTAATTACCGCGTCTAATTTTACCATCCATCCCAACCATAAAGTGGGCTTAGTGGGTAGTAATGGTTGTGGAAAGTCATCGCTTTTTGCTGCCTTGCTTGGTGAATTATCACCTGATGCAGGTGATTTAAGTATGCCGAGTAGCTGGGATATTGCGACGGTAAAACAAGAAACACCTTCATTAGAGCAATCAGCACTTGATTACGTCATGGATGGCGACAAAGAATTTCGTCAGCTTGAAAATGAATTAGAACAAGCACGTAGCAATGACGATGGTAATTTAGAAGCTATTTTAATTAATAAAATAGATACGATTAACGGCTATAGCTTACCTGCCCGCGCAGGTGAATTACTCCATGGTTTAGGTTTTTTACAAAACCAGTTATTAAACCCCGTAAAAGCTTTCTCTGGTGGTTGGCGTATGCGCTTAAACTTAGCGCAAGCATTGATCAGTCGCGCAGACTTATTATTACTTGATGAGCCAACCAACCATTTAGATTTAGATGCGGTTATTTGGTTACAGCGTTGGTTAAAAAGATTTACGGGCACCTTGGTACTTATTTCTCACGATAGAGATTTTCTTGATACGGTTATTGGTCAAATTCTCCATATAGAGCACCAAAAAGCGAAACTGTATAGCGGCAATTATACTGCCTTTGAACGACAGCGCGCTGAACATTTAGCACAGCAAGATGCTCAATTTCAAAAACAACAAAAAGAAAAAGCACACTTAACGGCCTTTGTTGATCGATTTCGCGCTAAAGCAAGTAAAGCAAAACAAGCACAAAGTCGCTTAAAGCGCTTAGAGAAACTCCCTAATTTAGCGCCGGCCCATGTTGACAGCCAATTTACGTTTAATTTTGAACAACCTGAAAGCTTACCCTACCCACTACTCGCACTTACTGAAAGCCAGTGTGGCTATGATACGAATACGATTATTCTCAATGATGTCGGTTTAAAACTTGTGCCAGGTAGTCGCATAGGTTTATTAGGTCGTAATGGCGCAGGTAAGTCGACTTTGATTAAAACATTGGCTGGTGATATTCCTTTACTTAACGGTGAACGTTATTGCGCACAAGAGCTAAAAGTGGGCTACTTTTCTCAACACCAACTTGAACAATTGCATATGGCTTCAAGCCCTGCGGATCATATTTTGCGTGCCAAACCGAGTTTAGGCGAGCCACAAGCACGCACCTTTTTAGGAAAATTTGGGTTTAGCGGTGATCAAGCCTTAGAGCCAGTAATGAATATGTCTGGTGGCGAAAAAGCTCGTTTAGTTTTAGCCTTAATTGTATTGGAAAAACCGCAATTACTGCTACTTGATGAGCCAACCAACCATTTAGACCTAGAAATGCGCCAAGCGTTAGTTATGGCTTTACAAGATTTTGGTGGTGCTATTATCTTGATCGCCCATGATCGATTCTTATTGGAGTCCTGCGTAGACGAATTTTATTTAGTTGCTAATGGGCAAGTAAGTGACTTTAATGGTGATATTGATGATTATCAACAATGGCTCAATGATGATAAAAAACAAACGATCAGTGCTAATAAAGTCAATAACCGCAACGAAACAAAAACAGTAGACAAAAAGCAGCAAAGACAGCAACAAGCTGAATTACGAAAAAAATCAGCACCACTTCGTAAACAAGCAGAACAGCTTGAGAAAAAAATTCATCGTTGGCAAACAGATCTTGCGCGTATCGAGCTTATTTTAGGCGATAGCGACATTTATCAAAATGAACGAAAAAGCGAGTTAACCACACAACTTAAATTGCAGGCCACTTTAAAAGAACAAATTGAAGAAAATGAAATGCTTTGGTTGGAAGTAGCCGAGCAAATTGAAGAAATAATGTCAGCATAAATAATTTTACCCGCGATACCCGTGATTATTCAAAATGCGAGAATATGCGGTGAATTTAACAATTCATGTGCAAGGTGCTTGATTAATTAGGGCGAGACGCCCGTTAAGTAGAATAATGCAGGAACAATGATCGACTAATCGCTTACTATTAGAATTGAAAACAACGCAGCAGATGTACTTTTAAAGTGCTTCAAAACTCACATTTTGAATGATTATGGGTATATACTAAAAAGACTTAGCTAGCATGCAATTTAATTCAGCGATGACTCAAGAATAATAACGAAAAAAAAGATTTCTATTGATCTAAATCACATTGCACTAAGCTTAGACTTCTTATAATATTAATATTACATTATATAAGGATTCCCCCCATGAAATTTTTTTCTATGTTAGCGAATGATCCCGTCGTTATGTTTGCCATTGGTGGTTTAGGCATTACAGTAGCAATTTGTTTATTTTACCTTTTCTATTTTATGAAGCATATTAACGAAGATAAAAAATAGCCTGTTATTTATTTACTTCTATTTTTATTTTATCTACAAACATTCAATTTATAGTGAGATAAATGGGTGATATAGCTTAAATGATAGCTTTACAGTACAATTAAGTCTTTCACCTTTCTATTTCAATAAATCATTTCTATATGTATTCTATTAGTCAATTTAAACCTGCTTGGTGGCTTACCAATACTCATTTTCAAACCCTTGCTCCAAAGTTCTTTCGCCGTAAAGATACTTTAGCAACAAAAAATGAAACGCTGGAACTACCCGACGGAGATTTTGTTGATTTAGCTTGGACAGAAATTCCTAAAAAGGATAATACCCGTCCTATTGTGGTTATTCTTCATGGGCTTGAAGGCTCAAAAGACAGCCATTATGCCCGCGGCATGTTGAAAGCAATAAAATCTCGCGGCTGGATAGCAGTATTAATGCACTTTCGCGGCTGTAGTGGTAAGCCTAATAGGCAAGCGAGTTCATACCATTCTTGCGATATTCGTGATATTACCTACTTCACAGAACAACTGAGTATTCGTTATCAACAATGTGTTTTTTCAATTGCAGGGTTTTCATTGGGTGGCAGTATACTAACCCACTACCTTAGCCAAGTACCTAATAACCCTTACCGAAGTGCAGCCATCATTTGCGCGCCACTAGATTTGGCAAGTTGCAGCAAGCGCATTAATAAAGGGTTTTCCAAAATGTACCAAAAATATTTACTACAAATGCTAAAAGACAGCACCTTAAAAAAAATAACGAACAAAACCATTACAAAGATCAAAATAAATCACTTAAAAACGATAAAAACAATAAAAGATTTTGATGAAAAAATTACTGCACCATTAAATAGTTTTTTAAACGCAGATGATTACTATGAACAATCAAATGGTAAGCGAGTAATGGCAAATATCAAACAGCCTTGCTTATTTATTCATTCGGCTGACGACCCTTTTTTAGATCATGAATCTTCATTGCCACAAAAACGACTGCCTAAAAATTTGATCTTTGAAGTATCAACACACGGCGGTCATGTTGGCTTTATTTATGGTAATAACCCTTTCAAGCCTAAATATTGGTTAGAAAAAAGAGTGCCTGATTTTTTAAGCCGCTTTTTTAACTCATCTCAACCACCAAGCACTCAGTAAAGCTAACCTCATGATTATTCCCATAGAACAAGTTAATGACGATACCTTACAGGCAATTATTGAAGATTTCGTTTTACGTGAAGGTACTGATTATGGTGCGATTGATGCGAGCAATGAAGATAAAGTTGCTCAAGTAAAAATGCAGTTACATCAAGGTAGTGCTGTGTTGGTTTATTCAGAGCTACATGAAAGCATTAATATACTGCCAAAAGAACAGTTTTTAACTGAATATAATAATTAAAACTCGTTTCATTCATTAGGTGAGCTATTTTATACCCAAATCACCTCAAGATGCGAGTTTGGGTATATACGCTGAAAAAATTGCCAATAACTATGCCAATAACTAATAATGCTTTCTGTGCGTTTTAATAATGTCTTGCCACGGAATAGTTTGGTTTCCTAAACTAACAAAATCAGGGTTCAATAAGCTTTCTCTTTTGTTATAACTTAATGGCTGAAATTCACTATCAATAATAGTGCCACCAGCTTGTTCTAAGATACATTGGCTTGCACCAGTATCCCATTCTCCCGTAACACCTACACGTAAATAACAGTCGGCTACCCCTTCAGCTATTAAGCAGTTTTTAAGTGAACAACTGCCTAAAGCAATATAGTCAAAATTAAAATCATCGTTAAGGTATTGCCCCATTAAATTTAACTGTTGTCGCTTACTAATAGCCACTTTAATATGGCGTTTTTCTTGGTAATCAGCGACATGAATTTGATGGTTACTATGATTAGCTGCGGTAGTGCATTCTTTAAAAGCACCTAGATTATTTTGAGCATAATAAGTTAAATGATGATCAGGCGCGTGAATAACACCAATACTAGGCCAACCATTTTCCACTAGGGCTATATTCACAGCAAAATCACCACTACCAATAATAAACTCACCCGTACCATCAATAGGATCAAGCAGCCAATATTTATCCCATTCTTGACGCTGAGCTAACGGTAAAGCACCAGTTTCTTCTGAAATAATAGGAATATCGGGGGTTAATGTTTTTAGCTGATCCATCAAAATATCATTCGCCGCAATATCTGCGCTAGTTACAGGGCTTTCATCCGCTTTTAGTTCCGCAGTAAAACTTTTATCTCGGTAATATTTCATTACTTCAACGCCAGCTTTTTTCGCACTTTCTAATGCAATATTCAGTAGTTTTTCATCGCTCATATTTTACTCTAAGTTTGCAGGAAAAAGGTGATCAACAAGTAACATCAAAGCAGCAACGCTACGAGCTTCATTGAAGTCGTTTTGTTGCAATAACTTTTTATAGTCTTTTATCGGCCAAGCAACTACCTCTAAAGGCTCTGGCTCATCGCCTTCTAATTGAGCTGAATATAACTTTGTTGCAATAAATATATCCATTTTAGCGTTAAAAAAAGCGGGAGCCATCATCACTTGTGAAAGATGCTGTAATTTTTCACTACCATACGAAATTTCTTCTTTTAGCTCTCTATTGGCAGCTTGCGCTGGTGTTTCTCCCTCATCAATTAATCCCTTTGGAAAGCCCAGTTCATAACAGTGAGTACCCGCACAGTACTCTCGCACCAACAACATCGTTTTCTCATCTAATAATGGCACAACCATTACCGCACCACGCCCTGAGCCTTGCATGCGCTCATACTGTCTTTTTTCACCATTACTAAACGTTAAATCAAGCTGCTCTATTGCGAACAGTCGGCTTTTGGCCACTTGTTTTTGGCTATTAATTTTCGGTAGTTTATTTTTCTCTAACATTAAGCTTGCATATTTAATTATACATAACGTTATAATGACATGATAAACCTCGCTTATGGAACCACTAAATGCTTAATTGGTCAGAAATATCTACTGTTTTACTCGACATGGATGGCACCATTTTAGATCTACATTTTGACAACCACTTTTGGCTAGAGTATTTTCCTGTTCGTTATAGTGAGCAACATGGCATCAGTATCGAAGACGCTAAACAACAATTAATGAGTCGTTATACAGAGCTAACTGGTACCATAGAATGGTATTGTTTAGATTATTGGACTGAATTTACTCAAATGCCAATTGCCGAATTAAAGCGAGAAATACAGCACTTAATTCAGTTACGTGAAGATGCTGATGAATTTTTAATCGCGCTTAAACAAAGTGGTCGCGAAGTTATTTTAGTGACTAATGCTCATCCTGACGCCCTATCACTAAAAATTGAACGCACTCAATTAGATAAATATTTTGATGTCCTATATTCAACGCATGAGTTTGGTGTGGTGAAAGAATCACAACTATTGTGGCAAAAACTACAAGCTAAACAAGGTTTTAATCTTGATAATACCCTGTTTGTTGATGATAGCTTGCCCGTGTTAAAATCTGCACAAAAATATGGTATAAAATATCTCCTTGCTGTTGAAAACCCTGATAGTAAAAAGCCAGCCAATAGCTTCGCTGATTTTACTTCCATTGCAGATTATCGCCAGTTAACAAAAGATATTTTGGCAAATCCAATACACTAAAAAGTTAAGTTTTATACTAACTAAATGGATTAGCGTCAAATGCCTGTAATGAGAATAATGCAAGCGCAATTATCAAGTCATCGCTAGCTGCTTTAATGTTTTTACAAAATAAAAAATAGATGAGTTAAATGGAAACTTTTAAAAAAATATACAAACGAGCCAGTGAGCGAAAAGGTGGTGCAAAGGCTTTAGAAATACTGCTAGGGCAAAAAATTATTGGTAAAAAATTACATACTGATAATGCCGCCCTACAAAGCGTTACAGCGTTAAGTGATGACAGAGTCTTATCTGCATTTACCAAACAAGTTTTTAAATCTGGCTTTGTTTGGCGCGTAGTAGAAAAGAAGTGGTCTGACTTTGAAGAAAGCTTTTTTAAGTTCAATATTGAAAAAATATTAATGATGCCTGAAGAAATGCTTGAGCGAAAAGCGGCTGATCCTAAAATAATTCGTAATTACAACAAAGTAAAAACTATCAAAGCGAATGCACAAATGATGTTCGATTACAGTCTTGAGCATAATACTCGCTTCGCTCAATTTATTGCTGACTGGCCGAGTAGCAACATCATTGGTTTATGGGCCTATCTGAAAAAACACGGTCAACGCCTTGGCGGCAACACGGGGCCTTATGCTTTGCGCTTATTAGGTAAAGACACGTTTATATTAAGTTCAGACGTTGAAGCATATCTTAGATCACAAAAAATTATTGATGGTGGTTTACAAAGTAAAAAAAGCTTAACCGCAATTCAAACGTATTTTAATCAACTTCAACAAGAATCAGGTTATACCCTTACTCAATTAAGCCGTTTAATTGCCTTTGCCAATGGTGATAACTATATTCAAATCAATGTTGTTCAGGTAAACGATCAAGCAGATATAAAAACAAACGGTGCAAGTTGAGTAAGTATCATGATTGAAACCAACATCAAAAAAACAGTTGTCGCTTATTGTGATTCTATAGACAATGAACGTTGTAAACGTATCGCAAAAAAATGGCAGTTTGACTATATAGGTGATGCAGCTTCCATAACTAAACGCCCACAAACACAGTTTTTATTACAGCTTAGACAACAAGCCTTAGAGCTAATAAAATTAGACGAGCCTAAACTTGACGGTATTAAGGTTGATTTTGTTGAAGGCGCTATGGCGCATCGGCGCAAGTTTGGTGGTGGACGAGGGCAAGATATTGCCAAAGCCGTAGGTTTAAAACATGGTTTTACTCCTCACGTACTTGATGCCACCGCAGGTTTAGGACGAGATGCTTTTGTGCTCGCCAGTTTAGGTTGTCAGCTAACGTTAATGGAACGTATGCCTGTTGTAGCGGCTTTACTTGATGATGGATTAGAGCGTGCTAAGCTAAACAGTGAAATTGGCGAAATAGCAAAACGCATGCAGTTAATACACGCGTCGTCTATTGATAAAATGAATTTAACTGAACAAATTGATGTAGTGTATCTTGATCCTATGTACCCCCACCGTGAAAAATCAGCCGCAGTAAAAAAAGAAATGCGTGTTTTTCAATCCTTAGTGGGTGAAGATTTAGATGCTGACGCGTTACTTGAACCAGCATTAGCATTGGCTGAATATCGCGTGGTAGTCAAGCGACCTTGTTATGCCCCCCCCTTAGCCAATAAAAAACCATCCATGAGCATTAAGATGAAAAAAAATCGATTTGATGTTTATGTGAATAAAGCTATTCCTAAAGTTTAGCGCTACAATTAGTGTATACCCAAGCTACCTTAAGATGCAGAGTTCAGTTGGAATTGACTTGGGTATATTGAATTCAGGTATTATTATGTACGCATAAATAAATGTTTGGGGAAACTCATGGCACAATCATTATGTAAATGGAAAAAAAAAGATATTGAACGTAATATCCATGAATTAATACATATCATAGACAAGCCGAGATTTTTTTGTAAAACCTGCACCCGTGCAGCACATAATAAAGGTTTTTTATGCAAACCAGTTAAACTTCAAGTTTGAATTAATAGTTTGATTTAAAATAACCAGAACAACCAATAAATTATATGTTATAGAAGCCAGTTTATTTAAATAATATTCTAACTTTAACCTTAATCCAATAGTCATTCAAAAGAGGCAACCATGTTAAAAGCGAAAATGGTAGAACAACTTAATCTACAAATTAACCTTGAATTTTATTCATCAAACTTGTACCTACAAATGAGTGCTTGGTGTGATGAAAAAAGCTTTGAAGGTGCAGCAGCGTTTTTGCGTCAACATGCAAAAGAAGAAATGGATCACATGACACGCCTTTTTACTTATGTTAGCGAAACAGGCGCCTTACCTATTTTAGGTGCGATTGATGCACCGCCTCATGAATTCGAATCGTTAGCCGATATTTTTGAAAAAACCTATGAACATGAATGTCATATCACCGAACGTATTAACGCGTTAGCGCATCAAGCTTTTAGTAATCAGGATTACTCTACGTTTAACTTTTTACAATGGTATGTTGCTGAACAACATGAAGAAGAAACACTGTTCAAGAGTATTTTAGATAAAATTAATCTTGTAGGCCAAGACGGTCATGCACTATTTTTTGTTGATAAAGATTTAGCAGAAATGGCAAAAAATGCCTCAACGAGTGTGATAACAGATGCTCAAGCCTAAACTTAAGAGTATTCAGAGATAATATGAGTATTTTCACTACCGAAGTCTTAGTGATAGGCGCTGGCGCTGCTGGATTAATGTGTGCCGCCAGTGCTGGTTATCGAGGCAAAAATGTCACTGTTATTGATATGGGGAAAAAGCCGGGTAGAAAAATTTTAATCAGCGGCGGTGGCAGATGCAACTTCACTAATCAAAATGCACAACCAAATAACTACCTTTGTCAAAATTCACACTTTGTTAAATCTGCATTAAGTCGATTTAGTGCTGACGATTTTATCGCGTTAGTTGATCGCCATGGCGTTGATTACCACCAGAAAACACTCGGTCAACTATTTTGCGATAACAGCGCCCAAGAGATTGTCGATTTATTAATAACCGAGTGTGATTGGGCAGGCGTAACAATTGATTTACGTACCGAAGTACTTTCGGTTAAAAAAAACCAAACAGGCTACTTAGTTAAAACCAACTTGAAAACTTATCAGTGCCAATCGTTGGTCGTTGCTTCAGGGGGGTTAACCATGCCTAAGCTCGGTGCATCTCCTATTGGCTATAAAATTGCCGAACAGTTTGGTTTAAACGTACTACCCACTACGCCAGCCTTAGTACCTTTTACTTTGCACGATCACGACAAACAACGCTTCGATGGTTTATCCGGTATCAGCATTGATTGCTTAGTAACGAGTGAAGATGACACAAGTTTTCGTGAGAATATATTATTCACTCATCGTGGCTTATCAGGCCCTGCCATTTTACAAATATCTTCATTTTGGCGAGCAGGCCAAGCCATTACTATCAACTTACTTCCTCAGCAGCCTATTGCAGAAACAATAGCTATATGGCGTCAAGATCAGCCTAAAAAATCATTAAAAAATTTAGTCTCTACACTATTACCAAAACGCTTTGTTGAAGTATTAATAAACGATAATACTTTTATCGACAAAGCGGTTAATCAGCTAACCCATAGTGAAATTGAATGTTTGACTACCTTTATTCATCAATGGAAAATAAAGCCCAATGGCACTGAAGGTTATAGAACGGCTGAAGTTACTTTATCAGGCATTAATACCGATGAACTTTCTTCTAAAACCTTTGAAGCCAAGCAGTGCAAAGGTTTGTATTTTATTGGTGAAGTAGTAGACGTTACTGGCTGGTTAGGGGGCTATAATTTTCAGTGGTGCTGGTCTAGCGGCTGGGCATGCGGACAAGCGGTATAAAAAGGTGTTTAAATTTACTATTACCGCTTTGAACTAAATACTTTTTTTTAACAGCATTAAACTATTTTTTAATAATTAGACCCGCTTCATTCATTAGATGATCTATTTATATGTTAAAAAAACTGCCGAATACAAGGCCTTTATTTTATTAACTAGTTGTCCTAATTATTAAAAAAATAACCCCGTAATTGGTGACTTTAATAAGTTTAAATGATCATATATTTAATGATATTGGTATTAGTCAAGACTTGATCACATCCAATGACCATTACGTATAACACCTACTGCTAGCCCTTCAATATTAAATTCTTGACTTGTTAAATCAACTTTTATTGGTTTGAAGTCTTCATTTTCAGCATGTAAATAAACAACGTTACCTTCACGCTTAAAGCGTTTCACCGTTACATCATTTTCAACACGGGCAACAATAACCTGACCATTTTGTACGTCAGTTGTTTGGTGTACTGCTAATAAATCTCCATCTAAAATGCCAATATCTTTCATGCTTTCGCCGCTTACTCGCAGTAAATAATCAGCGACAGGGTGAAACAAACTTCCATCCATTTTATAATGCTCTTCAACATGTTCTTCAGCTAAAATGGGTTCGCCTGCTGCAACTTTTCCGATAAGTGGTAAGCCTTCTTTTTCTATAAACTGAGGCGCTAAACGAATACCTCTAGACGTGCCCGGCAACATTTCAATATAACCTTTTTTGGCTAATGCTTTTAAATGTTCCTCTGCGGCATTGGCTGATTTAAAACCGAAAAAACGCGCAATTTCAGCACGTGTTGGTGGCATTCCCGTTTCACTTATATTTTCTTTAATGAGATCAAATATTTGTTGTTGGCGCTTGGTGAGTGGTTTTAATTCATTCGTTGTTGACATAAGTGGTTCCTTTTTTCTAATCTTGCTTTTTAATATTAAAGCCTAGCACTAGGCAAAACCCTGTGTTTATTTACACTGTGAGTATATACAGTTTGTAGTTCGGCGCAAGTTTTACTTATTTCAATGGATGATTTTAATTCTATAAATTCAATGCGGTAATTTAACCACTTCTTCTGGCGATAACCCTGGAGAAAAGAAAAAACCCTGCATAATATCAACGCCAAATTCATTGAGTAGATCAAGTTGCTCTTGAGTTTCAACCCCTTCTGCAATGGTCGTTAAATTCAAATTATGAGCCAAGCTAATAATTGCTTTAATAATAGACTTGTCTTCTTTATTGTCGACAACGTTTTGTATAAACGATCGATCAATTTTCAATTGATCTATTGGCAACATTTTTAAATAGGCAAGGCTAGAAAACCCAGTACCAAAATCATCTATGCTTAATTTAATCCCCATATTTTTAAAAATATTCAATTGTTCAATAACCTCATCAGTATTTTCCATTAGCAAACTTTCAGTTATTTCTAACTCTAATAACTCACTAGAAAAATTCTCTTGATGAAGTAAATTCTGAATAAAATCAACAAAACCCACATGATTAAATTGTTTCTGTGAAACATTTACTGCAATGGGTAAAGGATCATAGCCTTGAACAAGCCATTCATTACCTTGCCTACATACTGCTTTTAACACCCATTCACCAATCATTATTATCAATTCACTTTGTTCGGCAATATCAATAAATTCTTTTGGGTATAATAAACCCTTTTCAGGATGCTGCCAGCGTACAAGTGCTTCATAACCTACTATCGTGTTATTTTGCCATTGAGGCTGGTAATGCAATCGAAGTTGATTTTCTTTTATGGCAACCCTTAATCCTTGCTCAATAAATAGACTTGATTTTCTATTGTCATTCATTGCCGTATTGAAAAATTTAAAATCATTTTTGCCGTTTTCTTTCACCTCATACATGGCAATATCCGCATGCTTTAATAAAGAAGAAATATCTTCTCCATCAGTAGGATATACGCTAATACCAATGCTAAACGTTAGAGTAAGTTGATGTCCTTGCACGTCAAAACTATCAGACATCATTTTAATCAATTTTTTTGCGACTTGTGTTATTTGATCAGTATGATCAATACCGCGTAATAAAATAATAAATTCGTCGCCACTTAATCGGCAAACGGTATCACTATCACGCACACAGAGCTTCATCCGCTGGGCAACCAGTTTTAGCAAATCATCACCTGCATCGTGCCCCAGCGTATCATTGACTAATTTAAAGCGATCAAGATCTAAAAATATTAAGGCAAATTGCTTGTTTTCTCTTATTGCAAATGAAATTTCTTGGTCAAAATAAGTGTATAAATAATAGCGGTTAGGAAGTCCCGTTAACGAATCATAATTTGCCAGTTGATGATTTTTATCTTCAGTTTTTTGTCGACTGATTATTTCTAGCGCTAAGGTGTTATTCTGTTCTTCAAGATCTTGTTCCGCTAAACTACGACCTTCCTGTAATAGTAAAATCCACCAAGTGATAACACTTAATAAAATACCTACAATAACAAATGTTTGGAAAAATGCATTCTTCATGACCAATGCAGATTTATCATCTAACTCAACAATTTGTACGGTATAAATTGAATAAGTAATAAACGCAAGAATAAAAAATAACAAACTCGAGATACTAATAAAATCAAATAATCTCAATGCGCCTTTTTGCGAAATTTTTCCTTTAAGCGCTTGGCAAATAAAGTTTGCAATACTGTTCCTAAACCCTTGCTCACTTTCTTTTTTACACACGTCATGGCATAGGGAGTCAAGTGAGCAACAAAGTGAGCAAATATTTACCTGATGAAAAGGACAAGAAGCCATATCTTTAACATCATAGTGAGTTTGACACACGCCACAACTTAAGGTGTTATCGTTTGGGTTATTATTAAAAATTTCACCGTTACTTTTGCGTGCAATGTAATACTTACCCTTAGTTAAATAAGCGAATAAAGGAGTAAAAATCAACGCTAAAACTAATGCAATTAAAGACGAGTAACTCTGTGGATAAACACCAAAATAACCAGTAAAAGCTAGAATAGAAACAGAAGAAGATATTGCCATGGCACCAATACCAACGGGGTTGAAATTGTACAAATGAGCTCGTTTAAACTCAATTATTTTAGGGCTTAAACCCAAGGGTTTATTAATCATTAAATCAGTAAAAATGACGCCTATCCAGGCAATAGCTACATTTGAATATAGCCCTAATACTTTTTCTAATACATCAAAAACACCAAGTTCCATTAATAATAAAGCTATCGTGATGTTAAAAACTAACCAAACAACTCTACCAGGATGTGAATGGGTTATTCTTGAAAAGAAATTAGACCATGCCAATGAGCCTGCATAAGCATTAGTTACATTTATTTTTATTTGTGAAATAACAACAAATAATACGCATGCAGCTAAAGCTAACGAAGGGTTATCAAAAACATATTGATAGCCAACATGGTACATATGCACGGGAGATTTAGCTTCATACGCTGATAAGCCTGCAAGCATAACCAAACCAGCTAAAAAGATTCCGCCTATTTGTTTTGCAAAACCGAGAATAACCCAACCAGGCCCAGCCAATAACATAGCGATCCACCATTTAACGCTATTTTGTTTAGTGCGTGTTGGCATAAAGCGTAAGTAATCGACTTGTTCGCCAATTTGAGGAATTAATGATAACGAGATCCCCATAGCAAAACCAAAATAATGATAATTAAACTCATTAGTTTGTGAGATGCTGCCAGAAAATTGTAATACAGACTCAAATGCAGCGGGATCTTTCATTAGTATTGCCACAAAAGGGGTAAACATCATGATCAACCAAATAGGTTGCGTCCATAATTGAAGTTTATTAATAAAAGTGATGCCATAAAACACGATGGGAATTATAATTAATGAGCTAAGCAAATAGCCCCACGGTAAAGGCAGTTCAAAATATAATTCAAATGCTTGTGCCAAAATAGCGGCTTCTAAAGCAAAAAATATAAAGCTAAAAGAAGCATAAATAAGTGAGGTCATTGTAGAGCCAATGTAACCAAAACCAGCACTACGAGTAATTAAATCAATGTCTATATTTTCATTTGCAGCATGATAACAAATAGGAATAGCGGCAATAAAAATAATCAGCGATGCAAATAATATGGCCCAAAAAGCAGTTGAAAAACCATACTGTAAAGCAATAGTAGCGCCAATAGCTTCAAGCGCTAAAAATGAAATACTACCTAAAGCAGTATTTGCTATTAAATATTCAGGCCATTTTCGATAAGAGTTGGGCGCATAACGAAGAGAATAATCTTCGAGACTTTCGGTAGCAACCCACTGATTATATTCTCGACGTGATTGTTCAATGTTAATATTTTTATAACTAATTTTTTGTTCGGTCATAAAACATTATCTTTAGTGTTAGTTAATAATGAGCTTAATTCAAAAATGTTTCATATCAAAGATGAGTAATCGTTATTTTAATCTTTTAATCAAAATTTAAAGTAATAAACTTTGTTCAATTTTATGAAAGCTATCAGCAGTATTAATTAAGGCATTCGCTGTTAAATTAGGCACTCCATAGACTTGGGTTTTTATGCCATATTCAGTTTTAATATGACTCAATAGCAATTCAAAATCGCCATCGCCTGATAACAGCACCACAGTATCTATTTCGTTACTTGCGGCAGCCGACATAATATCAATGGTAATACCAACATCCCAATCACCTTTCGCTGAACCATCACTGCGTTGAATAAACGGCTTTAATTTCACATTAAAGCCTATATGCTTCAGTGCTTTTTGAAATTTATGTTGTTGATCATCGCTACGCTGAATGGCATAAGCGTTGGCAAGTACAATATCGCCTTTAGCCATTAACTCTTGCCATAACAATCGATAATTAAATTGTTTTTGATAAACATCGCGTGTGGTGTAATAGATATTTTGAACATCCACAAATACAGCTATTTTTTGCAAAATACATCCTTTTATATAATGGTGCTTATTATCATTAACCCAATGAAAAATAATGATTTTATTTTTTTGTTTTTTAACTTCATTATGCTTGTTTTTAAAACGAAATGAGTTTAAAATAAAACCTTACTTTTTTTAAGGATTAAATAAAGCATGTTTTTTGATACTAGCTATCAAGTTACTTCGCAATTCAGCGAGCATACTCATGACTTTCTTTCTAGTCATTCAATAAAACCAACCCCCGTAAATTATTTCGTTATTTATCTTTACATTTGTAATGATAATAAATTATTAACGATAGAAATAGACAAACAGTTAAAAGAAAAAAAAGCAATTTCTACTGATTTTATTACTGATCTATTTAAGCGTTTTATCTCTGATACACAGCAAGTTGACAGCTCAATATTAGCACCTTTTGAAGATGCCATGAGTAAAACATTACAAAAACTTGCCGCACAAGTAAGCAATGAAAATAAAACAGAAAAAAGCTTACAAAAACTCGATAAAATTTTGACAGATGCCAATCAAAAAACCTCGTCAGAAAGTGTTGTTAATTACCTGCTTAGCACGATTAACACGGCTAAAACTCAACATCAAGCAATGTCGCAAGAGTTAATTTCAACACAACAAAAGATGAATCAACTAAAAGACAAATTAGCCTCGTCTAGAGAAGAGGCATTAATAGATTCTTTAACAGGGCTGTTAAATCGTAGAGGTTGTGATGAAAAGCTCAAAAAATTTGATTTTAAAAAGAACCATTCATCTCTCGCCATTGATATTGATCACTTCAAGAAAGTTAACGATACCTTCGGGCACTTTATTGGTGATAAAGTCATTCAGTGCATCGCTAAAACCATTCAAAATCATATTAGCGAACAAGATCTTGCCGTACGTTTTGGTGGTGAAGAGTTTGTAGTGGTCATAGCCAACAAACCGATTAAGCAAGCGCACGTTATCGCTGAGAAAATTCGCAATTCAGTTGAAAAAATGAGGTTAAAACAAAAAGAATCAAACACTTACTTACCCCCTATTTCAATCTCAATTGGTATTGCGCAAAATAACAAATCGACAAATTGGACAACTTTATTTGAACAAGCAGATAATGCTTTATATCAAGCTAAAAACGCTGGCCGCAACCGTTGTATTTGCGCTTAAGAATACGTTATACCCACACATGATCATTTCGACTAAAGTAACAACTAATTCAGTTAGCAATAATCAAAACATATAGCGTTAACGCATTGATTTTAAAATAAACAACCCTATATTTATCGCCTTGCATTTGAATAGTAACCAATATAGATTTTATCCATTTTGCTGTAACAGTACTAAAATGCTAAACTTCGCTTCTCTATATCAATTTAAGCGAATATTTTTAGCCTTATGATGTTTGTCCTACGCTCTTTATTTTATTTCATTTTAAAAGTCCCTTTACGTTTACTGGTTCGTAGCAAAATAGTCTTTGACGCTAAAGTGCCCATAGAAGCATCAGCTTGCCCTATTTTTTATGTCATCAGTCATCAATCAGCAAGTGACTTACTTACTTTACAAGTAGCCTGTAAAAAGCAAAACCTACCCGATCCACTGAGTAACGTTATTATTAATGGCAAAACCTTTGAGCGTTGCTTATGCCTGGCACAACCAAGAGCGGTATTCTCTTGTCAGACACGTGGAAAAACCACCGCTTTGCAACAAGGTTTTGAAATACTTAATCAGCATAATATAGATAAAACTCTTAATGCTCAGCTAATGCCTGTTAATTTAATTTGGGGGCGTGTACCAGAGCAAGAAAAAAACAATATCAATGCCGCTTCTTTATTAGCGGAACAAGCATCACCCACTTGGTTACAAAAACTTTTCATCGTGTTGTTTTTAGGGCGAGATAATTTAGTTCGCTTCAGTGAATCTTTATCACTGCGCAATATGTCAGATAACCACGGTAACGATGAAGCGACTGCACATAAATTATTACGCGTTGCACGTTTTCACTTTTATCGTCAAAACATTGCAGCTAAAGGGCCTCGGCTTATTCATCGAGAGCAAATGTTTACGGCTTTATTTGCGAACCCTTCAGTAAAACGCATTATCAGTGATGAGGCAAAAAGTAAAAATACCAGTGAAGATAAAATAAAAAAACAAGCCCAAGAAATGATGGAAGAAATCGCGGGCGATTATAGTGTGTCATTAGTGAGAATTGGAGAGCGAGTACTGCGTTGGTTGTGGAATCGTTTGTACAGCGACATTAAGGTAAACAATTCGAAGGTATTACGTAAACTGGCGCAAGATGGCCATGAAATCATTTATGTTCCGTGTCATCGTAGTCACATGGATTATTTATTATTATCCTACGTGATTTTACAAGAAGGTTTAGTGATGCCACGTATTGCTGCAGGTATTAATTTAAATTTTTGGCCTGCGGGACCTATTTTTAGAAAAGGTGGTGCCTTTTTTATTCGCCGTAGCTTTGCGGGCAATCGTTTATATTCCACTATTTTTAGAGAGTATTTAGGGCTGTTATTTGAACGGGGCTACTCAGTAAAATACTATACTGAAGGCGGCCGTAGTCGTACAGGTAGGTTACTTGAACCAAAAACGGGCATGCTTGCTATGACTATTCAAAGCTTATTGCGCGGTATAGATAGGCCACTTACTTTAGTGCCCGTTTATTTAGGTTACGAGCATGTGATGGAAGTTGGTTCTTACCATAAAGAGTTAAGTGGTAGTGAAAAGAAAAAAGAATCAATATTTGGTGTATTAAAAGCAATTAAAAACCTACGAAATTACGGTAATGGTTACGTTAATTTTGGTGAGCCGATTAATATTAATAACTACCTAGATAAGCAAGTTCCCGATTGGAAAGATGCTATAAACCCCATTAACCCACAAAAGCCTAGTTGGTTAACGCCTACGGTAAACACTATGGCAGGCCAATTAATGACTCACATTAATCAATGTGCTGCACTTAATGGTGTGTCCTTAGTTGCACTGATTTTACATGCCACTGAAAACAAGGCGTTAAGCGAAGCAGACTTAGAAAAACAAGTAGACTTCTTCTTAAATATTCAACGCCATGCGCCTTTTAGCGACCAACTAACCATACCAACAGAAACAGGTAAACAATTACTAGCGCATGTTATTAAACTTAACAAAGTAACGGTTTGTGATGATAGCTTTGGTCGAATCATCTCGCTTAACGACTTAGCTAGTTTAGAAATGCGTTATTATCGCAATAATATTTTACATACTTTCGTTCTTATTTCTTTAGTGTGCAAATTATTAGTACACAACAGAAAAATAGCGCACAAACAACTTATTAATCAAACCACAAGCTTACTTGCTAGCTTGAAAGATGATTTGTTTTTATGGCAAAGCTCTGAGCAAATAACAAAACAAACTGAACAGGTACTGACATTCCTTGAAAGTAGCAATATGATAACTCAAACCACAATGGAGATTTGGTCATTAACGGATAATACCGAACAACTTAGTCATGTGCACTTAATGGCTGAGTGTATTGATGAAAGTTTACAGCGCCTTGCTATTATCACTTCGCTCACCACTCATTTAGCACCCGTATCACGCCGTGATTTAGAACAGAAAGTCGTTGCTATTGCCAAGCGTTTATCGGTATTAAATAAAATCACGGCACCTGAATTTATTGATAAAAAAGCCCAAACAACATTAATTAATACCCTGCGTGAACAAGGCTATATTGAACTAAGTGAAGAAGGCTTATTAATTGCTAGTGATACAATGGATGAATTTAAAACGTCAGTAACAAATTTAGTTTCGATTGAAGTTTTACAGAGTATTGCTAGGTAAATAGAAATTTTGACTTAAGTCAATTTAATACATAAAACAGCTTATCGTGTAGGTCGTTCCGAGTGTAGCAAGGCGCAACCTACACAATAAGGTGATATATATTTTGTGATGTTACAGTTGTCGATGCTTTCAATCTTAATAATCAGCTATTACTCAATAACTGCTCTTGTATTAATTCTGTTCACTGGCGTCTTGCCTACGCGAATGTAGGGACTTAAGTTTTACCTAAAATTAAACACCTGTGTTCTTGAATATTACTTCTTATTTTAATTTGAATTGTTAATTAATCTGCTATAACGAGTTATAACAACTCAATAAAAACCCCTATAAACACAATCATACCAACCCAGTGATTATGTAAAAAAGCTTGAAAGCATTTATCACGCTCTCGGTTAATAATTAACATTTGTTGGTAAACGAACAGACCTGCAACGACAACTAAACTTAACTGATAAGGCCAACCAAAGGCTAGTATGTCGCCAACAGTAAATAATAAAGCCAACACCATTAATTGCAAAAAACCGATTATACGTTTGTCATTTTTTCCGAATAAAATTGCGGTAGATTTTACGCCAATTCTTAAGTCATCTTCCCTATCAACCATGGCATACATGGTATCGTAAGCAACTGTCCATAATAAATTAGCCGTAAACAGTAACCATGCAATACTGGGAATGTATCCTTGGCCTTCTGAAAAAGCCATTATCATGCCCCAACTAAAAGCAGCACCTAACACGACTTGTGGCAATTGCGTATAACGCTTCATAAAAGGATACGAGGCAGCTAAGAGTAAAGCAATAACCGATAAATAAATGGTTGGCCAGCTTAGCGTTAACACTAAGCCTAAAGCAATACCGATAAACAGACCAAAAAGGCTGATAGCTTCATTTTTTGTCATCAAACCCGAGACAAGCGGCCTATTTTTAGTCCGTTCAACCTTACCATCTACTTTTATGTCGGCAATATCATTAATAACACAACCCGCACTGCGCATAACAAACACACCCAGCGTAAACACAACCAATAAATGTAACGTTGGACTGCCATCACAAGCAATCCATAAGGCACAATAGGTTGGCCACAATAATAAATAAGTACCGATGGGTTTATCCATGCGCGTAATTAGTTTTATAGCTAACCATTTTTGTTTGAAGTGATTAAGCATTTGTGCTCCCTACGATTTCTGTATACTGATAAGCAAAAGCCTGTGGTAAAAACACTTCTGCTACCATCAAGGGTTTATTTTCTAATACAAAAATAGAGCGCCTCCCCCACAAGTTATGAGTAAAATTCAACTGCAAATTATCCGTTAATTTAGCGACAGTGCTATTAGCACCAAACTCAGCCACTTCTATCGCTTGTCGTTTAAGCGAAGGGTTGTTAAATAATACCTGACCAAGTGATTGAGTGCCTAAATTAGCCAACGCGTGTTCAGAGCCAGTTAAACTAGTCAGTGGTAGTAAACTTCGCGCAAATACCTGTGGAATATCATCGCAGTATAATAACACTTCACGCACCAGTACCTGCTCACCAGTAACAATCATATCGCTCGCTTCTTCTGTACAGCATGCTTGCACATGCTGCCCTAATAGTTCAACACGAAAATGTTGACAGTTCTTTTTTAAACGAGTTGTTAAAGAACTTTTATCGAGTAGCCATGATAATAATGGCGGTGACAACGAACATTGAGATGGTGATAACCATTGGTTTGACAGGGTAACAGGAAAGTAAGACTGCAAATTCATAATAAGAGTAAAATAAAAACTGGTTGAAATCACCTCCATAATAACAGGCTTTTAACTTGACATCATTTTAGCGATAAGTAAAAGATAAAAAAATTTAAGTAAATTACTCAAATCAGGTTATGATAAGTGTAATCTCAATTAAACTAATAAACTAACATTATGAATAAATTATTATTCGTTATATTCTTCATCACGGTTAACTTTTTCGGCATTAACGCTAACGCTAGTAATTACGCGTACTATGGCTTTGAGCCTGATATAGTCACTAATTATGTTGCTGCAAAGAAAAAGATGGGTTATGTGCGTTTAACTGTAGAATTAATGGTTAAAGGTGACAATTTAGACATTGTTCAACATCACTCCCCATTATTACGTGATGCCATCATCACTATTATTGGCAAACAACCTGAAGCTAAAGTTAAATCAATTAAAGGCCGCTCTGAAATTCAATTATTGTGTGAAGAACAAGTAAAAACACTACTTATTCAAGAAACAGGTAAGCCATTAATTAAAAAATTATTATTTACACAATGGTTAGATAATTAAAATAAATCAAAAAGTGATAATACGTGATTTTTTTGCAACCTTCGCTACTTAGACACGACAGAGCTAGGATCAAGGTGAATGAACACCTCACACGATGCAAATGCTTGGTCAATCTCATGTTCAATTTCATCACCAATACTATGAGCTTCCAACAGCGATAAGCTGTCTTCCACCTCTAAATGAAATTGAATAAAGCGTTGTGCGCCAGATTGCCTAGTACGTAATTCATGCATACCTAAAACATGATCATGATTAAGAATAATCGCTGTTATCTTGGCAACCTCTGCGTCGCTTATTTCATGATCCATCAATTGATACACACTTTGATAAATAATCTGTCCTGCACCAAAAAGTAAATATAAAGCCACGGCAACTGTAAATGCACCATCGGCTTGTAGCCAAATGCCCTGACTTAAAAAAATAGCCACTAAGACACCTGCATTTAATAATAGATCTGACTGGTAGTGCAAAGCATCCGCATTAATAATGATAGATCCTGTTCGCTTAATCACAATACGTTGAAAAACAACCAAAGCCAGTGTTAATAAAATAGCGATTATAGTGACCCAAATAGCAATGTCATTATGAACAATTTCCCGTGGGTTTATTATTCGCTCAACGCCATTAAAAATCAATAGTAGGGCTGAACCTAGCACAAAAGCTGCCTGCACTAATCCAGCCAAACTTTCCGCCTTACCATGACCAAATCGATGCTCCTTATCAGCGGGGGCTAAAGCAAAACGTAGAATGACAATATTCATTACTGAAGCAAATAAGTCTAAAATAGAATCAGTGGTGGACGCTAACATTGCACTAGAGTCACTGACTAGCCAAGCATAAGACTTAATGATAACTAAGATCAAAGCCACTGATGATGAACAAATTGCGGCTAGTTTTACCCAATAGGCATATTCTTGACTAGTGTTTTGATTAGACAAGGGTGATTGGTCATTATTTTCTTTTAGCATAACTTTTGACATGAAAGATACAGCGTTAAACAAAGGTGGCTGCTATAATAGCAAAAAAATTTATCACTACTCAAATTTACGTTGTTATCATTATGTTAGATGTTGTTCTTTTTCAGCCACAAATTCCGCCAAATACAGGCAATATAATTCGTTTATGCGCTAATTCTGGCTTTCGATTACATTTAATTGAACCGCTTGGTTTTGACTTAGATGATAAAAAACTTCGCCGTGCGGGCTTAGATTATCATGAGTTCGCGGCAATTCAACGTCATGAAAATTTTGATGCTTTTCTTACTAAAGAACAGCCAAACCGTATTTTAGCGATAACGACTAAAACCACTAATTATTATGGCGATGTAACATTTACCCAAGGTGATTATTTATTGTTTGGTTCAGAAACAGCAGGTTTACCGGAAGAAGTACGTGTGCAGATCCCCAATGAAGATAAAATTCGTATTCCTATGCTAAAAGAAAGTCGTAGTATGAATTTATCGAATGCTGTGGCAGTAATTGTTTATGATGCTTGGCGTCAGTTAGGTTTTCCAAACGCAGTTTAAGGGTAATAAATTCATTCATTAGGTGACCAATTTTATATCCTGATAAAATTGCACAGTGTAAGCTGTTTTTTATTAACGCGTTGTTCTAAAAACTAACCAAATAACACGTTAGTGCATAACTTTAACAAGTATAAAAGATCATATATTTAGTAATATTGCTATGAACCCTTATTCTTGTTTCTGATCTCGTGACAATAAATCTGCAGCCGCTAACTTAACATTTTTACCTTGATATAATACTTGATAAACTTGTTCAACAATGGGCATTTCAACGCCCATACGTTGAGAAAGCATATGTACTTCTTTCGTATTCCTGTAGCCCTCAACAACTTGACCAATATCAGTCATGGCTTGCTCTACATCAATACCTTTACCTAAAGCGAGACCAAAGCGTCTATTTCGTGATTGATTATCAGTACAAGTCAGCACTAAATCACCTAAACCTGCCATACCCATAAAGGTTGCGGGATCAGCCTTTAGTGCTGTACCAAGTCGGGTCATTTCAGCTAAACCGCGGGTTATTAAAGCAGTACGAGTATTCGCACCAAAGCCAATGCCATCCCCCATTCCAGCAGCAATAGCAATAACATTTTTAACCGCACCACCCAATTGTACCCCAATAAAATCTTTAGTCGGGTACACACGAAAACACTTTTCACAATGTAATAATGCTGATAATTCTGCGGCAAATTTATCATCGGTTGATGATAAAGAAATGGCAGTGGGTAAACCTGCTGCCATTTCTTTAGCGAAAGTAGGACCAGACAAAACCGCTAAAGCAATATCGTTACCTAAAATTTTTCTGGCAACATTTTGCAATAAATCACCCGATTGCGGATCTAAACCTTTAGTTGCCCATGCAACCTTTTTATTAGTGTTTAATAAGGGGTTAATTTGTTTAAGCATAGCGCCAAAAGCATGACTAGGCACCACGATTAAAATATTTTTGCTGGCTTGTACTGCAACAGTTAAATCACTCGTTACTTGTAACGTAGCAGGAAAGGGGCAGCCGGCTAAATATTTCTTATTTTCTTTAGCGATTGCCATATCAGAAACTTGAGCAGCGTCACGTCCCCACAGCAGTGTTTTATGACCATTTCTAGCTAAACAAATAGCAAGCGCAGTACCATAAGAGCCAGCACCTAATACCGTGATTTTAGCTGAAAGTGTCATAATTTTTCTCAAGGAAAAAGGTAAGAAAGCTTTAACAACCTAGAAGAGAGAATTTATCTTCGAGATATTTAAGCATGACTAACCGTTAAACCAGAATTTGCGGTTAAAAACACATCTACGTATTAGTGCGTTTCTGTACTTTCAGGTGCATTAACTTTTGCTTCAGCAGCGCGTTGTTGTACGTACGATGCAAATAATGCCTCAAAATTTACTGGCGATAAGTTAAGTTGCGGAAATGAACCGCGATTAACCATGCTTGAAATTGTTTCACGTGCATATGGGAATAACGTTGTTGGACAAAAAGCACCAATAGTATGAGCAAGCTGCGCTTCAGGTAAATTACCAATAGTGAAAATACCTGCTTGTTGTACTTCTGCTAAAAAGGCCGTTTGCCCTTCAACAGTTGCCGTAACGGTAACCGCTAAAATAACTTCATACGTATCATCCGCCAATTTATTAGAACGAGTATCTAAATCTAATTTGATTTCTGGTTTCCAGTCTTTTTGAAAAATAGCTGGAGAATTAGGTGTTTCAAATGACACATCTTTTGTGTAAATACGTTGAATAGCAAATTGTGGTTCTTTTTTATCTACTGCATTTGCTTCGTTTTTGTTCTCGTCACTCATGTCGATTCCCTATAATTTTATATAATATTTGTTTGCCTTGCATTAACTTAACTGGTTAATAAAGCATCTAATTTATTTTGCCTGTCTAAAGCAAGTAGTTGATCACAGCCACCGATATGCACATTATCAATGAATATTTGTGGCACTGTATAACCACCATGACTACGAGCAATCATTTTTTCGCGCAAGTCCATATCACCATCGATGCTCATTACTTTAAGCTGCAAAGACGGTGTCCCTGCTACTTTTTGTTTAAGTAATGCCATCGCTCTTGTACAAAAAGGGCAATAAGGTTTTGTGTAAATTTCTATTTTAGTCATATGCTTTTAGTTACGAATAGTGATGAGTAAAAAAGTATCGAATCGTGAGGTAACCTATATGATCATAATCAACGTAAGGTTTTCAAAACTAATACAATTAACGTGCTATTTATTTTTTAGTTACGGGTAAACCTGCACCAGTCCATGCACCCATACCGCCTTTTAATATACTTACTCGATTAAAACCAGCTTTATACATATCATTAGCTACTTTTACAGCCGTAATACCCGCACTACATACAACTATAATGGGCTTTTCTTTATATTTTTCAAGGCTAGCAAAGCCATTTTTCTTGATTTTTTCATCCGATAAGTTAACTGAATCAAGAATATGATTAGCATTAAATTCTTTTTCTGTACGAGTATCAAGCGCAATACCTTGCTCTCTATTCATTAAAAAAGTTAAATCTTGTGGGCTAACTTGCTTTACTGGTGACATTTGAATTTTAATCGTCGTTACGATAATCATCACGACAAGGGCAACCCATACCGCACTCAACATGCCATTATTGCTGGCAAATGTAATAAACTGTTCCATATAACGCTAACCCTGTTTGAAAATAATAAATGTAATGTTAAAAACCGTGACAGTATACAGAATCTGCACTTTTTTACTATTAAGATTTAATACCATCTTTTGTATTATTTCTTACTTAATTAAACTACCGCTTATGTGTACAATAACAACAACTTTCTTAGATACAGTAATAAGGTACATCAGTTATGGCGCATGCAAATAAAAAATCTATGGTCTTAATCATATTAGATGGTTGGGGCTATCGTGAACAAAGTAATTCTAATGCCATACAAGCTGCAAAGACACCTGTACTTGATAAACTAAAAGCTGACTACCCTAACATGCTAATTCACACATCAGGCATGGCGGTTGGCTTACCTGACGGACAAATGGGCAATTCTGAAGTAGGTCATGTCAACTTAGGTGCTGGGCGTGTAGTCTATCAAGATTTTACGCGTATAACGAAAGCCATTAAAGAGAGTGAGTTTTCACAAAACCCCGCTTTATGCCAAGCGGTTGATAAAGCTGTGAACCAAGATAAGGCCGTGCATATCTTTGGTTTACTCTCACCTGGTGGTGTTCATAGCCATGAAGATCATATTTTTGCCATGATGGAACTAGCTCAACAACGTGGTGCAACGAAAGTATATTTACATGCTTTTTTAGATGGTCGAGACACACCGCCACGAAGTGCCAAACCTTCTTTAGAAAAAGCACAACAAAAATTTGCTCAGTTATTTCCAAACGGTAACGGACAAATAGCCTCGGTTATTGGACGTTATTTTGCTATGGACAGAGACCAACGCTGGGATCGTGTTGAAGCTGCATACAATTTAATGGTGTCTGGCGACAGTCAATATCAAAGTAAAGATGCCATTTCTGCTTTAGAGTCAGCTTATGCTCGTGATGAAAATGATGAATTTGTCAGTGCTACCGCCATCACGAATAACGAGGGAGAAGTCATTACAGTAAATGATGGTGACGCATTAATTTTTATGAATTTTAGAGCCGATCGCGCCCGTCAATTTAGTCGCTGCTTTACTGAACCAAATTTTTCAGACTTCGCCCGTAAAAAAATTCCTGCCATCAGTGATTTTGTTATGTTAACGCAATATGCTGCTGATATAAAAGCTCATTGTGCTTACGCTCCACAAGCATTAAATAATGTTATGGGCGAGTGGCTGGCCAAGCAGAATAAAACGCAATTGCGTATTTCAGAAACAGAAAAATATGCACATGTAACCTTTTTCTTTAGTGGCGGCCAAGAAGACACTTTTGATGGAGAGCAACGTATATTAGTCCCTTCACCTGATGTTGCTACCTATGATTTGCAACCTGAAATGAATTCAACATTATTGACAGATAAACTAGTCACTGCTATTGAAAGTGGTGAGTATGATTTTATTGTGTGTAATTACCCTAATGGCGATATGGTTGGCCACACTGGTGATTTTGATGCTGCGGTTCAGGCTTGTGAAGCAGTTGATACTTGTATAGGCCGTGTCGTTGATGCTCTACACAAAACAGGTGGTGAATGCATAATCACCGCTGATCACGGTAATGCTGAGAAAATGCTTGATGAAAGCACAGGTCAAGCCCACACGGCACATACTTGTGAGCCTGTGCCGTTGATTTATGTCGGTAGAAATGCCACAGCCAAAGACACAGGTACTTTAAGTGATATTTCGCCAACGTTATTGCACTTAATGTCAATAGAGCAACCAGAAGAGATGACTGGTTCAGTATTGCTGCAATTAGATTAATGTCGCATCAAGCACTCCTTTTTATAAAAAAAATAAACAGCTTAATTTTCTTAGGCTGTTTATTTGTGTCTTTTAATGGTTTTTCCAGTAATATTAACAATGAAAAAGCGAAAGTAAAAAACGCTACTAAACTCAATAATGTACAACAAGCCATAGCGAAGCAAGAATCAAATATATTCAAAACGAATAAAGCCAGAACAAGCTTAGAACAACAGTTGAAGAATGATGATTTAGCCATTGCTAAAACAGCGAAAATGATTAACGAGACTCAAAAGGCACTCAACACTACTCAGAAAAAAATCAGATTACTGTCTAAAGATAAGCAAGGTTTAACTGCTCAAAAAAGTACGCAAGAACGCTTACTCGCTAAACAGCTTCGCAGTGCGTACACCACAGGACAACATGGTTATTTAAAGTTGTTATTAAACCAAGATGAAAGCGATAAAATTCAACGTACCATCAGTTATTATCAATACTTAAATAAAGCAAGAATTAATGAAATTGAGACATTTCAAGCAACAATCTCTCAATTAATGCAAGTGACGACAAAGCATCAAGAACAAGTAGCACAATTAACAATGCTAAAATCTGAACAACAGCAACAAGGAAAAAACCTCAAATACAACAAAAAAAAGCGAAGTACTACCTTAATTGCACTGAGTAAAAAATTACTTTCCGATAACCAGAAGTTAGTAAAATTAAAAAGTGAAGAAGCGAATTTATCCACCGCTTTACAAAAACTTAGTGCGCTAATTCAAGCTGAAATCAATTTAACTGGCTTAAGTAAGTTAAAGCATAAATTATCTTGGCCTGTTAAGGGGCGCTTATTACAACGTTTTGGTAGTAAAAAACAAGGTTATTTAACATGGAAAGGTGTACTGCTTGGTGCTCCTATTGGCAGACAAATACAAACAATACATAGCGGTACTATTTTATTTTCAGATTGGCTTAAAGGGTATGGTTTATTAACCGTAATTGATCATGGTAACGGTTATATGAGTTTATATGCTCATACTCAAGCCTTACTTAAATCGGTTGGTGACAGAGTTGAAACGGGTGAAGCAATTGCTTTAGTTGGGCAAAGTGGCGGACAAAATCGAGCTGGATTATATTTTGAAATTCGCCATAAAGGTAAAGCCGTTAACCCTAAATTATGGTGTAAATAATAGTGAAGAATTATCTCTACTTAAATGTAATACATACCGTCGCTTCAACTACCTCAAGACTCTTTCTTATTATTTTATCTATTACTTCATTATTTGTCATTGAAACAGTACACGCAACAAGCGCTAGAGTAGCCATTGTTATTGACGATATGGGCTATCGTTATACTGACCAACAGGCCTTAGCACTACCAGGTGCTATCACTTACTCTATTTTACCTCATACTCCTTATGGTAAAAGGTTAGCAATAAAAGCGAATAAAAATCACAACGATGTTTTACTGCATATTCCAATGGAAGCTGAAAATGGCAAAAAACTAGGCCCAGGTGCGCTAACTAGTACTATGAGTAAAACAGAATTTTATACTAGTTTGCGCGACTCTTTAGCTGAAATACCTTTTGCTATAGGTATCAATAATCATATGGGTAGCCGTTTAACGCAATTAAGCAAACCAATGTTATGGACTATGGACTTTTTAAAACAAAGTGATCTATTATTTTTAGACAGCAGAACCAGTTCAAAATCTAAAGCAAGTAACATTGCCAGAGCACTTGGCGTTCCTGTGAACGAACGCCATCTGTTTTTAGATAACCAACTTAGCGATAAGTATATTAAACAACAGTTTCAATTGTTAATTCAACATGCAAAAAAACAAAGTTTTGCTATCGCTATTGCCCACCCTCACCCTGAAACTATTCAAATACTCACTCGCTTAATTCCAACACTTAAACAGAATAATATAGCGCTTGTTCCTCTGTCAGCTTTATATTCAAAGCCTATTGATTACCAAGCTAGCGTAGCAAAAGTACCTCACTAGTCATTATTTTTGTACCTATTTAGCCTGCACCCTGCCACGAGCGAAACAAAACGATTCACGGATAACAGCGGTTTATAATTTGATGTTATTTTCTTTAATTATTTGTCGTAAATACTTCACGGGTATCGCATACGTAATACCACTAGGGGTACTAATTACCGCTTCTTTAGTGCTTTGTACAAACACCTTGTTAATAATACCTAATACCTCACCAGTTTTCATGTCGTACATCGCACTACCACTATTACCTGGATACGCCGTAGCATCAAGTTGGTAAACTAAATAAGGATTACGCATTCGCTTAAGCATTTTAATGGTCATTTGCCTTGCAGAAACTACGGGAATAACCGTTGGCGTAATGCTCGCAACCATACCTCTATGTGTTACAGGATACAAACCTAAAACACTACCAATAGGAAACCCCGTAAAGGCAATGTAACTACCGTCTTGTCTAAAGTCATCTGTTGATAAACTCATCGCGGGTAAAGCCGCACCTGAGAGTTTTAAAATGGCTAAATCATATAAATCTGATTTAACAATAATTTCAGCTTCACGCACTTTCGATTGTTTACCTGAACCAATAAACACCGCCATTTTTTGCAATAAACGTTTATCAAGCTCAGTTGGTAACACATGAGCATTAGTCACTACATAGTGACCATCACCAATAACGAAACCTGTGCCCCGTAAAATATTTTGTGGTCGGCTAGTCGGTGTATGAATACCTATCCCTACCACTGATGGCTTTATTTTCGCAACGACATCAACAAATTCAGCTTTTACAGAAAAGGTTAAGGAATTCAGACAAAAAACGATTAAAACCATTATTTTTTTAGTGATCATTTTCTTTTATCCTTAAATAGATGAGATATTTTGTTATATTAGCGTAATCTTTGGTGTTTTGTGCAAAATGATTAAAAATAAGCCCTGCTTATTTCTATAAATGGAGAATATTGATGACAGATAAAATTGTGCCTATTCTTGCTGGAGGCGGCACTCGTTTACCAGCACACCTTGGTGTGTTGTGCGCTCTACAGCAATTAGAGTTACAGTTTGATCATATAGTTGGTGTGTCTGGAGGCAGCATAGTTGCCAGTTTTTTTGCTTCTGGCATGTCTATGGAAAAAATGAAAAATATTTGTTTTACAACAAACTATACTCAATTTAAAGGTTTTTCTTTAATCAAATTAATTAGAAACGGTGGTTTAAGTTCTGGGGATGCTTTTGAGAAATGGATAGATGACCACCTTGAAGGCAAAACATTTTCACAGCTACCTATGCAACTCCATATCGTTGCTACCGATGTTAAAAGCGGTAAGCCTGTCATTTTTAATCAAGAACAAACCCCTGATATAAAAGTATCTAAAGCCGTTCGTTTTTCAATGTCTATTCCGCTAATGTTTACTTTTAAGCATTTTGGGAAACAGTTAATGGTCGATGGCAGTATTTTATCTGAAGACGCCCTACACCGAAACTGGGCAAAAGACGGAACCCCTGTTATGTGCTTCAGATTAAGAGGAGAGCATGAATACGATGAGCTAAAAACTGATAATTATTTTCCAATATTCAATTATATCACTTTGCTTATTCGGACTTTTATGACAACAATTTCTAGAGAATATATTAATGAAGCCTTTTGGCACAACACTATTGTTATCAATACAGGTGAATGTTCTGCTATTGATTTTTCAATGACTACTGCACAACGATTAAAGCTTTTTGAAACAGGCTATACCACCGCATTAGAAATTGTACCCATTAAAACAAAGAGTTCTCCTATAGCTCAACCTATATTTAAAGCAAAAGAGAATATGACAAATTAATCACTATTTGAGTGTAAAATATGTTATTTTTACTTCATTAACAATAGGCAAAATAACCTCTATACGATAAATTGGAAATCAAATGAATTGGAATAAACGTCTTCTTAATACCCCTATCATTGGCGATATAACCAAAAAAATCGTTTCTATCAAGGCAAGCCGTGAAGCATGCAATATTGCTGAACATTTTACTCAATTTTTAGAGCCGCAAGTAGCAACAACAAAGGAGCTACAAGAAGAGGTATTTAAAATACGCCATCATGTTTATTGTGAAGAGTTAGCGTTTGAAGAAGTTACTGAATCTGGTCAAGAAAAAGATGAATTTGATGAACACTCCATCTTCTCATTAATAAAACATAAGCCTTCAAACACGTACACAAGTTGTGTGCGTATTGTTAAAAGCGATTGCCCAGAGCAGTTACTACCTATTGAAAAGTATTGCTTAAACTCCATAACCAACGAAGCCTTACATCCACAACGTTTTAATCGTAAAGAAATTTGTGAAATGTCACGACTGGCAGTTAAAGCAGACTTTAGGCGCCGTAAAGCAGATCAGTTTAAAGGTTCTAGCACGGGTGTTATTCAAGAAACAACCTATTCTGAAACAGAGCTACGTTGCTTTCCATTTATTGCTATTGGTTTATATATGTCCGCTGCGACAATGGCATTAGAGTCAGGAATTAGGCATGTTTATGTCATGATGGAACCACGATTAGCCCGTAGCATGAAATTTGTTGGTATTAAATTTGTTCAGCTTGGTGAACCTGTTGATTATCATGGCATGCGTGCACCCTATTACATAAATGCAGATATTTTCATGTCTAACTTATCACCTGGCTTCAAAAGTTTATTTGAGGCGATTGAACAGGATGTTCGTAAGCAATTTAAGCACTAACAATGATCCTAAATTAAATTCCTCGGTTGGATATGTCCTAAGTGCAGTTAATGGCGATATAACCGACATAACAAGTTAACTTACTATGTCGGTTATAGGGATATTTTCAGCTACAGCAACTGCAACTCTAACGACTGTTTTTTCTCTTTTTGTATTGCTGTACTAGCAATAATATCGGCAATCAATACCTTTGCTTTTTCCTGCTTATTATTTGCTATTAACGTTTCAACATAATTAAGCGCTATATCAATATCTTGTGCTTTTGATAACGTATATGCCGCTTTAGCTTTAAGTAACGCTTCTTTTTTCTGACCTGATTTCAACAACGCTTGCGCATAAGTATCAATCACATTGGGTATATCATCAGCTAAATCATAAGCTTTAGCTGAATGTTTTAAAGCCTCAGTAAATTTACCTTTATCCATATATAACCAAGATAAGTTGTTTAGCGCAATCACATTGTTAGGTTGCTTTGCAATTAATAATTCATACTCATTAATGGCTTTATTTTGATCTTCTTGCAAATACAAATTAGCAAGTGTTAAACGAACTTTTGCTGAATTCTCTTGTTTGCTAGAAAAGTCTTCTAATAATGTAATTGCTTTTTTCTGTTGCCCGCTTTGCTCTAAGGCTAAAGCCAAATATAAAACACTTTGTACCGTAGGTTTCGCTTTATAATATTGTTGCAACTTAGGAACAGCGGCAGCATAGCTACTTTCTAATATAGAAATTCTACCATCAATACCTGCAAGCATATCTTGATTGATACTTAATTCAGCTAACTCTTTTCGTAAACTCTTTGCTTCATCAGTACGTGCATTATTTAATAATACCTGCATGTTAACCATCTTAAGCGTCAAGTTACTTGAATGCTGCGCATCTGCTAACTTAATCACACTTAAAGCTCTATCGGGTAAATTTTTATCCGTCCAGTAACTCACTAACAAGAGTACTGGTTCAATATGGTAAGGGTTGTTTTTACGCCATTTATCTAATAGAGACAACGTATCTTGTGGATCTTTTTGTTGCCAATTCGCAAGTAGAACAAGCTGCCAATAACGTTTGGGTATTTTTACATTCGGTTTATAACTCGCCAGTATATCTGCGGCCTGTTTATATCTTTTTAACTTGATTAACGATTCAGCTAAAACTAAACCATAAGATATGTTTTCCGGATGTGCTTGTTGGATTTTTTTAATAGCCGCTAAGCCGATATCGTCTTTATGAAATTCAAAATATTGACGTAAAACCTTTGTGTTTTCAGGGTGAACAGCCAATGCTTGCTCTGTATATTTACGCGCCTGTTCAGTGTTTTTTTGATAATAAGCTAATTTTACTTTTTCAGTTAATGCATACACATTATTTGGCTCAACCTTTAAACTTTTATCAAGTGCTGCTTCACCTTCAGCCATTTTTTCTTGTTTAAAAGCGATAGTTGCGAGCAAATTATAACCCCCTGCTTTATCGGGATATTCTCTAAGCCATTTATTCGCAATTTCACTCGCTCTATCTAAGTTACCTGACTTTATAGAAGCAAAAGCAAGCGCTAGCTCAGCACTAACTAGTTCAGGGTTAAGTTGTAATGCTAACTCTAAATTTTCCACTCCTGTAGGGTCATTCATCATTAACTTTAATATACCTGCCCTAGCACTTTGCTCAGCATTTTTTTCGCCACTGTTAGCGGCTTGCTTGGCCATTGCTTTCGCTTCTTTAAGAGCTCCAACTTCAAGTAACTCATAACTTAATGAAGATAAAAATTTTGAATTGTCACTATTCGATGCATTATAATTATCAAGTGTTTCACTTACATCATCAATCAAGCCGAGTTTTAGTTGGCTTACCGCTAACATACGACGAGCATTATGCTCTGGTGGAAGATGAGGAACTAACTCACTTAGATATAAATGACATTGTTCATAGTTTTGAAGATAAAAAGCACTTGCTCCAGCAACCAGCTGCAAACTAAAAGAATTGAAACCAGAAGATAACGACAAGCGAGCATGATCACTAGCCCCTTTAAAATCTTTCACGTCAAAACGCGCCATTGCTTTTACATATTGAAAAAATGGCTGATTAGGGACTTTTTCTAATATCCTATCCGCCATTTCCTCTGCTTCTACGTACTGAGCCGCCTTAAGCAATGCATCAGCAATAAACAGTTGAACCTTTCCTGATTTAGGCTGCAAGGCATAGTATTTTTTAAAGCTTTTAATGGCTTGTTGATAATTTTTGTCAACAGAGGCTATTTGCCCCTGCAACATTAATGCATCCGCATTATTTGGTGCAACCGATAAAATGCGCTCAACTAAAGCACTAGCATGGTCAGTATTCTTTTTTGAAAACTCAACATATGCTTGCGCTAACATGCTTGAACTACTCGTCTTTGAAATAGATAAAACTGCAGCCAATGTTTCCTTAATCAACTTTTCATCATTTAAACGCAGTGCAGCCATGGTTTTATAGGTCAGGTATTTAGACTGTGCTTCTGCTGTTAGGTTTTTTGCTTGCAAAGATAGAGCTAAAATATCATCATCCGCTTCTGTCAGCATATATGCTCTCGCAAGTAGCGGAACTACTTGGTCAGCATTATCTTTGGCTGTATTCGCTCGTTCTAACTCCTTTATCGCATTATCTGCATCGCCTAAAGCCAAATACAAACGCCCCAATAAAAATCGTGCTTTCAAATTTTTAGCATCAACCTTTAATGCATTTTTTAACGAAATAATTGCTGATTGTTCTTGCTCTTCAGCGATCGATTGCTCAGCTTGAATAATATACGACTGTGCTGATTCATTATTACCACAACCCGAAAGTGCTAATAGCACACTAATGCAGACAATAGATTTTAAGTTACTCATAAGGTTATCCCTAGTTATTTATTTTTGTTTAAGTAAAACTAATATTTCCTTTGTTTTTTCTTTCATTAAACACTCATCACCTTTTGATTCAACATTAAGCCGTACTACTGGCTCAGTATTACTGCTACGTAAATTAAACCGCCAAGATCCAAACTCCATGCTAATGCCATCAGTTTTATCAATAATTTGTGCGCTTTCTTGATAAAAATCAAAAACGCGTGTTATCGATTTTTTAGGATCATCAAACTTGTTATTAATTTCACCTGAAGATGGGTATGCGGCAATTCTATTTTTAACTAAACTCGATAAAGGCTGTTTTTGCAAACAAACTAACTCGGCAATAAGTAACCAAGGGATCATGCCACTATCACAGTAAAAAAAATCACGAAAATAATGATGAGCACTCATTTCACCACCATAAATGGCATCTTCACTGCGCATACGCTCTTTTATAAAAGCATGACCTGTTTTACTTTGTATTGCTTGTCCACCATTTTTATTAGCAATATCAATAGTATTCCATGTTAATCGAGGATCATGAATTATTTTAGCTGAGACTTTAGATTTTGAAAGAAAATTTTCTGCTAATAAACCAACAATATAGTAACCTTCAATAAACTGGCCATGTTCATCAAACAAGAAGCAGCGGTCAAAGTCACCATCCCAAGCAATGCCCATGTCGGCTTTATGTTGAATGACTGCATCACGGGTTGCGGCTCTATTTTCAATTAAAAGTGGATTAGGAATGCCATTGGGAAAGCTACCATCGGGCTGGTGATGAACTTTAATAAATTCAATTGGCACATGTAATTGCTTAAACATCGTTTCAATAGCATCAAGTGCAGGCCCTGCTGTGCCATTACCTGCATTAACCACCAGTTTTAACGGGGTAATATTTTTAGTGTCAATGTAAGATAACAGGTGTTCGGTGTAAGCTTGGGTAATATCACAACGCGTTAATGTGCCTTTGTGATCAATATCAGAAAAATCATTTTGTTCCGCTAAGGCTTTAATCTCTAAAAGCCCGGTATCGCCACTAATTGGCTTTGAATTTTCTCGTACTAGTTTCATACCGTTATAATCAATAGGGTTATGACTAGCGGTTACCACAATGCCGCCATCACAACTTAGATGGCTAGTGGCAAAATAAATATGTTCCGTACCAGACAAACCTAAATCAATAACGTTAGTGCCTCCATCCATTAAGCCATCAGAAAGTGCCAACTTCAATTCTTCGCTAGTCAGACGAATATCCCCCCCAACCACAACTTCTTTCGCTTTAGTATATTGAGCAAAAGCGCGACCAATACGATAAGCTATATCCGTATTTAATTCTTTCCCAAGTTTACCGCGGATATCGTAAGCTTTGAAGCAGGTTAATTCGGTCATGATTTCACTCTTCCATATTTATCTTCAAAACGTACAATATCATCTTCACCTAAATAACTGCCTGATTGCACTTCAATCATCTCAAGTGGTAACTTTCCTGGATTTTCTAGCGCATGAACAACACCAATAGGAATATAAGTAGACTGATTTTCACTTAACAAAATAATTTTATCGTCAAGTGTCACTTTTGCCGTGCCTGATACTATTATCCAGTGTTCAGCTCGATGGTGATGCATTTGCACCGACAATTTAGCGCCAGGGTTAACTGTTATGCGTTTAACTTGAAAGCGCTCTCCTTTATCAACACTGTCATATTTACCCCAAGGCCGATAAACTTCTCGATGTAATTTAGCTTCTGAACGTTGTTGCGATTTCAGTTCATTCACGATTTCTTTCACATTTTGTACTTTATCTTTATTGGCAATAAGTACGGCATCGGGTGTATCAATCACTACTAAGTTATCCACTCCGAGGGTAGTAATTAATTTGTTTTGGCTATGAATATAACTATTCGTTGTCTCATGCGCGATAACATCCCCTTTAATGACGTTTTGCTGCTCGTCTTTATCGCAAACCTCCCAAAGTGCTGAGTAAGATCCAACATCACTCCAGCCTGCATCAAGCGGTACTACTACTGCATCAGCTGTTTTTTCCATTACCGCATAATCAATAGACTCATCAGCACACGCTAAAAATTCACCGCTATCAGGACGCGTAAAGTCTAAATCTGTCTCTATCTTAGCCATTGATTTTTGGCATGCTTGTAAAATATCAGGCCTAAATTTTTCTAATTCTTCAAGGTAACGGCTTGCTTTAAATAAAAACATGCCGCTATTCCATAGATATTCTTTTGACTCTACATAACCTTGTGCTGTTTCAGCATCAGGTTTTTCAACAAACTGGGCAACTTGATAAGTACCACCTTCCTTTTTATCGCCTTTTTTAATGTACCCATAACCTGTTTCTGCCTGTGTAGGGACGATACCAAAGGTAACTAATTTTCCTTGCTGTGCTGCAATTGTTGCAGAATCTATCGCCTGGTGAAATGCTTGAGTATCTTTTATTACATGATCAGCGGCCAATATTAATAACAACGCATTTTCATGCTTTACTGAAGCATTTATTGCCGCAAGTGCAACCGCTGGCGCTGTATTTCGCCCTTCTGGTTCAAGTAAAATAGTAGCATGGTTGCACTGCGCTTGTTTTACTTGCTCAGCAACTAAAAATCGGTGATCTTCATTACAAATAAAGACTGGCGCTTGATGCTGTTTTGGTAAGCGAGCAAGTGTATCTTGCAACATACTAGTATCATTCACTAACGGTAGGAATTGCTTGGGAAATTGTGCACGAGAAAGTGGCCATAAGCGAGTACCACTGCCACCACACATAATAACGGGGGAAATATTTTCAATACTCATAATATCCTATTGATGTAAGTAAATAATAAGGTATTCATCATAAGCTATAGGGCACACTTCGACAAATGCATAACAAATTTTATTTCGATAAATTGTTGAATATCTTTATGCTTTTGATGTAAATAATTCTATACTTTCTTAATAAATTTCAATTTTGTACTTAATAATTAGCTAAATATAATTTTAAAAGGGTATTGCATGTTCAATTACGAAGAAGCTTTTTCACGAAATATTGGCTGGGTAACCAAGGAAGAGCAACAAGTACTCAGAAATACTAAAGTTGCTATTGGCGGCTTAGGTGGTGTTGGTGGTGATCATACGATAGTGCTATCTAGACTAGGTATTAGTAATTTTCATATCTCAGATTTAGACGATTATGATGTAGCCAACTTTAATCGCCAAGCTGGCGCTTGCATGTCTACGCTAAACAAGCCCAAAGCGGCAGTAATGGAAGAGACTATTCGTGGCATTAACCCTGAGGCAAACATTGTTAATTTTGATCAAGGTATTAATGACGATAATTTAGAAGCCTTTCTTAATGGTGTGGATATATACGTGGATAGCCTCGATATTTTTGCTTTAGAGATTCGTCGTAAAGTATTTAGACGTTGCTATGAAAAAGGTATCCCTACGATTACCGCTGCACCTATGGGTATGGGCACTGCTTTCTTAGTTTTTATGCCTGGAAAAATGTCTTTTGATGAATATTTTGCCATTGTTGATGCTAAAGCCAGTGCTAGTGACGCTGAAAAAGAGTCAATATTTAACGACAATATCATTCGTTTTGTTATTGGTGTTTCACCTTCGGTGCAACAAAGACATTACTTAGTCGATAGAAGTTCGGTAAACTTTCTCAAAAAGAAGGTCCCCTCAACTTGTATGGGTATTTCTTTAGCAGCAGGTACTTTGTGTACTAACGTATTAAAATTAATACTTAAAAGAGGCGAGGTTGTACATGCTCCTCACGGTTTACACTTTGATGCTTATAGAAATAAACTAATTAAAACATGGCGTCCTTGGGGTAACAAAAACCCTATTCAAAAATATATGTTTTGGCATGTTAAACTATTGTTGAAAGCTAATAAGTAGTAAAACTTATACTCATTTCATTTATTAGGTGAGCTAGCTTGAATTTATGTAAGTTCCATCAGGCTTAAGCACTTACATAGAAAGATAAAAACCAACCGAGAGGTTGGTTTTTATGTAGTGAAATGTCAGTTATTTAAGAAAAAGGATTCACTTTAATAATGGTTTCATTTCTTTCAGGGCCTGTTGAGATGATATCAACCGGTATTCCTGTAATTTCTTCAATGCGCTTTATATAGGCTAGTGCATTATCAGGTAAAACATCAATAGATGTTGCACCAACAGTGCTTTGACTCCAACCAGGCATTGATTCATATACAGGCGTAATTTTTTCATAACCTTCCGCAGCTGTTGGCGGTACAGTAATGATGTCTCCTGCAGGTGTTTTATAGCCCGTACAAATTTTCAGCGTTTCTAAGCCATCAAGTACGTCAAGTTTGGTTATACAAAACCCCGTGATACTGTTTACTTGAATCGCTCTATGTAGCGCTACAGCATCAAACCAGCCACAACGACGTTCACGGCCAGTAGTTGCACCAAATTCGTGACCTACAGTACCTAAGTGATTACCAATATCATCATCCAATTCTGTTGGGAAAGGACCTGAGCCAACACGCGTTGTATAAGCTTTTGTTATTCCTAAGATATAATCTAAATGACGAGGACCAACACCACAACCAGTAGCAACACCACCTGCTGTCGTATTAGAAGAGGTTACATAAGGATAGGTTCCGTGGTCGATATCAAGTAAAGTACCTTGCGCGCCTTCAAACATGATTGATTCGCCATTTTTACGGGCTTGATCAAGCATTTCTGAAATGTCAGCAGTCATATCTTTTATGATATCGGCAACCGCTAAAGCATCAGCAAGAATTTCTTCATAGTTTACTGGTTCAGCTTTATAGTAGTTAACTAAAGAGAAGTTATGGTATTCAACAATATCTTTTAATTTAGCCGCGAAAGATTCTGCACAAAACAGATCTCCAACACGCAAGCCGCGGCGAGCTACTTTATCTTCGTAAGCTGGACCGATACCTCGACCAGTTGTACCAATCGCTTTAGCGCCACGAGCAATTTCGCGGGCTGCATCTAAGGCATTATGATAAGGAAGTATTAACGGGCATGCATCACTAATAAGTAAGCGTTCACGAACTGGAACGCCTTTAGCTTCTAACATTTTTATTTCTGTCATTAAGGCTTTCGGGCATAAAACTACGCCATTACCTATTAAGCACGTTACATTATCACGTAACACACCCGACGGAATTAAATGAAGCACGGTTTTTTCACCGTCAATCACTAACGTGTGACCTGCATTGTGTCCGCCTTGGTAGCGAACGACATATTTTGCTTTATCGGTTAGTAAATCTACAATTTTACCTTTACCTTCGTCACCCCATTGAGTGCCGAGAACAACTACGTTTTTGCCCATTTTTACTATTTCGTTAGAAAAAAATTAGGCGAGAATTCTACCAAATATAGATACCCAGTCCAAGTATTATTATGTTGTTTTTTTACTCTTTTAAATAACAAGGTAATAGTTTCAATGGTTTGCTTAACTTTACTGCCAAAACAAAATGAAAGTACCAATAGCTAACATGACCAAACCCATATAACGCAGATTATGCAAAGGCGCTTTAGTAATACGCAATAAGTAGTTACGCCATCGGTTAGGGAATAAAGCGGGACCCATACCCTCAAGGATAAGAACTAAACCTAAGGCGGTGAAAAAGATTTCTGTCATCATAATCCTATATTATACCAATCACATTAAGTAGGCATTCTTTGTAAATAAGCGCACTTTGTGTTTATCGGTTAAAAGAGTTTCTACAATAAAAAAGCCAGCAAAATGCTGGCTTTATTTAGTGAATATAGTTTGGGTCTATCACTAAGGCTATTCGTTACTTCTTCTTACCACCATCTTTTAAATAGTTAAAGAAGTCACTATCAGGCTTAACCACCATAATGTCACTTTTACTATTAAAGCTTTTTTCATAGGCTTCAAGGCTGCGATAGAAACTGTAGAATTCAGCATCTTGACTATATGAGTCAGCATATATTTTAGCCGCTTCTGCATCACCTTCACCACGAACCGTATAAGCCTCTTTTTGTGCTTCAGCTAACATGATCGTTATTTTAGCGTCAATAGTAGCGCGAATTATCTCTGCTTGTTCTTGCCCTTGCGATCGGTGTTCTTTGGCAACAGCCGTACGTTCAGCACGCATACGCTCATAAATAGAATTACTTACTTCTGTGGGTAAATTAATTGCTTTAATACGCACATCAACGACTTCAATACCAAG
>JQIA01000029.1_pt1 | contig 56079 bp, 76 predicted proteins | sample 811431 | NCBI WGS metagenome assembly JQIA01 (sample SAMN02998118, study PRJNA258478) | marine sediment metagenome | biome: marine; feature: seafloor; material: sediment; isolation source: oil-polluted sediment collected from 3 locations (0.5 km, 0.7 km and 0.9 km)... | place: USA: Gulf of Mexico ...
AGTGGGTCTGGCGCATATCTTGCGCTTGCCGAGATCTCCCGATGTCCTGGTACCAGATAGCTCCGAGCAAGACACCCAAGATGAATCCTATGGCTAGCAGACCAGGAACCATGGGGGTAGTAGGTAGTTGGGCGTTCATGTCGTTCTCCGTTGTGTGACGTTGTGCTTATCTTCTAGCACGTCTTGTTTTTGTTGTCAATCGTAAAGTTCGCCACCGCCTGAAGCACGTCCAGCATCTCATCTAGACCTTCGACAGCCTCGATGCACCAACGTACAGGGCTATTCACAGCGGGGTATAGGCGCGAGGGCATAGCAGTCGGTGCATAGAGTAGCCCCAGCATACTTGTGTGAGGCCAGCGTATGTTATACTGCTCGTGATTTGGGCTGCGCCGTTCTATATGAACAGTACCTGCATCAGTGGTTAGGCCAACCTCACGCTCGGAGATCAGGAAACAATCGCGATGCGCGTCTACGAAGCGATCCATCGGATACGAGTGGTCACACATGCTCAATCAAAGCCTCACATAAGTCACGGGCCTCGGCGCGCGATAGGTGGAAAAAGGTCAGCGTCTTGTACTTCACAGCGATATTCCCCGTATGCGGTAGCACCGATACATCAAAGTAAAGCGGTACTTTAGGTTGGTGCAGCAGCATCTCGTCAGCGAGCAAACACTGGCTTTGGTCCGTTCTCTTGTGAATTCTCATGTACGCTCGTTAGTCGTTGTTTATCCATCAATCGGAGATCTTGAGAATCTCGTCCTCGCGAGACACGGCCGCCCACAAAATCTCTTCGCGCTCCCGAGCATAAAAAGAAACCATGGCTGCTTCGGCGCGCACGATATCTTCGTACATCTTGAGCATAGCGAGAGGCCCTGTAGCGCCCAGGTAGATATCTGGATGATCGTCCTTGTAAACGTACACCTCGTCGCTATCCGCAACCTTGCCTACAATGTAGGTCTCTTCCCCAAGTGACACTGCATGTCCGTGATAGCAATTCGCTCCGCGTGGTAGATGCTCCACCATAGGGAACCAGTGCCCCTCGACAAATTGCTTGCAGATCTCAAGAGCATCCACGCGCGCCTGATACTTGGACGGCTTCCAGTTTTTATTTGACATCGTTCGCATCTTCGCGCGCTAGCAACAACAAACCGAGGTAGCCAATCAAATCGCGCAAAGTGTCCTCACCTTGAAACTCGGAGCCGCGCTTAATACGACTCAACTTATGGTCGATCTGCGTCTGAAGCTGTGCTACAGCGCTCGCCTGAGCAAACACGTTGAGCGGGTCCAGAGCAGAATTACCGTACGCCTTGTTCTTCTCGATGAGCAGATCACGCAGACCATCAAAAAGAGTGGTTACTCGGCCTGCAAACGAGAATCCAAAATCCTCATCCTCGAAGTGTTTGCTTGTCTCCGGGTCCACGTTGCCTCGCCAGTATACCTTGAGCCTCCCCAGCATCTGCTCGTTTGGATAATATTGTTGGACAGTTTCTAGAACAGCTCGAATTACTTTGACCTGCCAGTCCAGGGCGTACTCCCATTCAGTGTTATCCATGAAAAACTTATCAGCGTAAAACGTAAAATTCGTGGCCGCCCAGCGTGTCTCACAGGCACTAGCACCGTGGGCTTTGTAGGCTGCTTCGGTCAGGTCTGCCCACATTTTCTGCACAAAATCAGAAATCTGCTTCACGTTTTGTGCAGATAGGCCGTTAGGTAGTGGCAGCACATGGCTGCTTAGGAAGAGTTCGTTAGTATTCATGAGTTGTATCCTTCTTGCCAAGCGTGCCAGCATGGCGTCAAATATTCGTAAGGGTTAATCGAGTCCACACCCTCGTGGGAGAGAGTCAGCGCAGCGTCTACGCCCTCGTCGTATGCGAGCATAAGAGCAGGGTCTGTCCAAGGACCCATATCAGTACCGATCACATTCTGGGCAAGGATCGTAATACGATACGCCGTGGCTACATCGCTGAATGGTTAGGATATTGATCATCATAGCAACACCTTAATATATTGAGGCCAAACAATCTCAGTGCCGTCAGGGCCCATGCAAATATCATTGTACATAGTGCCTTGCTTCTTCTCACAATAGTCTTGACGCAACTGATTGTTCTCAGAGCAATGGGACATTCCGATCCCACAGCCCACAAGAATAGCGAGCGGTACCGATAGCAAAAGTAAGCCGTCCATCAGAAGTACGTCCTCCAGTCCATTTGGCAGATTAGTCGGTGCTCAGCACCAGCGATTTCGTCTTGCCACTCGTTGCTCGTGGGGTCTCGGCCCTCATCGAAAGACAGACCGTTTGGCTCTAACGTAATCAAGCAGGTGTCTCCTGCGAAGATCTGATTGTCCGAGATCCTGATATGTCGATAGGTCATGAGTCGTATCCTCCTTGCCAAGCGTGCCGCGGCGGCGTCAGAAAGTCGTAAGGGTTGGGAATGTGCTGCCCAGAGTATGTGTGTGCTAATATAGCGTCTACACCCTCGTTGTACGCAGTAAGCAACTCAAGGTCTGTGCATTAGCGTAAATGGAACCAGGGCGAACTGTAAAATGCATCATGAGTTGTATCCATCCCACCATGCGTGCCAGCATGGGTCAAAAGGGTAGTAGGGATTGAGAAAAACAAGCTCTACGTCAGGAGGGGTCAGCGCAGCGGCGACACCTTCATCGTATGCGGCCACCAAGTACCGGCCTTGTTGATTAGACATGGCAGTCATTCCTCACTTATGCCAGTCCATTTGACAGATTAGCCGGTGCTCAGCACCAGCGATTTCGTCCTGCCACTCGTTGCTCGTGGGGTCTAGGCCCTCATCGAAAGTAGCAACCCGTTTGTGCGGGCAGTGGACAGAGAGACCGAGGGCACTATTGCAGGAGAACGTGACGCCGGCAATCGGTTTGGTCCATACGCCCCGACCACAGCGGTAGCCACTCTGAATGAGCGCGGTTTGCAAATTCTTGTTCATGGGGTCTCTACCTCCTCGATGGATGACCAACTGTAGGGGTACGGAGGACCTCGCAAGTCGCCCTGACTGTCCTTAAACATCTTCCAAATGTGCAATCCGCAAACTTTGTTCAGCACAAAATACACTACAACATCTCTCCGGTCATCAACCAAAAGCAGTTGCTCGTCTAGCGCTTCCCAGCTTTGCACGATAGTAATAGTCTGGTTGCTTGATGTTCGCTGGTATCGCAAAGGTGCCAGCAGTCCAAGATTGTCATGCATAAAACGCGTAGCAGCGCCCTCGTTCATCGGAACGACCAGCGTTAGTGGCCGGATTGGGTATTTGCTGGTCAACATGGGTTGCTCGTCTATCTAGTGAAGATGAGCGGACCCTAGCACACCTTGTTTTGGGAGTCAAGCAGAAAGTCGGTCTTATCTACTGCCTCATAATACGTCTCCTCCCTTGTCGCTACTACCACCTCTGTGGCCCAGACATTTCCACCATACAAGTCGAACAACACGTCCTTCTCCGAGGGGTGTAGGTCATCAATAACGTTTTCAGTGTCTGGATAGTCCTTCTTGTAGATGTCGGTACAGATCTCATCTGCTTCGAGCACATACCCAAAAGACCAGAGGTGCCCTGCGTAACTGATCACAGCTTCTCTATGGTCTGTAAAGCGGGTTTTCTTCCAAGAAGAATCATTCACAAGTAGGATATCATCCTTTGCTAGACGGGCCCAGTAGGCAGATTCTTCCTCTGGGTCCATGTAGAACCAATAGTTAGTAATAAGAGTTACCACGATGTTTTCGGGAATGTGGAGATATCCGTCACAAATGTTCAACTGCATAAGTGCTCCTTTGTTGCGCGTTTCGGAGGAATAACACACCTTGTTTTGGGCGTCAAGCAGTTTCGCACGGGCTGCTAAGAAGTTTACGCGCTAGCAGCAAGATGATGGGGATCGCGCATATTAACGTCTTCGCGACTCGCCCACTTCAGCGTCCAGTCCAAACCGTGCGTCAAAGCGAGCAAACGTGTCAGTTGGAGGCGCAATTCAATCTTCATAGGCCAGTCGTCACGCAACTGGGCCGCCCGAACCATGCAAATCAGAGATCTGCTGTCCGTATACTGAACTACCGTACCTAACGAGACTCCCATACCTAACGCACCTTCAATACCTAACACGGCAGCGTAGACCTCGGCTGTAGTGGAGCATGGTACAAACTTACCGCGTCCCCAGAATGGATAAGCAACGCCACTCACATGAACAACAGCACCTCCTGATAGCCTACGTTCACCTGAATGCATGGACCCGTCTGCGTAGATGGTAGTGTTAGCCATGGTAGATACTATAGCAAAGAAAGGTTGTGCGTGATATAGTGCTCCTGATTTCACCGTTCAGGAGGCCTAATGGCAAGCGATCCCAAATCCACATCCCGCATTGGCCGCTTTGTCGGTCGCCTGATCAAGCAGACAGTGGGCCTAGATGTGGTCGCGCAAAACGTGGTCATCGACACGCCTACCCCCAACAAAACCTCCAGCAACGATACCACGCTACGTGCTAACCTACAAAAGCGCATCCAGCAGTACTCTCAGTGGTTCGACTGGTCCGTTGAGATGAGCCGCAAAAAGAAGTACCAAGACTATCGTATTATGGATACCGAAGTCCCGGAGCTTGCTCAGGCCACGAATGTTCAGGTGAGCTTCACGTTTGGTGGGGAGACGGACGCTGGCGACTACGACGCACTTCCAGTCACCATCGAATACAGCGACTCGGCGCGACCGGAGATCAAGAAAATCGTAGATGAAGCCATGGCGGTTCTCAAGCCGTCCGAGTCTGGTCCGCGTACCCTCTACGAAGCCCTATCTATGGGGGACACGTTCTCTGAACTGATCTGGTCTCGTGGTGAGAAGGGTACGGCGCGTCTCGTCGGCCAAAAAGAGTTGAACCCCGAGAGTGTTCGGATCATCCAAGGCGCTGACGGCAAGGTATCGCGATTCCTGGTGGCCAGCCCAGAAGAAGATGCCTCACAAAACGGCGTGTCCTTTGCGCCTTGGGAGATCGCGCACTTCAGTTACAACCGCAAGTGGAACCACAAGTACGGTGCCTCCCAGTGGGAATCTGCTCGTAAACTGTGGGGTCGGGAGCAAGCAACGCTCGATGTGCTGAGTCTGCTCACCCTGATGCGCGCTGCTGCTCGTAAGTCGGTCGCATATCCAGTGCCGAACATGAACAGCCCTGACGACATCGAGAAGTGGCGCGAGCAGCTCTCGGACGGCAACTGGCACGACAGCATCTTTGGTACTGACGGAGAGCTGGTACGTAAAGTGGTCAGCCGTATCGAACTGGACGATATTATTTATCCGTTCCGCCAAGGTACCGTTGCACCGACGTTCCACGATGAGCCTGCTGCTGACCTTAACCAACTGCTTCTGGTGCTCAAGTATTACCAAGAGCGCTACTTCGTGGTCACGGGCACCCCTGCTGGTCTGGCGGCCATGGAACGTAACGTCAACGCTCGTTCTACGCTTGAGCAGCAAGGTCTCTACTTTGTTCGTAAAATCAAGTCGTTCCAGCGCGAATATGCTCAGTACCTCACGCGTATCCTACACCTCGCTTGTGTGGTAGGTGGCTATCCTGCTGAGGACGGCGAATTCAGCGTGCGTATGCCTCGTGTTGCCAGCTTTGACGCCGAGACGCGTGCGAAGGCTAACAAGGTCAACGCTGAGACGGCTGCTCTCCTGCTTCAGCAGGGCTGGGACGAAAAGCACATCGCGGTCAACATCAACGGAGTCCCCGCTGACAAGGTTGACGATATCCTCGTTCGCGACCCCATCCTAAACACCGCGCCTGCACCAACGCCTGACAAGCCGGATGAGCCAGAGCCTGACGACGAATGAAAATCCTGTTCACTGGGCCAGACATGGTGAAAGAGGCAGAACTAGAGGCTGCTGGTCACGAGGTGGTTAGGCGCTACCGCTCAGAGTACGGTCGGCAGTACATCGACCACCTAGAGTACAAACTACGCAAGATCGCGCGCGAGGTTAAGCCTGACGTTATCTATATCCCCGATCTCTGGGACGGTCGATACGGCTACAACAAGGATGAGGTACTGCCCACGCGCAGCAAGATTTTCATCGTAGGCTCGACGATTAGCAAGTCTTGGAAGGGTGTAGGGTCTTGTCAGTGTCGCCCTAACCACATGAATTTATTTGTCTTTGAGGCTGATGAGCGTGACGAGGCAATCAAGTACGCCAAAGCGTCAGGACGCGCTCTCATCTGGTCCGTAAGCGGCTTCGAAAAAGTCTACGCTTCTCGGAGATCAGGGTATTCTGTTGGCCGCAACGCCGTGCCTTGGGAATAAAGTCTTGACGCTCAAACAAACGCGTGCTAGGTTACAAGCCTAACTACAAATGAGGTCACAGATGTTCGGTTGGATTCTACTAGCAATGGCGTCAATCGCGCATACCCAAACAGCATCTACCGAGTTTCTGGTGTACGCCGTGATCTCCGCTGGTCTGTGGCAGTTTCGTGTTAAGTTTGACGCGGCGTTTTGTGGAGTCCTCGCGGCTCTCTGTGGTTATACTGCCTACACGGCTCAGGCCCAGGGCTTTCGCGTAATGGGCGCCGTCTTTGTTGGATACTGCCTATTCTGGGCTGTCCTCGTAATCCCCACCCGACCTGAAAAAGTGAGTGAGTAGCATGTACGAAGTAATCATCGAAGACCTTCGAAAAAAGCAGTCGGAGGCGGAAGACGCCCGAGAATCTGCGGAGGATGAAGGAGACCACTGGTACTTTGATGGGCAGGAAGATGCCTATACAGAGATGATCTCCCGTCTTACGGGCTTGCAGGCCCAGTACCAGGAAAACCTAGACCGGCTCATTCAGCGGTTTGGGCCTGAGCGTGCGTATCACATTCTTGCTAGTAAAGAGAAGTACCGACGCGAAATGAAAGGTATGGTAGGCGCACAAGACGAGGTGGACGATGAAACTTGATTTGGGAACGTGGAAGTGTGGCGAGATTCGTGTGGTCCGTCAGGGCGTAATGAGTAGTCAGGCTGACTTGGCGCCGTTTTCGTGGCATACTGCCTCTTCTGGGGCGTACGTCTTATCCCAACCCGACCCGAGAAAGTGAGTAGTTAGTATGGATTGTCTTGATATGGTTAACGCCCTTATGGCCGAGATGAAAAAAGGACTGGCCCAGGCGTTGCGAGACCAAGAGGATTTTGTATACCCTAGTGACCGTCATTACGCCTTTGGAGAGGCCGAAACTTATATGAGCATGATTTGTTACCTTACTGATTTGGTCGAAGGGAACGCATGATGAAGCTTGATTTGAACGACGTTATTCAGTACCTCAGAAAGAAAGAAGCAAAAGCCGCTAAGGCTGAGCACGCTGCTATGACCCACGCGGATCGACTTCGGTTTGAGGGGCAATACGAGGCTTTTAGCATCCTGGTATCTCACTTTAGGGACTTGCAAGACGAGGTGGCCGATGAAACTTGATTTTGGAACTTGGAAGTGTGGTGAGATCCGTGTGGTCCGTCAGGGGGTCATGAGCAGTCAGGCTGACTTGGCGCGATTCGTGCAGGACCTGTCAATCAACGCGAAGCATCTGGGAGCGCACTTCACTAAGTTCTTGCCCAACACCATTGTAGTGCTGCTACCGGAGATCCCAGACTTCGCCCGAAAGAGTCCGCTGGACCTGGGCAGCACGGTCACTCAGGTGCGTTTGCTGAACAAGAAGTACGACGTAGTGTGGTGTGTGGACTGGGAGGGGATTGTCATTGGACTAGCGTCTGTGGCGGTAAGACGTTATAATATCCACGCCACGGCGCAGGAGTTGGTAGCCTATGACCCCCAAGTATCGACACGAAACATCCGGTAAAATCTACACCCAACTGGAGTCCACTGCGGATGCGATTCGTGCTCGGGCTCTAACTGTACGTAACGCTGTAGACGAGGCCAACCGCCGAGATGTCCAGAATCGCAAGCGTTACTCAGTACAAGGTCGCAAGAACCACGCCAATCACACAGAGTGGGACATCTACCGAATCAACGCAGACACCACCACCGAGTTTCTGGTCGGCGGCTTCTATTGGTACGAGGAGGCTGTGCTATTCGCTGCCGATCTCGCTAAAGGAAAGCGCCAAGTAGCCGTTCGAGGTGTGCGCGGTCGTCTCCGCAAACAAGGTAACCTCTTGGTTCCTGACAGAACAGCATCGCTCATCCAGAGCAATCGCGGAGATCGCAAGGTCGGTGTGCAGAAGACCGAAGCGGGCGCTATCGTAGGTACTGTCTAATGGAACAACTACTCCTGCTCAACTTCAACGGCGTGAAGTATGGTTTCGCCCTGCAAGGTGGGCAACTCACGATTGAAGGTCAGCACTTCGGGCCAGGGCTGGTCTCTCTGACCCCTCCTACGCGCGGCGTGGACCTCTATGCTAACACCACCACCTCTGGTTCCGCTTCGTTCTCCTTGAGCGCGGAGATCTTCGATTACCTGGGCTTGCGCGCGAGAGGTCTCCTGTTACATAAAGGTAACGCGACTGTGTATCAATACACGGGCAAAGAGACACTCCTGTCAGACCTCCCATTGCTATACTCAGGCATTCTGGACCAACTGGTGTTCAACGCAGACAATAACACATTCGCTGCAAGCATCGCTGCACCCGAATACTTGGCCGATCTCATCTTTCCGCCTGCTAAGGTCGGAGATTACTTACGTTTTCCTAACGCGAAGCCATCCCAAAACTCCCTCGCAGTGCCTATCATCTATGGCTTCTGCACGGACGTTCCTCTCATTCCTATAGACGACGATGCCACGAGCCCCGTCAACGTGCGTTACCTAGTCGCAGGACATAGAGTCGCTTCTAGCAGCATCATAGTGGTGGACGGAGACAGTACGGTCATTGGTGGTCCTACGTACCCTATCGTCGGCCCCATCATTGATGGTCTAGGCGGCCAATACTCGTACATCGAGATCCCGCTAGCCTTGTATCAGGAGAACCTATACGCAAAAGAGTTGCTAGGCAAGACTAAAGACGGCTCTACGCCTATCTCGAACCTAGGTGATGTGCTTGAAGACATCTGGCAGACGTACGCGAAAGACTTTGAGATCGACTACACACGGGTCACGCGCGCACGTACGCGACTGAATAGGTACACCGTCGGCATTCGTTTCGACCGGCAAGAGTCCGACCTGTCGCTCACGGCCATGCTGGAGTCTCGTATATCAGGACAGTTCCCGGTGATCTTCGGGGCAGTGGGCGGGCAGTACGGTTGGGACGTTGGGCAGATGCCTCAACGAGAAGACCCTATACAGGCCACTTGGTCCGTTCCAGAGGACCTACTACCAGTTTCTGGTCAGACGCTCGCCAGTACCCCTCTACGAGCCATACGCAACGAGTTCTTCGTCGAGTACGAACGAAGCGGCGTGGCAGCGGGAGATCAGAGCGGTTATATCGTGAATGCGGAGAACAGTGAGGTCTGTAGAGCGAGCCTTGCGCGTTGGGGCGCGACTCCCAGAGATCGCCTCTCGCTACCGGATGTTCCGAGACTCAGTGACGCGTTCTTCGGCCCTGGTGCCTTCATCAACGACGATGTGTCTGGAGCCTGGGCTATCGCTACACAGAAAGCGCGCGTTCAGGGCTTCGTGCGCGACCGCATTTCGTATACGCTTCTAGACATGAAGTGGCTCAAGATGCCGCTGCTGTCGTTGGTGCGGCTGACCGATGACAGGTTTGGGTGGGTTGAGAAGTTGTTTGTGGTGGAGTCGTTAACAGCCACCGTAGCAGGACAAGTGGTGGTACGGCTGCTAAGCTTCGATAGCCCCTACGACAACTAGAACGTCAGACTCTCGAACAGCCTTGCGTTTATCGTGTTCAGCTCCCACGGCAACAATAGCCGTCGGATACACAGAGATCACCGAGCCTACATCGATCTCACACTCGGGGCCGCACGCCATCACGGTGTACTGGGGTGTTTCGAGATCTCCGAGCCACAAGCCCTTCCGAACCACGTCCAGACGCTCAAGCAACAGCCAGTCATGCAACGGCTGCAACACATCGTTCTTCTCTACGGCAAAGATACCCGCTCCAGGGAGCCCCGACTTGCTCGCGACGGTACGAGTCGTTCGGTGAGCGTCGTTCTCACTCGCCCAAGTCAGCAACTCACGCAAACCTAGATCCGCCGCAGCCTGCGCCTTCTTCTCGTCTTCAGTCAAGAACCGCTGCTTACGAGTCTTAGCGGCGCCCTCTAAGATGTCCGCGTAACGAGTGAAGTCCTCATCATATCGAGCCATAGATACAGTTTGCTCACACGCAACAAAGACACAACGGTCACCATCATCGTCTTCCAGCAACTCCGTCTGCTCAGGGTGACCCGAACCCGTCTGAAACCAAACGAGATCCCCTTCGCTTACAGCCACCCCCTCCGGCGCGTACTTCACCGTACCACGAATCGAGCGAATCCCGTAGGCCCGCTGCATCACGATGCCTCCAACTACAACATCCTCCACCACCTCTTGTGCGACGAGGCACCAGGGAGCCTTGCACTCAACCTGCATTACAGCAACGCCCGACGACGCGTTTGCATGTCTTCGATCTGGTTGGTGAGGGCCTCCAAGTCTGCCTGCGCCGCATCCCGCTCCGCAATACGCACTTCGATGCTTTCAGCCAGTAGAGCCCGCGCTTGTTCCTTGATCTCAGGAGGCCCAGTCAATTGTCGCAGTGCCTTCTCAACGAGATACACTCGTCGATCCTCATCCACCAAGTCACGCTCGTAACTCTCAAGCAGACCGTTAAGGTGTGCCACATAGTCAGCGTCTCCACGGAACAGACGAGTCCCAGGCTGCGCCAACTCAAAGGCATCGTGCATCAACGGTAGCATCTCAGCAACTTGCTCTGGAGTGAGGTTTCGAGATGCCTGCGCACACAAATCAAGGATGCCCGGCAGTTCTTCTGGATAGAGTTGGCCGTGCTCCTTCTGCATCTGAGGGATCTTGACGGCCAAGAACAACAGCCGAGCGTGGTCGGAACCGTCCTGGTCAATGTCATGTAGACCTGTAGGCAGCTCCAGAAGATGCTCGGAGATCTGGGGAACACCGTCTTCACGGACCTCAATGCTGCGTAGCAGAGGCTCGATCACCATGCCCTGGACACCGAGTACCGTATGCTTCTGAAGCACACTCAGAAACGCTCGGTAGTTCTCTGCAAAGCGGTCAGGCGGCTGTGTATCGTCCACCGCAGTGATGTCGTGTAACACCGTGATGAGGTGAGAACTGAAGCGTTCGGCAAGTTCTGTCTTGAGAGCGGACGTGGACATTAGGACTCCTCTTGAGGGGCTCGGATTGCAGCCCATAGTAGCATTCTTGCGGCCTTGCTGAAAGAGAGAGGCTTAGCTGGTGTGGACCACTTGAGTTGGTACTCTTCTACCTGCTGGAACAAGTCCGGTTGTAGTACAAAGGTCAAGTTCCGTGTGTTGCCTTCAGGCACCTCGCCTAGGATGATTTTACCACCGCCCTCTGTCTCGTACCCAATAGGCTCCCCAATCACGAGGCCCTTTTTGAGTAGGATTCGGATGATGTTGGCCCTGGATCGCTCGTTATCTTCAGCAATCTTGTCTAGGGTGGCTCGGAGATGTTTTGACAGGTACACTGCCTTTCTTACTGGATCATTCATACACAGAGCATTGCACATTGACATGTGCTTAGTAAAGAAAAATATGTTGCATGTGTTTCGTTAGGTGTGTATAGTATGGGTAGTTACTATTAAGGGAGTACACAATTATGGCAACTCGCGCCGGCATTACCAAGAGCAACAAGGTGGAGCCTAAGAAGGACACCCAACTCATTAACCTCTCGTTTCGAGTCCACAGCTACCAGTATCCCTACGGCGCCGAGTCTGAGATGATTGGTCCCAACGCATTCCTCAAGTGGGGTGTTGTGCAGCCTTTCGGTATCACGAAGGCCATGACGAAGGAATTTGCCGAGCAAATGGCTTGGCGTCCCAAGGTCTCCGGTGTTGAGTTGGCCGAAGCGCGATCCCGTCGCCAGCCTGTGATCCTCGTGAATCTGCCTGAAGAGGGTCATGCTATTCGCGAAGTGACCAAGATGGGGCGGAAGTACAAGACCTGTGATGGCGCTGGTAGCGTGGACAATAGTACTGCTCAAGAGGAAGGTCCCGATACCATTAAACTCTACCACTCTGTCAGCCAAGCGCATGACTTTATGGTTATGCTCAGTGATGCTCAGCGTATCAAGAATTACATCACCAAGATTGATAAGCGTCCTCTGGTGCAGCAGTTTGGTCACGACCTCGCCTCGTACCGGGCGGTGAACCTAAAGCGTGCTTACCGAGGGGAGGAGCCCCTGCGCGGTTCTAAGGCACTCTCGGCTGCGAGCGACTTCTAAATAGTGGTCAGGTGTGGTAAAACACACCGTTGGAAGGACAAGCCGAAAGCTGGCGACGGCACTGGATTTGAACCCCAGCGAGGCTCACGCCCTTGAGAGTTCGACCCTCTCTCCTTCCGCTTTAGATTGTATGTGTGGTATGCTCTGGGCCTAACATCAGGAGAACGATATGGCAGTTGGGACCAGAGCAGCACAACGAACATGGCTCCGCGCCATGGTAGGGCGCCAGCAAGACACTGCTCTTGTGAACGACGCGCTCCTAGACGCCTGCCTAGACGATGCCCTTCTAGAAATCAATGTGATGTTCGGCCAAGTGGCCATCTCCTCTTTCGCTACAGTTGCAGACCAGCAAGCGTATACTGTCGTGCTTCCAGGCACTGGTGTGCGTCTTCGTCGCGCCTTTTGGCCTGGGGCCTGCACCCTGGATGAATACAAAGGCTACCAGAACCTGTGGTACCCATCCTCGCGCGTTCTAGATGAGCAGGGACACATGGCGCCTCCCAGTTACGCCACCCTCGTCAACATCTACCAGCAACGAACGTGGCTCGACAAACTGACAAGCGGTAAGGCAGTCATCGAAGCGCCCGATACTGTATATCTCACCCCTGTTCCCTCCGTTACCGGCACTAATGTGTACTACTCCTACAGTAAGCCTCGGTTTGCCGACGTAGATGAGGTCACGGTAGACCTAGAGCGCCCGTATCGAGAGTTCGCGAAGTACCTTCTGCACGGCGTGCTGGCTGGTGGTATTGGCGGTACTAACGATGTCCAGAGTGACACTGGAATGCGTATCAAGACCAAGGCCCCCGAGCATCACTTGAAGATGTCTGAGCGTGCCTACAAGCGGTACCAGCAAATGCTCCCCGCGATCAGCCCGATGCGTAGTTGGTGGTAGTATGCAAAGCCGTCCTCACTATCGCAAAGCCCTGAAGTCTATCATGCTCCCTGTGGTTGGGGAGATCCGTTCCGGTGAGTTCGTGCTCGCCTCAGCAATCCCTGGACCATACCGTCAATACTTCGAGCGCGCCGCCAAACTGGATTACGAAATCAACGGCCCACTTGTAGTCAACACAGAAGAAGGAACCCCTATGCTCTCTAGCAGTGACAAGCCGACACCCACTGTCTTGTTCCGCACAGACCACTATGCGGCGCAAAACCACCCAAACTTCGATCCCGACGCTGATCTTTTGTACGTGCAGGCCGACGAAGCGGAGGTGCCCCAGGGCGTCCTAGAAGCCCTACTAAGGGCCGCAGAGCAGTTCCCCGACCAAGCACACTTTGTACCTCTTTCGACGCGCTTACTCCCCGTGCATGCGGCTCACGGAGCGGTTACTGCTACTCTACCGGGAGGCGTGACCTTCTGGCAGATGAACGAGATGCTCAACCGCAAAGAGCCGACGTACCCTGAAGCAACGTGGTACCCTACCTCCTGTGTGCTCACGCGCGATCCCGCAACACTAGGCGAGCCTGCCATCGTGGTAGACGATTGTTACTGCTACCTGCCCGGCAAACAAGACAAGTCTCCCGCTCCTGGTTGGGGCTTCACATCAGCACAGTATCGCCGGTTGGCTAAAGAGGAACGCTCGGATAAGCCCGCTGTGCATATGTTCACGTCTAACATCGGCCCATGGGGTGGCGTGGCTTGTCTGTTTCGGGTGACCGAGCAACTCGCTGCGTGTGGTGTCAATGCCCAGGTGTCTTACATGAGCACCAACCAACACCAGTTCACTCCAGGCGTCAGCCCTATCTTCCTCAAGAACATCTATCAAGCCGAGCAGATTCTGCCCGATGTGGTGGGCGCCGACAGCGGTATTCTATTTGCAACGCATTGGTGGGGAGAGCAATTCTTGGCTCCCGTGTGGCGTAACTTCCCAGACTTCAAGAAGGCCGCGTATTGGCAGGACCGGGAAGACATGTTCTGTAAGGTGAACGGAGATCGCACCTTGACCGATGAGCAGGCAAAGAAGTATGCCGCCATCCCGAACCGAGTCATCAACGCAGAGTGGGTCGCTACCTCTGGCCAACGAGATCTAGGCATCGACGACTACGCCATCATTCCCGTTGGCATCGACACTCAGATCTTCCGCCCGAAGCCTCGTACCAAACGAGGTGCTCTCCGAGTTCTTGCTATGTTCCGCCCGTCCACTCCGCGCCGTGGCTCTAAAGCCCTGTCTGTTCTCTACTCTCAGTTGCGCCAGAAGTACGGCAGTGAGGTCAGTCTGGAGTTGTTCGGCGAGAAGCCCAAAGGCATCCTCCACGACAAATACCATGGCTGGGTTAGTGAAGACCGGGTAGCAGAGTTGATGCAGGAAGCCGATGTGTACATTGAACCCTCCATCTTTCAAGGGTTCGGTCTACCCGGCTTGGAGGCCATGGCGTGTGGTTGCGCGGTTGTGAGCACGGATAACAAAGGCATCCATGAGTATGGTGTGGATGGCGAGAACTGTATCATCACACCTCACGATGAGTTGTTTACCAGTACGTGTATGCTCATCGAGAACGAAGACATACGTGCTACGCTGAGCGCTCAAGGGATTCAGGACGCTCTTTTGTTCGACTGGAAGTACCTCGGATTACAATGGGTGCAATGGGTGCTCCAATTTGATATGATGCAAGAAGCGTACCCAGATGCGCTCGCATTGGCTCAGGAGCGATGGAATGCCTACTACGACCACAGGACTTAATGCGTTCAACGACCTCTCGGGTACTAACTACATTCACGAGCTGAGCAGACAGGCGATGAGGATTGGCGCAGAGATGAACAACCCTGCTGTCTTATCGTCTGTAACGCCTCAACCTGTGGACGTGCTACGTAGGCAGATCATCGCGGACGGCACGCCCTCTCAAGGTATTCCTGAGCTTTGGCAAACGATTCCAGGGCTCACTGACATCTTCGGCCAAGTCATCCTACCGGCAGCATGGAACAAGGCTCAGGTTGCTCCTGGTATGCCTGTTTTGCGTGACACTCAGCGCGTGGTCCTGCTCGTAGACGTTCCGAGCGCTGGTGGTATAGGCCAGTATGATGTGGTGACGACTGACCGGATTAAGTACGAAGACCCGATTTACGGAGATCAGATCTTCGATATTAAGACGCTGATGCCTAGCCCTGGTCCTGGCATTGTTCGTATGGTGGTTGAGTACGCGAGGGAGGAACATGGCTAAAGCAGCAGACTTCGCGCGCCGCCTGAACTTCATCGGCAGGCAGCTAGAACAACTCCCAGCACTTGTGGTCGAGGCTAACAAAGCGATCCGTCAGATTGCTGTTGAAGCGGTTGCTGAGGCTAAAGCCCTTACACCTGACACTGCTGAGAGTATCAGAGCAGGCTGGACTATTGTGGAGACGGGCTCTATTGAGGGCCAGAGTTATCGCGTAAAGGTGGTCAACACTTCGCCTTCTGCTAGCAAGATTCTCACTGATGTCTACGGTCATCGTTATCGAAAGCCAGGTGGTCAGTTCTTTACGGTGCTTGACGCGCTAGATAAGGGCACAACGCGACACGATATCGTTCCTGCTAAAAAGAACGCCTTGGCCTTCTTCTTCAAACGTATGGGAGCGTTCTTTGTAGGCACGTATGTGGACCACCCAGGTCAGGCACCTAGCAATCTTGTTACACTGCCGAAGTTGCACGCGGCTCAGAAAGCCAAGAACTTGCGTCGTCGTTTGGAACGAAAAGCACGGAGACTATTTAGATGACACTCGTTTGGCAGAAGGCCACTAACATTTCGCTAAGTATCCAGAAGCCTCTGGGGGATGCTGTCACCTGGGATGGCGTTGATTACGAGATTCACTGGGGGCGTTGGGGTGACCCTGACGAGAACACCGATCCTAGTGTAGTACCGGACCCTGGTTGGCTTTATGCTCAGTGGCTCACTCAGACCGCTATGAAACGAGGGGAGCATCTGCTTCAGGTGGACGTATTCACGCGTATCGGTGCGCCTGGGACCGGAGATCAGTATGGTATTATCTGTTCTCAGATTGCTGATGCTGTAGAAGAGGTCTATGCCAAGCCGAACGGTCACTGCATCCCGGTCTTCGATTACTCCAACGTGGCTACGCCGTTCGCGACAGGCAAGAAGGTCCTGTGTCGGCTAAGCGGTGGTCAGAACGGGGTGCCTGTCGAGCGAACTGTAATCCCTTGGGAGAATGGCCTGAACCGGATCACTCTATTGTTTCGATTCGTGGGTCTGCTCGACCTGATGGGTCCGATGGACTACCAACTAGTTTAGTGGCGGTAGCCCTGCGGGGTGGTAGGGTGTGGGCGATTTTATGACAATTTCGGCAGAGTAGCAAAATGTTACCACGTCGGTGATCTCGGTGTACAAAGTTAGCGTGGTGTAGGTCTAGAGGAATAGGCTGGTCGCGCCATTGTGTGGCTAAGCAGTGTTGGCATTGGCGTGCGTACCCTCCTTCAGCGATGAGGCGGCGGTGTAGCGATGGGACATTGTATTCAGGGTGCTTTCCCTCCAATATATCCGCCAAAGGTATCTTAGTATTTACCCCGGTGATGTTAGGTTCCCAACAACCCAATCGGATGGCCCGAGGCTTCAACCAGTGGAGGGACTTTTCAAGTGAGGCGGCTGCTCTACCCATGGTTGTCTCTGTAGTACACGCCAGCACGATTTGCTCATCAGTAACAACCACTTTTAGAGGGAAACCCTCACGTTTAGCACGACGAAAAAGGGATACTCTGTTTGTACCTAACGCCTTAGCTGCATCTACATATGTGCTGTGGTTTGCACACGCTTCTCTTACTTCTGATAAGGAGGGTCCCGTTCTGAACACTACCCCCAGTTTCTTAGCACGGCGGAGCAATGTGGTTCTAGGCATGCATAAAGCCGAGGCTGCCTCAGCATAGGAAGTAGCCAAAGCGCAGGCTGCTAGGAGATCCTGGTCAGACGTTCGCTTAGGGATCGCCCCCATCTCTTTCAGGCGAGTCCAGATTGTAGATGTAGGTATACCCAGAAGGCGGCCTGTCTCTGCTTGAGATGCTACCTCACGGAAGGTTTTCAGGATTAGGGCGTCGGTTTCAGGATTATGCACGGATCTTACTCCCATAGGTATCGGTTAAAGCGTGACAATTAGGGCAAAGGACACAGAGATTCAAAAGCAAGTGGTTGTTATGATCCCCGTCCCTATGATGGAGTTCTAGGGGTATCGGGTGGCCTTGGTATTCAGTGATCTCACAGTGGGCGCAGCACCGGGGTAGCACCTCTGCCTCTAGTAATCGAGCCCGCAAAAGAGAGGACAAGTATGTCGGATGTTTTCCAGATAGAATGTCCCCAAGTGAAAATTTAACAGGAGGCCGCTGAGTGTGCGGGAATTTCTTGTACTTCTGGGCGTCGTACACCCCTAAGCGAATAGCTCTAACGGTAAGAGAACTATGCGTAATTCCCAGGGTACGAGCAGCCGCACTCATAGAGGGCGATGCGTCTATTACTTTCTTAAACTCTGAATCATTCATACCAGCATTCTACCACGAGAGAGAATGGAAGTATAGCACTTTTTACATTAGGTACTATCTTCTCCGTAAAAACTAACAAAAGCATTTGTCAATAGCCTTTATATGTGCTATCTTTGTGTGTGACGGGAGTTCATGCTCCCACAAAGGAGTTTACTATGCCTTCATCCACGGAGCATGTGTCAAATTTATTCTTGGGAGAATGGAGTTCCGTAACATTCCGGGAGACCCCTTTGGGTGCCTTTAATGACATCTACCTCGGTGCTATTCGTGATGGCTCGCTGGAAGTTGCACGCGAAGACTTTACCTACGAGGGCACCACGTACCCCAAGGTTGTCGAGGCGGTCTTCCCTCAGAGTGTGTCGATGAGTTTCACGGGCAACATGGAAGAGATCCACAAGCGAAACATGCACTTGGCGCTAGGTGAGCTTGCGTCTGAAGCATCGAACTACGTCTACCCCGGCGCGACCTGTACTGCTGCCGAGAACTACGGTTCGCTTGAGATGAAGCGCCAGCGTTGCCAGGATAGTGAGTACATCGTTGCGTGGTTCTGGAAGACTACGGGTGCTGGTACCATCACCTTGGGTGTTTCTGATGAGGTTGTGCCTCTGCCTGTCACGTTCAACGCACTGAACGATACCAACGGCACCTACGGCGGTTCCGCTGCCCAGCCTCTCGGCTGGATCTGGACGCCTGACCCGGTTGTGTAATGATTCTAGGCTAGGCGTCGAGCCCGAGGCAGACCTTGTTTTGTCTTGGGTAGCGTCCTGACCATCCCCGCCCCCACATTACTCCCTCTACCTGTGATCTCCCTCAAGAAGAGAGCCTCGCCTCGCGCGGTGTTGAGGTCGTGTGTGTTCTTGCCAAACTTGGGACGCTTTGCCTTCCGACGGCGAGGTCTCGCAGGAGACGTTACTGACCCCGGGGTTACCATCTCTATAGCTGTAGGTTCATAGTCGTAGTCGTAGTCATCCTCATCACTCGGGAAGAACCCTTTAACTAAGATAGACACAGGCGTCATGAAACTGGCGTACCACGCCGATGCTTCCGTAGTGAACGCCGGGACTGTTGTACTGATTATGTAATCGTAGGGTGTTAGCCCCCGGCGTTGAGCTAGAATGCCCACAAGGACGTGGGCGGGGAGGTCAGGTTCTACTGATCCGCCGTCTGCTTCGGCGCCGGGGGCATGAGATTTCCCACAACAGTCCCCAATTCAGCAGATGCCAGAGCAGCGTGAACAACCGCCGAGGCGTCAGCGAGAGTCAGGTTCTCGCGGATGAAGATGCGAAGCGCGGTGTTACGCATCCGATAACCCTCAGCCTTCACAACCGAGTCAAGCACAGCGCCCTGCTCATCCGCGTTCGACAGGCTCGCGACGTACAGCGCCTCATTCTGTCGAGTATCGAGCAGAGCAAGAACCGCTGAACGAACAGCCGGGAAGAACTCCTTGCCTACAACAGTACGCGCGCTCTCCCAGAGAGCAGGACCGTCAATCGCGATGCGATCCCAGGACGAGACCTCTTCGCCTTCGCTTTCCTTGAACAACTGAGGGATCTTGGCGAGTAGGTTACCCAGGTTAGCCATGCTGGCCACGGAGTCGCCAATCTGGTCCCACTGGTCGAGAGTAGGGGTGGTAATGAGAAACTTGACCCCACCAAGGTCAACGGAAGGGGCTTCTTGTGGGCGCAGAGCAGACAGGTCAGACATCGGGTGGTTCTCCTAAACAATGTCCATGTTGTACCACGGTATGTTTGCGCATTACAACAAAAAGCCGTAAACGTATGTATTACTTATTAGGTAGCCCGATCTGACTAATGTGTGGTAAAGTGGCTTCAACTTTGTGAGGGCTGCTGTGGCTGACAATGAGACCGTCCTAGACCTAAACGCATCTGCGGACAAACTGATCGCGGCTACCCGTGCGGCTCAGGACGCGCTCAACGAACTAGGCAAAGCAACTGTTCGTGTGTCCAACACACTAGATAACCGATTCAAACGCATGGACGCTACGGCGCTCACGCTTAGCAAGTCCATCCGAAAGTTAGGTACGGGCTTTCGCGCAGCCACGCGTGGTATTGATGCTTTTGTAAACTCAGTCTCCAAGATTGACGAGCGATCCGATTTTGTCAAAGGTATCGAGAAGGTAGATACACTACTCACCACCTCGTTCAACACCACTGCACCCGTTCGTCGTATTGAGAATCTGGCGCGAGCGTTTAGTGGTCTGAACACTCAACTCAAAGAGACCGCCAAGACTCTCACGGCTGCTGAGCGCTCCTCTACCCGAAACTCATCTAGTCGTACACGGACGAACACCAAAAGCAGTGGTGGAGGCAATGATGATGCAGAGTTAGCGCGCTTCCAGGCTGCTGAGCGTAAGGTAGCGGCTAGTCGTTCCCGTCAAGGTCAACGAAACGCGGGTCGTATTGGTCTATCTGCTGATGGTGCGTTACTTCGAGATCGATGGAAGAAAGCGCTCAATGAGTCTGTAAAGGAACTCAAGAAAGGCCGCGCGCAGATTGACCGAGAACTCCAGTTGCAGGAGCGGTCTTGGCGAGGGTTCTGGGCACGCCTACGTGCTGGCGCTAAGCAGACTTCAGCAAGCGTAACTGGTAGCACCACTCGCATGGCCGTGGCCACGAAGGTAAACTTCCGGTCTATGGAGAACAGCGTAGCGCGCCTGCGTATCTCTCTGCTTAACATGCGCACTGCGTTCAGCTTCCTGGCTGGCGGTGCTGTCATTAGGCAAGTGGTCAGTTTCGCGGGCGACTTCGAGGAAGCACTGTCCGAGGTCAACACGCTACTGGTCGGCTCTGAGGTAGGCATTGAGCGCTACAAGGACCAATTGCTTGCACTTGCTGAAACCTCTCCAAAGTCCTTGCTGGACTCAACGAAAGCACTGTATCAGGTGATCTCCGCAGGTATTCCTGCTATCGAAGGTGCTGCTGGCGCTATGGCTGTATACGAGCAAGCAGCAAAGGCCGCCGTCGCTGGTCTGGCTACCGCAGAGCAAGGGGTCAACGCGCTCCTGACTCTCATGAATGCCTACGCAGACTCTGCGCTCACTGCCGAAGAAGCATCTGACAAGTTGTTCCAGACGGTCGTGCTTGGACGTACAACCTTCCAGCAACTCCAAGGCTCTCTGGGCCGTGTGGCTGGTATCTCTGCTAAGTATGGCGTGACCACTGATGAGTTGCTCGGTTCTATTGCTGCGCTTACCCGTGTGCTCCCCAGCACCAATGAGTCCGTCACTCAGTTCCGGTCGCTGCTTACCTCTATCGTGAGTCCCACTAAGCGCGCCCGCGAGACGCTCGCCAAGTTGGCTGAGGTTACCGGAGACGAGGGCCTTACCACGTTGTTCTCGGCTGCGTCTATCCAAGCCATCGGCTTTACCGGCGTGATGCGTAAGTTGACCCAAGCTACGGGCGGCAACGCAGACGTTATTGCTAAACTGTTCCCCAACGTTCGTGCGTTGGCTGCGGCTACCTTGCTTGCTGGAGATAACTTCTTCACCACTGAGCAAATCATGGCTCGGATGACCAAATCGGTAGGCGCCACCGATAACGCGGTCTCGAAGGTTACAGATAACTTCAACAACTCTGCGGCCATCTTGAAGAACAGGTTTGGCATCGCTCTCGTTGAAATCGGCGAGAAAATCTTGCCCAGGTTAACTGTTGCAGCAAAAGAACTCGGGGATTTCATTGGAGAGAACTCGGGTGCTATCGCATCAGCGATAGACTCTATTGTGGCGGCTTTGATTACGTTGGGCAAAGTGTTGGCTCAGAATATAGATACCCTCAAGATCTTGATTAAGACCTTCTTGGTCCTGAAGGGTCTGAGCATTGGGGGGGCACTTTTTAGTGCTGCAAAGGCAGGCAAGGCTGGCGCGGCTGCTGGCAAGTCCTTCGCAAAGGGGGCAGGGGCAGCACTAACGGCGGCTGCTGGGTTAATTCCAGGCATCATTGCTGGCGGTCCTGTGATCTGGGCTGCTGCACTCGTTGCGGCTGGATCTGCTGTGGCCGTTATCTTCTGGGACGCGTTCACCAATGACCCTGCTGCTGAAAAGGCGGGCCGGGAAGTCTTGCGTAAGATGCTAAAGGAAGGGCGTCAGGAATTCGCAGAGTCCCAAGGATTCACGAACGATAAAGATTTCGATAATGAACTTGACCGGATCTCCAAGGGTCTTGTTCTGCTCAAGGGTCTCGATGTAGGCACGGGCATCACTACAAACATCACTGATGCGTTGACCGGGCCCAAGACTAAGCAGAGTATTGTTGAGTTTGCCGATGCGTTCCAAGAGGCTCTCGGGCAAGCCAACCTAGATCCTCGAAGCCAATTTCAAAGTCAAGTGCCCGAAGACTTCTCTCAGATCTTTGACGTGCAGAGCCCAGCTTTTAGCGGATTCCGAGGCCAAACCGGTGGGCAAGCACAGGCACAACGTGCTCTCGCTGACGCACAACGGGACCGTGCTATCGCTGCTCAGCAGGACGTGCTTGTGGTCACTACGCAGATTGCTGCTAAAGAGCAAGAGATTGTAGACACACAAGAGAAGAACGTACAGAACTCCACTATTGTGTTGCTCCAGAAAAGGAAGGAACTTGCTACTTTAGAGGCACAACGATCAGAGTTGGCTGCAACCGCGTCGGCGGAAAACAAGTTTGCAGAAGAGAGGGAACGTGCAGCTCAGACCATCCTGCAACTCACCGAGGATATAATCGCAGCGTTTGTTCGGCGTAACATCCTAGATGCGGCTGCGCTAAAGGCTGCCGAAGCGCTTGAAGAGGTAGAGAAGCGTGGTAGGGGTCTCCGTCTGCTCAACCTTCGCATCAACGCTGAGCGGTCCCTCTTGGCCCTTCGTCGTAAGATTGAGGACCAGCGGTCAGCCGCAGCGGCTGCGGAGATTGCCAACGCTGAGCAAGTATTACGCCTTCGTCGTACCGAGTTAGAGGTTGCGCGCCTTACCGCTACTCAGGCAGAAGACTCGTCACAGTCGGAGCAACGACGCAAGCAGGTTCTGGACGAACAGTTGGATGGACTACGAGAGCGGCAGCAAATTCTACGCGCGCAAAAAGAACTCACGACTAACACGGCGGTTATTGGAGATCGGAGGGGTGTTGAGGATGTTGCTCAGTTAATCACCCGACTGGAGTTGCAGGCTAAGAGTTTTGGACAACGTGCTGCGGAGGCTGCTGAGAAAGGACAAAAGATTCAGGAAAAAGAGGCACTGGGGGCAGCGGCAACCATCCGTCGCGTGTTACGTGAGGCGCGTGCCCTTGTTTTAGACTTCAACGTCGAGAGCCTGAAGAACCTGAATGCAACGCTGCTTACATTGGATACGAAAACCCGAGCAGACCTGGAGGCTATTACTCTTCAGGTCATCCAGGTCCAGAAGGCATTCTCTGAGACCATCCCGAAGCAGGTAGAAGCAGCGCGGTTGCTGGAGGACGCAGCGCAATCCGTGCAGACTGCCCTCAATGGAGTCCAAGAAGCTACCCGTAGTCGTGAGGATGCGGAACGACGTAATCTTGTCGCGCAAAAGGAGATCGCGAAACTCTCGTTGGCAGGTGCTGTGGGGGCGGCTATTGTAGGCCCATCTCCCGAGCGAACCGCGCGCCGTACTCTGAGTGCAAACCGCGCTGAGCGTGCCACAGGCGTATCCCGGATCTCTGAGGATATTACCGCGCTGCAACTCGCCGCTTCCCAAGAGTCTCGCGCCATCACTCGGCAACAGGAGGATTTTCTTCGCACAGTAGCGAGCCTTGATAAAGAGACGAGAAATGCCCGTTTGGCATCTTTCGCTGCTGAGCAGAAAGGCATTGAGGACCAACTCTTCCAGCGAGAGGAACTAGCGTATCTGGAAGCACAGTTGGCTGAGTCGGCCCTGCTCTTGCAAGAGAAGCAAGCACTAGACTTGCTAGATAGGTTTGATAACTCGGTGTCCTCTGCGGTCTCGACTATCGTTGGACTGGTGGACACACTCACCGGTGGTGGGTTTAGCGCGACTATTCAAGAGATCTCCGGTATCTTTGAGGCGTTCCAAGAGAACACCGAAACCGGGTTACTTCGTGTCGCCAGTGTTTTCATTCGAGGCTTTGATAGCATCTTAGATGGCTTTAACGACTTCGCAGCCACAATGGTGGACTCTGTGGTCGGGCCGCTCACCAATGCCCTTGTAGGCCCGCTCACGGGGTTCCTGGGCGGCTTTAACGATGGTATCCAAGCGCTACTCGGGTTCAACGAGCAAGTTGCGGCTGGTGGCGGCATCCCTGGTGTAGACTTACAAGGACGGTTCGGAGATCTCAGCCCCAGCGAGAAGGCACGGGTGGATGGCGAGATTCAGTCACAGACAGCAGCTCGGGAAGAACAGGACCAAGATGCTGTTACTGGGCCTCAAACTGCGGAAGAGGCAGCTCTGGCAGCACTTACAAGTGCTATGGACACAGCTATCGCGCAAGCTACGGCGCTAGCCAATGTGCTGCCTGAGTTGCTCCAGACGTTCTTCGACCGGATCATCACGGAGTTGCCTGCTCTGGCTAGCACATTGGCTGTTGCTATTTCTGACGGCATTCGTGTAATCACGGCGAACTTTGGAGACATCTTGGCTGCGCTCGTAGACGCGTTCGCTGAAATTCTGCCAGAGGTGCTGGAGGCGATTGGCGAAGCAATCCCTGTCATTATTGTGGAGATCCTCAAGAACCTCCCCGCCATCATATTTGCTGTGGTCAAGGGGTTATTCAAAGGCATCGGGGGACTGTTCTCTGGCATCGCCTCCATCTTTCATACAGGCGGTACTGTGAAGGCAGGTCAGCGTAACGCAGGGATGGCAGCGAGGATGCACGCTATGGGGGCTCCTGCTATGGCAAACGGAGGCTTCGTTGGCGCCCCTAGCCTGGACCAGTTGGTCGGTCGTAAATTGGCATCGGATGATGTGCCTACAGTGCTCCAGGTGGGCGAGCGCGTTGTGAGCAATCAAGAGATCTCCGATGTTGGTGGTCCCAGTGAGTTGGAGCAGTTCATTCAGTCTGGAGGTAACTCAGGCGGTGGAGCGGGCGGCGGACCTAGTGGTCCTCTGCAAATTGGCTCCTTCGGGCCTGCGGCAATCTCAGCGCTGTCTCAGATTGTATCTGGACTAATGCGTACTCAGAGTGTTACCATCCAGTCAAATCCGAGTCTAGGTGCTCGGTCAGGTAGGGGTCGCAGTTTTGGATAAGAAACGCTTTTTAATCATCCCGTCCGATAACCTGCAAGATGCCACGGTTGTATCTGCGGACGAACAGACGGGCCTGCGCGTTTCCCAAGCCACTGCAACCACTACTGTCGGTGGGCTAAACATCACTCTGTCGGGTGAACCGGAAGCGGAGATCTCAGGACAAGCCTGTATCTCTCGGGCTGGTCTAGTTGACGATGCTCGATTCACATTTGTGCGTGACGGAGACGACCTGACCACTGACGTTCAGTTCGAGCAAAGCCCTCTTGTTTTTGGGGCACGCACTGACCTTATTGACACGTCTACTGTTACCTACAAGATCTTGCCGAAAACGCTGGTACTAGCCAATGGCGACCTATTGGTAGGCTGGTTAGATAGCGTCTACAAACCGTCAGATCTTATCCTGAAGAACACCGTGTGGGGTGGTTGGGCAAATCCGAACCTAGAGATGTCCGTATGTTCAGCCGCAACAGGTGAGTGGACTGCTCTGGGAAGCATCCCTGTGTTTTCTGGGTCTGACGATACGGGATATGCTTTGACTGCTTTTGATTTCGTTCAGTATAGAGACACAGGAAGTATCCACTTGGTTACTCTCTGGACAGACCAACCTTACGGGAACTCCTTCCTCAACGTCTTCACCAGCGATGACAATGGCAGTAATTGGACCTTCCGTAGTTCTTCCCTGAACAACCAAACCTATGGCGGTAGGGACAACCTAGAGTCTGGCGTCACTTCGTGTAGTGCGTCACTGCTCCCGTCAGGAAGACTCGTAGTTGTTATTGCCACGCGCCAGAATGTGGCGTCTTGGGCATCGGACGATAGAGGTGTTGTCTGGGTAGCTACAAATGTGATTACCTTCACAAATAACGGTACTCCAGCACACAACGCTGATTTTGTTGGAGCTAGTAGCGCTATAGCACGTAACGGTCAACTCGTTTTACTAGTCACTGCTCCTCGTATGGACACCCTGGGGTATACAATCCCAGCACCCGGCTACACAGAAGGGGACGTGACCCGTGCCCCCATTGAAGCGTATTTGTATGTTTCGGGGGACGGGCAAGCGTGGGGAGGAGGTCTGCTCAATGCTGCGGGAACAGGGGTGGCCGCAGGCAGCGTCGGATTGTTACATGGTGAAGTTGTGTTACGCCCTGACGGTAGGATCGCCGTTCTAGGTCAGTCTTACAGCATCAGCACTGTAGGTAGCCCATCGCAAGAGAAGTACCACTGGAACTTTTTATGGCAACGCACTCTCGCTATTCTAGACCCCTCGCCGGCGTCAGTGACAGAGACTCTAATCCCATCACCCTACTTCAGCAGCGCCCAGAACTTCTGGCACCCTTTTCATGTGTTTCAGACAACGAACCATAAGACTGGCGCTTCTCTGGGTACACAGCGCCATTCCCAAGGATTTCTCGGCGGATTGTCTGCGGTTACATGGCGGGGCACAGTGCTGGTAGTGACGAGCGTGCTAGAGGAAGACCTGTCTAAAGGGGAGATAGACCCTACGGTACTACAAAGAGGGTCCCTATCGGCCCACCGGACGGCTTATGTTACGGCATTACAGGAACGCATAGGATACTGTGATGCAACTGCGCTGACCTCCCTTCAAAATGGGCCCGACCTCCTGATTGAGTATGGCAGAACGTACCGAGCAACGTGGGACTGTTACGCATCTCCTAACGAGTGGGGCCTGAACCGCCTGCTTGGAGGTACTGCTGTAGAATCCCTGACCACTGCGGATACCGGGTACCTTTTAACTGCGGGGAACGCGGGAGATACCCTCTCCTACAACAAGTTGGCTATGCTCTCTACCTCTCCCTCTCTTACAGCCTCGTTACGGATGGTAGTACGCGCAGTCTCTGGAGGTAAAATCGCCAGCCGAGATGTCTCCACCAATTGGGGAATCAGCAATGGTGCTGTCGTCTACGGTATGGAGATGGCGTTTGAAGTCAGTGGAAGTGATCTCATCATTCATGCATGGGACCTCCCTGGCGGCATCACTTTGATGGGGAACCTTGCAATGCCTGCCCAAGAGTGGGTAGAGATCTTGCTGTGCATTACGGATGTAGGGACAGGCATTCACGGGGCTATCTATGCACGTCCTTTAGTCGGCACAGACTCTCCTGGTGTGTGGGAGGAACTAATCACCGACTACTCTCTTACACCGCTACCCTTCGCCGCTGCCCAACTAACCTGGGGACTCACTACGCTTGCAGATACTGCGGAGTACCATTGGAAGTCTGTTCACTACGCACGTCCAACTGTGCTACCTGCGGACGGAGAAGGAGCCGTGGTTGTGGGGTTGCAACAAGCTGCCTTCCCGTATGACGATACATTGAACTTCGCACTCAAGAGTGATCTCACCAACCCTGGATTGTCTAACATAGGAACAGGCCAGGACACGTTCATGCAGACGCCCCGTCTCACGCCTAACCCTCGCTGGCTAGACAAAGGTGTTATGATTAGAGGTGCGGGGCTTGCGACGACTACTGGAGAAATGACTTATACGTCTGAATACGTCCAAGGCGCACTTAACGTATTGCAGCACCCGGTTCTCAAGGAATGGCGCGGGGAGGATTCTGGAGGTCTAACCAAGAGCCCCGAGGTTTCTATGGTGTTCGGCAATCTCAAGAACATGCGTCCCGACGCCCTGGCACTCTTTGGACGAAACACACCCCGTATTCGTGTCCAGTTGAATGACACCGATGTGTGGACTAGCCCCTCAGTAGACTTCGTGGTCACCGACCCTAACTTTTCGGTTGCGGTTCCTACCGGAGATCAGGAGTATGGCCATCTGTGGTACTCTGACAACACGTTGGCCACAGTCTTTCCAGGTTCCTACAAGATCGGGGTCTCCAACGCCTCACCCTGGCGTAAGCATCAGTTTAGGTCTCAACCTACTGGTCAGAAGTTTTACGTGTCTGTGCCGGCTAAAGCACTCACACTTCCTACATTCCCTTTTGGGGATCATGTAGTCTATCGGATCAAGGACAACACAGAGAACACTTTGATCCTTGAGCATGATATCTCACAGGATTTCAACTTCACAAATTTCGAGATCTCAATCTTTTCGGATCGAGTCGCGTTTTCTATCGAGGATTTGGTAGGTCAAGAGTTGTTAGATTCTGTAACCACTGGCTACGAGTTTATGCGTGTGACGTTTGAGGCGTGCTGGCATCGAGATGCTGACGAAGGTTTTCATCGGTTGGGTCGCCTGTTGCTCGGAGATCTCGCAGATCTCAGTGGACCAGACTTTCAGTGGAACTGGTCGCGAGGTATCCAGGCTAACAATACGCTAACGCAATCGCCTGCTGGCCCATCTTTCAGTAACCGGCGTGGCCAGTTCAAGCGGTCATTCACCGCATCTAAAGGGCTGCTACGTGCTGCTGAGGTTGCTGGTATGGAAGAGACGCCGCTGAACGTCACTGAAGGCAGTTGGGAAGAGTTCCTGAACCTCGTTGAGCGTCTTGAGGTGAACGGCCAGGAGTGTGCGTTGTTGTGGCAAGGTGAGCGTGCTGTTGCTGGGTCTGCTGATGGTCAGCGTACTGCGGATCCGCTGGAGCTTATGATGGTTCGATTGGCATCGGTTGGTGCTATCACTCAACAGCAATACAGTTGCCAACCGATGCAGTTACCTTCAGATTCATCAGACGTTTCTGTTGCTCGCCCCTGGATGGCAATCGAGGCTATTGACTTCCGAGAGGAATTTTAGTATTGTTTGAAGCTATGGAGTAGCTAAATGAAATATTCCTTCCAAGATTACCCCAAGGGTCAGACTTTTCCCGGGCGCTACACTGTACGTTTGTCCCAGACGGTCACAGACCTAACGTGGCAAGAGTACGACTTACGTACTTGGATGGCATTGAGCCCTCTTATTACAGGACAAGAGGCAACTGATGTTGCAACTCGCGGGATGTGCAAGCAACTGACTATCCGTAACACTGCGTCTAGTGCTGGCACTTATCTACGCATCGCTGAGTCTGACTCCCCAGGCGCTCTCTACAACTCTATAGATGCGTCAGCCCCTGTGATTGAACTGGCTTGGCATGAGAAAGATACTGTTGGCAGCGTTTGGTTCGAGGTTGACGGCGATATGGATGTGGAGATCGAGATGTTCTTCACTATCGTGCCTGTGTAATGGGGTGGCCTAATGCACCTGCTGGCAGCGGCGGGGCCCAACTAGATGCTGACGAGCTTGCTGCTGTTCAAGGTGCTGCATCTCCGTCAGCCGCAAATGTATTTGCTACGGTAGACGACTTGCCTGCTAACGAGCTGACTGCTGACGAGCTTGCTGCTGTTCAAGGTGCTGCATCTCCGTCAGCCGCAAATGTCTTTGCTACGGTAGACGACTTGCCTGCTGCGGGAGGCACAGCAACTGACTGGACTGCAAAGGGTGGAGTGCTCTCAGGTCCTGGCGCGTTTGACTCCGCTGATTACGACGATGCGTTTACGGTCAGTGGTACGGGCACTGCGTTAGACAGTATAACCACGGCAGGAAGTGGTTCTGAACTCAGAGCACAGTTGACCGGAACGTATGGTGGTGTAGTTCTGGAGACGTTCGGAGCCGAAGACTTTATGGTGGTCGGGAGGTTCACAATGCAGAACCTATCGGACATTATCCAGGTGTCAGGGGCTACGGTTGTGGGGCAGCTTGGCGTTACGAGTAATGCTGTGACTCTCGCGCCTTACTGGGCCACAGGATACTGGCGTAGGTCTTCCACCTTGGAGGCTGCGGAGATGGCATCGAGCAACAATGCATCATGGGTTTCTTGGAACACCATCGCCCTATACGACATCCCGTGGCTCGCTGATTTTGATGTAGCTATCTCTCAGATTGGGGGGACGCTTCGAATGTGGATTGGTCTTAACGGCAACTTTCAGTTGATGATCACCAAGGTACGGGTTGCCACCGCCGGGGCTGTCGTGATCCGTATGCAGGGTGCTGCCGCCCAGCCTATCGTCTTGGCAATGTCTCACTATGCCCCTGTTGGCGTATTCGCCGCTTCTGCAACCCCGCCTCGATTAGATGCCGATGTGTAACTTGTTGTCAGCTTTTGTAGGAGATTACTATGACTTGGCCTAATGTACCAGGAGGTGGTGGAGGCGCGGGGGGCGCCCCTACAGGACCTGCGGGGGGAGACCTCACAGAGACATACCCAAATCCCGAGCTTGCACATCCATTTAGATTGCTTACCAGTACAGGTCTGCATGTGGGAGGAACACTCTCCATCAATGGTGATACTACTAAGTTTGATGTCGCCGCAGGATCTGGGGTCTTCGTGGATGGCACTACAGATCCCGATAACCCTGTGGTCACAGAACTTACATTTGGGCCGTTCATCGCTGTGACTCCTACTTTTCTTGCTACCCAACCTGTTACCTACATAGGCATCGACAACGTAGGCGCCATCGCGCAGTTTGACGCCGAACTCACACCCTCGCAACGAAGAGACTACATCTCTCTTGGAGTCGTCGTTCACTCAGATAATATTGTTGTTAACTTGGTGAACACTCAGCCAACTATGGCTTTTAATGTTCAGGCTAGCCTGACGGATATTGGCGAGGCGTTCGGCTTGTTCAACAAGTCAGGTAACATCTTGTCGGCCAACGGAGCGAACCTCAATTTTGACAAGAGCATTGGCGAACTGTTCTTTATGGGGTCTAACTTTGTCAGCGACCCTAAAAACCCTAACGTGCTTGCAATCGCTGCGGCGCCAGCCGCTACATTCCGTTACCGTAACCAAGACGGCACTGAGGGTGCGGATGTTACGCTTATAGACCCTACAACTTGGGATGACGGAGGCACAACGACTGTTATAGGGGCTGCAAGCGCCGCTACTCTTCAGAGAGTTTACATATTCCCGTCGGGCGTGCTACGCATCCAGCGCGGGCAGGTAGTATATAGCAACTTATCCCAGGCCATAGCTGCGGTAACTGCGACAGTAGTAGTCGAGACCAATGTCGCTCAGAACGGCCTGCTCTTAGGTGTGATCGCGCTACGAAAAGACACATTGCTGTTGACCGATACCTCTAAGGTCGGGTTTTTCGGGGCTAGCCGTCTCGGGGATTTGAGTGGGGGTGGTTCCTCTGCGGTGGGCACTCTCCAAGATGCATACAACAACAGCACCGTCCCCCAGATTGAGACGACCACTGCTCTTGGGGCTCTAACGTTAAAGCGGGGCACTGCGGCGGATACGGACGAGATCCTTGCTGTCCAGAATGGGGCAGGTGTTACTGTGTTCGGGATTACGGGGGAAGGCGTGGTGATCTCCAATGTCGAGGGTCACGGGCTCAAATTAAACACGGCTAGTCCTGAGTTTGGTTGGCGAGATCTCGAAGGGCCTGTTACGATTCGGTCCACTGGGCCAAGTAACCCTAACTTCACCGCATTTCGTGGTGGGAACTGTAGAGCGTATGCTTTCGCTACAGGAGAAGAATCGGACTTCACTTTCCACATTCCGCACGACTATGCGCCTGGGACAGACATTTTCATACACTTACACTGGCTGCACAACGGGACAACGATCAGCGGATCCTTGGTTGTTGATTACAGCGTTACCTACGCCAAGGGCCACAACCAAGCAGACTACCCTGCTGAGGTGAATCCTCAGTTGACTGTATCTACCCCGGATATTGCTACTGTGCCTCGATGGCGCCACCGTACAGACGAGATTCAATTGAGCTCTGCGTCCCCCGGTGCGGCTCAGATAGACACGGACGACCTGGAGGTGGATGGTATTATCTCTATGAACATGTCACCCAGTACCATTCCGTCCATCTCTGGTGGTTCTGTCAGCGAACCATTCTTTTTGCGGGTAGACATTCACTACCAGAGCACAGGGATGCCAACTAAGAACAAGTCACCAAACTTCTACACTTGATAGTGTCGAGTTTTATTAGTATACTGTCAGCATTTAGGAGCCGTACACATGAACCTGTTTGAGATGATGTTGAAGGGCGAGACGCTGGGCACGTTCCGACGTGCGTTGGCCGAGGCTACGCGTAACGCTTATCAGGAGTGGCGTGAAGCCAACGAGATGGGCTGGGGTTGGGGGTATCTAGATACTGTGACCTCAGATCAGGTTTCGATGGAGACTTGGGAGGACCAGAAAACCCGAACCTATGCAGCCAACTGGGCGCGTAGCGACTCTGGTGACTTCACGATCAATGAGTTTACGGAGGTGCGACGCACCGTAGATTTCGTTCCTGTGACCACTGTTGTGTCGACCACTGAGTGTATTGGAGGCCATGCAGAGCTATGGCTCGGTGAAGGCGCGGATCCTCTGGATGCGTCCACCGTAAATATCACAAAGCTCCTAGAAGCCCGTGATGTGATTGGTGACGTGTCTTTTGCTGATGGTGCTGCCTTGCGTGCTTATGCCTTGCTTGAGCGTCTGGAAAACGCACTTTTCGACAATAAGTAACAAAAACACTTGCTTTCTGCCTAGATACGGAGTAAATTTACACACATGGCGTTGACAAATCTTACAGAGAGCATTGTCCTCCACAAGCAAGACTTGTGTGAAGGCACCGATATGCAGGAGAAGTACGGGCTAGACCCTGATGTCTACCTTGCAGTCATTCCGGCTGATCTCTCTGAGGCCAATGTGGTCAATAAGAACAACCGGATCTACCCGCTGGCTATGTGGCAAGAGAATCACTCTACCCTGGCTACGCGTGTAAAAGAGTCCTTTGTTGATGGCGAGCGGGGACACCCTACGGGTGGTCAGGCTACTTTTGACGTGGCTGTACGAATCATTGAGGTCACAACCTCTCTGACGGAAGCCGGCACTGAGAAGAGTCAGGGGCTCCTCGCGTTTATCAACACTACGGAAGGTCGCGATCTATACACGCTTTACAAGGCCGGGTTCCCTCTGGGTACTTCAAGCCGAGCGCGCGGTCGCCTGACCACTCATAAGATCACCGAGGACAGCCCTTATTGGGATGTAAACGAAGCACATCGCGGCAAGAGCGTCTGGGAGGTCCAAGAGTGGACGCTAGGCGAAGACGGCACCTTTGATGTGGTTCGTGATCCCTCAGCTAGCACGTTTCTTCATACAGCGGAAGAGTCCGTTGTCCAGGCGCATGAGCGTCTTTCAGAAGTCTTTAACCAGGAGGACCAAATGCCTTTTACCCAAGAGCAGATGGATGAAGCGCTTGCCGAACTGACGGTCAAGCACAAGGCTGCTCTTGCGGAGCAGGTTGCCGCCCACGTCGTCGCACTTGCTGAGCAGAAGGTGAGCCTAGATAAGAGTGTCGCTGCTGTGGTCAGTGAAGCTGCTGTCATCGCCAAGACTGAGCAGGACAAGGAATTGGCCGAGCGTGTCAACATTCTTGCTGAGCGTGTAAAGCTCGTCGAGGGTGAGAATCAGGCGCTCAAGGACGAGAAGGCTTCTGTTGCGAAGCGCACTGCCATGGAGAAGGCTATCGCGGAAGCGACGGCTGCTGAAGACCATGCTGCGTCTCTCAAGAACATGCTGACCCATGACCTGGATCAAGGCATCCTTGAGAATGCCGACCAGATTGGCGCTCGCTTCACCTTCTACAAGGAGATCGTTTCGGGCCTCGCTGAGAAGGCTACGGGTCGAGCGCCTGTAGACGCTGCTGACGAAGCCGATGATGATGTTGCTGAGGACGTTGTAGTCCCAGACGCCGCACCCGTGGCGAAGACCGCAGGCAGTTCCATTTTTAGCACCATGATGAGCAACTCCCAAGGAGACAAGTAAGATGAGTAAGAATCTCTACGACCCTACCTATGAACTGAAGGACCCGTTGTTCGTCGAGGCTCGCGCCATGGTGAAGGGTCATTGGGATGCCAAGGGTTTCCCCCACAGCAAGCGAATTCTCAACCTGTGTGCATTTGAATGCGCTCAGCAAGCGAAGTTCATGCAAGGCATTGGTGCCGAAGGCAAGAGTAGGAGCGTCTTCGAGGGTTTCGAGTTCTGGGCTCCCCAGGCCGAGAGCCTGACTGAGAACGTGGTTGGCTCGGACATTGCCACCTTTACCACGCAGATCATCATGACCATCGTGCAGTTGTACGAGAAGCAGCAAATCGAGCAGCTTGTTACCTTCCGTAACATGAATGGCCCGACTGCCTACCTCCAGACTCAGACTGCTGAGTACGCGGATGCAGGCACCTTCTACGCTGCTGGCACGGAGATCTCTGGTAACCTGGACCCTGACTACAGCAACAGCCCTGGTGAGTGTGTCGTCTCTCGTAAGATTGACTGGACCAACTCACTGCGGAGCGTTACTGCGGTTACCAAGCGCCTGAGCGCCAAGTACAGTGAGGTTGCAAACCTCGATGCGTCGAGCCAGTTTGGTGTCGACCTTAACACGAAGCTCAGTGGTCTCATCAGCACTCAGCATACGCGTGAGATTCAGCAACAGCACATCGAAGAGATGATCGCTAACGCCGGCATCTCTGGTAGCTGGGACGCGAACCCCACGGCGCTGTACTCGGGCCTCAACCCGAAGGTGTACGCGGAGACTTTGTGGAGCGAAGCGTTCCGTAACCTGGACGTGCAGGCCCGTCAGGCGATTGACGTGCGGCGTGGCTTCAACAAGCTCGCTGGTAGCCCTGCTGAGGTAAACCGTCTCATCCGTCTGGATGACTTCCGTGCGACCAACGCGACGGGCTTCAACAAGCCCGCTTCGGCTCAGGGTGATGGCGGCGCAGAGCGCTTCACTGATGTTCAGGGTGCTGTGCGTGGTGGTATCCCGCTGCTTGAGTTCGACTTCATGCCTGTGAACACCCTGCTGGCTGTTGTGAAGGATGACGAGCGGCCCAGCCAGCTCCATATGCCTTTCCAGGCCATCCGTAGTCTCGGTACCTTCCTCGACCCCGAGACCGCGTGCTACACCATCGGTTCGATGACCCGTTACGCCACGGATACTCCCATTCCGAATGGCCTTGGCGTCATCACCATCACCCCCGAGACCTAAGCCGGCACTTAGTCTCACCTGTACCCGCTACGCTTCGGCCTCTGGCGGGTTTTTGGTAGCACCAGGGGGCTCTCTATGCGCTACTTCCTTCCTCTCATTTTGCTGTTGACGCCGGCTCTCGGTCTTGCGGACTTTCAGATCATCCGTGCAGCTACCTGTAGCACCTACAACCTAGACCAGTCGGATGCAACTGTTTCCCCTCATCAATCGCCCGGTGGCGCGCTCATGCAGTCCGCTATTCACTATGTAGACGGTTTTTGCGCCATCACGATCCCTCAAGCATCTTGTCTGGAGCAGGTAACTGTATATGGTAGTGACACTGTGCTCCAGGCGTTCACGTTCTCCGTTCACAAGGCCAAGTACGCTAATGAGAACACAACTGTACTGGCTCAGTGGTCCAGTGTAAACGCACTCGTTCCCTGGCTGGTTACTCCTTGGAAAAGCCCGCTGATTCATGAGCCCATCGACAACAACACCTATACCTACTTTTTCTATTTCGCAGGACACCCACTGCAAGACCCTAATGGTTTGCGTATTTGGAACATCTCTGTGGCCTACACCCCTGGCGGTTGCCTCTAGTGGAGATCTGCTGTATAGTACCTTCATGCTTCAAGCCACCTATGTAATCGCCACCACGAATAGACCTAACCTACTCCATGCTTGTATCAGCCGTATCCAGTCATCTCCGATCCCCGACGGTTGGAAGATGACGGTATCCGTGTGTGGCCTGCCTGATGACCCAGGTCGGGCCGTCGCTGAGGAGTTGGGCTGCAAGTATACCTGTTCCTCTAATAATATGGCAGGCACTAAGATGCGGCTGGCGGCGTTTGCTGAGGCTTCTACGAACTTGTACCTCATCACAGGTGATGACGATATGCAGAGCCCTGACCGTCTAGCAGAATCTATAGACCACTATGAGGCAGGCTTTTTGTGGAGCGGTGGCTCCTCTATCGTGTTTCACAACGTGCTTCAGGACAAGACCACACTGTGGACTGGAGACCCCCAGAAAGTGGGCACCTTGTTCTCGGTACGCGGGGAGGCTTTGCGTGGTTGTGGGGGGTGGCCCGACGTGAGATCAGGTGTGGATAAGGGTCTAAGCACTCGATTACTCAAGTGGGCTACGGCTCATAAACACAACAAGACTCAAGCACTGCATAGCAAGGCTGTCTGTGAGAACACTCTATGTCTACAGCATGGTACTAACATCTGGAAACAGCGACCCTTTCCAGATATCGGTAAGCGTACAGTATTCGGAGCGTTCCTCCTTACGGGGGTCCCGTCCGTCCAAGATCGCGTAGAGGCGTGTGGTGTCTCATGCACATAACTGTCTGTATCCCTGCACACCTGTCTCACTCTCACCTCCTGTGCCACACATTGGCTGGTTTTCGAGATCAATCGATTTCCGACTTCTCGGTCTCCGTTGCCTGGGATGGGGCAAAGCCGGATGACATGCTCGGAATGTGCCTAACCAAAAAGACCAATCTACCTGAGCGCAACTCTGTGCGCAACCTAGCCGCGTTCCAAGCGCGTCTCAAAGACATACCGAGCGATGAACATTATCTGTGGTTTTGGGACAGTGACTTCTTGCCTGATCCGCATCTCATAGCGCACGCCTACGCCTTGCTCGCCAAAGACCCCACGCTTGCTTTGAGTCCAGTGCTAGTTGGTTTGCGCGCCACTCCTGGCTTTTGGGAGATCGTAGGCACACACCACAACCCGCCTCAGTTCGGCGTAGTCGCCAACCAGTGGTCTGGCTTTGCTTCGGAGTATCGTGCGGGCGATCCTGCTATTTCCGAGATCTCCGTTACCGAGGGCTTCCCTCTGGTGCGAGCGGACGTGTTTGTAGCGCTCAACGGCTTTGACGAGTCGTATATCGGTTGGGGGGCCAACAAAGAAGAGCTCGTAACGCGACTCAACGCCTCTGGAGTACCCTACAGGCTCATTAAGAGTGCTCGTGGGTACCACCAACCACATTTGCCCTGCAACGAGCGTGACGGGGCACTCACGGCAATTAATCAAGCACGGCATGACGTTCTACGCGGGAATCCTCTTAGCTCCGAAAAGCGTGCCTACATTCAGACTCTACTGGAGAAGTAATATGCGTGTCCTCATTACCACCTTCGACCGTCCTGGGCTACTCAAGAACCTGCTGAACGATTTGATCGTTGAGAAGCAGAAACACAAAACTCTACATGTATCCGTATATGACGACAATTCGACTCTCGACTATTCGGAGATCACGGAGATCTTGGCTGAGCAAGGATGGGACTGGTGGCGCGCTGAGGTAAACCACGGGCGCGTGCGTTACTGTGATCTCGTCAGCAAAATGTTCGAAGATCAGCGTTCTGTGCGCGGTCCTTTTATCTTTCTCGCTGATGATATGAGGCTCACTGACGATTTTGTAAGTAAGACCAAAAAGCAGTGGGCCAGCATCAAAGACAAGAATAAGCGCTCCTTACGCCTCATGGTTGCTGAAGAACGTGCAGACAAGCCTTCTTGGACAGGTGTTCTGCCTAAAGACGTAGCAGCCACTGATGTGCAGGATGTCGGCTTTTTCGATGGTGCTGCGTATTTCACCAAGCAGTTCTTGAAGGATATTGGGTTCAAGGTCCCTAAAGAGATCCCCAAGAGGTTCCTCCCCACAGGGATGTCTAGCGGAATGGGGTGGGCCATTAGCACCTTCTTGCACGACCACAAACGTAAGATGTATCGAGTCAAAACTAGCCTTGTGTCTCATGTGGCCGCTAAGTCCCAGATGCACCTACAAGAGAGGCTGGAGTCTACCATGCAAGATAGCGACGTACCGGCGCACAAACGGTACCCCGACACTGTAACCGCTTCCTTGGCGGCGATCCCTAACCGCTTGGGTGCCCTCGAACAAGTTGTGGCCTCCCTACTGCCTCAAGTGGATCGTCTCAACGTCTTCCTTAACGGTTGGGATGAGGTGCCGGAGTTCTTGGTCCAAGAGAAGGTTACCGTCGCGCGTAGTCAAGATCATGAGGACCGCTCTGACTCCAACAAGTTCTTCTGGGCGCAAGATGTAACGGGCTATCACTTAACTTGTGATGACGACATTGTGTACCCTAAAGACTACGTGTACAAGATGGTGCAGCATATCGAGTCTCGTGACAGAAAAGCGATTGTGACTTTGCATGGTCGAATCATGAAACAAGCACCTATTGAGTCGTTCTACCAAGGTATTTTGCGTAATTTACACAACCAGAAGGCCGTGACTAAGGACGTAACGGTACACATTGGTGGGACTGGTTGTATGGCATACCACACTGATACGATTGCCGTTCACTGGGACGATTTCGAGAAGCCTGATATGTCCGATATCTGGATGGGCGTTCTTGCTAAGGACCAGAACGTACCTATCGTAGTCTTGAGACATCCTGTGCGGTCACTGGACATTGTGTTCAAAGGTCCCGACACTATTTTCAGGAAGTACCTGGGTGATGACACGCCCCAGACCCAGGTGTTCAACCAGTACGCCCCATGGCCGCTGCTCGCTGACCCACTCGACGCCAATATCGAGGCAGAACAAGGCGAGGGCCTAGCGTACTGGTCACGCCAAGCGAAACTGCGCAATGCCTTATGCGTGACTTTCCCTGAGTGGAATAGCCGCGATCACGCCAACGCAATTCCAGGTATTGAGAAGAACCTCAAACGCTTCATCGCAGGCGGGTTCAGGAGCGGTGAAGGGGTGCTAGACGTAGGCGCTGGCTGGGGGCGTTGGCAGAACTTGCTGGAGCAATACGGCCCATACAAAGGTGTAGACCCGTGTAAAGAAATCGTGAACATTGCCGGAGAACGCGGGCGGGGGAAGACTGTTGCTCTTTGGATCACCTCTACTGCGCTACCTGCGGCAAAGAATATCTTTGTCTTCGATGTGCTCAGCGGGCTGACCGATGAGGCAATGGAAGACCTTTGTGCTAAGATGCGTGCTGCTGTTCGAGATAGGGGCTACACGGTTGTAGTAGAGAAGATGAAGTCTGACCGTCGTGACACCTACCGGCGCCCAGAGTCATACCTAAAGCATTTGCCTGGGTTGTCTCAGCGAGGATCGTTCAAGGTGGGGGATGTGTACATGGTCGTGTTGGCAGGGCGCCTGGACTCACTTCGTTAGGGTGTATAGAACCTTCCCAGGGCAACTTGGGATAGGAACTTCCTGCACTTTAATGTGGTCTGGGAAATTCGTAGGACGGTACATATTATGCACCGCCATCCCTTTTGGGCACTGCGCTAAGATTTCTGAGGTCCAGGCGGACACCACCGCCACTTTTTTGAAACAGTTGCAGATGTTAGTCACGAGTTGATCGTGCGCCTCCTGCGTTGCTTGGTGGAACAGAACGTCCAGACAAAGTACCATGTCTGCTTGTTCATTCAAGGGGGCACTCAGGTCCCCTTGAATGAAAGACACATGTTCTGACGCGAGGTCCTCGTTAGTCTGAGAAACGATGGTGGGGGAGATGTCGTAACCGGTATACCTGAGATCGGGCCGTTCCGCTAAGATCGCAGCAGCGAGATGCCCATCACCGCTACCCAAGTCTAGAACGCTCCGAACCCCTGGTAACACAGTCACCACTTGCTGGACCTTCCACGCTGCCTCAGCACCTCGCGAACCAGACCCGCTAGTGTTCCCTCTGGCGTACCTATTTTCCCAGTAACTTGCTTCGTTGTACATATTAAAACTCCAGTTTAGTGTACTGCCTATGGCAGACAGGGATTACAGGGGTAGGCAGCTCCCCTCCTATCATTCTTGTATTCTGATCTTCAATATACCGAATAATATCTTCACGCACTTTCGCCCCTGCGCGCGTGCTGGGGTGTGAGGTGAGTTGTTCTGGATGCACTCTGCGGATATATAAATGCTCGGGAACGGTGTGTAAGTGGAGACCCGAGTGCTTTGCCCTAGCATGCGCTTCCGAGTCTCCACCACATCGCCATGGCCGGTATCCGCCTATCTGAGTCTCCCACGCCTCCCTGCGCCACAACCAGATCCCATCGTGCGCTCGGGAGACCTTCTGAGCGTTACCCATATCGCTGTTTGCTTTATAAGCAAACGTGTTGACCAAGGATACATCTGAGCGGTTGTCCAGCATGTCTAACATCACTTCCAATCTTTTCTGCTTAATCACGTCGTCAGCACCGTGAGCGACAAAGGCATCCCCGTTACTCTCTGCAATTAGTGTGTTCAGCGTGATGTAGACGCCTTTGTTTCTCTTGCAGTCAAGCACCGTGACTCTAGGTCCTACAAGCATCTTAGCAACGGCAAGAGTAGCGGCACACCCATCAACACCGACGATTACCTCGACCTCCCAGCCCGCTGGTACGTCTTGCATGAGGATAGAGTCTACGGCTTCTTTGAGCCACAGCTCTGCTCGATAGGCTGGTACCAGCACGGATAACAACATTTAACGCGTCACAAAAGACACATCGAGATCGTAGTATAGATATTCAGGTGTACCTAGTTCCTTTATATTGTGCGCCGCTAACTGAGATACTTTAGACAGTAGTTCATCCTGCAAACAGCACTGAGCGTTGTACGTGTCGTCGTCGAAACCCTCTCTGCCGATTTTTAGAACCATCTGCCACTGTGTTTCGGCAGTAAAAGACATAGGTACAATATATGGTTCCGCAGACCACGATTGAGGATGTACTGCTTGTGAGATGGCTTCTAGCAACACCTCTGACACTCCAAAAAAGACCCACACATTGTCCTGATCTCCGATGTCCTCGAATTCTAGAAAGACCTTGCTAGCCTCTTCTATTGTGTCCACAGATATATACACACATACGAACTTCTGTGTACACTTGTTGCTCATCGTGGTCTCTAACTCACTCATCGTCCGCCATCAAAACCGAACATATAGGTCTCCTAGTTATCGTCGCTTATTTTACTGCATCTCCGACCACAATGATAGTCTGAGCAGCGCCGCGAGTCTTACCTTCGCGCGAAATAGTGGTTGCTTCATTCTCATCCACAATAGTCAGTCCGTCGTACAAATGACGAGCGCCAGGACCATTGGTCAGTACCCGTTGAGCCTTGCAAGACTTAAAAGCGTCAGCCAAATCCGTTTGATCAGCAGAACTGAATGGCCCATTGTACGCAGTAAACCCGTTTTTCTTACGAGGCCAGTACGGCGGATCCGCAAACAAGAAGTCCTGGTCAGTCGCTTCGCTCATCGCGTCTTGGTATTCCGCTCGATAGATCTCAACTTTATACTTGTTAAGCACCGCGCTGCAACGCAACCAGTTCATAACGGGCCAGTTAACGTGCGTCTTCTTACCGAACGGTACATTGTTACCGCCCGACAGATTGAGTCGGTACAGACCGTTGAACCCAGTGCGATTCATGTAGAGAAAGCGAACGGCAACATCAGACTGGTCTAGGTCAGCCGGGTTTAGCGCACGTACCTGATAGTACGTCTCTTCGTTAACCGGGATTTTTACGATAGCATCCAGCACATACCGAAGGTCGTCTTTTAGTGAGCGCCAAGTACACACGACCTCGTAATTCACATCGGACAGCACGTAGCGCTCGAAACGCTCTTGTTCGACAATAGCCCAGAACAACGCTCCTGCCCCCAAGAAGGGCTCGTAATAGGTCTTGCCTTTGCTCGGTACACGCGGGAGCAACTTGGGTAAGAACTTCGTCTTACCGCCCGCCCACTTGAATGGTGGTTTACAACTACTCATGTGACCTCCTTGATCTCAAAAGTACGTACCTGGCAATCTTTTCTATCCGCCGGACGGACCGTGTGTAATCTCGCATGCAGAAGGCTATCTGTCCAGTCGTACAGGATACCACAGTAGTACAACTCCGTCTTTGTGTTGAAGTGCGCGTACATGCGTTTTGGCGGTTTGCGGGTGCTCATGCGTCTCCTTTAGGCAACTTGAACGTCGCGCGCTTCATGCTGATCTCGTTGATCGTGAACGCACGTACGTTACAGCCGTTCGGACAATCGCTCAAAGCCCGTTCTGCGGTCGTGTAATGCGTGGCTTCAGCCAGCGCAACGTGCTCAGCATAGCGTCTGTACGCCTTGTGTTTCGGGCTCCAGATGGCAAAAATAATATCAGCAGGCATTAGTAGTCCCTCTGGGTGTATCTCTTGTCCATAGAGCGTGCTCGCGCTTCGTCGTATTCGTAGTCAGCCGCGTATGTACCAAACTGGTCAAAGTAGTTCATGTTATCGGACTCAGGTGCCTGTCGTGGAGGAGGGGGAGGAGAAGCAGGACGTACAAAAGTACCAACCTGGGCCACACGACCCCGAACGATACGTGTCTCTTCTTGCGCTTCACGCAACTCTCGTTCCAGACGAGCAAGGCGCTGTTCAACCTTTCGTGCCTCTGAAGCCTCACGCTTTGCTCTAGCAGCAGCCTCTTGTTGTCGTGCCTCTTCCGCCATGAATACAGGGTCGGCTAGTTGTGCTCTCCGAATCTCCCGCTTGTGGTGCTTAACCAGCCAAGCATCAGTGCCCTCCATGACTTCTCTGTTCGTCTCCGTATATCTGAAATAAGGCACATCTCGGTCGTAGTACGTAATAGGTCCGTGAGGGTCGTATTGCCTGACGGTTCTCTGAACGCGAGAGTTCGCGTCTAGATTCAGGGCATTGCTATACCTCTCAGGGGAAGTTCGTCGTGCCATGTGCAACCGCTCTAACTCGGGCACTTCCTCCGAGAATGTGGCACCAGCGTTTATGTAGATAGCAAATGGCGGCATTTCGTCGCTTGAGTTTTTCATCAGTCTTCTCCGTCTTTTGTGTAACTTTTGATGTCAGTATTCACCAGATCACCGAGACATGCGCGCCGATCTTCCAGGCGATATGCCCGAGACCTCCGAAAAACACGATGAGCCCGAGCCACTCGGACCACGAGAATAGTTTAGGTTTCTTAGATTTCACTCGGATCTCCGGTTCGTTAATGTACATTTCCAAGATCTCCGCTTGCTTTTGTTAGTCGGAGATCTTGAGTATCTACTGCATCACGTTGTATAACACGTTACGTTTTGGTTGTCAACCGCTAAAAGAAGAAGGACCCAATCACAATACTGGTACTAACTGCGGACAACGTGATGCTGAGAACCGTAGCAATACGAATGCCAAGTGGTAGGTCCCGAAAAGGTGCTGACTCTCCTCCCCAACCACAGGTGATGTGGACAGGTTTTCGTGCTTCTAGTTCTCGTTCGGAGAACACGCTTTTGGGCGGTTTAACGCTCATTCAGTCGTGCCTCTACATCGTCAGCCGCTTCGAGCAAGGCGATTGCAATTCGACGTGCTTCAGTCGGAACCAAGCCGACATTGGCGTAATCCATGAAGTTGTCGATTGCTAGGATCACTGTAACAGCGCCTCTGAAGTCTTCAATATCTACAGAGATCTCTTTGCAGTCTCCGTCTTGTACAATGAAATCAGTCATTCGTTCGTGCCTCTACAGCGTCAGCCGCTTCGAGCAGTGCGATAGCAATGCGACGTGCTTCATCAGGGGTTAGCCCCGCAAGGTCTGCACCGACATATGAAACAAGCATCAACTCTACTTCGTCGCAGCCCTCGTACCAAACGGAGATCCGGTCCATTTCAGGATCCGCAGGTTCTAGGTCCAGCTCAGGCATTCGAACCCTCCGAGACATCCAGTAGCATCCGACCAAGCGCCGCTAGTTCTTCAAGAGTCAAGCGAGCAATGATGTGGTTAGAGCGGCCCAAAATTAGCAGATCTCTTGTAGGGCCGGTTGACATGTAAACGGAGATTTCCTCGATCCTCGGGTCCTCAACATGCAGGATTTTCTCGTTCATCACGTCCTACCATCAGCAGTGGTAGCCGCTTCGAACAACATCTCACCTAGTTCTCTTGCTTGCTCGGGAGACAGGACGCCGTACGCGCAATCAAAGTTGTGGTCTGTCTGCACCACGACGACCGGTTCATGAGGATGATCATGGTCAGCGTAGACCTGAATAGATGCGTGATTCCACTTGCAGTTGAGGATCTTATCGAAGTACATTTAGGTGCCTTTTTATTTCCAAGATCTCCGATCAGCACGAGAATCGTACAACAAAAGTAATCGGAGATCTTGAGTATCTACTGCATCACGGTATATAGCACGTTACAGTTTAGGTGTCAAGCGTCTGCCGAGAGCACTGGCCAGTTTTGCAAAGCCGATGAGAGTGCGTCCCGTAGAAGAGCAGCTTTTTCTTGAGAGATCGGCCAGAACTCGTTATGACCTTCGCAACAACCGATGTCTAACACGAGATAATTCTCTTCTTCCCGAATCTCCAGATAATTATCGTCATCTTGCAGGCCGAGCAACAGCGGTTCCCTATCCTGGCGGGGCTTTGCGGGAACCATCTGAACGATGCCCCTGTCAACTCGCGAGATATCGGGATGCTCATCCTCCGTCTCGTCAGTTACCATGTGGTAAAGCACCTGGAGTTCATCCATCTCCAGAATACCTGGACCTGAGATAGTCACGCATGCCGCGTCAGCCCAGTCCTCTCCTCGTTCTACTTCTCCACGGTTTACAGTTACGTTTCCGCCATTTCGTGGTTTGATAAATCGGGCGAGAGGCGAGTACATTGTGAACTCAGACATGTCTTCTCCTAGTGGTGAGGTGTTCTAGCACGTTATGGTTTGGCTGTCAAGAAGTTAGTTGATGTCGTGCTCGATAGGACAGGCGCCGCCAGCGCAGGCAAGAGCCCCACTATCGTACCCTTCACGCTCAACGCGCTCGATATGCAGCATCAGGCGGTTGAACTCTTCTTTGTCGATAGCCTCTTCGGGCTGGTACGAGTAGGCACTCATATCCGTCTGAGGCATGAACGAACACGCCTTTACAGTGGGCATGTGCTCCAGCAGCAACACGCGATACTCCTCGAACGTCATATTCGCTGGATCGTATTTCAAAGTGAAACTAATCTGATTACCGCCTTCGCCAATCCAGTGCTGCTCCAGCAAACGCAACCACTCAAACTGCTGCTCAACGGTCGCCTCGCCAGCCAGTACGATCTTGTCCCCCATCGCATCTACGATAGGCAGCGCCGTCGGGAAACCAATGATCACCGTGTGCTTGTACTCCTTCAGGTCTCGCTCAATCGGGTAGCCCCGCTGCACAAGGTCCACAACAGCCGGGTCATCCTCGTTGAACTGCACCCAACGCAAGTAGTGAGCGTACGCTGGCAGATGAGCGCCTTCCGTGACGTTCATAACTTTGCTGATCGTACCAGACGGCTTAATAGTGGTAACGGTGTGTGGGACAGCTACACCAAGCCTCTCTGCGTACGCTGCTGCCGAGATATGCGCAATCTCCCGCATCCGGTTCAGCAGCGCCCAGAAGTCAGCGCTTTTCTTGAGATCGAGCAGATCTCCGAAAGTCAGACCAAACTGGTGCCATGCGAACTCATGAATCCCTGTAAGACCAACACCGATACGATTGGTCCGGTCCACCTCCGCTTGGTACAAGAACTTCATCTTGTTGGCGCGCATCAAGAACCGAGGCATCAACTTACACGCCGTCATCGCTTCGTCGATGGTTGCTTCAGCTAGATTGATGTCGCCAATAACACAGTAACCCCCCCAAGCCGCGAGTACAATTTCGCCGCAATTGTGGCTGACCAGACCGTTTGACACATACCGATGCACACCCTCAATGGTGCAATCGAATACCTCAGCAACACCCGCTGGCTTTACGTTCATTCCCACGACATATCCAGTCTCTCTAAGGGCGGCTTTGGCCTTGTCTTGATACTTGTCCCAGGAGTTTCGACGAGATACGTCAAAAGCCGCTAAGGGACTACCTTCTGGATACGCGATGGGAGACATCTCCTGCTTCGGCTCCAATAGGATACTCTCCTTCAATTCCCCCACCACAAGCACGGAGTGTGCGGGATAGAGGTCTTGCACCTCCACAAACCCTTGGTCTGTAAGCACCTCATGATTCGCGGTCGCGGTAAGGATGGCCTCCTTGTTGCGGTAAATGCGGTAGACCTCTTGCTCTCCGGTCGAGAAGAAGCCCTTAGCACAGAAGTGTGCTTCACCGGCCACCAACGCATGGAACGGGACGCCGACCAAATCGCTGACCTTACGAGGACCTTCGGTCGTGTCGATCCAGGTATCGCCAGTAACGCAAGGATTAACCAGATAAGGATTCTTCTTTTTCAGTGCGGCCTTCAGATGCTTCTCAGCCATACGCAGAGTGTTTGGATGCACGTCAAGACCTTGGAACAAACCCGAAACATCTAGCGTGTCAGCGCCGTCGGGCAGCCAGTTGAACTGATCCACGTTCAAGAACGCAGGCTCGCCGGTACCGTCGTAGTACGCTGCTGCCGTGACAGCCTCAAAGACACGTCGAGCGTGGGACGGTTTCGGGCTTCGTGCTTGCTCCCAGAACTCCGCGTCCACAGCAACACTGTTGTTGGCCGACCACAAGAAGCCGCCGCGTTTGATATTGATGAACTCGAAGATATCCCTCTGGCGCCAAGACCGCACAGCAATACGAGCCGCACGACGAATACCCCCGAGCTGCACGCTAGCCGAAGAGTAGTGGTCTACATACATGGCCTGCATCCACAGAGCCATACCAGCACCGCGAACACGAGCGATCTTCAGAAACGCGTCAATGAACGGTAGTGGCCCAGAACTAGGTCGACCCTGCTGACCGGAGATCGGCGTGCCCTTGATACGAAGGTTGCTGAAGTCGAAGATGAACATCTTGTGACGATGACGCTCTTGAAACGCCGCCGTCTCCATGATCTCAATGACCTTCGTTAACCCTTCAGTGGAATCCTCGACGACAAACCACCGGACGTTCTCTCCCTCACTGTCGTACAGTCGCTCTGCGTCCTCAAGCGCCTCAATGTGCGGCTCGTAATCAGCGTGACTCTGACTCAGGACGAAACGGCACTCAGGCAGATTGTCCCAGTTGACTCGGCACAGATCGCTGTCATACAGGCGGCCAACACCACTGCCTTTCATCATCAGCCAGAACTTGACAAAGCTGAACATCGCCGTCGAGCAATTGGTGAACAGTTCACCTCGCTTGTTAGCCTGTTCGAGATCTCCGTGTTGCAAGTGCCGGCCCGCAAAAGGCATAACGCCTGCTTGTGCCAGACGCAACAACTCTTGGCCATCAGGTTCGGTGTCTGGCGCTAGACTTAGATTGCCTGCAACAACTCGCGCAGCCACCGCTGCCCAAGATTCATAACCGTCGTCGGTTTTACGTGCGTACTTGTTGTGAAAAATGGAACGAGGCATACCGTCGTCGACGGTGAAAGTGTCTTTAATTCTCAATGGTGCTGATCTCCAGGTTGGTTGTCTAATGTACTACGATCACGTATAAATGTCTACGCCTGATTCCCAAAAACTCTTGCCGACTTCAGCGTCTGTAAATGCGACACAATCTTGATAAATACACCAGTTATGATTGGAGATTGTTTGAATCTCATTACCGATAGCAGCCCAAAACGTCGTGTCCTCTTCGACTACCTGAACAGCACGTGCACTGCTCAGTGTTGCTTCCAGAGCAATGACATTCAGCGCGTTTTGCCGCGTGACGCTAGGCTTGTTGTATGCCCGACAGGCACGCACCGACTTCCAAGCGGAGATGGTCTGGTCCTCAACCAAGACGGCATAAGTATCTCGATGTTTTAGAACTACAATTACTGACTCACTGGCCATACTTTTTTATCCTTCCAAGCGAGCGCAATGCACTCTGTCAATGTTTGACCGGGGTTAGTGCCCGTTAGGTAGTAGTGCTGCCAGAGACCTAACTCCGGCCTCTTAGGCTGACGCCAAACATGTACTTCCACATGACACTCCCAAGGACCGGTCCAATCTTCTAACATGTCCGTTGTATGGAACCGCTTCACGAGGCTATCAACGCTGTCGTGCAGGTACCAAGCAGGCATGAGGTCTAGGCGTACAGACATGTGGTAGCCGTTGCCAATCGCCCACCGCTGGATATCTTCGTCGTCATGACGTGATTTCGTTCGAAAACTAGGCCAACGAAATCCGGGCATTGGAATTCTCTGTTGCAGCCCTAACCAATTGCGTTTACTGTTCAGGCTCATTGTGGGATCTCGATATTCGTGCTGGACGGGTCATCTCTCGCAGACTCGATAGGCTCAAACACCTTCTTGCTCTTTCGGTCGCTCATGAATTTGCTGTGATGCTCTTGGGCGTCGAGCAATGCGTTGATCAGTTGAGCGAGATCAGGCGGGTACAGGTAGAGCCCCAGGCTAATCTTGCGATCTGGCGTTCTCGTCTCCAGCAACACGTAATTCTGATCAGATTCTAGCGTTACTTTCCAATCGGGATTTCCGTACGTCATGACATCCTCAACACTCGTACGGTTGCTGCCGCACTTTTGTCTAACTGTAAGATGGACCTCCAGGTTGCCCTATCGGTTCTGTGCCCCATATAAGTAAGCCCCGAGAGACCTTCTTGGCGGATGAACACGTTACCTTGGTCTAACTCTACGGACGTAATCATAGTGAAGCCTTAATAGCGTAAGCCAGTTCTATAACCGCTTGCCAGTCTTGCTTGGCTTTAGCCAGAGCTTTGTGCGGCGATGAGTGTTGTCCATGATTCTCGATCATCTGTACACCCGAAGTCTCCGATAGAAGAGACCATCCTGACGTGGTGGTGTAATACCAAGGGCTATCGTTGTGAACCAGACCTTTTGTTCCTGTAACGCGAACACCTAGTCGATGTGCAGACGCAACAATCTCTCGATCATACGCCAGCACGTAAGGTAGCACAGGCTGCCAGCCATCCCCGAGTCGCTCCGCAATCCAGGCTGCTTGTGCGTTTGCTTCAGCTCGCATTGCCTCGATGAGCTGGTTAGATGCTTGGTGTGCGCTCAAAGGTACTCTCGCAATCTCGCCACTTGTTCGGCGCGCTCTGCTAGTTCTTCCTCAAGAACTGCTCGCTCTGCTTCAGGGTCGCCTGCATACAGTTCCAAGATCTCCGCTAACGCAATTTCTGGCCGAGAACAAGCCTCGGATTGCGTGAACCCTCCAGGGCGTGTACCGTAAGCAACATAACTCAAAGTTTCGGGCCCACCGAAGTCTGTGCAGACAGCAAGCAACATGCCAAACTGTTGAGCATATCCGCCGCTTACAACCCAGCCTTCTCCGAGATAATCAACCAGTTCTTGCGTAGTTTGTGGTAACGTCATTTTCGAGATCTCCGTTAAGCCGTTGTACGTTGTTGCAACGTAGTTTAGTTTGGTTTGAAAAGGACCTTAGAGAAGAAAAACAGTAGGTCAGTCCAGCAGGTTAACCAGAGGTTATATTAGGCATCACCCTTATCTAGTTTGGGCTATCCTACAGGCCAGAGGCCACTCAAAGTCTCAAGGCTCGAAGGAGCCCTGGCGTTTTCGTCATGGAAGTGACTCCACGCGGGTCCCCCTGTTTTTCTTCTCTAAGGTCCTTTTCAGAGTTCGTTGAGATCAACCTAACACGTTACGTTTTGGTTGTCAAGTGTAAGAATCGCTACACTGCCTATTAAATCGTAACAGCGCAGTGTAGCGTCGCTTTGGATGTGGCCCCACCCGTTAAGCAACCCCCGAGTACCAATTGAGCCTGAGCACTCGGGATTGAAGAGACCCTAACACGTTACGATTTAAACGTCAAGCGGAGAATCAAGCCGCTCGTAAAAACTGTGCTCGGTCAGGCTCAACACCACCATCAACGCACGCCTGCCAAACCGAATCGGCTTCTATAATCTTCTCCAACTCGTAAGGCTTCAAGTCTCGGTCTTCCCAAGGAATCAGACGGTCATCACGAAACACGGGATCTGCGCCCTTACGCCAGCGACGCATCAGAGCAGCCTCAGCTTTGGCAGGGAGGTCAGGGGTGTACACGACCATCTCTTCTTCCATGATTTGAGCAACACGTAGAGCAGCCTCGTGAGCGTGGCCTTCTGGCGCTTCAATAACCAACTCATCGTGGATCATCGCCATCGGGCGACAACCGAGTAGCACAGACGGAGCACCCGTCTTCGTGACGCCTAAGTAACACTCTCGCGCTACCTCGTACATCGCGGCCTTCATGCCCATCGCAGTCAGGTGCTGGAAGTTCTGGTTACACGCTGCACAGTAGAAGACACCTCCTCGGATGTAGCCTGTGCGTGGATGCGTGTACGTTACAGCCTCGTCTCCAGCAACCGCGATGCCCATCTGCTTAAAGAACCAGTGCATCTCAGGGTACGTCTCGTCAACCCACTTGGGCTTGAGTACCTGCTTGAAATACTGGATACCAATGTCAATAAGCGTCTTGGTCGGGATATCCTCGCACGCTGCCTTCACCGACTTCTTGTCAGATACGTCCATCTCAGGCTTGTCGACGGTCCAGAAGATCTCTGGGGCAAACGCTGCAATGATGATGCCGTACGAAGCCTTTGCAAACTTGACGAACTTCTCAGCACCCAGACCACCAGGAACCCCGAAGTTCATCGCTTTTGCAAGGCTACGCATCGCTTTCGCGAATTTATCGCCACCATTGTGCCGTTGCTCAAACTCTTCGTACGAGATACCCCTCAGAGACGCAGCGAAGACGTTGTGAAGGTCTAGCCCATCTCTGATGGCGTCTGCCATCTTGCTCTGCCCAAACATATCGAGCAGTACCTGGGCCAACGACCGAAGCTCCGCAACAGCATAGTCACACGCGATAAACACGTAGCCTGGACGTGGCACGATGCACTCCCGAACGCCGGGCAGTCGCGGTTGGTTCTGCAAGTTCGGACCACTGCAAGATGACCTACCACTATTCACCAGCACATTCCAGTACGGGTTGATAGGCAGCGTAACGCCTTGACGCAGCAAGGGCACGTATGTGGCCAGGATCTTCTTGTCTGCGGAGATCTCCGCACGCGCCACCAATTTGTCGCAGTAAGACTCTTTGCAGACCTCCTTGTCCGTACCAATCCCGTTTGTGTCCGTGCGCGGAATCTTGTCCACGTCTCGAATCGAGTCGACGTACTGAAGCACCTCGTAGTCTTCGACAAACGCTCCAGACAGCAAGTACAGAGACCGCTGCTTTTTTAGTTCGCGTGCTTCATCTTTTGTGAAGCCGGCTTTGCTCAACTTAGACAGCGGTTGTTTGAGCGCGGTCAACAAAGCATTTAGGTCGGTCGCGTGAGCGTGTGCAGCCCGTTCTAGCGCATCTAGCGATGGTTTGTAACCACCCATCAGGTCAACGAGTTCGTGGGCTTCTAGGGCTACTCTCGTGGACGGATCAAGCACTCGCTTGTTGGTTACACTGTCCTCTAAATAGAGCGCAAGATGCTTGGTCGCGTCGCAATCAAAAGATAGTTCGGTCTCGTCGTAATGAGCACGAAGGGCATGCTGCTGATTGACCAACTTGCGCTTCTTGGCGTCAAGCGAGCCGAGACCTTTGTAAAACAGCGCGCGGTCGTCATCAGCCAAGATCGCTTCACGGAGGTCAAGGTAAGATGGTGGCGGTTCAGAACGTGGCTGAGGATCTCCGTACGCATCGACTACGAGCCGCTTAACATACTTCTGGTCCTCCGTACCATTAGGTCGGCACACACCCATCTCAATGAGCTTCTCGACCGCTGCGTCCACATGCACGCGTAGCTGCACTTCGAGTGGGTCAAGAAAGTACGGGTCAACACGAGTGCCCCAAGCACCCATGAGTTGAAAGGCCCACTTTGCACGCATCTGATCATAGAACGTCGGCATAGTGGTCAGGCGACCACCACTCTCACGATGAATGATGCTCTCTTGTGAATCGCGCAACCTCTGCGCATAATAAGTATCGTCGGCTACGTAGTCACGCGCAGCAGGCTCGTACTCATCAATGTGCAGACCGTCTAACTCATGGTAGCGCGTACGCCAAGCACCGTCTTCCTTACCGCCGACCACCTCTTTGAAGTGTCGCTTCACCTGAGCAGCGAGGCTATATTGAGATCCGGTGTGCCTACCACGCGCTATTTGAATCAGTTGATCCGCTACCATCGGGTCATAAACACGGTCTTCGTCGTACAGGTTAAACACGACAGACAATAGGCTCGGGTCTTCTTGGGCAAGCATTGCAAAGTCGAACGAAATGTTCTGGTTGTCGAAATCCGTGTCGTCTCGTCGTAGTTCTTGAGCGATGTACGGCATGAAGCGCCGCTTCTCATATGTAACGCTCGTCTCCCGATCCCAAGCAGCGCCGCAGACCAGTGGTGGGGCGACACGTCCAGGTGCAATATTGAACCCCTCTAGGTCAAAAGTCAAACGTCGTCTCATATGCTACTCCTGGCTAGCCAGCGTATCAAAAACCTGAGCACATGTAACGCGTTTCTTCCTATTAGGCACCTCAACTAAAAATGTAGCAAGGGGTACTGTCGCTACATGTGTCATCTCGTATTTGTGAATCTGCGCCGGAGGGAAGCACTCGTTGTCATAGTCGTATGTGTGATGCTTAGCATGGGAGAGCAAATGCGCCATCGTGAGAAACAGTTGAGACTTATCGTGACCGATTATACGGTAGCAGCTTGCGCGTTCAACAGGAGGCTCAAGCACATCCAACTGTGCCTGTAGCGCTGCGATCTGATGCCGCAAACCTTGTGCTGTGTAGTCGTTCATGCGTTTAGCACCAATTTCGCTGCATCTACCGCCGCTACCAATGCTTGTGCTGCTTTTGTTTCATTTCCTTCTGTAGTCGTAACATCAATTGCAAGTGTGGGATCTCCGTAAGAAAAGTGACTAGAGCCTCTCTGGGTTTGTGCCGTCCATCTTCCGTGCTGCTTCTGATACGTCCAACTAGCATCTTGCTCAATGAGAACCCAGTCCTCACAAGAATCCCGATGAGGGTGCCAATCAGTAATCCCCGTTGCTCCTACCATGATTGTGGTTAGTTGTTCTGGTGTAATCATGAGATCTCCCGTTCCATCGCTTTTGCTCCATACGCCATGCTGTCGTACATTTTGTAAATCTCAAGCAAGCGTGTCAACTCTGGTGAAAGCAGTGGGGCGTTGAGAACGTCATCGTAGTTGTCCTCGGTTATCCTGAGATCAGGGCTATACCCAAAACCTTCTAGGTACTGCAACCACTGCTGCGTAGCCTTGTGGATGTCTTTCACGGCTTTCAGTTTTTCTTGAGCACAGCGCACAAGAATCTTGTCAGTCATCGGGAACCTCGTCAGTCAAACCTAAAAAGTAATCCGTGAAAGAAGCAACCAAGTCTCGACAGAGCGCGGGGTAGTCATCTTCGTGGTCACGCATCTTAAGCCTTACTCCCCATAGTAGCAAGCCGCTAGGCACGCCACTGAGTCGCCAGTACCCGAAGAGGGCCTTAAAACGGTCAGCAAACGAGACACAACCGGGCTCGCCGCGTGCGATGGAGTACAACTCTTCTCGTGCTTTGTCACTCATCTGAGCAAGCGGTTGGTTTCGATCACTCATGAGATCTCCGGTTGAGCGCCGTCAAATACAACGTCCGCTCGATTCGTCACTCGCCCAAATGGGGGCATGTCAATCACGCGAACATCTGAACGAGATACACGGAGATCGGGGTTACGTCGTGCTTCGTGTCGTTCGGGCAACTTGGAGATCTCGTCTACAGTGAACTGACGTTCCGTCCTCTGACGTTGCACAAAAACACCACGCTTGAAAAAGGCTGGGTAGTCGTTCCAGTTGATCCCTTTTGCGTGAAGCATCTCTTGCTTGTCCCGACCACTTTTGTGAAGCAGTTCTTTGTGGCTGTAAACGCTGCTGGCGGCCATGCTGATCGAGTTTTTAGTAGCGTCAATCTCACGCCACAAGAGTACGTTAGCAGCCTCCGTCTTGTTAGGTACGGTCCACGTACGACAATCAAAGATAGGCATCTGGCCAGCCTTCTCAGGTAACCGCTCATCTAGGTTTCGGAGGAAAAAAGCCGTAGCCATTGCCGCCAGCAGCGAGGTCATCTTCTGAACACGGCCATCCAGAAAGATCTGGCTCTTGGTGTTGTCCGAGTAGTACACAAGGCTGACCTCGTCACTCTGAGTGTACCCAATTCTTGCCTGAGTTGCAGACACCAAATACGTGGTGAGGTCAGTCATCAGGGTGCTCAGACGCTCATCGTACGGCCGGGCTAGCCCTTTGGTGAACTTACTGAACCGCTTGCCGTCCAGGCGTACGCAAACAGGCAGCAACGGCATATGTCGCTGAGAGCCCTCGTACATCTTCATTCGATCTCCGAATGCGTCAGACATCTCGCACCTCCGGTGCTTGTTGGTTTCGATCACACATTGAACAGTTTACGCAAAGTCTTGGTCATTTTTCGGGCGCTCATCTGCATCAACTTGTCGTACATATCCTCGTCAATATAACGCTCGTGATACATAGAGCACAGCGTTGCCCCCAGAATCTTGCCTTTGGCAAAACGGTCGCGACCATTCAGTGCGTCAATCGCCGCCTTCGTGAATTTCTGTGCAGCCGTCATGCGTTCAACTTTCCCACACACTGCCCCACAACGGTCCTACCCCTGTTAAAAGACATAGTAGCAATATCCAGTACGGAGGCGCTTGTGATGTGACCGGAGCCAAAAAGCATGCCTACCAAGACGCCAAGCATGAAGTTTTGTCGTTCCTCGGTGTCCTGGCTGTCAATCAACTCAAGCATAAGTTGTTCGTTGGTTCTCATGGTATTCAGCCTTTCGAGGGTAGTGGTAGTGGTGGCATCGGCGCAATCGGGTGTGGGCACGGATCATACAAGAGGAGTACCTCCTAGATCTCGAATGTGCTTGTTAGACAAGAATGTCTCCCAAAGTAGGACCCAGAAGCCCAAACCAAAATAGATGTCCCACGCCTCCTGTACTTCCGGCACTTCGAAGTACAATGCGTAGACGATACAAAAAGGGGTCATCAGGAGCCAAAACGTCTTGATTGCGAATGCTTGCTGTTGCTTACTCATGTTCTTTCCGTTCAATACTATGCCCGCTACCGCCATTAAGGGAGTACGGGATGTTTTCACAAGAATGCCCGGGTTCACAAACCAACTTGCCGGTCCAAGGCCGCCACGAAGGTTCATCGCCGCAAACTACAACACTGTACCCGTCAACGCTGTGAAGCGTGTCTCCGAGAGATATCTGATCTCCGTTGGTGTCGTATAGCGCGGGAGGCATCGAGCCGTCAGGCAGCGTGTAGTCCTCAAACTCCCAACCGTAGACTGCCTTCAATCTCCGGTCCACCACGCCAACACGCCAAGCGCACCAACGGTCCGAGTAATAGGATAGGTCCCAACTTACATCCTCAGCGCTCTCAATGCTCTCAAGGGCTAGCGTGTTGGCGTGGGAATACATGGTTTCAAAAGTATCTCCCCATGTCAGGGTTATAACTTCATTTTTACGAAACCGAGCAACCAAGATCTTACGAAGCACGGACCACAGATGATGGGCCTCTTCTTCCCGCCCCAGTTCGAGTAGTCGGATGATGTGCATCGTGCGCTCGAAGGTGTGCTGGCCTTCACGCTCCAGACGCTTCTGTGCCTTGCGGTACAACGGCTGCTCGTCTAGGTCAAACCAGTCTAGCGAGTAGACCTGGAGTTCCTCCATCCACTTGATAACTTTTCGCGCGCTTCGTAGTTTCATGAGGTCCTCGTTCGTTGTGCAGTTGTTCTAGCACGCTACGTTTTAGGTGTCAACGATTATCTTGCTTACCGCTCATCGCCGCTACCTCCGATCTTGTTACGTGCAGCGCGGCTCGCCAGCTTATCTAGATTCCCCTGAGCGATATCTGCTAGCCGCACGCTCAACGTGTTACAAAACTCCCCCCAGACAACGAGGACGAGCCGTAGTACAGACACACGAGACGCTTGGCCATTCGAAAATTCCTCAGAGCCATCAGATGTCCAATTAATGTACTGCCCTACTGCTACGGCAAGGTCTAACGCTCCGCTTGTGTTTCCCGATAGGTAATTCCCATAGCCGTCCCAGGTGGTTACGTCCTCCACCACTAGCGCGCTCAACGAGGTCCCGAGTTCGACTGCGCACATCGCAATGTACCAAAGCACATCCCCCATCTCTGCGCCGATCTCAGCTCGGTTCTTGTCCGTCAGCACACCATCCTGGTCCCGAATGACCTTCTTCATCTTGTTAGCGACCTCACCAACCTCACCGAACAGACCCAGAGCGGTGTACTCCAGCC